>Ga0247838_1004121_pt1 | contig 15769 bp, 9 predicted proteins | sample LaCruzMarch2015__5_FD_189097 | JGI IMG/M metagenome (GOLD analysis project Ga0247838, IMG submission 189097) | Freshwater microbial communities from meromictic Lake La Cruz, Castile-La Mancha, Spain - LaCruzMarch2015_15m | ecosystem: Environmental > Aquatic > Freshwater > Lake | place: Spain... | reverse complement strand
AGCGCATGGAAGATACCGATTTCATCTTTGAAGAGTGAGACGCGAAGGCCGCCGAGCAGACCTTGAACGCAGACCGCTACAAATGCGATGATGCCCAGATTTTTCACCCAGCGGCGTGGCTCGGAGGCCAGAAGACTTGCTGCAAGGATCATAGTCATGAGACCCACCCAAGATGCGATGAGGCGGTGGCCGTGCTCATAAAAGATACCGCCCACCCAACCAGACATGGGAAACAGAAACATGTTATATCCGTAGGTGGTCGGCCAGTCTGGAACTGACATGCCAACTCCCTTGGATGTTACAATACCGCCGCTGCAGAGCAGAATGAAAGTTGCGACCAGTGTGAGGATGGCCCAGATGTGGATAGCAACGCGACGGAAGCTCAGAGATGTCCGTGTTCCAACCATGAGAGAATAGCTTAGTGGGATTCGAGACGCGCATTTTCAGGCGCGGGCTCAGTTTGTGGGAGATAGTCCTTGTCGAGACCAGGAACGCTGTATTCGTAGGGTCCGTGGTAAACGAGTGGAGTTTTCTCGAAGTTGCCGTGCCCGGGAGGCGATGCAACAGTCCACTCCAAAGTGTTGGAATTCCATGGATTATTCGGAGCTTTTTTACCACTGCGCAGGCTCATGACGACATTCCAGAGAAACACGAAAGTCGTGAAACCCAGTCCCATCGCCCCGATGGTGCAAAGTTGGTTGAGGGGTTGGAGTTGGCGCAGGTGTTCGTAGACAGTGGGGTCCGCAATACGGCGCATCATGCCGCCAAGCCCCAAGTTGTGCATGGGGAAAAAGGCAAGGTTAAAAAAGATCAAGGTCAAAAAGAAATGCCACTTGCCGAGTGATTCATTCAGCATGCGGCCAAACATTTTTGGAAACCAGAAGTAGATCGCGCCGAAGATGGCGAAGATGCTTCCGCCGAAGAGCACGTAGTGGAAATGCGCAACGATGAAATAAGTGTGGTGGACAAAAAGGTCGACCGGTGTGGAGGCCATGAAGATACCGCTCAGACCACCGATGACGAACATCGAGACGAAAGCGAGCGCGAAGCACATTGCCGTCGTGAACTCAATTGAGCCACGCCAGATGGTTCCCATCCAGTTGAAAGTCTTGATGGCCGATGGCACAGCAATCACCATTGTCGACACCGAAAAGGCCGCGCTGAGCGTGAGGTTCATTCCGCTAACAAACATGTGGTGACCCCAAACGACAAATCCGAGGAATCCGATAGCAATCATGGCATAGACCATGGCTTTGTAGCCAAAGATAGGCTTGCGGGAGAACACGGCGAGAATTTCTGAAGAAAAACCCATCGCAGGAAGAATCATGATATAGACCTCGGGGTGGCCGAAGAACCAGAAGAGGTGCTGCCAGAGGAGAGGTTGCCCACCGCCTTGGGGCGAGAAGAAGCTCGTGCCCAAGTTGAGGTCTGCAAAAAGCATGGCAGCCGCAGCAGAGAGAACAGGAACCGCAAGGATAAGAAGGATCGCTGTGATGAAAAGTGACCAGACCGGAAGCGGCATGCGAAACATCGTCATGCCTGGTGCGCGCATATTCACCACGGTCGTGACATAATTTGTAGCACCTGCAATCGATGAGAGACCGTTGACGAAAAGGGCGGCTCCCCAGAGACTTTGCCCAATCGGAGTTCCATTGTAGGCCGCCACGGAGCTAAGGGGTGCGTAAGCTGTCCAGCCAGTGCCGGGCGCGCCGCCTGGGGCGAAGAAGGCACCGAGTAAAATGACACCCGAGAGCACATAGAGCCAGTAACTGAGCTCGTTTAAGAGAGGAAATGCCATGTCTCCCGCTCCGATTTGAAGAGGGATGAGGTAGTTACCAAAGGCTCCGATGAGAAGCGGCATGACCACAAAGAAAACCATGATGGTGGCATGCATCGTCACGAGCATGTTGTAGCCGCCTGGAATAATAGCGCCATCGATGGCCACAGTGGCCGGCAGGAGTTTGCCGATGAGAGGAATTTCTGCACCTGGGAAGCCAAGCTGCCAGCGGACACCCAGTGCGAGGGCACCCCCGAGAAAGAGGAAAGCGAGAGCCGTCCACAGGTATTGGAGACCGATCATCTTGTGGTCGTAAGTCCAAAGGTATTTGCGGATGAAACCGACTTCATGGTCGGTGTGCGCGTGGGAAGTCGTTTCTTGAACTGGTGCGTCGATGGTAGTTGCTGACATTTTTTTAGAAAAGAGGTTTCAGAATTTCGTGGTTACTAAAAGACAAAATTTGTGTTCTGCACATGAAAAATTTTAGAGTCTCTTCCGTTCCACCAGACATTACGCGCGGGCTGAGCTTGGAGTTGTCTTTTTCGAGCAAAAAAAAGCGTGAGCGTATTCACAAAATGTGAGGATTAAAGTTCGGCAGGATTTCGCTATCGATCGGATGGCTATGCCCAGCGGCCAGATGGTGCGCGGCAGCAAAGGCGATCATGAGCGCGTTGTCGGTGAGGAGTCCCTGCGGCGGAAAATGGATTTCGAGCCCCTCCCCTGCGGCGCGTTCGATCGAGCGCGAGCGGAGCGAGGAGTTCGCGCTCACACCCCCGCTCAGGCTGATCACGCGACGGCTGTTTTGTCGGGCCGCCTTGAAGAGCTTGGAGATGAGAACATCGATAACAGCCGCTTGGAACGAGGCGCAGATGTCAGGAAGATCCACCACGGCCGGCGTGCCGTGTTTTTCGAGAAAAGTGCGCACGGCCGTCTTGAGCCCGCTGAAGCTGAAATCCAAGTCACCCGAGTCGATCATGCCGCGAGGAAACTCAAACCGCGCGGGATTGCCACTACGAGCCATGCGGTCGATCTCGATACCGCCCGGGTAGCCGAGGCCGAGGAGTTTGGCGACCTTGTCGAAGGCCTCACCGGCAGCGTCGTCAAGAGTGCGGCCCAAGAGGCGATAGCGGCCGAAGCCCTCCACATCGAGCAACAGCGTGTGCCCCCCGCTCACCACCAGAGCTGTGTGGGGGGGGATTGTCTCATGACCAAAAAAGGGCGAGAGCAGATGGCCTTCGATATGGTTGATCGCAAGGAATGGTTTTCCAGCTCCGATGCAGAGGCCCTTTGCTGCCGCGGCGCCGACAAGAAGTGAGGAGGCAAGGCCGGGGCCGGTGGTTGCTGCGATGGCGTCGAGATCCTGAATTCGTAGGCCGGCTTTTTCCATGGCGCTATCGATGATCACGGGTGCTGAAACAAGGTGGTTTCTGGATGCCACCTCAGGAACGACTCCACCGAAATGGGAGTGAATCTCGGCCTGACTGAAAATCTCATGTGCCAGCACACCTTCAAAGCCCCGCAAAACGGCAGCGGCGGTTTCATCGCAAGAGGTCTCGATGGCGAGAAGGATGGGCATTTGTTTTTTGTAACCACTCAGGGAGGTGCGAGCAAGAGGTGGCACTTATTTTGTTGAACAGGCCAGTGAGATCAAAAACCTCGCACACGAGGGGCGAGACATTGGTCACCACCAATTTCCCCTGCGCTTTGGCTATGGCTTAGTGAGCTTTCAGCACACTGCGGATTTCAGCGCTGGAAACAGAGTGGATTTCGCGAGGTCAGGACCGAGTTCACGCATGCCGTTCAAGACAAGCTTGGCACCGAGCGACGGGGCCGTCGGGGGGCTTGAGAAGTCCGTCGAGTTTGACCGTGAGCGTGTCGCCAGATGTTTCGGTGGTGATGTTCAGTGAATGCCCGAGGCTTCGGATGATTCTACTGGTTCAGCGCAGGTTTTTCTCCGGCAGGTGCCGCCACCACGCGGCAGACCCCGACCACGCCCAAAACCTTGCCGTCCTCGCCGACCCAAGGCAACTTCAAGGTGTCAGCGTAAACTTTGCGACCGTCGGGGTAGACCAGCCATTCCTGAAATTGCCTCTGCTTTCCGCTGGCCAGGGTCTTCTGGTCATCCGCTCGGTAGGCCGTAGCAAGTTCGACTGGGAAGATCTCGGCGTCCGTTTTTCCGACCAACTCGGCGAACGGACGCCCCACCAAGGCAGCCCACGCCTTATTGCCGCCGCGGTAAACTCCATCCATATCCTTGTAGAAGATGACGTCAGGGAGAGAATTCATTGCGCTGGTGACGATCTCGAGTTGGTCCGCCACGCTGTCGGCGGCCGGTGATTGGTAGGCGGTAGTGACGAGTGCCACGGCAACCGCTGCGGCAAGGAGAGTATTTTTCATGGTTTTGTTTCCCGGGCGGGGTTGGGCGCCTCAAGCTGATAAACAATATGGCGGGAGGCTGCCGATGTCAGCCCTCAAAATGCCCCGGCAGCCGATGCCGCGCATTGAACCTCTGCGTGTAGGTTCCCAAAAACCACTTCATCCCCGCCACCAGAGTCGGCTGCGGCGTCTCCACCGCCAGATGAAAATGATTTCCCATCAGGCAATACGCATGCACCTGCCATCCCGCCTTCTCGCAAGCCTCCCCCAGCGTCTTCAAAAACCGCCGCCGATCCTCGTCATCCAAAAAAATCGCCTCCTGCCGATCACATCTTGAACTCGGGGAGATCCTCGGCTGGCCTGGGCCTCTCGAGGAGGCGAAAATCCTTAATGATCTCTTCGAATTCTGTAAGGGCTTTTTCATAGCCCATCAATTCCGGCTCTTGCTGCGGCACCGTAAAAACTGGAAGCTCAAAAAAATGGGGCGAGTTCATTTCCATGCTCCGCATGGTAAGTTTGATCTCCATTTTTTCAACCTCTCAAGCGCCGTTTCCTCGCCGTAGGTTTCTATGCTGGGGCTACCAGCCTGACCTTGAGGAAATAAGTGCGATACCGCACCGGATCACGCGTGACCAGAACGAGCCCCTCGGCCTCTGCATGGGCGCCAATGTAGAAGTCAGGCAAAGGGGATGTCTTCACGCCACCGCTTCGGAGGCATTTGAGAAATGCCGCCTCCGCCAGCCAACCGGCGGAGTAAGGGTAGCGGGAGGCGCTTGAAAACTTCAGGGACGAGCCAACGATCCAATTCCCTCGCCGAGGAAAATGCGGGAGCAAGTTCCGCATAGATAATAGGATTGATGCATATCGGCCCCTCAAGCGCCACGGACCGAATTTGATTTTCCGACCATTCAAGTCAGACTGGATCGGCAGTGGCTATGTCCAACAACACATTGGTATCCAGTAGGGTCATTCTTCACCACGGGTCAGGTTCATAATCGCCTGAGTTTGAGCATCCGGAACAGCCGCGCCCTTTGCATTCAACAACCAATTTTCCAAGGCAGGCGTCGATACGCGCCGTTGTAGAAAACCCTCCAGCCAATGAGCCAATTGGTCAACTTGGAGAACTGGCAATTTTTCGATTGCAGCTTTGATTTCGGCAACAGCACTCACAACGCCACAAAAAATCCCTCCGCCACCGCATCGTCAAGGGAAACCTCCGGAATTCACTCAGAAACGGATGCTCAATATAAATCGTGAGCTCGGCTGCGAACTCCCATCCAAAGCAAAATGAGAGGAAATGCTGCCTAAACCCCAGTTTCCAAGTTTTTTAAAATGGTTTGCCAGCTTGCGTCGCTACAAAGTTCCTGCTTCCAAGAAACTGAAATAGCCCGTCCTGTTGAAGATGATGTGGTCAAGTAGGTCGATGCCAACGATGGCTCCGGCGGCTTTTAGTTGCGCGGTGATTTCGATGTCGCTGGGCGATGGTTCGAGGCCGCCGCTGGGGTGGTTGTGGGCGACGATGACGGCGGAGGCACGGTCGGAGAGGGCATCGGCAAAGACTTCGCGGGGATGCACGGGGCTGCGGTCAATGAGGCCGATGGACACCACGCGGATGTTCAGAATCTCGTTCGCGCCGTTGATGCTGGCGCAGAGGAAATGCTCCTGCTTGCGGTCGGCGTAGTGGCGGACGTGTGGCAGCAGGTCGGCAGGCGTCACAATCTTCGCGCCTTCGGGTTTGATTCGGCGGCGGGCGAACTCGATGGCGGCGAGGATCAGCGTGGCTTTGGCATCGCCGACGCCGTCGAATTGCGAGAGTTCTTCGGCCTTCACGTCCAGTCCCTTCTCGTCGATGAGCCGCGCCAGCTTGGAGGCCAGCGTCATCACGTCCATGCCGGGCGTGCCTTTGCCGAGTAGCACAGCGAGTAGTTCCTGGTCGCTGAGTGCCTTCGCGCCTTTGCGCAGCAGCTTCTCGCGTGGACGGTCGGCTTCGGGGATGTCTTGGATGGTCTTGCTCATGCGTCAGGCGGCCTGAGCCAGATGGGTTTGGATGACGGTCACCGCCATGATGTCAAAGATACCGCCGGTGTCGGTGTATTTCGGGTCGGCGAGTTCGTCGTAACGTCCGCGTGCATCGTAGGTCGTCTGGATATCTCCATTCACCTGTCCACGATACGGACCTTCCAAGTAGATGCTGTTGCCCCGATGAGCTTCGACCGTGCTGCGAATCACAGGATCGGCGATCTTCTCTTCCGTGACCTCTTTGATGTAGAGCGCCTCTTCGTCGGTGATCTGATGCCGGGCTCGAATCTGCGCGATCACGTCTTGCACGGACACTTTCACAGGTGGCGGGCCTGCGCCGCCCTTGCCTTTGCCGGGCTGGAGCTTCACGGGACCGCTGCTGGTCATCACGCCTTGATACTGCACAGCGGCTTTTGTTACGAACGAAGCGCGGATCTTCTTCATCATCTCTGAAACAGTCCCGGCCTTGATGAGCTGCGGGCCGACGCATTCGGCAAAACTGGCAAACTCCTGCACTATTGCTGGGTAGGTGAAGAAGCAGGTCAGGAAATGATAGCTCTTCACGAAGCGGGCCATCAAATAGACGAAGGCCTTGCGCTCTTCCCAATCGCCGAGCCTCGCCTGAAAGCGCGTTCGCAGTGCATTCACTTGGAACTGAACCTGCGCATCCGTTCCGCCCTTGATCAGCGCAGCCAGATCGGTGGCGTCCTTCTGGGTGAAAACACCTGCTGCGATGATCTCGTCATACAGTTTTGTGCAGGTTTCTTCGTCCGGCTCTTCCTGCTTGAAGGGCGTGCCTTTGCGATACTTGGCGAAGGCTTTGAGGATCTGCGTGGCGTTGTTGGTGAAGTCCACCACCACCACAGTCTTCTTGCCGTAGTGACAGCGATTCAGCCGTGAGACTGTCTGCACGGCATTGCGATCCACCACTGGCTTGTCGAGGAACATGCCCGCGAGCAGAGGCTGGTCGAAGCCCGTCTGAAACTTGTTCGCCACTACCATGATCCGGTAGTCATCGCCCTCGAAGCGGTTCTCGATCAGCTCACCACTCTGCAGCTCATTCACCGCGTATTCACTGATGGCCTCATTCGTCTCCGGGTGGACGAAGTCAGAGAAGGCATACAGCACCTTGTAGTCGGCTCCGCGCTCCTTGAGCTTCTCTTTGATGATGTTGAAATACCGCAGCCCGGCCACGCGAGATGAGGTGACGATCATCGCCTTGGCACGTCCACCGATCAGCGGCATCACATCCTTCTCGAAGATGCGCAGCATCACCTCGGCCTTGTATTGGATCAGACCGTCATCCTGGAAAGCCATGTTTTGCAGCGCCTTGGACACCACGCCCTTGGGGTAAAGCTTCTCCTCGTCCGGCAGCGGCACGATGGGGCAGTGCAGGTTGTAGAGCGTCTTGTAGGAAATGATGCTTGCCGCCACGTCCACGATGTAACCCTCCGCGATCGCCTCCGCCTCCGTGTAGCTGTCGAAGGCATTGCCAAACAGGTCCACTGTGGCTGGTGAAGGCGTGGCCGTGAAGGCGATGAACAGTTGATTCAGATCATGCTCGCGGATCACCTTCGCCAGCTTCTCTTCGGGATCTTCCTCGGGCGCTTCATCGTCCGGTTCGCCTTCTTTGCGGAAGGGCAGGCGGATGGCCGCGCCACCCTGGCCTTCCTGCGAGCGGTGCGCTTCATCAATGAGGAAGGCCACGCGCAGCTTCTTCAGCTCTGGATTCTTCAGGAGTTCATCCAGCACATAAGTCAGCTTCTGCTGCGTGGTCACGATGATGGATCGCCGCTCCTTGAGGAAGCGCGGCAGGTCGTCGGAATGCTTCGCGATGCCCACGACATCCTTGAGGTGGGTGAACTTGTCCATGTCCTCGCGGATGTTCGTGTCGAGTGATTTGCGGTCCGTGAGGATGAAGGTGATATCGACCAGCTTCTCGTTCGTGCCGGGCTTATAGAGGCTGTGCAGGCGGTCGGCCAGCCAGCAGATGGACAGCGTCTTACCGCTGCCGGCGGAATGGTCGGCCAGATACTTTTTGCCGATGTCTCCTGCCGTGACGAAGTGCGCCGTGATGTCCTCCGCCACCCGCCGCACCAGTCGGGTTTGGTGAAAGCGAGGGAAGATCGTGCTGGCCGGGCGCGCAGGCTTGTCATCCTCCGCTTTACGCTCAGGCACACGGACGAGGAAGAAAGACAGCGCCTCCAGCAACTGCTCACGCGACAGCACCTCACGGTAAAGGAACTCCACCGGATACTCGTCCTTATTCACGGGCGTGTTCGTCAGGCCCATGTTGTGCGCGCGGAAGTTCTGCTCCTGACGCGGGTCGGTGGCAGCCTTCGCCTCGGAAGTGTCCGCCGCCAGATACAGGAAGGGATGCTGGAAGATTTTGTGCGAGTGATCGCGGGCCACAAACTGCGCCACGGCGTGCTCCACGTTCTGATTCGCCTCATGTTTCAACTCCAGGTCCACGATTGGCAGGCCATTGAGGTAAAAGACGAAATCAATCTCGTGGTTCACCTCCCCAAAGTAGAAGTGCGGACGGAAGGTGATGCGATTCTCGGCATAGCCCTTGGCACCCGCGCTTTCAGCGGAGCGGGGCTTGGCATAGTAGAGCTGAAACGTGAGCCCTCGCACTGGCAAGCCCTGCCGGAAGAGCAACCACAACGGCGTGTGCTCCAGTGCCTTGCGCAGCGCTTTGAAGACCTCCTCCCGCGCATCCGTGCCGTAGTCGTCGGTCAGCTTCTTCAGTGTGTCCGCCTGCGTGGCACTCAGAAAGGCCCAGAGCTGATCTTCGGCGATGCAGTGCTCCGTATCCGTGATGTCGGACTGTTCCAACTCGCCATAGCCATGCACGCGGATCAGGTAATCCGCGATGTGTTGCTGAAAGGTCAGCTCGGGAGCTTTCTTCTTTTTCGCCATGATCAGGGAGCGTCGAGTTTCAGTCGGGCACGGGCCAGCGCGACGGCTTCGTGCAGTTTACGTTCCATTTCTGCTTTCGGCAGGGCTTCAGTCCAATAGCTGGAAACCTGGATGCCGCTGCGCTCCAGATTTAGCAGTTCGATGGTTTCCTGACGTTTCCCGGCGCATAGGATCAGGCCGATAGGGGCTTCTTCGCCTTCCTTGCGCTCGTAGCGGTTCAGCCAGCCGAGGTAGAGTTCCATCTGCCCTTTGTCCCCCGGTTTGAAGTCTGCCAGCTTCAGCTCCACAGCCACCAGTCGCCGCAGGTTGCGGTGATAAAAGAGCAGGTCCAGGTAATGATCCACTCCGTCCACCGTCACCCGCTTCTGCCGTTCCAGAAAGGCAAAGCCTACGCCCAGCTCCAGGATGAAGGACTCCATCTCCCGCAGGATCGCCGCCTCCAGGTCCTTCTCCGCGTAGGTGTCCCTCAGCCCCAGGAAATCGAGGAAGTAGGGATCGCGGAACACAAGGTCGGGCGTCAGCTTGTCCTCATCTCGCAGTGCCTTCAGTTCCCGCTCCGCCAGCTTGGCAGGCTTTTTGGAAAGCGCAGTGCGCTCGTAGAGCATCCCGCCGATCTTCTCGCGCAGTGCACTCACGCTCCAGCGTTCCACCCGGCACATCTCCGCGTAGAAGTCGCGCTGCAGCGGCTTGCTCAGCGGGATCAGCGCGATGAAGTGGGTCCAGCTCAATTGTCGTATCAGTGATACGACAATCTTCCGCTCCGGGAACACCTCGGCAAATTGGATCATCCGGCGCAGGTTCTTGTCGCCAAATCCCCGGCCAAACTCCCGCTCCAATTGTCTCCCCACTGCGGAGACAATCTTGCCCCCATACTCAGCCCGCGCGTCTTGCAGGATGTCCTTTCGGATGCGGGTGCCTACTTCCCAATAAAGCAGTGTCAAACCTGCATTTACCGTTCGACCGACCTGCTCCCGCGCCTCCGCGATCATTTGCCGCAGGTCTGTTAGCAACGGGTCAGCGGCAGCACGTTTGGGCGCAGTCTTGGCCAAAGCGGCTTTCTTCACGGTGGGTTGGCGTGGCTTGGGGCTCATGCGGGCGTGTGGGGTAACGTCGGTTCTTGGGTCAGTTTAGCGGCCCGCTCCTGAATCGCACGCACGTCCGCCTCCGTGATCCGCCGCTGGCCGGTGACGCATTCGTGGATCAGTGACTTGCGGTAGTTCACCAGCGTTTCGATCTGCCGCTCAATCAGCGCAAGCAATGGACGGAACTCCGAATTCTTCGTTCCGATAAAAGCGGCAATCTCCATCTGCTCCGCTCGATGTGGCAGGGCAAACTTGAAGCGCCCGAGATTCTCCATCGTGAGCTTCGGCTGCGCTGCACCGGTGACGAAGAGTGAGAAATCTTGTGCCTCCAGCAAGTTCACGAAGAACGTCTTATCGCCGCCCCAGCGAGGATTGAGGATGTGAGCGTGGTTGTTCACCCAGAACTTACCACTCGCCAGGAAGGCCAGCGGCTTTGAGCGGGTGAGGAGGTTCGCGCCATCTTCGGCGATCAGGATGTAGGTGCCGTCGAAATGATAGGCTTCGACTTTGTCAATGACACCTGACGCACCGTAGTAGTCGTAAGTCTTCTCAGTCATCACTCCACGGTCTGCGGCGCTCAAGGGCACGCGGACAGTGTTGAAGAACTCCATCACGTCCTTGACGCGCACCAGTCGCCAGTGCTTGGGCATTTCAGGAATCCACTCGACGTTCGTGCGCTGCGTTTTCACCGATGGATTGAGGCCCATCGTCACCGCATGCTTGATGATGGACTTGCGAAGAGCGTCGAGCGTTTCGAGTTGGCGGCGCTTGGCGGCCACCGCTGCGTCAATCGCCGCACAACTCGCATCCAGATACGCCGCGATGCGCTGTTGCTCCGGCAGCGGTGGGAGCGGAACGCGCGTTTGCCAGAGATCAGTTGGATTGATGCGGCGATGCGAGTTCGTGACCGATGTTTGAAAGCACGTCATGTATTCAGCGAAGACCGCAGAACCAACGAGGTAGGCGGCAAACCGTTTGTCTGTTTTGCCGGAGTGCCACTCAGCCAGTGGGATGAATTCCGTGGAAGCGACTTTAACTTGGTCGTCGTGCGGCACGAGCCATACGCGAGGTTTGTGGCAGTTGAGTTTAGAGAAGAGTATTTCACCGCCTCGAAGCAGCGTTTTGTTGCTCGCGATTGTTGCCCCATCTTCGCGGGCTGGCGCACCAAACTCGTCGAAGTTAGGAATGGAGTAATGCTGCACCTCCAGCTCGGCCAACTGCTCTATAGAAATCGCACCGGTGCTGTCTCGGAAGATTCCCTTCAATCGCGGCTGAGACCATCCATGCGGCGTAGTGCCGAGCCACTCAACAACTGGTTGGGAGAGCAGTTTCATGCGTTTCCAGCCAATCCCTCCAGCATTTTCTCCGCGTCCTTCTCCAGCTTCCAGAACTCTGCCAGCAAGTCCTTGGCGGGTGTGGGCGGCTGATAGCGGTAGAAGTATTTATTCGGCAGGATCTCGTAGCCGAGCACGGTCTTGCCGTCCTTCTTCGCCTCTTCCCAGCGGATGATCGGCTTGGCGATTTCCCGTTTCAGGAAGGCGGCGATGTCCTCGCCATGCGGGATGTATTCATCATCCTGCACGTAGTGCCGGTGGGTCCACTCGACGGAGACGATTTCCTCAGCACCGGCCAGAGCTTCCTTGAACTTCTTGGCGGCGTTGTCCGCTGCTTTGACGGTGAACTCAATGGTCTTCGGCTTCGCGACTTTGGAAAGTCGCGCGACGACGCGGAAGGTCAGATCGCTCTCGTGGAAGTCCTGCTCCTTCTTCACGTTGGCAGCAGTGAAGGCCTTCTCGTAAGGCTCGGTGACGATGGCTGGCTTGTCGTGCTCATCCGTCTGCCAGAAGACGACGCTGACCTTGTGGTAAGCGAAGTCTTCGCGTGGGAATATTTTGACCTGCTCGTCGGCATAGCCCTTGGCCCAGCCTTTGTTATAGCGCTCCTCGATCCAGGCGCGGTGCGCATCGGTGATGCGGTGGCGTTTGTTGCCGAAGGATTTCGGCTCCTTCTCAAACTGCTGGCGGGCATCAATGAGCATGACGCGGCCTGTATGGCTGGCGGGCTTGTCATTTCGCAGCAGCCAGATGTAGGTGAAGATGCCGGTGTTGTAGAACAACTGGTCGGGCAGCATGACGATGGCATCCAGCCAGTCGTTCTCCAGAATCCAGCGGCGGATCTCGCTCTCGCCAGAGCCGCAGTCGCCATTGGAGAGGGGTGAGCCATTGAAGATGACGGCGATGCGGCTGCCGCCTTCCTCCACCGTGGCCATCTTGGCCAGCATGGTTTGCAGAAAGAGCAGCGCGCCGTCATTCACGCGCGGCAGGCCGGCCTTGTAACGGGTCGTCAAAAGTTTGCGCACTTGCGCTTCGTAACCGTCCTTGCCCCCCCAGGTGACGCCGAACGGCGGATTGCTAAGCATCCGATTGAAGCGCCATTTCGGCTCCGGCCACTGATCTCCGGGATCTTTGCTGTGGGGATCATGCGGGATCAGTGAGTTCCCCAGGCGGACGGTGGCCTGCCGGTCGTTCTTGATGAGCAGGTCGGCCTGACAGACCGCGTAGTTCGTGGGGTTAAGCTCCTGGCCGTGAGTGGTGAGGAACTTCTCCACGCGTTCCTTTTCCGCCGGAGTGGCGGCACGTTCGAGCAGGTGCTCCTTCGCAATGGACAGCATGCCCCCTGTGCCATCCGCCAGATCATAAACGGAGAAGTGCCGGTCAGGGATGGGAAAGTCCAACAACCCGACCATGAGACGGATGACTTCGCGCGGGGTGAAGTGCTCCCCGGCCTCGTCGCCGCTTTGTTCCGAGAAGCGCCGGAGCAGCTCTTCATAGATGTAACCCATCTCCAGCCCGGAGAGTTGGTCAGGGCCGAGCGCTAGTTCCTCGTATTGATTCAGGATCGGAGCCAGCCGGTTGTTCTTCACCATGAGGGCGATGGTGGCGCGGTAATTGAAGTGCTCGATGACGTCATCGACGTTCTTCGAGAAGCCATTGATGTAGGCGCGGAAGTTCGCCTCTAGCAGCGAGTGGTCGTCCTCATAGACGGAGCGCAGCGTCCAGTCGGTGGTATTCGAGAACGGGCACTGCTTGGGATTCAGCTCCAGTTCCTTCACCAGCTTGGCAAGTTCCTGTTCGGTAAGCTTGGGCCGGTTCTTCAGAACCTCGGCGGCTTTCTTCGTCCGCCAATCAATGAGCACACACTCCAACCGGCGAATGACGATGATGGGCAGGATGACGCTCTGATACTCGTAGGACTTGAACTTCCCTCGCAGCCGCTCAGCCGATTTCCAGATGTCGGAGGCGAGGTTGTCGAGCTTAGGTTTGTTGAGAGAGAGGGCCATGATTTAATTATTGATATTTAGGCTACTGCGAATTGATTAAAGCAGGTTTCCAAAAAGTCCGTCAATAGCGAGTCGTATATTGGAAACAAGTGTTTTTTCAATTCAGAAAGCATTTTTTTGACAGAATCGGAGCGGAGCGGAGAAAGACTGCTGGAAGCGGCCAGATGGTGCGCGGCAGCAAAGGCGATCATGAGCGCGTTGTCGGTGAGGAGTCCCTGCGGCGGAAAATGGATTTCGAGCCCCTCCCCTGCGGCTCGTTCGATCGAGCGCGAGCGGAGCGAGGAGTTCGCGCTCACACCCCCGCTCAGGCTGATCACGCGACGGCTGTTTTGTCGGGCCGCCTTGAAGAGCTTGGAGATGAGAACATCGATAACAGCCGCTTGGAACGAGGCGCAGATGTCAGGAAGATCCACCACGGCCGGCGTGCCGTGTTTTTCGAGAAAAGTGCGCACGGCCGTCTTGAGCCCGCTGAAGCTGAAATCCAAGTCACCCGAGTCGATCATGCCGCGAGGAAACTCAAACCGCGCGGGATTGCCACTACGAGCCATGCGGTCGATCTCGATACCGCCCGGGTAGCCGAGGCCGAGGAGTTTGGCGACCTTGTCGAAGGCCTCACCGGCAGCGTCGTCAAGAGTGCGGCCCAAGAGGCGATAGCGGCCGAAGCCCTCCACATCGAGCAACAGCGTGTGCCCCCCGCTCACCACCAGAGCTGTGTGGGGGGGGATTGTCTCATGACCAAAAAAGGGCGAGAGCAGATGGCCTTCGATATGGTTGATCGCAAGGAATGGTTTTCCAGCTCCGATGCAGAGGCCCTTTGCTGCCGCGGCGCCGACAAGAAGTGAGGAGGCAAGGCCGGGGCCGGTGGTTGCTGCGATGGCGTCGAGATCCTGAATTCGTAGGCCGGCTTTTTCCATGGCGCTATCGATGATCACGGGTGCTGAAACAAGGTGGTTTCTGGATGCCACCTCAGGAACGACTCCACCGAAATGGGAGTGAATCTCGGCCTGACTGAAAATCTCATGTGCCAGCACACCTTCAAAGCCCCGCAAAACGGCAGCGGCGGTTTCATCGCAAGAGGTCTCGATGGCGAGAAGGATGGGCATTTGTTTTTTGTAACCACTCAGGGAGGTGCGAGCAAGAGGTGGCACTTATTTTGTTGAACAGGCCAGTGAGATCAAAAACCTCGCACACGAGGGGCGAGACATTGGTCACCACCAATTTCCCCTGCGCTTTGGCTATGGCTTAGTGAGCTTTCAGCACACTGCGGATTTCAGCGCTGGAAACAGAGTGGATTTCGCGAGGTCAGGACCGAGTTCACGCATGCCGTTCAAGACAAGCTTGGCACCGAGCGACGGGGCCGTCGGGGGGCTTGAGAAGTCCGTCGAGTTTGACCGTGAGCGTGTCGCCAGATGTTTCGGTGGTGATGTTCAGTGAATGCCCGAGGCTTCGGATGATTCTACTGGTTCAGCGCAGGTTTTTCTCCGGCAGGTGCCGCCACCACGCGGCAGACCCCGACCACGCCCAAAACCTTGCCGTCCTCGCCGACCCAAGGCAACTTCAAGGTGTCAGCGTAAACTTTGCGACCGTCGGGGTAGACCAGCCATTCCTGAAATTGCCTCTGCTTTCCGCTGGCCAGGGTCTTCTGGTCATCCGCTCGGTAGGCCGTAGCAAGTTCGACTGGGAAGATCTCGGCGTCCGTTTTTCCGACCAACTCGGCGAACGGACGCCCCACCAAGGCAGCCCACGCCTTATTGCCGCCGCGGTAAACTCCATCCATATCCTTGTAGAAGATGACGTCAGGGAGAGAATTCATTGCGCTGGTGACGATCTCGAGTTGGTCCGCCACGCTGTCGGCGGCCGGTGATTGGTAGGCGGTAGTGACGAGTGCCACGGCAACCGCTGCGGCAAGGAGAGTATTTTTCATGGTTTTGTTTCCCGGGCGGGGTTGGGCGCCTCAAGCTGATAAACAATATGGCGGGAGGCTGCCGATGTCAGCCCTCAAAATGCCCCGGCAGCCGATGCCGCGCATTGAACCTCTGCGTGTAGGTTCCCAAAAACCACTTCATCCCCGCCACCAGAGTCGGCTGCGGCGTCTCCACCGCCAGATGAAAATGATTTCCCATCAGGCAATACGCATGCACCTGCCATCCCGCCTTCTCGCAAGCCTCCCCCAGCGTCTTCAAAAACCGCCGCCGATCCTCGTCATCCAAAAAAATCGCCTCCTGCCGATCCCCCCGGCTCATCACATGATAA
>Ga0247838_1004120_pt1 | contig 15771 bp, 13 predicted proteins | sample LaCruzMarch2015__5_FD_189097 | JGI IMG/M metagenome (GOLD analysis project Ga0247838, IMG submission 189097) | Freshwater microbial communities from meromictic Lake La Cruz, Castile-La Mancha, Spain - LaCruzMarch2015_15m | ecosystem: Environmental > Aquatic > Freshwater > Lake | place: Spain... | reverse complement strand
ATTCCTTTTTTCTCGTAAAAACATGACTCCTGTAATTTGGGACACCCAAAATTACAAAATATATTTCATATCTCATTGATTATTTGGCTGTTGTAAACGTTAATTATTGTCGCGCGGAAAACAGGAGATATGGCCGATGCTATTCGTGCTGAATTTTCAATTTAGAAATTCTTTCGGTTAAACTTTAGGGTTCAAAAAAAACTTAAAAGGACTAAGTTCGGAATACTTCCGGATTTAGTCCTTTCTTTGTTTACTTTTGAACGCAGATGACGCAAATTAACGCAAAGTTAAAAATTATTTTTTTTGAACGATGTTTTGGTTATAAAATAAATTGTATTACTTTTGTGTGCGCACACGGCAATCAGCAAACTTCATGTAAAAACTACACATAATGCTGATATTAAATAATTTACAGTTATAATCATGCAAATTATTAGATTTTAGCGTATTTTTTTAAAAAAGCTAAAAAGCTTTGAAATTGACAATAAAATAAGATACAAATATGAAAAACTTTTTGGACGAAAATTTCTTGCTGCAAACCGAAACGGCACAAAAACTGTATCACAATCATGCGGCTCCACAATCAATCATCGACTATCACTGTCATTTAGTTCCATCCATGGTGGCCAAAGACCATCAATTCAAAAATCTTACCGAAGCATGGCTGGGTGGTGACCATTACAAATGGCGTGCTATGCGTACAAATGGAGTGACCGAAAATTTCATTACTGGAAAAGACACTTCTGATTGGGAAAAATTTGAGAAATGGGCCGAAACTGTTCCGCATACCATGCGTAATCCTCTATACCACTGGACACATTTGGAACTTAAAACAGCATTTGGTATCGAGAAACTCCTTTCGCCAAAAACAGCTCACGAAATTTACGACGAATGTACTGCCAAATTACAAACTCCAGCGTTTTCGGCTCGTAACCTTATGCGTCATTACAACGTGGAGGCTGTTTGTACTACCGATGATCCAATTGACACACTCGAACATCATATTAAAACACGTGAAGATGGTTTTGAAATAAAAATGCTACCTACATGGCGACCAGATAAAGCCATGGCTGTGGAAGTGCCCGAAAATTTTAAAAATTATGTAGAACAACTTTCGAAAATATCCGAAATTACAATATCCACTTTCGACGATATGATTTTGGCACTTCGCAAGCGCCAAGACTTCTTCAATGATCAAGGCTGTAAACTATCCGACCATGGTATAGAAGAATTTTATGCCGAAGATTACACCGAAGCCGAAATTAAAGCCATTTTCAATAAAGTATATGGTGGAAAAGAATTGACTCATAGCGAAATTTTAAAATTCAAATCGGCCATGATGGTTATTTTTGCTGAAATGGATTGGGAAAAAGGCTGGACACAACAATTCCACTTTGGCGTAATACGCAACAATAACACACGATTATTCAATAAGTTAGGTGCCGACACCGGCTTCGATTCAATTGGAACATTTAGCACCGCTAAAGCCTTGTCTAAGTTTTTGAACCGTTTGGATTCACAAGATAAATTGGCTAAAACAATTCTATATAATATTAATCCTTCTGATAATGAAATGATTGCTACCATGATTGGAAACTTTCAGGACGGATCTGTAGCCGGAAAAATTCAATTTGGATCGGGCTGGTGGTTTTTGGATCAAAAGGACGGAATGGAAAAACAAATGAATTCGCTGTCGGTGCTTGGTTTACTCAGCCGTTTTGTGGGTATGCTCACCGATTCACGCAGCCTCCTCTCCTACCCTCGTCACGAATACTTCCGTCGTACATTGTGTAATCTTATCGGCAATGATGTTGAAACAGGTTTATTACCACATCAAGAGATGGAGTTTATTGGTCAAATGGTGGAAAATATCAGCTATTATAACGCTAAGAAATACTTTAATTTTTAATATAAATACTGTTTTTATGCATATTTCTGCATAAAACTTCAAAATCAATTAAATTTTTCAAAATACTTTTGAGAGCTAAAAAAAACGAAGTATCTTTGGTCGACCAATCAAAAGTAGACTAAAATATTTAAATTATTTTCAAAAAAAACAATGAGTAAGAAAATTGTAACATTAGGAGAAATTATGCTCCGTTTATCAACCCCAGGTTGTACACGCTTTGTACAATCAGATGTTTTTGATGTAGTGTATGGCGGCGGCGAAGCAAACGTAGCTGTTAGTTGTGCTAATTACGGACATGACGCCTATTTTGTAACAAAATTGCCAGCACATGAAATTGGCCAATCGGCTGTAAATGCATTGCGTAAATTTGGTGTAAAAACCGATTTTATAACTCGTGGAGGCGACCGTGTAGGTATTTATTACCTCGAAACAGGTGCTTCGATGCGTCCAAGTAAGGTAATTTACGATCGTGCCCATTCAGCCATTGCCGAAGCAAAAATATCCGATTTCGATTTCGATGCCATTATGCAAGGTGCAGATTGGTTTCACTGGTCGGGCATTACACCAGCTATTTCGGATTCAGCAGCTGAACTCACAAAATTAGCATGCGAAGCAGCTAAACGTCATGGTGTTACCGTTTCGGTAGATTTAAATTTCCGTAAAAAACTTTGGACAAAACAAAAAGCACAATCAATAATGCGTCCGCTTATGCAATATGTTGATGTTTGTATTGGCAATGAAGAAGATGCAGAGCTTTGCTTAGGATTTAAACCCGATTCGGATGTAGAAAGCGGACATACCGATGCCGAAGGTTACAAAGGTATTTTTATGCAAATGGCTAAAGAATTCGATTTCAAATATGTAATTTCAACACTTCGCGAATCTTTCTCGGCAAGTCATAATGGTTGGAAAGCAATGATTTACGATGGTAATGAGTTTTACACATCAAAACGTTATGATATAAATCCAATTATCGACCGTGTAGGTGGTGGCGATTCATTCTCGGGTGGTGTGATTCACGGCTTATTGACTAAACCAAATCAAGGTGAAGCATTGGAATTTGCAGTTGCAGCTTCAGCTTTAAAACATACTGTAAATGGTGACTTTAACCTCGTTTCGGTTGAAGAAGTCGAAGCATTGGTTGGTGGCGATGCTAGTGGTAGGGTACAAAGATAGCCCCTCTAAATCTCCTCGAAGGGGAAACTTTAAGATGTTTAATTTAAAATAATATTCAAATAACTAAAACATGCCAAATTCTTTCTCCCCTCCTTTGGAGGGGTCGGGGGGAGGCCAATATATCAATGAGATTTTCAAAAATTCAAGTTCTTTCAGCAATGAAAGCTACAGGCATGGTTCCTGTTTTTTATAATAGCGACTTAGAAACATCCAAACAAGTAGTAAAAGCTTGTTACGAAGGTGGTGTACGAGTTTTCGAATTTACCAATCGTGGTGATTTTGCTCACGAAATTTTTGGCGAATTGGTAAAATACGCAGCCAAAGAATGTCCCGAAATGATTATGGGCATTGGCTCCATAGTTGATGCTCCCACAACTGCCCTTTACATACAGTTGGGTGCTAACTTTATTGTAGGCCCACTATTTAACCCAGATGTAGCCAAAGTTGCTAATCGCCGATTAGTGCCTTATGCTCCGGGTTGCGCTACTGTAACCGAAGTTGGTTTTGCTCAGGAAGCTGGCTGCGATATATGTAAAGTTTTTCCAGGCGATGTACTTGGAGCTAATTTTGTAAAAGGACTTAAAGTGCCAATGCCATGGTCAAATCTTATGGTAACAGGAGGTGTAAAACCTGAAGAAGCCAACCTCAAAACGTGGTTCGATGCAGGCGTAACTTGTGTAGGTATGGGTTCAAATCTTTTCCCTGCGGACATGATGAAAGCAGGCGACTGGGCTGGTATTACCAAACTTTGTGCTGATGCTCTTGCAATTATTCAAAAAGTAAGATAATGAGATAATTTGAAAATTCAATCTGAATTCAAATTTCTATTTATTTAATTTCCAATTGTTTAACTTCTAACTTCTAATTTCTAACTTTAAAAAAATGAGTACATTTGAAACTATCAATGACAAAATGACAAAATACAGATGGACGATTTGTTCTCTGTTGTTTTTGGCTACAACTATCAATTATCTCGACCGTCAGGTAATGTCACTTCTTCAGCCAATTTTAGCAGAAGAGTTTCACTGGACTGATAGTGATTATGGTACAATTACGGCTATATTTTCATTGGCTTATGCTATTTCAATGTTATTTGCAGGCCGATTTATCGACAAACTTGGCACTAAAAAAGGGTATGCTTGGGCAATTGCATTTTGGTCGATAGCAGCTATGTTACATGCTACTTGTGGATTAGCTACAGAGTGGTGGACTGGAATTCCTGATGCTAAAGGACTTACTGATGCAACTGGACCCATTGTAGCAACAATTTCGATGGTTAGTGTTGTAATGTTTGTGATTGCACGTATTTTATTAGCATTTGGTGAGTCGGCTAACTTCCCAGCTGCCATAAAAGCTACTGCCGAATACTTCCCCAAACGCGACCGCGCTTTTGCAACCGGCTTATTTAACTCGGGAGCTAATGTAGGTGCTATCTTAGCTCCGCTTACTGTACCTTTTATGGCTAAAGCATGGGGTTGGGAAACTGCATTTTTGGTGATTGGTGCTGTTGGATTTCTTTGGTTAGCCGCATGGTTAATTCTTTATAAACCAATTGAATCGAACCCGAAAGTGAATGATGCTGAAAGAGCTTACATTAACCAAGATGATGCAGTTGACAAAGTAGCTGTTGACGAGTTGGTAAAAGTTGAGAAAATGACATACAAACAAGCATTTAAGTTTAAACAAACATGGGCATTTGCGTTTGGCAAATTTATGACCGATGGTGTTTGGTGGTTTTTCCTATTTTGGACACCAGCTTACTTAAAAGCTGAATATGGGATGTTACCCGATCAAATTGCATTCCCAATAGGTTTACTTTATACCATCACAGTTTTTGGTTCTGTATTTGGCGGGAAATTTCCAACTTATTTTATTAACAAAGGAATGAATCCTTATGCCGGACGTATGCGTTCGATGTTGATTATTGCATTTTTCCCACTGTTAGTATTATTAGCACAACCATTTGGTCATATTGATGCACTTGGAAATTATGCATTTTGGGTACCAGTACTGTTAATTGGAATTGGAGGCTCAGCTCACCAAGCATGGTCAGCCAACATATTTACAACCGTAGGAGATATGTTTCCTAAATCGGCAGTTGCAACCATAGTTGGTATAGGTGGAATGGCAGGTGGTATAGGTTCATTTTTTATCAACAAAGGTAGTGGCTTACTTTTCGATTATAGCTTAGCTGAATGGGGAAGCAAAACACCAGGATACACCATAGTATTCGCATTTTGTGCCGTAGCCTATCTTATTGGGTGGATAGTAATGAAAACGCTTGTTCCTAAATACAAACAAATTGTAATGGATTAATTTTCAAAGTATATATCAGTTAAATTAAAAATGCGAATCGGAATAAATTTCCGATTCGCATTTTTTAACACACTAAACGTATACTCTAAAACTCGAGATTAAATTAATTCATTTTGCTTTAAAATAAATTCCATTTCTGTTTGAACAGCAATCGCTTCACGACGAGCAGCTTCAGCATAGTCAGCCTCTGAAGAGGCATAAATAATCTGTCGTGATGAATTTACCAACAAACCACAGCTTTCATTCAAACCATATTTACAAACTTCTTCCAAACTTCCACCTTGAGCACCTACACCAGGCACTAACAGAAAGTGATTCGGAATAATTGCACGTACATCCGTCAACATTTCAGCTTTAGTTGCACCTACTACATACATCATCGTATCTTCTGTACCCCAATTTAATGAAGTTTTCAGCACTTTCTCAAACAATCGTTCTCCTGTTTCGGCATCGCGCATAAACTGAAAATCGAATGCACCTTTATTCGAAGTCAACGCCAATAATGTAACCCATTTCCCCTCGTATGTCAGAAAAGGCGTAACTGAATCCTCGCCCATATAAGGAGCAACTGTTACCGAATCAACATGCATATTTCCAAAAAATGTACGAGCATACATAGCCGAAGTATTACCAATATCGCCGCGTTTGGCATCGGCTATTATAAATTGATCGGGATAATTAGTTCGGATATAATCTACAGTACGTTCAAACACATCCCAACCTTGTATTCCTAAGCTTTCGTAGAATGCCAAATTTGGTTTGTAGGCAACACAAAGATCAGCAGTAGCATCAATAATGGCTTTATTAAAAGTAAAGATTGGATCATCCGATGTGTCAAATAAAAATTCTGGAATTTTAGTTGCATCTGTATCTAAACCAACGCATAAAAATGATTTCTTACGTTGTATATTTTCAAATAATTCTTGTTTTGTCATATTCTTATTAAAGTTTGTAATTCAATTCTTATGTTACAACTCGCTTTCTTTCATTCGTTCCGTATTTTCGGCAACAATTAACTGATCAATAACGCCCTGAATATCACCATTCATAAAGGCATTTAAATTGTATATTGTGAAATTTATACGATGGTCGGTTATACGACCTTGTGGATAATTATAAGTCCTAATTTTTGCTGAACGGTCGCCCGTCGAAACCATAGTTTTGCGCTTGGAGCCAATTTCATCTAAGTATTTCTGGTGTTCAATGGCATAAATTCGCGAGCGTAGTTCAATCATTGCCTTCGCTTTGTTTTTGTGCTGTGATTTTTCATCCTGACATTGGACAGTTATTCCTGTAGGTATATGCACTAACCGTATAGCTGAATAAGTGGTGTTAACAGACTGCCCTCCTGCGCCCGACGAACAAAAAGTATCCACACGCACATCCGATTCTTTCAATTCAATATCAAACTCCTCAGCCTCAGGCAATACTGCCACAGTAGCTGCCGAAGTATGTACACGACCTTGAGTTTCGGTTTGAGGTACACGTTGCACTCGATGCACTCCAGATTCGTACTTTAGAGTTCCATATACATTTTCGCCCGAAACAGTAAAAATAATCTCCTTGTAACCGCCAGAAGTTCCTTCGCTAATATTAGTTATCTCCAATTTCCAGCGTTTAGTTTCGCAGTATTTAACAAACATTTTAAACAAGTCGCCAGCAAAAATTGCAGCCTCATCACCTCCTGTACCACCTCTAATTTCCACAATAGCATTTTTATTATCCTCAGGATCAGCAGGAATAAGCAATAGCTTGATATTTTCTTCCATTTCAGGAATACGAGGTTCAATATCGTCCACTTCTGCCTTAGCCATCTCACGCATTTCAGGGTCATTTTCAGTATCCAATATTTCTTTTGCTTCTGATAAATGTGCCAATGCCAATTCATATTCGTTTTTGGCAACGAGTATTCGTTCTAAATCGTGGTATTCTTTGTTTAATTTAACAAAGCGTTTCTGATCCGTAATTACCGAAGGGTCAGTTATAAGAGTCGATATCTCATCGAATTTATGTTGTAATCCTTCTAGTTTTTCCAGAAGTGTTCTTTCAGCCATTTATTTATATAAGTTAGAAATTAGAAGTTAGAAAATAAGAAAATAAGAAATTCATCTTTTCATTTGTATATCATCATATTATCACATTGGCACATTATCACATTAGCACATCATCTCCCTCTCTTTTCGGACTCTTCTTTTATGTTTTTTAGAATCTGACGTAACCTCCATTCCATTATTTTTTTATACCTCGCTTGGGTTATAAACAAATCGAAAAACCACGCAAAGCGTATATTAGTAACTATTTGTAAATAACCAGTTTGTTGTTTCCCTTTAGGTATAAAATAAAAAGAGCCATGCATATCACGTATAAATAAATTTGGCGAAGCCAATTCCAATCGTACTTCTCGTTTACCACTCGAAAATGTACGTAAAGTAAGTTTACTGTCTACACTAATGTTTCTAATAGTAGTTACACCTGGTGCAATGACATCTCCGATGCCCTTTAATATGTGGGTTTGCTTATCGTAACGCGTTTCTTTAAAATCAAAAACCAGCAATTCATCTTTTTCATTTGCAAGCGACATGCCCTTTAATCCCCATTTAAATAGTCCTTTAATGTCGTAGCACATTTGTTGAACAAAAGTATTGACAACCGAATTAACTACACTATCGCTGGCGTTTATTGCTAATACACAATAGGTTTTAAATTCTCCATTCGTATACAATGTGGAAATTGAGTCCTTTGAAATAGCAAGGTTTTTGGCAGATACTAGAAAAAATAAACATAACAGCAACAAAAGTTTTTTCATCTTTTTAGCATGTTTGAAAATGCGACTACAAAAATACCATTTATTTACCGCATATAAAAATTAGGACAAAAAAAAGCTGCAGTTCAACTACAGCTTTTATAATTTTTGTGATATGAGTTAGATATTTAAAGTGTTATTTACACTCAGTTAATCATTGTATATGGTTACAATTCAGACAATAGCAATTTTACTTTCTCCGAAATTAAACGACCTTCGGTTTTTCCAGCTAGTTGTTTTGAAGCAAATCCCATTACCTTTCCCATATCCTGTGGACCTACAGCACCTACTTGAATGATAATAGCTGCAATAGCACTACTTAGTTCAACATCTGTCATTTGGGTAGGCAAGTAATTTTCAATAACTACTGCCTCTGCAAGTTCATTTTCGGCCAATTCCGGACGGTTTTGTTCTGTATAAATCTGAGCAGATTCCTTACGTTGCTTTATCATTTTCTGCAAAATCTTAACTGCCACATCATCAGCTAAATTACCATCACCGCCTTTAGCAGTTTTAGCTTCGATAAACTCTTTTTTAATTCCTCGTAAGGCTTCAAGAGCCACTTTGTCGCGGGCTAACATTGCTTTTTTAATATCAGCACTTATTGTATCGAATAATTCGTTCATATTTATTTTTTCATAAATTTACGTTTCCAAGCAGGAATATTTTCTATCTTTTTTTGTTTGGAATCATCTTCCAAATCGTCGAGTGTAAACACCTCTAATTCGGGCTCAGATGGTTTAACTGGCTCTGCAGGCTTTACTATCACTTCGTCAGGAATTGGATCAATAGTAATTTCATCGTCAAATGTCAATTCAATTTCTTGAATAGGCTTCTCTGGATTACCATAATACTCATCCATAGCCATTTGAATTGGATCCACTTCATCCTCTTTTTCAGATTTATCACTAGTCAAATTCTGAAAAGCATTTACCACATTTTGTAAAACATTTCCACTTTCTGTTTGTGCGCTTTGCTTCCGTAGATTTTTTATCGCATTCAAAGGCATACCAGGTATATCACCTACGCCATAACCTGTTGCAATAATTGTAATTTTCACGTTATCACCTAGCGAATCATCGAAAGTAGCACCCCAGATAACTTGTACATTTTCGCCCACTTTATTCATGAAATCATGAATCTGCTGTACTTCCTCCATTTTAATTTGGTTGGTAGTAGAACAATATAAGCTTAACAACACTTTAGATGCTCCATTCACATCGTTCGTGTTGAGCAATGGTGAGTTTAACGCATCCTCAATGGCTTTACTAATACGATCTTCGCCCGATGCATAACCTGTATTCATAATAGCTACTTTACCATCCTTCATAATGCTATACACATCGGCAAAGTCAGTATTGATATAACCTGGAACTGTAATAATTTCGGCAATACCACGCGCAGCGTTTGTCAACACATCATCGGCTTTGGCAAATGCGTTCGACAATTCAAGATCAGGATAAATTTCTTTGAGTTTTTCATTGTTAATCACCAAAATACAATCTACGTGTTCACTTAAATTAGCAACACCCTCGAGAGCTTGAATTTTTTTCTGTTTACCTTCAAAGGCAAAAGGAATAGTAACAATAGCTACAGTAAGGATATTTAAATCGTGAGCAGCTTTTGCTACAATTGGCGAAGCACCTGTACCAGTTCCTCCACCCATACCAGCAGTAATAAAAACCATTTTGGTATTATCCTGCAATAAGCCTTGAATTTTTTCGATTGACTCTTCTGCGGCTCGTCGAGCCACTTTAGGATCACCACCGGCACCTAACCCTTCGGTTGTTCCAAGTCCGAGTTGTATTTTATTTGGTACGGGCGATTTTATTAATGCCTGATTATCAGTATTACATACTACAAACGAAACGTCGGTAATTCCCTGACGATACATGTGATTTACAGCATTTCCACCACCACCACCAACACCAATTACCTTAATAATTGAAGAATCAATTACAGGTAAATCCAAAGGTAATCCATCATCTAAATATCCCATATTATATTCTATTTATAAGTTACAATTTATTATCATCCCCAAAAAACTCCTTAAAAAGTTCAGTGGTTTTATTTTTTATATTTCTACTTTGAATTTTAGGTTCTTTCTTCTTCTTTGCCACATCTTTTACTTCAAGTGGATGATGCTGACGATATTCATGATTGAGCAATACAGTTCCAACTAATTGTGCATATATTGGATCTATATATTTCTCGTCGGTTTTATCGGCTAACCAGTCGTTATAACTACCAAAACGAACTTTAAAACCAGTACGTTCCGAAATATAATCATCAACTCCTTCCAAAAGTGCAGCTCCTCCTGTGAGGATTACACCCTTACCCAAATTTCCATCATAAGCTTCGATAGCATCAAAAATTGGATTCATTATTTCGTCCAAACGTGCTTCAATGGCCATTGCCAATATTTTGGTGGATATTTTTTCTGGCGGACTCTCTATATCAGTTGATGCTACTTGAATATAAATAGGTTTATCAACCAAACTTTCGAGGGCTGTTCCTTTCATACATTTAAGTCGTTCAGCATCTTTTTCGCTGATACCAAATTCCTGAATATCTTTGGTGATTGTTTTACCACCCAAAGGCACAACTACCATTTGCTGCATAGCACCATGTTCAAAAATTGATAAAGTAGTTGTTAATCCACCCATATTAATAAGTACACAACCACTTTCGCGTTCATGTTCATCAAGCACAGCAGTTGCCAATGCATCAACAGCTAAACAGCGGTATTCAATCACTTTACCAGTTCTTTCAATACAGCCTTCGAGCTTTTCTGCTATCAATGTATTGCCATAAACAACATTATATCGCCCAACGATTTGAGTTCCTTGTTTGCCTACTGGATCATCCATTCTACGACCATCCAGTTCGTAATACAATGGAATAACATCGTAAACCGCAACACTTTGACCTCTAATTTTCCCTTCGGCTTCGAGGTTCATTTCATCTATTAATGCATCCGAAACAGTTTTGGATGCTCCTACAAAATGACTTATCGAAACGGTTACGTTTTTCATGCTTTTAGCACCTACACTTACCGATACATATTCAACATCACGTAAGCGAGCACTATTCTCAAGTAAATGAATAAGTTCGTTTAATTTGTATGCTGCTCCTGACCCTTGCTCCACAATTCCATATTTCACATCATCCGCACTTTTCGATTCAATTCCAGAAATACGCAAAAAGCCATCCTCCTGTATTTCGCCTGCCATGACTGAAATACGGGTACTCCCTAAATCTATTGCTACAAATTTTTCCGACATCATATCTTCTTTATCGATAAACTATCATTTACAACCACTGTATCGCGTTTAATAATCATGGGTTTTGTTCCTGTTTTGGTACAAACAATCTGTCCTTGAAATTGCAAATCAATTTTATCGTACCTATTCCATCCAATAACATTAAAAGCTTGTGTATATAATTGGTGCAAGTTACGCAATTTTTTTTCAAAATTATCGAATCGACCAAGAATAATTACGGCATTACCAACGCGAGGAATTAATTCAACTATCAGATCTTCACGTATATATATCTGTTCAATCTGTGCATTCCAAAAGGTATCTTTTTCAAGATAATTAACAAAATCAAAAATCTGACGAGTTGCCATCGATTTAATTACCCTTCCTGATACAACTGGTACATAGGCTGCATAATTAAGCGAAACAGGCATCAATTTCCGATCAGAATCCACATAATAGCTCTCGTTTCCAACAATTAAAAATTTAGGTATGCGCTGCGTAACCTCAACAATTACTTTTCCAGAAGTAGTTTTATAACACTGCACCGTACGAATCATTTTGTTCTTAAGCAATTCATTTTCAATATTTTCGGTAGAAATAGCGCTGTATTTTTGGCTAACAGGATTTATCCCTTTTGCTTCTAAAATTTTTGCAATTTCACTTTCCGAAATCAACCTAATTTGTGCATCGTCTTTCATATCAACATCCAGAGCAGTACAAATGATCGTTCTATCGGAATCAGAAGATTGCCAAGCCATATACACTGTATAACCCAAAATGGATACAGCGCATAATGCAATAAGTACTTTGGTTACAATTGACAACTTCATTTAAATAGTACGAAATAGTTTAATTATCGAATAAAATAATGACATTTTTAAGGATGTATCTTTTCAGCAAAGATAACAGATTTAATTTGCTCTACAAAGTTTTTAAAGACTAGATTACTATAGATTTAAAAAAAAATCTGATGTAAGATATTTCGACAAAAAAAGCCCCACATAAATTAATATGCAGGGCTTTTAAAAAACGGCGGCTATCTACTCTCCCACTTTGCAGCAGTACCATCGACGTAATTGGGCTTAACTTCTCTGTTCGGAATGGGAAGAGGTGGAACCCCAATGCTATAACCACCTAAATTTCATTTCAGTAAGTAAGGAATAAGTAAGTCAGTTGGTAAGTATTTCTACTTGCCTCTTACATTCTTGCCTCTTACCTCTGTTTAGGATTGACATTGAAAAGAAAGAAAAGTTCATAAAACTATGTAATACCATAAGGTTGTAAAAAAAGCTATCGGGCAATTAGTATTACTCGGCTCTACATTTCTGTTATACACCTGTAACCTATCAACGTCGTAGTCTTCGACGACCCTCAATGGAAATCTAATCTTGAAGATGGCTTCGTGCTTAGATGCTTTCAGCACTTATCCTAACCGAACGTGGCTACTCAGCAATGCTCCTGGCGGAACAACTGATCGACCAGAGGTTCGTCCAACACGGTCCTCTCGTACTAGTGTCAGACCTTCTCAAATTTCCTGCGCCCACAACAGATAGGGACCGAACTGTCTCACGACGTTCTGAACCCAGCTCGCGTGCCACTTTAATGGGCGAACAGCCCAACCCTTGGGACCTTCTCCAGCCCCAGGATGTGACGAGCCGACATCGAGGTGCCAAACCATTCCGTCGATATGAGCTCTTGGGAATGATCAGCCTGTTATCCCCGGAGTACCTTTTATCCTTTGAGCGATGGCCCTTCCATACGGAACCACCGGATCACTATGCCCTAGTTTCCTACCTGATCGACTTGTCGGTCTCTCAGTCAAGCGCGCTTATACCATTATACTCTACGCATGGTTACCAATCATGCTGAGCGCACCTTTGGAAGCCTCCGTTACTCTTTTGGAGGCGACCACCCCAGTCAAACTACCCACCATACAGTGTCTTCCCTACAAGGGAATTAGAACTCAAATAATTAAAGGGCCGTATTTCAAGGATGACTCCACAAATACTAGCGTACCTGCTTCACAGTCTCCGGCCTATCCTACACATCAATTACCCAAATTCAATGTAAAGTTGCAGTAAAGGTTCACGGGGTCTTTCCGTCCCGTTGCGGGTAATCGGCATCTTCACCGATACTACAATTTCACCGAGCTCACAGCTGAGACAGTGCCCAGATCGTTACACCATTCGTGCAGGTCGGAACTTACCCGACAAGGAATTTCGCTACCTTAGGACCGTTATAGTTACGGCCGCCGTTTACTGGGGCTTCAATTCAATGCTTCGTTGCCTAACATCTCCTCTTAACCTTCCAGCACCGGGCAGGTGTCAGGCCATATACGTCATCTTTCGATTTTGCATAGCCCTATGTTTTTGTTAAACAGTCGCCTGGGCCATTTCTCTGCGGCTTCTCCATCAACTGGAGGAAGCGCCCCTTCTCCCGAAGTTACGGGGCTATTTTGCCTAGTTCCTTAGCTGTGAATCACTCGAGCGCCTTAGTACGCTATACTTGACCACGTGTGTCCGTTTATGGTACGAGTACTATATAGATTAACGTTTAGCGGATTTTCTTGGCAGTCTGATTACATCCATATCCATTTGCACAAGTGCTCATGGTACTATCAGGTTCGACTCAGAATGCGGATTTGCCTACACTCCTCAATATCTACACCCTTTAACCTGGTATTCCGTCACCAGGCAGGACTTTCACTTCTGCGTCCCCACTTCACTCTATATAGTAGTACTGGAATATTAACCAGTTCTTCCATCGGCTTCGCCTATCGGCTATACCTTAGGCCCCGACTAACCCTGATCCGATTAGCGTTGATCAGGAAACCTTAGTCTTCCGGCGGGGGGGTTTCTCGCCCCCCTTATCGTTACTTATACCTACATTTGCTTTTCTATCCGCTCCAGAGTAAGTTGTCCTTACGCCTTCAACGCTGAATAGAATGCTCCCCTACCACTCCAATAAGGAGTCCATAGCTTCGGTAATATACTTATGCCCGATTATTATCCACGCCAAACCGCTCGACTAGTGAGCTGTTACGCACTCTTTAAATGAATGGCTGCTTCCAAGCCAACATCCTAGCTGTCGCTGCAGTTCGACTTCGTTAATTCAACTTAGTATATATTTGGGGACCTTAGCTGATGGTCTGGATTCTTTTCCTCTCGGACGCGGACCTTAGCACCCGCGCCCTCACTCCTGTGAAACATTTATAAGCATTCGGAGTTTATCAGGACTTGATAGGCGGTGAAGCCCTCGCATCCAATCAGTCGCTCTACCTCTTATAAACTATCACAAGGCTGCACCTAAATGCATTTCGGGGAGTACGAGCTATCTCCAAGTTTGATTAGCCTTTCACCCCTACCCTCAAGTCATCCGAAAACTTTTCAACGTTTACCGGTTCGGTCCTCCAGTTGGTGTTACCCAACCTTCAACCTGCTCAAGGGTAGATCACTTGGTTTCGCGTCTACTCCCACTGACTATGGCGCCCTGTTAAGACTCGCTTTCGCTTCGGCTGCGCACCTGAAGTGCTTAACCTTGCCAGTGAAAGTAACTCGTAGGTTCATTATGCAAAAGGCACGCTGTCACAGCACGAAGCTGCTCCAACCGCTTGTAAGCGAACGGGTTCAGGGTCTATTTCACTCTTCTATTCGAAGTACTTTTCACCTTTCCCTCACGGTACTGGTTCACTATCGGTCTCTGGGGAGTATTTAGCCTTACCGGATGGTCCCGGCGAATTCAAACAGGATTTCTCGTGTCCCGCTCTACTCAGGATACTGCTATCGAATTAAATTGTTACTTGTACGGGACTTTCACCCTCTATGGTTCAAATTTCCATTACGATTCCAATTCTTCTTTAATCCAAATATCGCAGTCCTATAACCCCGCTTATGCATTACTACATTAACGGTTTGGGCTTCTCCGCGTTCGCTCGCCACTACTTGCGGAATCATTCTTATTTTCTTCTCCTAAGGGTAATTAGATGTTTCAGTTCCCCTCGTTTGCCTCCAGATTAATCTGGATAACATAGCTTCACTATGCTGGGTTGCCCCATTCGGAAATCTTGGGATCAATGGCTATTTGCACCTACCCCAAGCTTATCGCAGCTTATCACGTCCTTCATCGCCTCCCAGAGCCTAGGCATCCACCGTTCGCTCTTATTTGCTTTTTTTATTTCTTTTTGCTCGTTGTATTTCCAATAGTTATTGCTAACTACCTTCTTTACAAGTCAATGCTAAACTAGATTACTCTATCGTATCGCATTGCTTTACTACTTTTTTCTTTCTTTCAATATGTCAAAGATC
>Ga0247838_1004098_pt1 | contig 15849 bp, 14 predicted proteins | sample LaCruzMarch2015__5_FD_189097 | JGI IMG/M metagenome (GOLD analysis project Ga0247838, IMG submission 189097) | Freshwater microbial communities from meromictic Lake La Cruz, Castile-La Mancha, Spain - LaCruzMarch2015_15m | ecosystem: Environmental > Aquatic > Freshwater > Lake | place: Spain... | reverse complement strand
CCAGGTCGAACGCATCGAGGACCGACTTGAAACCCTGATCGCTCGCCAGGCCGAGGCCATGAGTCAGACCAAACAACCCGGGTTCCTGGCGCTGCCTCGCACCCGGGCCAACTGGCAACAACAGATCGCCCAGCAGCAGGGCACGATGACCCGGCTACAAGATCGCCTTGAACAGGTCCGCGAGATCCGGGACACGATGGGCATCCACACCCCCAGGCTCGAGGAAATGGCTTCGCGCAAACTCCGGCTCCAGGACCCCAGCCTGGCCGCGGAGTACGACGATTGGAGTGCAGCCGCGCGAGCCCATAAAGCACTTCAGCGGGACCAGGGCCGCCGGAACCGTACAGGTTCCAGCCTCGCCCTGTCCCTTTCACTTGATCGCCGCCCAGAGCGCTAGACCGGCCGCAACACAGGTCAGCACGGCCGCCCCGAGGTTCAACATCGCGGCCTGTCTGGTCTGGCGCATCTGTTCCGCCAGCCCTTCAAGACCGGCAGCGATTTGCCGACGAAATACCTCCCCCCCGCCTTGAAGCTCCGCAGCCATCGCTTGTTTCCCTGCCTCTAGCGCCGCGTTCAGAATACGCTCGGCCTTTCCCTTCGCTTCCACATTCCAGCGCGCTGCAACACCTTCCATTTCGGACTTGAAGGCTTCGAGTCCCGCCTGTTGCTGTTCTGCCGCGTCTTGCAATATGCGGGCGTTGAGGGTCCGCAGGATCATGATTGGATCATCCTTTCCCAGCATGACCCCATGTTTTCCTGCAACCTCCCGAATCAGTGCCTCTTGATCTTCTGTGTCCATAATCAGAGCACCGCGGCACTGTCCATCTGATCGAACAGTTGTTTCTTCACGATCTTCAATCGCTGCCTGGTCATGATCAACAGATCGGATTTCGCGAGGGCTTCATCAAAGGTCAAACGGGCTTGCAGCATTTCGCTGAAATCCCGCCCAAAGGTGTCCTCGCGCAAAACCGGAATACGCACAATGGCCGACACCCGCGCTTTATTCGTCGTATACGCCTTCATTTGCTCAAATTCCTTGCCCCCATCGACAATTGGCCCCCAATACGGATTGAGCCACACGCAAAATAGCGCTTCGGCCGGGAATTGGGCCGCGAGTTGACCGAACCCCGCAACCGTATCGACCAACGCCTGTCCGCCCGTGATGACCGTATGCACCACGAGTTCAAAGCCCATGCCGTTGATGAGCGCCGGGACCTGCTGACTGATCATGTAATGTGACAACGGGACAAACGAGCTCGCCCCGTTATCAATCACAACGTCGTCTTGCGCTTCGGCGATCATTTCAACCAGTTGATCAAAATTCCTGGGCTTGATTTCGTCGCCTTCCATGATTTGGAGCCGACGCACATTCAACGCTTGGTAGCCCGCAAACGTCGCATTCACCGGATCAGTGTCCACGCAGATAGGGGTTTGTCCTTTGCCCATTTTGTATTGAGCAATAGCGGCGGCAATCATGGATTTGCCGACTCCACCTTTACCTTGCAGCACGATATGAACCTTTTTCATATGTAATCTTCTTTCTTTGGCGTTGAATTAAACGTGAAACCTGTAGCTTCGGTCGGCTTTGGTGGAGCAGGCACAGGTACGGTTTCGGTTACGGGTTGAGGCATGGATTTTCTCGACGGTCTTTTCTCTGCTGGGATCGGCGTCAGGATGGCCGGTGTCTGTTCTACCTCCTGGGATGTTCGATCCCGTTTCTCTTTGATGTGCCGACGGACGTGTTTTACGAATGTTTCGTAAGAGTAGGGGATACAACCTTTTTCGTTTAGATGTTCCCATATCGTTAATAACGAATAGCCCGTCTCTATCGCCTCTTGAATAAATGACTTTACGGAAAGGAATGCAACAAGATTCTTATCCTGGCGTGGTTTCTTTGTGGCCTCGCGTGTTCTAACCCACTCTGCCAGTTCTTCGATGGTTGGGTTTGTCATGTGTACGTGTGTCGGTCGGGGGTCTTGGAGGTACGGACAATCTTTGACTCACGGAGTCGACAGAAGATGACCAAAGGCCCCTAAAAGATGACCAAAGATCGCGTAAAGCTGCCGGTAAGCTGCTGTTCGTCGGGATTATAGCTAGATTCGGCCATTTTTTCTTATATCGGCTGTCTTTTGTCAAAAAAAAGCGGATAAACAGGTTTTGATGTTGTAGACTTTTACGACGCTTTTGTCTAGTGGGGGAAGGGCAGGATATGCGAAGTAGGCCCACCCCCCGAGGGGGCGGGCCTACTTCGCTCCCCTTATTCGCCTATGGCTCAACGGGGTATCCTGCCCTGCGGGGCTGGACGGCTACCGCCGTAAGACCGAGGCCGAACCCTGTCCCTGATCGGGCTCCATGGTGCCAAAGATGAAGATGAGAGACCTGTTCGACGGCACGCCCTGGGCTAAGGGTCGGCGCCCTTATCGCAAGCTCGCCCACGTCGCTGACGCAGGTTGTGACGCGCTACGCTTCGAGTGCGCGCGTTGCGGTTGGGATAGTGACTGGTTGCGACTGAGCTTATCAGTCACCGCTGCGAAGCGTGGTATTCCCTGCCCCGTATGCAATAACGCGAGAGAGGTTACCGTCGGTGCGTAACACAATCACGCGGAAGGGCAGCCCCCCAATCAAGGTGTATTGCCTTCCGGTGGAACGAAAGCAAATTGAAACGCAAGCCAAAGCGGCCGGCTTGAGCCTTTCCACATTCTTATTGAATGTGGGGCTCGGCTACACAGTACCCGGGATTCTCGATAACCAGCGCGTAGAAACGCTGGCGAAGATCAATGGCGATTTGGGACGGCTTGGCGGCTTGCTGAAGTTGTGGCTCAGTGACGACGCCCGCACCGCAAAGTTCGATGCTGCAACTCTGCGGGCCTTGCTCAAGAAGATCGAGGCGACGCAGGACGAAATGCACGAAATCATGCGGGCTGTAGTGGTCCCGAAGGCGGGCCGCTGACATGCGGGCTTTAGCCGCTAAAACTTCGGACGCAGGGGGTGTGCTGTGATCGCGCGACACCTCCCCATGAAATCACTCAGAAAGAGCGATTACAGCGAACTTGTCAAATACCTTATTGATCCGAAAGACAAACAGGAAAGAGTCGGAAAGATCGACGTTACAAATTGCCAGTCTGATAAGCCGGAATACGCGATAACGGAAGTTTTAAACACGCAGGCGCAGAACCGTCGAGCAACATCCGATCGCACGTATCATCTAGTCCTCAGTTTCCGGCCCGGGGAAAATCCGACCCCCGACACCCTGCGGGCCGTCGAGGCGCGGGTGTGTGCGGGACTGGGCTACGAGGAACACCAACGGGTCAGCGTCGTTCACCATGACACTGATAATCTGCATGTGCATATCGCGATCAACGCTATTCATCCGAAGCGACACACGCTGCACATTCCGTACAACGACCACAAGACGCTCGGCCAACTTTGCGACAAGCTCGAACAGGAATTCGGGCTTGCAAAGGATAATCACGTTGCCCAAAAGCGCGGGGCCGAGAATCGCGCGAATGACATGGAAGCGCATACCGGGATTGAAAGTTTACTCGGTTACATCAAACGCGAGTGTTCTCAGCAAATGCAGAGTGCTCAATCGTGGGCAGAACTGCATAGCGTAATGGGCGCCCACGGTTTGCAGTTGCGCGAACGCGGCAATGGCCTGATCGTCGTTGCGGATGACGGGACCGCTGTTAAGGCAAGCTCCATAGATAGGGCTTACTCCAAGGGGATGCTCGAAACCCGTTTTGGAGCCTTCGAGGCAGCCCCCGCAGCGCCAAAGGGTGAGCCCACGAAGCAGTATCAGCCCAAGCCGTTGCGCGTGCGCCCCAACACCGTAGAACTCTATGCCCGCTTCCGTCGGGATCAACAGGCCCGGACCGAGGCCAAGGCCGCGGCACTCGCGAAGTCGCGCGCGCGCAAGACCAGGGCCATCGAGGACGCGAAGCGTACCGCGCGCCTTAAGCGCACCGCGATCAAGCTGCTGCCGAGTGCGCCGCTCGCGAAGAAGATCCTGTACGCGGCCACGAGCTCCGGCCTGAAGGCGGACCTCGCGGCGATAACCGCCCGACACACGAAAGAGCGCGCCCGCATCGGTGAAGAACACAAGCGGACCGCTTGGGCTGACTGGCTCCAATCGCAGGCAATGCGCGGGGACCCCGAGGCCCTGGAGGCCCTTCGGGGCCGCCCTGGGGCAAAGGCCGCCGTCGCGACTGCCGACGGAATCACCAAAACCGGAACCATCATCTATCGACTCGGAGCGACCGCCGTCCGCGACGACGGTCAGCGCCTGGCTATCTCGCGCGGTGCCGACGTGGCCGGGCTGGTCGCCGCCTTGCAGCTTGCGGCCGAGAGATACGGGTCCGCTATCGCCGTCACCGGAACCGAAGCGTTCAAATCCCGCCTCATTGAAGCCGCTGCGCGAAGCGGCTTGCCAATCACCTTCTCTGATCCGGCGCTTGAACAGCGTCGGCAACAACTCTTGCCTGAGATAGCCAATGACAGAGCCCGAAGCCCACACCCTGACGGAGGACGAGCAACTGGAGGCAGCGCTATTGCTGGTCGACCAGTCGCCCCCCGAGAGCCCCGAGCAGAGCCCGCCGGACCTGCACGACCAGCAGCCACCCGAACCGCCGGAGGCCGCAAGCCCGACATTGGCCGGATTGGTCGCCAACCGCCGCCCCAGGCCCAACACCGTCTGCGAGGCATGTCCGAACTCGGTGTGGTTCAGTTCTCCGACCGAAGTGAAGTGCTATTGCCGGGTCATGTTCATAGTGACCTGGAGCACAAAGGACCCAAGCCAGATAACGGCGTGCGACGGGATATTCCTGGGCCAAGAGCAGGAGTGATGACCCCCGCAGAAAAGTACATCGCCGAGCGCACAGCGAAACGAGCCAAGGGCCTTGACATCCCGCCGCATGTTCTCGCCGATCCGACAACGCACGTCGGCACACTAGCGTTTGCCGGTGTCCGTGAAATCGACGGGCAGCGCCTCGCGCTCCTGAAGCGGCAGGATGACATCCTGGTCTTACCCATCGACGCGGCCACCGCGCAGCGCTTGACCCGCGTGAAAATCGGCGACTTACTCACCATTACCCCCACTGGTTCACTCCGAACGAAAGGCAGAAGCAGATGAACGAAAACAAATTCAACAACGCGGTTGGTCCGCAGGTACGCGCGGAGCGAAAGCCCCAGGGCGTAATCGTGCCGATCCTTGCACTCATCTTCCTGATAGCCGGATTGCAGGCTGCTACGCAGTTCTTCGCGTCCCAGTTCGGCTATCAGTCCGTCCTGGGATCGAATTACGGTCATGTCTATTGGCCCTGGCGGATTATCGAATGGTGGGGCTGGTACGACCGCTTTCCTGACGCACTAATGCGCGCAGCAAGCATCGGGATCATGGTAACCGGCGTCGGGATGCTGGTCCTGGTCCTGGTCAAGATGATCGGAGCCAACACGAGCAAAGCCAACGTGTACTTGCACGGTTCGGCACGTTGGGCCAACGAGCGCGACATCCGCGCCGCCGGCCTGATCCCTCGCGCCCGCACTTGGCGCGAAGCCATGACCCGCACACCTCCCCCTGCCAGCAGTGGGGTCTACGTGGGCGCGTGGGTCGACAAGAAAGGACGGCAACACTACCTGCGGCACTCCGGCCCCGAGCATGTCTTGTGCTACGCCCCTACCCGAAGCGGCAAGGGCGTTGGCCTCGTGGTCCCCACCCTGTTGTCATGGGCCGAAAGCGCGGTGATTACCGACCTCAAGGGCGAACTTTGGGCGCTGACCGCGGGTTGGCGCAAAGAGCACGCGGCCAATAAGGTTCTGCGCTTCGAGCCGGCGACCGCCAACGGCAGCGTGTGCTGGAACCCGCTGGACGAAATCCGCATCGAGACAGAAAACGAAGTCGGCGACGTTCAAAATATCGCGACGCTGATCGTGGACCCGGACGGGAAGGGTTTGGAAAGCCATTGGCAAAAGACCAGCCAGGCGCTTCTTGTCGGCGTCATTTTGCACGCTCTTTACAAAGCCAAGGCAGAGGGCACGGCCGCGACCCTGCCGGCCGTTGACGCAATGCTCGCTGATCCGGATCGCGACATCCGCGAGTTGTGGATGGAGATGACCACCTACGCCCACGTCGCGGGCCAGAATCACCCCGTAGTCGGTTCGTCGGCCCGTGACATGCTCGACCGTCCGGACGAGGAAGCCGGTTCGGTACTTTCTACCGCGAAATCGTATCTCGCCTTATACCGTGATCCTATCGTCGCTCGAAATGTCGGCAAGTCCGAATTCCGTATCAAAGCCTTGATGCACAATGAAAGCGCGGTGAGCCTTTACATTATCACCCAACCAAATGACAAGGCCCGTCTACGTCCACTTGTCCGCGTCATGGTCAATATGGTAGTGCGTCTTTTGGCCGATAAGATGGACTTTGAAAAGGGCCGCCCAGTCGCGCATTACAAACACCGTCTCTTGTTGATGCTTGACGAGTTCCCGAGTCTTGGCAAGCTCGACATCATGCAAGAGTCATTGGCGTTCATTGCCGGCTATGGCATGAAAGCGTATTTGATTTGTCAGGATATCAATCAACTGAAAAGCCGCGAAACTGGGTATGGGCATGACGAAGCTATTACATCGAATTGCCATGTGCAAAACGCTTTCCCGCCCAACCGAATAGAAACGGCAGAGCATCTATCCAAACTGACAGGGCAAACAACCGTCGCTAAAGAGCAAATCACGACCAGCGGACACCGGACAAGTGCATTGCTGGGTAATGTTTCGCGCACATACCAAGAAGTTCAAAGGCCCTTGCTGACCCCCGATGAATGCTTGCGGATGCCCGGTCCGAAAAAGACCCCTGCCGGCGACATCGCGACACCTGGTGACATGGTTGTCTATGTCGCGGGGTATCCCGCTATTTACGGCCAACAGCCGTTGTACTTTCTTGACGAGACCTTTCAGGCCCGTGCCGCGGTCGCCGCTCCAAAGACGACTGACAAGCTCCAGAACACGACCCCAGCGGGGCAGGGCATAACGCTATGACCCTGCGTCGCGCCGTCTCTATCGCAATCTCTGTCGTCGTGACGTTGGGTGCTCTATCCCTAGCCGCTGGCGTGCGCGTCAACACCACCAAGAGTGTCCCGCTCGGTTTCTATCTGACAGCCAGCGCCCCGGTCAAACCCGGGGCTTACGTCTTGCTGTGTCCGCCGGACCAACCGCTTTTCCGCGAGGCCCTGGCCCGCGGGTACCTTGCCGCCGGCTTCTGTCGCGGCGGTTACGGTTACGTGTTCAAACGGGTTTTAGCCGCTAAAGACGACATAGTGGAAATCGACGCCCACGGCGTCCGCGTGAATGGTTCCCTGCTTCCGTTCAGTGTCCCGAGGAACGCCGACCGGGCAGGGCGCCCACTCTCCCCCTACCCACAGCCCCGCCTGACGCTCGGACCGGATGACCTCCTGTTGATGGGTGATGTCAGTCCAACGTCGTGGGATTCGCGCTATTACGGCCCTGTTTCCCGCTCGCAGATCCAGACCGTCATAACTCCTTTCGTCACCTGGTGAACCAACATGAATCTCTATATCGCTGAGAAACCGGAGCTTGCAAAGGCCATCGCCGCCGGGCTGGGTGGGGGTACCCGCAAAGACGGGTACATCGAATGCGGCGCCGACAACTATGTGACCTGGTGTTTCGGTCACATGCTGGGGTTACTCGACTTCGAGGACTACGACCCGAAGTTTCTGAAATGGAATCTTGATGATCTTCCGTTTTCGCAAATTCCTTGGCGTAAGAAACCGAATGGCGATAGCGGTTCGCAGGCTCAGTTAAAGACAATCCTCGCATTGATAAAGAAGGCGAGCCTGATAGTTCATGCGGGGGACCCGGACGAAGAAGGCCAGCTACTTGTTGACGAAATCCTCGACTATGCCGGCTGCAAACTGCCGGTGAAGCGGGTACTCATCAACGACAACAACACAGCCCTGGTCAAGAAGGCCCTCGCGTCAATGCGCGACAATCGGGACTTCGCGGGCTTGTCAGCCGCCGCAGAGGCTCGATCAGTCGGCGATCAACTGTATGGGTATAACCTGACCCGCACATACACCTTAATCGCCCGCAAACTTGGATATGACGGCGTATTGAGCGTGGGTCGCGTACAAACCCCGATACTCGGCCTTGTGGTCCGCCGCACGCGCGCTTTCCGTGCCCATCAAAAGGCGTTCTACTACATTGTTACGGGTCAGTTCTCCATTGAAGGTCAGCAGTTCCCGGCCCGTTACCAGGTCGAGCCTACCGATCCGGTAGACGAGAAAGGACGGTTGAGCGATTCAAATCACGCGGAAGCGTTGGCCGCCGCTGTCACTGGAAAACCGGCCAGGGTCTTGAGTGCGGAAACGAAACACAAGGAGGCCCATCCCCCACTTCCGTACAATCTGTTGAAGCTACAAACGGACGCTTCGCGCAAGTTCGGGTACAAGCCCGACCTGGTTAAGGATGTCACCCAGCGATTGCGGGAACAGCACAAACTCATTACCTATAACCGTTCCGATTGCGAATTTCTCAGCGACGAGCAGCACCCCGACGGCCCGGCCGTGCTCGCCGCGATATCCGCCACTGCGCCGGCCCTCGCCCCGGCCGCCCAACGAGCAGATCCCACGATCAAGAGCCGCGCCTTCGACTCGACCAAGGTTTCCGCCCACCACGGCATCATTCCGACTCAGGCGACGGCCGACTTGTCAGCCCTGCCTGAACCAGAGCAACGCATATACCTCTTGATCGCCCGTGCATATATCGCCCAGTTCTGGCCAAAGCACTTGTACGACCAGACAGATGTCATGGTCGAGGTTGAGCAACATCGTTTCGCCGTTCGGTGCAACGTCACCACCCGGCCCGGTTGGCTGGCTCTGTATCGCAACGATGTCGGAAACGAGGACCTGGAGGGCGACACCGACGACCTCGCCTTGGACCTGCGCACTCTGCGCGACGGCCAGGCCGGGCAGTGTGTGAGTGCCGAGGCCGCCAAGCAGGAGACGAAACCCCAGCCGCTATACACCATTGCGACACTCCTTTCCGATCTTACCCGCGTCGCGAAGTACATTCGTGACGATAACTTGCGGAAAATGCTTATAGAGAAAGACAAGGGGAAGGAAGGGGAACATGGAGGCATTGGAACACCGGCAACCAGGGATACGATCATCGCCACCCTCTTTACGCGCGGCTACTTGGTGGAGCAAGGCAAGAGCATCATCCCGACCGCCATTGCCGAGACGTTTTATGACGCCTTACCCGATGCCGCGAAGTATCCCGACATGACGGCTCTTTGGCATTCCCAGCAGAAAGAAATACAGGCGGGGGAACGCGATACGGTATCATTCGTTCGCGAACTCATGGGATATATCGCTCGCGAAGTCGCGAGCGTGAAGGTCCATGGGCTCAACATCAAAGTCGATACCCATCCGTGCCCATTGTGCGGTCGCCCGTTGCGCCGCATAAAAAAGAAAGAAAAGGACGAATACTTTTGGGGCTGCACCGGCTTTGCCGAGGGCTGCAAATGCGCTTGTGATGACCAAGGAGGAAAGCCAGTACCGAGAGCAGCCCCCGCGGTTTCAGCGAAACACAAATGCAAAGCCTGCGGTGCGGGCCTAACGCGCAGAGAAGGCAAGAAAGGGCCTTGGTGGGGATGCAGCGGGTATCCGCAATGCAACCAAACATACCCGGATTTGAAAGGCTCGCCCGATTACGCGCGAGGCCGCAATGAACCGTCAACCAAACAGAAGGGGACATGACATGACCGACCAAACCACTCGCGACGCCGACCTGACCGCTGACGAAGTGCTCAATCGGAAGATGATCGACGCCTTGACCCCCGGGGCCATCGTCGAGCTCGACCCGGACGAAGCCGAAAAGCTCGGCGCCTTCCACGAGGATGCGCTGACCGAGGCCGAGGCCCTGGAGAGCGCCGCTGACTTGCTCGAAAGTAAGGAGCGTTAAGCCATGGATGCCAAAAAGCCGGTAGACGAGAAAAAGCCCTTTCACGTCCAAGTCGCCGAGAAGCTGATCCAACAGCTTCAGGAAGGCGTCGCGCCCTGGCAAAAGTCGTGGACCGCTGGCGAGGCGATGCCCGGCGGGCTCCCGGTCAACGCGACCACTGGCAAGCGGTACAGGGGCGCGAACGTCCTGCAACTCATGGCTGAGGGATACGACGATCCCCGTTGGTGTACCTATAAACAAGCGGCCGGCGTCGGCGCCCAGGTCCGGAAGGGTGAGCACGGTACCCGCGTTCAGTATTTCAAGTTTACGGAGGAACAAACGAAACTCGACGCCCAAGGGCGCCCGGTCCTGGACGGCGATGGCAAGCCGGTCAAAGAGGAAGTGCGCTTAGAGCGGCCAAAGGTCTTTCATGCGTCGGTGTTCAATGCCCAACAGATCGAGGGCTTGCCGCCGCTCGCACCGCCCAAGGAACAACAATGGACGCCCATCGAGCGGGCCGAGCATATTCTGAAGGCGTCCGGTGCGGACATCCGGCACGCGCAGCAGGATAGAGCGTTTTACCGCTCCAGCACCGACAGTATTCACATGCCGGAAAAAGGCCAGTTCGCCGAAGCGAGCGGCTATTATTCCACCGCTTTGCATGAACTCGGGCATTGGACCGGGCATTCAACACGGTTGGATCGACCTCTCGGTAATCCGTTCGGTAGTGAGGCTTACGCCAAGGAAGAACTCCGGGCCGAAATCGCCAGCATGATCGTCGGTGAGACGGTGGGGATCGGGCACGACGCAAAGGACCATGCCGCGTATGTCGGCAATTGGGTGAAGGTCTTGAAAGAGGACCCCATGGAAATCCTGCGGGCCGCCGCGGACGCCGAAAAGATCCATGACTATGTAATGGCGTTCGAGCAACAGCAGGTGCAGGAGACCACCCAGGAGCAGGCTCCGGAGCAGAGCAACGTAGAGACCACCAGTCTCCAGCCCGAGCGGGCAATCGTCTTGGGGACCGATAGCGCGACCTTCTACACCGGGGCCGAACTGGAGCCCTGGACAGACGATGCCAGAGAGGCCCAGGTGTTCAGCGATCCAAGCGAGGCTTGGCGGGCCGCTATCGCGGTGCAGGCTCAGGAGGCCGAGGCCCTGGAGGATACCGCGGTGCAGTTGCAGATCCGGAACCAGGAGAACCCGCGCGTCGCCGACCTGGCTGTGTCCCTGGCCGACGACAACAACCGCCCGAAGCTCGCGGCCATGTGGCAACAGAATTTCGGCGAACCGTTGCCCGCGGACCTACCGGCTCGGCTCGCGGCAACCGTCGTGCCCCAGACCGAAACCGCGCCGGTCCCCGAGGCTCCCATCCAGCAGGCCCAGGGGACGGCCGAGCGGCCGGCGCCGGAACGGATCTACATTGCGGTGCCCTTCGAGGACAAGGACGAGGCCAAGGCGTTGGGTGCGAAGTGGGACCGCGGGGCTCAGTCCTGGTTCGTGCCCGAGCGCGGGGACCTCGCGAAGTTCGAGAAGTGGCAGGCCCAACCGCCCAAGACCGACCAGGCCGCGGAGCTCCCGAAGCGAGTGCAGGACCGATTGGATATTTGGGTAGGCATGACCCAGGGAGCGGCTGAGAAGGTCGAGGAAATACGGACGAATCCCGTCCTTGGCACCAGATACGCCGCCGAATACTGGATGGATGCCCGCCCGGCCATCGCCGAGACCTACGACCGCATCGGCAACGCCCTTGGGTCGATCAAGGACGACACCAACCGGGAGACTGCGCGTCAGTACCTCGCGGATCGCATACCGCAATCCTACGTGAACCAGGCCGAAGCGGATTTCTTCCGGGACGGTAAGGCCGCGGACCTCCCGCCGCCCGCATGGGCGCGCGGTCCCGTCCCGGCAGCAGCGCCGACCCAGGCGCCACCACCAGACCAGCCGGGTCAGGGGACGGCCCAGGGCCAGCCGCAACAGCCGCAGGAGCGGACTTACATCCACGTGCCGTACCGCGAGAAGGACGAGGCCAAGGCGTTGGGTGCGAAGTGGGACCGCGGGGCTCAGTCCTGGTTCGTGCCCGAGGGCGGGGACCTCGCGAAGTTCGAGAAGTGGCAGGCCCAACCGCCCAAGACCGACCAGCCTGCGCCCAAGCCCGAGTCTGGCCCGGCGTCAGAGTCTACCGCGGAGGCACCCAACATCGAGGCCGCTGCCCCGCAGCAGGCCGAGCGGACGGCGCCAGCCGCAGATCTGGCCCGTCAGTACCTCGCCGTGCCCTACGAGGAACGGGGCGCCGCCAAGGCGGCCGGGGCGCAGTGGGACAAGGCCGCAAAGTCCTGGTATGTCGGGCCGAGCGGCGACACTGCGAAGTTGGAGCGGTGGAGTCTCGAAAAAGCGGCGAATCAACAGGGACCGGCGATGACGCCAAGAGAGGAATTCGCCGATGCCCTAACCGCTATCGGCTGCGTCGTCACGGGTGCGCACCCCATAATGGACGGTGGCAAGCATCGCATAACGGTACAAGGAGAAGCGCATTCGGAGAAAGCCGGGTCCGGATTCTATGTCGGCCACCTGGACGGCCACCCCGCGGGTTATATGAAAAACAATAAGACCGGGGCCGAAATGAAATGGAAGTCGAAAGGCTATTCTATGGAGCCAGCCGAGAAAGCCGCCCTCGCCGCCGAGGCCGCAGGCAAGTTAGAGGCTCGGGCCGCCGAACAGGAGAGAGTTCACGAGCAGACCGCGCAGCGTGTCGGTAGGCAGATGCAGACCCTTCAGGCGGTGACGGAACCGACACCGTATATGATCGCCAAGGGTATTGAGCCGCAACCTGGAGTATTCACGGACCGGACCGAAAAAGAGACCGTCATTCCAGCCATCGACGCCACCGGCAAGCAATGGAGCGTGCAGTATGTGCAGGAGGACGGAACAAAGCGCTTCGCGAAGGATTCCCGAAAAGAGGGGTGTTTTCATCCTGTCGGGGGCAGTCTCGCGGAAATCGCGAAGGCTCCGGCTATCGTGATCGGTGAGGGTTTCGCGACGGCAAACAGCCTCTCCAAGGCCCTGGGATACGCAACGGTCGCGGCATTCGACAGCGGCAACGTGCCAGCGGTAGCCAAGGCCCTGCACGAGCTCATGCCTGACAAGCCCATCGTGATCGCCGGGGACGATGATCAACACCTTGAGGCCACCCTTGGCGTAAATCCAGGCCGGAAGAAGGCCGAGGAAGCGGCTAAGGCGGTTGGAGGCACCGCGGTATTCCCAATCTTCGCGCCCGGTGAGCAGGCCCGCGATCCGAAGGGCTTCACGGACTTCAACGACCTCGCCAACAAAAGCGCCTTGGGTATCGAGGGGGTGTCGCGGCAAATCCGCGCGGTTGTCGAACCGGCAATTGAACGCGGCCAGGCCAAGCAAGCCCACCAACAGGAACAAAAGCAGGCCCAGCGCCAAGAGCGAGACCAGGAGCGCCAACAACGGCCGAAGCGGGCGGCGAAAATCTGATTTACGCCAAAAAGGGGGGGCAGGGGAGGGCAAGCGTTGCTCGCTCCCTTGCCTGAAGCTCAAACCTGGATGCTGGTGGAATGAATACACAACTAAATGATTTCTCGTTGGGGGTGTTCGCAACCCCATGGTTGCCGGTGGCGGTCGCTTTAATCGCATTGGTCGCGGTCGCGGTTGCGGGCGCAATGTTATTGAGGGGAGGGCGGCCCCGGTACGTTCGTGAAGTCGCGTTGTTCTCCGCCGCCGAATGGGCATTCTTTGAGGTACTGGAGCAAGCGGTTGGCGGTCAGTACCGAATCTTCGGAAAGGTCCGGCTCGCGGACCTGATGACGCCGAGCAAGACCGGGAACAGAAAAGACTGGTGGCGGGCGTTCACCAAGATTTCATCAAAACACGCGGATTTCGTGCTTGTCCACCGCCAGACGGCGGAGATTCTGGCGGCCATCGAGGTTGATGATCGGTCCCATGGGCGCGGGGACCGTCAGGATAGGGATGCGTTCGTTGATGCGGCTTTCGCGCAAGCTGGGATACCGTTAATCCGAGTGCGGGCGCAAAGCAAGAGCAAATATAGACCCGATGAGGCCTATGCGCTTGCACTTGCGCATTACCTAAGAGGGTTGGACGCCAAGAAGGGAGGGGGCTTGCTGTAGCCGGTCAAGGACGCACCCTAAAGCAGTGTTGCGCGTTACCGGAAACGCGGATATACTAACGGCACATTCTAACTAACCGGATTGCTGCCGTGACCATCATCGCCCCTTTCGGTCCTGGCGACGTAATTGAAATTTCGACGGGTCATTCTGTCATCGCTTATCTCGCGTTTCAGATCGAGGATCGCGGTGCTGTCACTCAAGACGTGCGCGGTCGCTGGTGTTTCTATGCCCGCCCGCTGGACGGTCCCGTTGCAAACAGTTACCCCATGGCGGTCCCGGCCGATCGCATCCGCCGGACCCAGTAGCAGCCCGCAAACAGCGAACCCCCGGACGGCGGCAACCGTCCGAGGGCTCTTGACCCCCCCCGACTTCACCGGAGATAGGCCCATGTCCATGTTCGATCAGAACCTTGCACTTCGCAAGTCCCTTGAGGACCTGTGCAACGCTCGCGATGCCGCGATTCAAGCTTACACGGACGCCCGGCGCCTCTTGAACAAGGCCGCCGCGGAGTTGTCCGCCTTGGGCAACTATCTGTGGCCCTACGACTCGGAACCTCGCAAGACGGTGGAAGAATTCACCAAAGAAGTGGATGCGCGCATGTGGCGGTTTGCGTGGGACAAGACCGAGCTCCCGAAGGTCATGGACGCTAAAGCGCGGTCGGAGTTCGACACGACGCTCAATGACAACCCGCCTCCTTTTACAGTGGCAAACGTCCGCTCGGCACTGGTCGGCGCCTACAGCCAGGCCGAAGAAATGTTTGCCCGCGGGCTTTATGAGATGTTCCTTACCCGGGACATGGGACTGAAAACGAATGCGCGCGAACGGGTCAAGATTCCGAGAAAGCTGATTTGGGTTGGTGCCTATGTTGACTCGTGGGGCAGCGGTCCCCTGCGCTTCAGCTATTCCACTTGGCATGTTGACCGGCTTGGCGACCTGGACCGTGTTTTCAAGGCACTGGCTGGGCTGCCGTACCATCCGCGGGAATTGGTAACAGCCTTGACCCAGGCGTGGGCGGAAGGCGGCAATCTCTACGAGGACCAATTTTATCGCATTCGCGGTTATCGCAATGGCAACCTGCATATTGAACTGAAGCAGCAAGCCCTGATCGACAAAGCGAACCGCATCCTCGCGGACTATGCGGGGCCAGTCCTGGCCGCTGCGGCATAGCCAGGGAGCCCCAGACATGAGCGACTACGTTCGTTCGGCGAGCGGGCTTCTGGTACCGGCAGGGATCGCCGGTACCGGCCGGGAGCAGCGCCCAAGGGCTCTTGACCTGTTCGCGGGTTGCGGTGGCATGAGTCTCGGTCTGATCCAAGCTGGGTACGAGGTCCTGGCCGGCGTGGACAACGCGCCGGACGCAGCCCACACCTACGTGCTCAATCTTGGGGCCTACCCCTGCCGCTTTGTGTTCGTGGCGGACGAGGACCGCTGCGCGCTGGAACAGGCCCTATCGAGGGCCTTCCGTGGGAAAAAGGACGACCTTGTGACCGTCCGGACGGCGGGGAGCGGGTGGCGTTCCCATCATCCGGAGTTCCCCGGAGTCGGGACCTTCTTTCTCGGGGATGTCAGGAAGTTGAAGGGATCGGACATTTTGGGGGTCTTGGGCCTGGAGCCAGGCGAGTTGGACCTGATCGCTGGCGGGCCGCCATGCCAGGGATACAGTATTTCACGGAACAGTTTAGTGTTCGAGTTCGCCCGCCTGGTCTGCGAAATCCGGCCCAAGGCGATGGTCATGGAGAATGTTCCC
>Ga0247838_1004091_pt1 | contig 15866 bp, 20 predicted proteins | sample LaCruzMarch2015__5_FD_189097 | JGI IMG/M metagenome (GOLD analysis project Ga0247838, IMG submission 189097) | Freshwater microbial communities from meromictic Lake La Cruz, Castile-La Mancha, Spain - LaCruzMarch2015_15m | ecosystem: Environmental > Aquatic > Freshwater > Lake | place: Spain... | reverse complement strand
TCTACGAAGGCGGCGTCTTTCGCCCCCTTGAATCGGTCGAGATCGCCGAACACCAGGAAGTTTCCCTGCTGGTGGAAACGCCCGAGGAGGAGCAGGCCGAGGCAGAAACGGACATGCCGATCTGGGAGTATGCCGCGCAACTGATGCGTGACATCCCTGACGACGTGCTCAATGCGCTGCCGACTGATGGCGCTTCCCGGCACGACCACTCCCTCTATGGCGCCACGAAACACTCCTGATCCAGACGCCCCTCCACGCGCTCCAGGCGGCGCCGCAGGTCGACGATCTCATCGGTACGGGCAGCGTCAACCGCGTGGAACGCGGCGAGATGATAATCGATCGCGGCGAGCCCCGTCTCTACCCCGGTGAAGCGCAGGCGCATCTCAGCTTGGATATCATTCAGTTTGGTGTGGACGCGGTGGAGCGTCTCCGTGGTCAGGTCTTCGATGTGGTCATCCATGGTTGTCGGCCCCGTGTCGGCTGTCTCTAAGCTACTGGAGTATTGCGCAGACTTGCGATGTCCGAGGTCACTTCTTCCAAGGTCGGCGCTGACCAGGTTTGATGCTCGGCGAGGAATGCCTGCGTGTCCCAGCGCGATGTATGTCCGAGCAGGTCGCCGATCTCGGCTCGGGAGAGCGTCCCTGTCCGATAAGACTCGACCGCGAAGCCTTCCAGTACAGCGCGCGGTACGTCGGTGATAGCGATTGGAGACGTCTGAGCACGGGATCGGGAATATTCAGGGTGAGGGTCATACATGGGCTCAACTGAGTGCAATGGAATCAGGGCGGTCGGCGCGATTATGTTGGTCGGCTTGGCTACCAGCCAGAGTCTTGGCTTGCCATCGCCGCGAGCGCGACGTCCCCGCGGCTTACGCCTCCTACGGGAGGTCCTTCAAGATTCCGTCTAGTCTTCCAATGGATTACGCAGTATCTCAATGGCGTTGGGACGATCAGCGAGAAAGTCTTCCGGCAACGGCGCCTCGTCCAACATGGCGAACAAGACGCTCAGGCAATCTTGGTCGGGGTTGGGCGGTTTAGGGCTCAGGGTGAACTCGCCGGTCTCATCGTCCTTGTGAACCCAGACCTCGTCACCGGTGAGTTCAAAGCCCGGAGGCATTTTCTTCACGATATCTTCTCCGAGTTCCGGAGCCTGTTTACCTAATTCCTGAATCCGAGCCGGGCGCGCGCGAAGAAGCTAATTGCGGAAAGATCACGCTTCCCGATCTTCATGGAACACTTGGTCGAAGAACGCATCCCTGTCTAACGTCGCCTGCCAAACCCGATGCCGCTCGACGGATTCAACACGCCCGAGGGTCGACAGGGCCAAGAAGCGGAGCGTCTCTACCAAACCGAGCTTGGACATGAGAACCTCGGTCGCTTGCTGGATGAGTTGCTCTTCCGTCAAGATGCTCTCAGCGATCGAGATATAGCGTTTTCATCCCAAGGTATTGCGCTCGCCTGTTCTCCTGCGACCTTCTTCACTGCCTTAAATCGGGTGCCACTCGTGACCGAACATGCCTGTCACCAGACTCCGCAGGCCAAGCGTATTGCAAGCAAGCGTCCGGGCTCTCCGGCTCAAGCTCGGGATGATAGGCCAGGAACTCCGCGGGTGACATCCCCGCGGACAGGAGGTCGAACATGGCCTCGACCGGCCACCAGGGCTTGCCGTAGCAGATGTCGCGGTCCACTGGGATGCGCTGAAGTGGAAACACGGCTGCGTGCCCACGGACCTATTTGGATGGATGCTACTGCGATAACAGGGACGTCGCAAGCTGGACCGCGCAACGATAAAGCGGCCCGCAGGCCGCTTTCTCAGCACTCCCGGGCGCGGGATGCCCGCGCGCACTGACGCGTCTCGCGGATGGCCCAAACCACCAGTGACTGGCCGCGGCGCATGTCGCCCGCGCCGAAGACACCGGGGATCAAGGTCAGGTAAGCCTCGGCACCCCCGGTGGGCGCCTTGACGTTGCCGCGCGGGTCGCGTTCCAGCCCGGCTTCGGCCTTGAGGGCCTCGATCATGCCGTCATGCACCGGATGCACGAAGCCCATGGCGAGCCGCACCAGATCGGTCTGGAATTCCGCTTCGGAGACGGGCACTTCCGACATCTGCCAGCGGCCCTGCGCGTCCTTGTCCCAGCGCACCAGGCAGGATCGAAGCGCGGGCCGGCCGCGTGGTCACCATGGAGACTCGGCGCTGGCATCCGGCGTGCGGGTGGCCTATATTGCGTACGCAAATGTTCAAGAGGTTGTCATGAGCCTGCGTGTCGGTATGCGTGAGCTGCGGGAAAAACTGTCCGATTATCTCGAATCGTCGGTGCCGATTGAAGTGACCCGGCACGGCCAGACCATTGGCTTCTACATCCCGGTGCCTAAGCGTGCGAACCAGTCGGAGCGCGATGCCATGCTCGACGCCGGGCGTCGGATGCAGGAAGAACTGATCCGGCTCGGTATTACCGAGGACGAACTGGTCGCGGATTTCAAGGATTGGCGCAGGTCGCAGGATGCAGTCTAAACGCCTCGTCATACTGGTCGAAGCGTAAGGCTTGCGCCCGCATTGCCCAGCGAGAGGTGAGAGACTGGCCGGCGCTGGCGGCTGTTCTTCTACTGGACTGCCCAACCTGGACCGAAAACCAAGATTTCTTCGGGACCGGCGGGTTGACCTCCAGGCGCCAGGACTTGCCGGCCTGGTTGATGCCAAGAGGTTGGGCCGGGCCGAACGGGGCGTTCGGGTCTTCGCCGAATGTCGACCCGCGGACGCTTGCACCGCCAAGGCGCCGCGATTACGCTCTTAGGCCATGGACGAAATCGCCACCCCCCACGACACCTTCTTCCGCGAAAGCTTCGGCCGCCGGGAGATCGCCGGGGACTTCCTGCGACACCATCTGCCGGCCGAACTGCTCGCCGCGATCGACCTCGGAACCCTGGAGATTTCCGGTCTTGCTCGGTTTTGCGCAAGAGGCCGGATGGTATTCGACCCCGGCCTTTTTCCTTTTTCTTTTGAAGTTTATCCTGATCGCAAATTTGATTTACAGCAAAACCAGCAGATACGCCACCCATGAACTTACAAGATGCGTACTACGAGCTACGATTCGAGAATGCCTTTCTTCGCGTGAAGGGTGACGAATTCCAAACATTTTTTGAACGCCTGATGGGCTTGGCATACAAAGCAGATTTCATAGCTTGCAGACCGTGGGGGAAAATTGGTGACCGCAAGAACGACGGATTTCTAAAATCGGAGCGGCGTCTGTTCCAAGTTTATGCGCCGAATGAGTTGAAGGCGACGCAAGCAGTCGCCAAGATAAAGGAGGACTTCGAGGGCGCAAAGGTTCACTGGGGCAAGCACTTTGACAAGTGGTCTTTCGTCCATAACGCGACGGATGGACTTCCTCCCCACGTCCAAACGCTGCTCCTTGATTTCGAGAGCGCCAACCCAGGTATTTGCTTGGAGCCGTGGGGACTGGAGGAACTGCGGTTAGTCTTCCGCCGCTTGTCTTCAAATGATTTGGCTACTTGGTTTGGCCCGGCACTTACCGAAGAAGCGAAAACGAATCTAGGGTTCAAGGATCTACAGGTCGTCGTGGAGTCGTTGGCCGGCAAGGCGGCTCCCTCCGGTACCGCTGTTAAAGATGTCCCACCCCGTAAGATCGAGGCCAACGATTTGTCCGAGAGCGTCACCGTTCTACTCAAGAGCGGCATGGCCAAGACGCCACTGGTATCCGCGTTCTTCGACGGTTGGTATGACGAGACATTGGGAGCGCGTTTAGCCGTAGCCTTTCGCGCAGAATATGAACGTTTGCGCACAAGCCTGCACCCCAACCAGATTTTCTCTGAACTCCAAGCCTGGGCCGGCGGCAACCGGCGCGGCACCGCAGAACACGAAATGGCCGTATTAACCGTGATTGCCTATTACTTTGAGCGATGCGATATCTTTGAGGAATCCAGAGAGTTTCGGCAATGATTCTGCCTACGAAACACCTCTCCCAGGATCGCGCCCTGCTCACCGTTGGGGCTCGATTGCTGACACACCTGTCTCATCCAAAGACCGTATCTGCTTTATGGGAAGAAATCTCGCGTCAAGCCATGCCCGAGGAAACCAAGAAGCCTGCGTTGCGCTACGATGCATTCGTCCTGACTCTCGACCTACTGTTTCTCATAGGGGCACTTGAAATTCAAGATGGCCTGCTGAGTCGCAAGATGTCATGATCCACCGCATCTACAGCAGCTTGCCCGGCTTCAAAGGACTGGAGTTTCGCTCCGGCCTAAATGTCCTTATCGCCCAAAAGGAAGCTGGCGCCACGGACAAACAGACCCGTAACCGGGCGGGGAAGACCAGCCTGATCGAAATCATCCACTTCCTCACCGGCGCCGATGTCGGGAAGGATTCCATTTTTCGCTCAGATGCCCTCATCAATGAGACCTTCGGGATGATCTTCGATCTTGGAAACGAAAGGGTTACCGCGGAGCGTTCCGGCAAGGACCGATCAAAGCTGAGTGTCCGGGGGGGCAGCTTTCTTGACGGAAAGACCCGCCTTTCCAACACGGACTGGACGACACTGCTCGGCGAAAGGATGTTCGGGCTTCATGATCTCGCCGACAACGAGGGCTACACGCCGACCTTTCGGTTGCTTTTCGCTTATTTCGCCCGTCGCCAACACAGTGGAGCATTCACTACTCCGGAAAAGCAGGCCACCATGCAACAAACAGGCTACTACCAGTTGGCCCTGCTGTATCTTCTTGGCCTTGATTGGCAGATCGCCAGCGCATGGCAGAAGGTGCGCGACCGAGAAAAGAATCTCGCGGAACTCAGGAAGGCAGCCGGGACCGGTGCCTTCGGCAGCATCATCGGCAAGGCGTCCGATCTGCGCACGCAAGTGACCGTCGCTGGGGCGCGTCTCAAGGAAATGCAGGCCGCGCTTTCCGATTTCCGCGTTCTGCCCCAGTACGCTGAGCTTGAGTCCGAGGCAAACCAACTCACCCATCGGCTCAACGACCTGTCAAATGCCAACGTCCTTGATGCCGGAACTATCCGGGACCTGGAAACCGCCATGCGGTCAGAGACCCCGCCGCCCGTCAATGAATTGGAAAGCGTCTATGCGGAGGTCGGTGTTTCCCTGCCCGGATTAGCGATCAAGCGCTACGACGAAGTGCGATCATTTCACGAATCCGTCATACGCAACCGCCGCGACTATCTTGCGGGCGAACTTGAAGCCGCCCAACAACGCATTGCGGCGCGGGAGGAGGAGAGGCGAAGGCTCGACGAACGACGTGCCGAAGTGATGAGTCTCCTTCACAGCCATGGCGCGCTTGACCAGTTTGCCAAACTCCAAGCGGAAACAGCCCGAAAAGAGGCCGAAGTAGAATCATTGCGTCAGCGCTTCGCCGCCGCCGAGCAACTTGAAGGCACCAAGAACGAACTCGATATGGAGCGCAACCGCCTGACCCTGCGTCTCAGACGGGACTTCGCAGAGCAAAAGGAGCGCCTATCGGAGGCCATTCTCGCCTTTGAGGAAACGTCAGAGCGCCTATACGAATCGGCGGGCAGCATGACCATCGAGGAGACGTCAAATGGTCCACAATTCCAGTTTCCCATGCAGGGCTCGCGCAGCAAGGGCATCAAGAACATCCAGATATTCTGCTTTGACATGATGCTGATGCGCATCTGTGCCAAACGCGGCATGGGCCCAAGATTCCTAGTCCATGACAGTCATCTTTTCGATGGTGTAGACGGACGCCAAGTCGTCAGCGCCCTGAGAGTCGGCGCCGCAACGGCCGAAGAACTGGGTTTCCAGTACATCATCACAATGAATGAAGATGATGCGTTCAAGGAAACCGCGGAGGGCTTTGATGTTCATGACCACGCCCTCCCGGTCGTGCTCACTGACGCGAAGGACGATGGTGGGCTTTTCGGATTCCGATTTTAAGGGAACATCGACTGATTTTCCCTACTCAAAAAATAAGGACTCGCACCGGAAGAGCGTTGCGAATAGAGGAAAATTACGACTAAGCGCCAACGTCGAGGTTCGTCAGACCCGCTGACCAAAGTGCAGACTTTGCGGGAGCGGAAACGTACGCAAAAATGGCCCCTAATCCGCTCGCCATAGAGAAACCGTGGTCTGTCCCTGAAGTATCCCGTCGCGATCCATGCCTTCCTTCCGCCCACGCCGCCGCCTAAGACTTAAAATTCTTGCCAACGAAAGGAAGTTGTGCCAGTTTGTTCAGTAGCGCAGCGAATTCTTGCCTGCCCACGACCACCTCCGATTGCAGTTTCCTCAATGACGTATTAGTTTCCGCGACCGCCCGACTCAACGCTGTCGTCTGTGTACGCGCGGAGTGGAGACCTTCTTTTATTTCTCGAATGTCACTTCCGATGACTTGGCCTACTCTCTCATAACTTTCTACGTGTTGCGTTAAATTTTCTATCAGTGCGTTCTGCTTCACGAGGAAGTTTGTGATCTTTCCATCTATCTCATGTTCCTGCTGTTGCAGCTTACTTTCCGCCGCGCTCCCAAAGGCTTCGAGTTTCTCCCGGATCAATCGCGCTAAACGATTCTCCAATTCCTGCGCCTCTCTTTCAACGCGGCCTTGCAAGTCGCTCTGCACCTTTGCAAGGAGATCGTTCAGACTCGCCGCCGTGCTTTCGCATGTCTGTTTCGCGCTTTCTGCTCGTTCCGCACTGCTCCGTCCAGCAACCTCGAAGCTTCTCAGCGTATCCTCTTGCCGTGTGCGTGCCTTCTCGTTCGACTCATTTAGTCGTGCCTCCGCCCTCGCCACTTCGGCGGCTAAGCCCTGAATTGCTAGGGAGACCTGATCACTCAACCTTGCGCGTAATGCGCTAGACTCACTTAGCGAGCTTTCGATCTGTCGCCTCAATTCATTCCAGTCGCCGTCAAGTTGCCGTAGTAACGGCATCTTATCTTCAATCTCACTCAAAGACTTCTCGGTGCTCTCCGAAAGCCTCCCAATCTCCAACAAAAGCGCGTCACCCTCGTTCCTGAGACGAGCCAAGCTTTCCGCAGAAACTATCGCGCCGGCAACTACCTCGTCAAAAGTGCGTAACTTCTCACGGATGGCCTCGACTCTGTTGATCTCGGGCATTATATGCGTCCTCTAACTTATGAACCCTGTCCTGAAAGCTCCCCACAGCGTTGTCAAGTTCCAGGTCTACAAACAGAAAAAAGTCCAGACACTCCGCCATCCTGGACATCGCGTCGTCTACGCCTGTTGTCTTTCGTGATGCTTCTTTTGCCAGAAACGCCCAGCCGGATGGTGCATCGCAAGAGGAACCGCTTTCGTTAAGAACTGCTAGCGACTCTCTTACGAGATCCTGGTGCCCCCGCAAACGCCGATGCAGATTCCTGTATAGGGCGACAACACTATCCAGTGCCAGCGTGCGGTTTGCGGTCTCAAGGACGCGTTTCAGCGTGCCTGGCAGTTCCTCAGAAGGCGACAACCGAACCGCAAAATACAGTGCCGCGAGATTTGTAGGATCGCCTTCGAGCACGCCCCAGGCTCGGCGATATTTCGCCTCACTGTAGTTCGCAGCGAATGCATCGACCAGTTCATCCATGCCTCGCAGTTCAAACGCACCCCCAGCGAGCAGTCTCTCAAATTCTGCGTCGAGATCGCTGTTGCTGGTCACGTTTGGCGTATTGCAAACCTGCGGGAATCCCTCCAAGCTTGGGTTACATATATCGCATAACCCACATCGGTAACCATCGGGCAGGGATTCCTTGCTCTGAAACGGCGAAAGTATCTGAATCCGGCGGCATACCCCATTCCGGTTAATCACCACCTCCAGTAGGCGCCAGAGCATATCGTAGCGCATCACCAAAATTCTACCGTAGGTGTCTTTTAGCAGAACACCCAAAATGTCGTAAACGATACCGAAAAACCACGGCATGTTCGGATAGGCTTTTAGCTTTGCAATCTCTCCGGTGCACTGTGCCAGCGGTCGCACCTTATCCGCCTTATCCGCCCTATTCACCGACAGACGAATACTTCGTCGGACCGCGCCAAGGTGCTCCCGCAGTTGGTCTTCCCCTCCAGGATCACGCGCGGCCAGCGCCAGCGGATGTACCTTGACATCAAAATGTGCTGCTTGCCAGCCGTAAGTAATGAAGTAGTCTTCCACAACCCCGAGTACCGTCAACCGATGAAGGGAAAGCTCGACACGGGCGATCTGAGCGCTCGGCACCCGTACCTTGGCCCAGCCTTGCGTTGCGGGGTCCACCGCATCGAGGATATCGTCAAGCAAGCGCACCGCGCGTAGTGCATCGGATTCTCTGCCCGGATAACTGCTCTTAATAAAAGCGTGTTGCTTCCCGTAGTCGCAAAGCGCCGCTTTTCCGTATTTGCATCCGTGCATGTAATCGCAGGGTGGTTGCCTAATATTCTCCGACTTATTAAGCGCTTGACAGCAGTCCGCGTTAGGCGGCTCCACAAGCAGTACAATGTGGGCACGTTCATCGTCGCGCCCCGCACGACCAATTTCCTGATACCAAGACTCTATCCCGCCAGCCATCGAAGTATGGACGACGAAACGGACACTGCTCTTGTCGATGCCCATACCAAATCCTTTCGTCGCCACCAGAATGTCAAAACTGCCGTCCTTGAATTCTTTCTGGTTATTTGTGGCTAAAATATCCCATTTTCGTGGGTCGATAACACTGGCATCGCCGATATCAAACTCGTGCTTGCAGCGTGAGCAGACTTGTACGTTGATGTTCTCAGTGGGTGTCTTCGATGCGTCGGCAGCTAAGTCGTCGGACTGTTGATCAAAATCATCAATGGGCGCCCCTTTTTTCGTAAACCCGTAATAGTGACATTCGGGGCACATCCTGGGCGGTTTGCTGGCAAATGCTCTTACCCGCACCTGTGCAAACGCGTCCAGGCGGTAGGGGTGGATACCTGGCGGGCCGGTTGAGTCCGCCTCATACACCGTGTCTGGCTCGACCAGCGCCTTCGATTCAAATAAATAATGGGATATGCCATCTCTTATTGAAGCCACGCCGTGCGGGTCAGCGAAAATGCAAAAGACGATGCCGAGTGACTTTTCCTTGCGGCAGTTTTCCGCCAACAGCAACTGCTCTAGTGATGAGTAACCCAGGGCTTTCGGTATGGTCGCCGTGAGAACCTTCTTATAGTCTTTGGACTTGCTCTCCGTGTTCTCAAACGCAACAACTTGGTAGCTGAAACTCCTCCGATCGGCAACCTTGTCACGTACTACATCGGCTGAGTCATCGCTCAACTTGAGAATTCTGATTATGTCCGTCACAACCTGGGCTCCGGCCGTCGCCGTTAGCGCGATAAGTTGAGGTGGACTCTCACCTTCTCGTATCAGGGATTCTCGAAGCGATGGCAATTTAAGGTACGATGGGCGAAAGTCGTGACCCCACTCCGAAATGCAGTGCGCCTCATCAATGGCTAGGAAATTTACCGGTATCAAATCGCGCAGGCTATTCAGTTCGTCAAGAAAGCTCTTGATGCGGATGCGTTCGGGGGCCACATACAGAAGCCGGATATACCCAAGCTTTGCCTCTTCGAGGAAACGTCGATGAAGGGGGGCGGCTACATCTGAGTTAATGAATTCGGCGCAAGCGATCCCGTTACGCAGCAGGGACAGTCGCTGATCGCGCATTAAAGAGCGTAGCGGTGCTATCACGACCGTCAGGCCCGGCTTGAGTAACGCAGGCAGCCAAAAGCACAGAGACTTACCACTACCGGTTGCCGCAATACCGAAGACGTCCTTTCCAGAAAATATACGTTGGAATACGCGCTTCTGAAAGTGCGTTATGCCAGACGCATAGCGGAAGATGACATCAGTAAAGTAATCCAGCCCAGCGGCCCATTCATCGTCGAGGTCCGGGTCGGAATTTGCGCGAAATCTTACGACGCTCGCGGCAGTTGGGGGGACCGGAAGATTTTGAGCAAGCCGTCGGACGGTAATTTCATCGAAGATGGCATCTGTCGTACTTTCATGGACGTTAACCGTGACGCGATGATGCAGTTCAAGGCCAGGGGGCACCATGGATGCACGTGTGCACACGGTGACATTTGGTAGCTGGAAGTCTACATCAACTAGATGAGCTACCGCGTCAAGAAATTTGAAAAGTTCGCTAACCGCAGTGGCTACGAAGGGGAAATCGAACTGGAAGTTATCACGGAGGTGGATCATTGTGCTCGCGGATGATTGTTGAAGCACGCGGCAAATGAAGCTATTTTGTATACGATAATAGTCGTTCACGACATCCACGACGCCCCAGCCGGCTGCTCTCGGTGTTCCGCTATCGGAAAATACGGTGTGCCGGGAGAGGCTTATGCCAAGATAGTTCTGGTACGCTGGGATTTCTTGCAATACCGCGTGCAAATCCTGAATGATCTCGTTGGGCCTCTCCATGATCTGCGCATAGCTGTAGCGGAACAGCGTCCACTTATCCTTTGCGATGACATTCTGCCGCGCTAGGAAGTCATCCAAGTCTTTGCGACTCTGAAACTTCCCAAATCCGTCGATCTCTAGCGCCAGCTTCGGAGCAGCACCTTTCGTCAGAGCAAAGTCCAGAAAGTATGGTCCCACCTGTCGTTGAGGTTGGATAGCGTGTAATCCGGCGTCGTTTAGAAGTGGGGCAAGGACTTTTTTGACGAATTGGATTTCCAGGAAGTTATCGGCTTTTTCGGGGTGGTCGAGGGCTGCTAACTTATTGCCGTCGATGGCATTGCCGAAATAGTGCTGGTGGCGCGAAAAAAATGCGACGGCGCGCTTATCGGCTTTCGTCCCTAACCCGATGGCGCGGTCAAGGTCGTTCCGACTCTGCGTATACGACCGAAAAATGCCGTCGACCGCGACTTGGCGCCGAATTATTGACTCGACATGTCGCGGTAGGAACCGCAGCTTACCTTGAATATGCTTCTGGAATTCCCCTTCCTGTTGATCTTGCTGACTCATCCATACCGAGGAAATCTCGTCGTCGAAGCGAAACACGCCCAGAATGACGGACGGAAGAAAGTGCACAACGAGCGGATTCATGATGCCAACCGGCGGGCGGTACCTGATAATATGCCAATGCGTGACGGAGTCAGCAGGGGCGAGTTGATCCCAACCTTCGGTTGTATGCTTGCGCGCACGATACGGGTAGAGCGCTTCACCAAGAAGATGTCCATGCGGTTCGGGGGTCGGGGTGGTTTTGGTGGGCGAATGCCAGCGAGTTCATGTCCGCTCGATGGCTGCCTTGAAGACTCGTAAACCTGAAGTTCCGACTTCGACATAGCACCGGGGTTCGTCGAGAGGCTCCCTAAGCGCCACCCAATGGGACTCAAACAAGGCAATCAACTTGTCGTTTGACAGATTGCCCAACGTCACTCGCACCACGCGGGCCGGTTTACCCGTGATGAAATGCCGGTGGCGGAAGTCCGCATCCTTGGTGATGAGGAAGGCCCCGATTTCATCGACATACCGAGCGATGTCGGAGTCCGTCGTGTACCACTTGTGGAGGATGCGGTCGACGTGAGTCGCATCAACACCGCGCTCGCGCAGAAAGTTCACCAGGCGATAGGGGATGTGAACGTCGCAGACGACGTGCATCAGGCGACGTGCGCGATCGTCTCGCCCGAGACGACGAGCCGGGCGTATTGCAGGCAGGCAGCCACATCGTCGGGTTCAAGCTCAGGATGGTCTGCTTGGATCGCGGCAGGGGACATTCCCGATGAGACGAGGTCCAGCACGGCCTCGACCGGCCACCGCATGTGCCTAACGCACGGCTTGCCGTGACAGATGTCGGTATCGATGGTGATACGCTCAAGGAGAGCCATGGCCTGGGTATCCACGAACCAGTTTCGGGGGATGGTACTCGGGGCGCTTAGACACGGCAAGCCGCCGCACGCAAAGAAAAAGGCGGCCCGAAGGCAAGCCGTCCGAGAAAGATGTTGCGCTAGGTTGCAAAATCCGCGCGGCGTCAATCCTTTAACGTCGATTTCACCATCCAAAAATTTCTGCGACGACAAAAGCCTTGTAACATATTGGCGTTACACTGCTTATTTCCTCTCAGCTCGCGTACTGCAACACTCTTATCGGACGGCGTGCCCGCAGGCCGCTCTCTCGACTGCCCCGGGGCGGGATGCCCCCCGCTCCTACGTCGGCAAATCCGACCGCCCCATCAACCACTCATCCACCGCCCGCGCGCATTGGCGCACTTCGCGGATGGCCCACACGACGAGCGACTGCCCACGCCGCATATCCCCCGCCCCGAACACCCCGGGCACCGAAGTCTGGTAGGCGCCCACGCCTTCGGTGGTCACCTTGACGTTGCCGCGCGGATCGAGTTCCAGCCCCGTCTCGGCCTTCAGCACCTCGATCATGCCGGCATGCACAGGGTGCACGAAGCCCATGGCAAGCAGCACCAGATCGGCCTTGAACTCGGCCTCGGAGCCCGGGACCTCGGACATCTGCCAGCGGCCTTGGGCGTCCTTGTCCCACTGCACCAGGCAGTATTTGACCGCCTGCACCCGCCCCTGGTCGTCGCCGACAAAGCCCTTGGTCAGCACGTTCCAGTGCCGCTCGCAGCCTTCCTCTTGCGATGAGGAGGTCCGCAGCTTGTTCGGCCAGTCCGGCCAAGTCAGGCCCTTATCCTCCTTGACCGGGGGCTTGTCCAGGATCTCGACTTGTCGACGATGGCGCATTCGATCGTCTTGATGGCTACCGGGGCGTCGCAGATATTGAGCGTGCAGGCGGCCTCGCAGGGGGCGGGGCAGATGCGGCCGGTGACTTCCGGGAAGTTGTTGGTGGAGTGCAGGACCTCGATGGCCAATTGCCAGTCGCCCTTGCAGCCCAAATATTCACCGTTTTCCCTGGCCACTTGGCTGCTATGATTCGACTCAGACAGCCCGACCCGGGCCGCGCGACTGATCGCGGCGTTTCTCTCGTTCGAGCATCGTCAACGACCCGCTAACGAGTATCGATCGATGCCGAGCGCTGGCCAACTCAAGGCCCTGCTCAAGTCCCATGCGGAGGCGGACGACGATCGCTTTTACTCGGTCGCCATGCAAGTCGCCGCACACGAGGCACGCGCGGGCGGAGGCCTTGATCATAAATCCGCCCAAGACCGCCCGATCGATGTGGGTGTTCGCGCGCAAGGCCATGTTCTGCAAGGGGTCGGATGCCTCGGGGCTGAACGGGGTGGGCGGATTTATGATCAAGGCCGCGAGAGACTATAAAGATCAGTCGCGTTATTTCTGCATCTGTGATTCAGAAAACCATTGCTGAAATAGACATTGATACTCGCGCGCGAGCCAGAATTCGGTGCTTCCGCAATCACCCCAAAACGTGCTGATGTACTTATCGTATAACTCTTGATACGACCATATGTCCATGGGGAAAGTGCAATCGCCCACTATGTCGTCAATAGTCTTATCCCATTTTTCTCTATCGAGACAGGTTTGCTGCTCTAAGACTTTACTCCTTTCTATAACCCACTTCCTGAAAGAGTTATTCCATAGATTAAGTCTCTCAATGATTGGAGTCTTTTGGTGATAGAGAACCAAACCCGTATTCTCGGGGTAGTGCCAAGACCAAGTATTATGGATCGTCGAGTACCAACCCAAGTTACTTGCTGCGTCGATGAGGTCATCTCTCTCACGATCCAGACGGCTAAGGTAGGGCATAGAAACCTTGGCGGTACATAATGCGATATAGTGACCACTGCTAAGTCTTATGAGGTGAAAGAAGAAATGCTGGTGATCATCTCCTGGCAATTGGATGTGGTTCGACGTTACTGCACCACGAACAATGCCTGAATTGATATTGCAATGATTAAAATCCGGCGGCAAGCAATCCCTTATAACGATATTGTCTGGTAGTTTACGGTGTGAAATTCCAAGCCCGAAACTCTTGGAAAAGCAATCAACGAATCTCTCCTTTAGGGCGGCAATAGCTTCTTTGTGTTGTCGTTCTCCTTGCTCCATTTTATACCAAATCTCGGATTGAAGCTCGCGAGCTTCATCGGTCAGCGTAACGCTATGCATGGCGGGACTAAGGCCGTGTTCTGATGTCGACTGAACCAGAACGGCTACATATCGGTCGATACGCTCGGGCTCGACGTTAAACCACTCCTTGCTTTGCCCAGATAACTTATCCTTGAAGATGGATTTGATGGCCGCCTCAATCCGTCTAGATTCACTTTCTTCGCAAGCGTAGGTCTTGTAAACATGAAAATTTGCATTGTGAGTGGTGTAGTTAGCAAGTCTCTTGCGCAAGTCATTAGTGATACCAATCTTGGTGTTTCGGCCATCGGTCAATATGTAGAGATATGACGACATAGTATCTTCTGCGGAGCCGCATATATAGGATCAATGGGTCTTGATCGTCCTTAAGTTCATTCAGACTTAACCGGTGCTAGTTAACAGGTGCCAAGCCACGATTTCGGCGACCCAGAGAACACTTCATCAAAGAAGAAATCATTATCCAAAGTTCTCTGCCATGCCCGATGCCGCTCAACCGATTCAACGCGCCCGCGGCTTGTCAACGCCAAGAAGCGGAGCGTCTCGGCCAAGCCGAGCTTGGACGTGAGAACATCGGTCGCTTGTTGGACGAGTTCTTCTTCCGTTAAGATGCGATCGGCGATCATTGCGGTTCCTTATTGTCAACGAAGTCAACGGGGTTCATCGCGACGGCTCTCAAGCCGATGCACCGAAATCGCTTCGGCAACTTCGTGCCGCCCTCTTGCTTACTGCACCATTGTCAACCCCAGAAGGTCCTTCATTGCTATCTCGACGCCCGCTAGTTCCTGCCGCGACACTCTGCCGACCACCGACCGGATACGTTCCCGTTTGACAGCCATGAGTTTATCCACCATTACCCATGACACCCTTTCAACGTCTCCGTATGGAAGACGGACCGGAACTCGGTAGGACAAGGCTTCCTGGTGGCTGGTAAAGGGACAGACGAGAATCGAATCGGGGCGGTCGGCACTGTTGTGTTTGTCGGCCTGGACGACCAGCCAAGGTCTTGGCTTGCCATAGTCGCCCGCAGCCGCCGCGAGTACGACATCCCCACGGCTTACGCCTCCCATGGGTGGTCCTTCAAGACGTCGGCTTGCAGCAGGTCAATCTCGGCCTCCGCCTCGGCCTCGTTCGCGAACGGCTCGGGCGCGACGATGCACCGCAATGCTTCTTCGACCACCAGGCGGACGGAGACGCCGCGTGCCCTGGCGACTGCCTGGACTTGGCGCTGCAGATCATCGGGAATCGTCGCATGAAGTGTGCCCATCACAGGACCTCTGCTGTTTGACGGTGGTCGGATTTGTCGAGCTTGGCGGTTTGGACCATGGGCGTCGTCTCTCCCAATGCGTTCCCCTCTAGCTTACTCCATCTGCGGCGCCTACGAAAAAGCGGCCCGCAGGCCGCTTTCTCGACTGCCCCCGGGGGCGGGACGCCCCCGCACCTACCTCGGCAAATCCGACCGCCCCATCAACCATTCATCCACCGCCCTTGCGCACTGCCGCCCCTCGCGGATGGCCCAGACCACCAGTGACTGGCCGCGGCGCATGTCGCCCGCGCCGAAGACGCCGGGGATCGAGGTCAGGTAGGCCTCGGCACCCTCGGTGGACGCCTTGATGTTGCCGCGGGGGTCGAGTTCCAGTCCGGCGTCGGCCTTGAGGGCATCGAGCATGCCCACGTGGACCGGATGCACGAAGCCCATGGCGAGCAGCACCAGGTCGGCCTGGAATTCGGCCTCGCTGCCGGGGACTTCCGACATCTGCCAGCGGCCCTGCGCGTCCTTGTCCCAGCGCACCAGGCAGTATTTGACCGCCTTGACCCGGCCCTGGTCGTCACCGACGAAGGCTTTGGTGAGCACGTTCCAATGCCGGTCGCAGCCTT
>Ga0247838_1004085_pt1 | contig 15909 bp, 17 predicted proteins | sample LaCruzMarch2015__5_FD_189097 | JGI IMG/M metagenome (GOLD analysis project Ga0247838, IMG submission 189097) | Freshwater microbial communities from meromictic Lake La Cruz, Castile-La Mancha, Spain - LaCruzMarch2015_15m | ecosystem: Environmental > Aquatic > Freshwater > Lake | place: Spain... | reverse complement strand
CACCGGGCAGGCCCTGCGGATGGCCTGGGTGGATGAAGGCCCGCGGGAGGGTCCCGCAGTGTTGCTTCTGCACGGTGAGCCCAGCTGGTCCTACCTGTATCGGCACGTCATCGCGCAACTCGTCGCGACGGGTCATCGGGTCCTGGCACCCGATCTGATCGGCTTCGGCCGCTCCGACAAGCCGGCCGACCGTGACGACTACACCTACGAACGTCACGTCGCATGGCTGAGCCAATGGTTCACCGAGATGGACATCCACGACGTGACACTGTTCTGCCAGGACTGGGGTGGGCTACTGGGCTTGCGCCTCGTGGCCGCCTATCCCGAGCGCTTCGCGGGCGTGGTGGTCGCGAACACCGGGCTCCCGATAGGAACCCCGCTCTCCGACGGGTTCCTGCAATGGCTGGCGTTCAGTCAGAGCACGCCCGATCTGCCCATCGGCCAAATAGTCGCGATGGGCATCGATCGAGACCTGAGCCACGCCGAAGTGGACGCCTACGACGCACCCTTTCCCGACGCCAGTTTCAAAGGCGGCGCCTGCCAGTTCCCCACGCTGGTTCCCATCACACCCGAACACGCCTCAGTGGCCGAGAACAAGGCCGCGTGGGCAGCGCTCACCACATTCGCCAAGCCGTTCATCACCGCGTTCAGCGATAACGACCCGATCACCGGCGGCGGCGACGCGGTGTTCCACAAGCTCATTCCCGGCGCTAAAAACCAGCCCCACGTCACCCTGCACGGCGCGCATTTCCTGCAGGAAGACTGCCCCGACGACATCGCCGCGGTCATTGGTGGCATCACGGCCCGCACGCCCCATTAAACGCGGGTTGGCATGCCGAGCCTCGGGTATCTGAACACGCCGTGGCCGGCCGAGGACGGCGGACCCGCGCGCCTGCAGGTACCCAACGGGGCGGCCGGACTCGGGCTTGGGCCTGCAGAGCGTCTGCACGTCACTGCGGTGACGCGGCTCATGTCGACCATGACCGTGCTGGGCGCACCCGGCGAGGTGTATCTGCTGACCCACTCGGCGATCCGGGCGCGTCTGGGGCTGCCGACGTCATGCCGGGTGTCGCTGATTGATCCGAAAACGCTGGCGCCACAGCAGAAGTCGCCACTGCTGCGCGGCGGTCCGATGTGGCCCGGCGGCATGGCGCTGCACGCGAATGGTGACATCTATGTCGTCTACGGGCGGTGGGCACATCGGCTCGCCCGGGACTGCAGCGTGAAGGACGCGCTGAAGCTGCCCCTGGACCTGCCGTACAACGGCTTCGTCGTGCTGGACAACGGGCTGATCGTGACGAAGAACATCTCGGACAGCCACCCGGCGCGGCTTTCCATCCTCAGGCCCGATCCCCTGGTGCCCGCCTGCGCGGAAGTCGAGTGCCCGGAACCGTCCATCGCCCGGCTGAGCGCAGTAGGCAACAGGCTGTATGTGGTTGGTGTGCGCAGTATCTTCCGCTTCGACTGGGATGAGGACGCCGGGACGCTGGTGCGCGACACAAGTTGGCGCTTCGAATACGCCGCCGGCACAGCACAGACCTACGGCTGGGATGTGGTGCTCGGGTTGGGGCAGGCCTGGTTCATGGACAACGGGAAGCACCGGTACCTGACCTCCATGATCGGCCGCGGAGTGAGCAGCACGGCAAACCGACTGATCCGCGTCAGCCTGCAGGACAGCAGCGACGCTGAGGCCATTGATGTCTGCGGTATGCCGGGAGGCAGTGTGACCAATCCACCGCTGGTGGATGAATCCCGACGCATTGTGGTCGGCTATGACTCGGCAAATCGGGTGGTGCGGGCCTGGTCGTTCGACAGCGACGGCGCAGGGCTCACCGGGCTGTGGCGCAAAGACGGATTCGGGGCCGCAAGCCACATGATCTGCCTACCGGACAGCGGGGAGATCATCACCAATGATTTCGGCGCCGGCGGCGAGCATGTGGTCGTGCTCGATATCGAGACGGGCGCCGAAAAGGGGCGGGCCCGTATCGGTGGGATCACTCAGGGCGTTGTCTTCCCCTCACCCGGCTGGAGTCGGGACGTCTACTTCAGCGCCATGAGCCGGTTCGGCCGGGTTGTCGTTGGCACCGGCTAGCGCCGATCAGCCCAACCCGCCACCGACCAGCAGGCCCAGCAGATAGGTGATCGCAGCCGCACCATAGCCAATCATCAACTGCCGCATGGCCCGCCGCATCGGCGGTGCGCCGGAGAGCAGTCCGACGATCACGCCGGTGCCCAGCAGGGTCACGCCGACCAGAGCTGCGGCCACCAGGACGGCCACTGTCCCTTCGAGGCCGAAGAGAAACGGCAGCACCGGGATCAGCGCGCCGACGGCGAAGAACAGGAAGCTCGCGACCGCGGCCTTGAGTCCGGTCCCGATGGTCTCGTGGGCGTCGGTGGCCGGGCCGCCCGACTCATCGGGGCTGCCCACGACGGGGTCGCGCAGCACCCTGGCGGCGTGCGCGCTGGCCTCCTGCGGCGTCATGCCGCGCGCGCGGTAAACCAGTTCGAGTTCGTTGGCGTCAACGTCGAGTTGGGCCAGCGCTCCGCCGACATGCGGGCTGGGCGTGGAGGCTTCCAGTAATTCGCGCTGCGAGCTGACCGAGACGTATTCACCGGCGCCCATCGACAGCGCGCCGGCAAGCAGTCCGGCAAGTCCGGTCACCAGCACAGCGTGGCCGGACACCCCGCTGGCGCTGACGCCCAGGATCAGCGCCAGGTTGCTCACAAGCCCGTCGTTGGCCCCGAACACCGCCGCCCGGAAGCTGCCCGATAACCGATCGCGGCCACGACCGGCCAACGCCCGGATGACCTCCTCGTGGATCTGCTCGTCGGCGGCCATCGTCGGCGTGGCATCGGCGTCATCGCCATAACTGGCGCGGGCCTCGAACCGCTGGACCAGTGCCAGGACGAACACCGACCCGAAATGGCGCGCCAGGAACGCCAGGACCCGGGTGCCCAGGTCCGCGCGCAGGGGGGCGCCGACCTGATCACCGAGTAATGCCAGCCAGTGCTGCTCATGGCGTTCCTCAGCGGCGGCGATCGACGTCAGGATCTCACGTTCCTCGCCGTCGTAGCGCTGCGCTAGATCGCGGTAGACGGCCGCCTCGGCGCGCTCGTTGGCCAGGTGCCGCCGCCACCGGCGCAGATCAGAACCACTGGGCTGATCAGCAGCACTGGGCTGATCAGAAGCACTGGGCTGACTCCCCGGCCGCACCGTTCCGTCGGTATTCACCCCGTCATTATCGACCTCACCCACGGCTACGTCCGATTGGTGACAGGATTGGCGGCGATCAAGGAGGACGCATGGCGGATAGTCCGAAGAAGAAGAAGGCGCCGGCCAAGAAGGCACCCGCTGCCAAGACCGCCCCGCCGGCCAAGAAAGCCCCCGCGAAAAAGGCGCCCGCCAAGAAGGCACCGGGGAAGAAAGCGCCCGCCAAAAAAGCCCCGGGCAAGAAAGCGCCCGCCCAAAAGGCCCCGGCCAAGAAAGCGCCGGCCAAGAGGCTCCCGGCCAAGAAACTGCGCGGCCAGGACACCATCACCGGCGCCCGACGACTGGGCGGCTGGGATTTCGCAACCTGGCGGATGGCCTCCGACGACCCGGTCATGCGCTCGACCATCATCGGCCTGCTGGTCCTTGAGACCAGCCCGGACTGGGACCAGTTGTGCGATCGCTTCGAACGCGCCACCCGGCTCTCTCCGGTGCTGCGCTCAAAGGTCGTGGAGGGTCCACTGGATCTGCAGACCCCGCGGGTGGTCGTCGATCCCGACTTCGACCTGGGCTACCACATGCGCCGGTTCAGCATGCCCGGAGCGCGCTGGACCGACGTGCTCACCGAGGCCCGTCGGCAGTCGATGACCGACTTCGACAAGGAGCGGCCACTGTGGCGGATGACGTTGATCGAGGATCTCCCCGGTGGCAAGTCGGCATTGATCGTGAAGTTGCATCACGCCATCGCCGATGGCCAGGGTGCGGTTCAGTTGGGCTTGGCGTTGCTCGACTTCACCGCCGAGGGAAGCGATCTCGGTCCGATGCCGGAGGCGCCGGAACCGGTCGAACTCGACACCCGGGGGTTCATGCAGGCGGTGATCCGCAACAACGTCGGCTGGGTGGCCAAGACCGCCGAGGACGCCATCAAGGGCATCGGGCCGCTGGCGATGGCGGCCATCAAGAACCCGATGCAGTTGGTCAGCAAGGTCCGCGAGACCGCGGAGTCGGTGGCCCGGTTCACCAAGATCCCGCTTCCGCTCGGTCCGCTGTCGCCGATCATGCAGTCGCGCAGCATCAACTACCACTTCGACACGATCGACATCGACTTCGCGCAATTCCGTGCCGCGGCGAAGAAGCGCGAGCGGACGGTCAACGATCTGTTCCTGGCCGCGATCAGTGTCGGCATGTTCCGCTACCACGAGACGATGGGACGCCCGGTCGGCGAGTTGCGGATGAACATGCCGATCTCGTTGCGCACCTCCGGGGATCAGAGCAACGCGGTGACCATCGCGCGCTTTGAGATCCCGATCAGCAATGTCATCGAGGACGTCCTGGAGGCGGCAGCCACGATCGTGCGCAGTTGGCGGGCCGAGCCGGCCTTGAAGCTGGCCGACTACTTCGCCGAGCTGACCCGGTTCCTGCCGCCGGAGTTGGTGTCGGCGGCGGCCCAGACCTCGGATCTGACCGCTTCCAACGTGCCCGGGGTGCCGGTGCCGGTGTGGCTTGCCGGGGCGCGAGTGGAGCGGATGTATCCGTTGGTCGGCACGATCGGGGCGGCGATCAACGTCACGATGCTGACCTATGAGGGCACCGCGAGCGTCGGGGTCAGTTCCGACGACGCGGCCGTCGGAGACCGCGCGGAGCTCATCGCTAGTCTGCGATCCGGATTCGGCGAGGTCATCGGGTCCTCGGTGCTGGACGGCGATCCGCTGACGCGTTAAGTCCGGAATCATTGACCGTTGCTAGGTTGGAACGATGGACGCAACCACCGCAGCCTCGACCATCGCCGGCCCCATCGGGAATTTGGCCGCCAACTTCTACTTCTCGCCCCAATCCACCGCCCGAGGCGAAGCCATCGGACTCGACGTCATCTCCCTCTACGGGGCAGGTCGGGCATCCATGCTCGGCGGCGTCGAACCGGAGGCCGCCGACAGCATCTTTTACTTCTTCAAGCCCGGCATGGTCGCCGGCGTTGTGGCCCGGGGTCGGAGCATGGCCGCTGAAGACACGATCGCCGCCGCCCACCTCGGCGCCGCCGACGACTACGCCGACGCGCATCTCGCGGGCGTGGATCCGGCCACCCTCAACGCACTGACCGACGCTGTCACTGCGCTCGCCGCAACGGTTCCCGCGGGCTCCTGGCCCTTCTTCGACGGTTATCGCGCATCGCCGGCCGCGACGACGGACGCCGCCCGGGCCTACCGAGCCGCCATCCTGCTGCGCGAACTGCGCGGCGGCGTACACACCGACGCCGTGAAGGCCTGCGGTCTCTCAGCCGCCACGGCGTGCCAGTTCGACCGCGATCTGGGTTACTTCCAGATGCACGGCTTCTCCGAGGAAGACATGGTCGAGCACACACCCGCGATAGACGCGCAGAAAGCAGCAGCCGAAGCGGCGACGACCGAACAGATGGCAGCTTTGTTCGCCCCGCTGTCACAGGCTCAACTTGATGCGATCGTCGCGGGCACCGCAGCACTAGAGTCCGCGTTGGTCTGACGAGGTGCAGACAAAGAAGCGCCGACATTATCGAGTTCGTCGCCCGAACGCATCGTGGGCGCGGTATCGACCGGCGTAATCTGACGGCCATGACTGACACCGCCGCAGAACAGGCTCAGAAGATGGCGGGCGGCAACGTTTCGGCGTTGCTGCCCCAGGAACGCGATATCACCCAGGAGCGCCTGCACCGCAAGCAGAACCTTGCCGCGGCGTTCCGGTTATTCAGCAAGTTCGGTTTCGACGAGGGCGTGGCCGGACATATCACCGCCCGCGACCCGGAGTTCACCGACCACTTCTGGGTGAACCCGTTCGGCATGCACTTCGGGCACATCCGGGTCAGCGATCTGCTGCTGGTGCGCCACGACGGCACCGTCGTCGAAGGTGACCTGCCGGTCAATCAGGCCGCGTTCGCCATCCACTCCCAGGTGCACGCGGCACGGCCGGATGTCATCGGCGCCGCGCACGCACATTCGGTGTACGGCAAGACGTGGTCCACCCTGGGCCGCACACTCGACCCGATCACCCAGGACGCCTGCGCCTTCTATTCTGACCACGCGCTCTTCGACGACTACTCCGGTGTGGTGCTCGACACCGAAGAGGGCAAGCGCATCGCCCACGCTCTCGCCGGGAACAAGGCCGCGATCCTGCGCAACCACGGCCTGCTCACCGTCGGGCAGTCGGTCGAGGAGGCGGCATGGTGGTTCATCACCATGGAGCGCACCTGCCATGCCCAGCTGATGGCCGAGGCCGCCGGCACCCCGATCCTGATCGATCCGGAGATGGCCAAGCTCACCAGCACCCAGATCGGCAGTCACTTCGCCGGGTGGTTCAGCTTCCAGCCGCTGTTCGCCCGGATCACCCGCGAGCAGCCCGATCTCTTCGACTGACCGGCTGCACTTGCAGTTGGGCTTGCCGGTTGGGCCCGCGCAGGCTATGAATCAACGGTGAGCAACCACGGTGTGAACCTGTCCAAGGATGAAACCTCCCTGATCGACGAGACCCAGCCGCACGCCCTGGAGCGCCTCGACGCGAAGTCGTTGAAGGATCTGCAACATCGGCTCAGGACCGCCCGCGATAAGAACTTTTCTCTCCTGCGTCGCCAGGGTGCGGCCCGGGTGGAGGCCGAGGGCGGCCGCGGCGCCGCACAACCCGCCAACGAACGGCGCGGAGACAAGGTGGAAGTTCTTGATGAGGCGCTGGCCCGGGTGAGCGAGCGCCTCGACGCGATCGGCGAGTAGCCGGCGGCAGCGTCAGTCGCGTAGCAGTCGGATCGGGTCGCGGCCGTCGACGAATCCGATGAACGGAAACAGCATCGAATAGCCGAGCAGCCGCTGCACGGTGTCGCTGCACATCCGGGCCCGCTCGCGGCTGATCGCCAGGCTGTAGTTCTCCTGCTGGCGCGCCCAGGGTTCGCAGTACTGGGTGGTCGCGGCCAGCCTGGGCTTGTCGGTGTGGTTGGCGCCGGCGCAATGGATCAGTGTGCCCACGAAGAACACCGCCGACCCCGCCGGCATCACGGCAGGCACCATCTTGGTGACGTCAACATCGCCCAGTGAAACCTCGCCCCACAGATGACTCTTCGGGTACACCAACGTCGCGCCGTTGTCCTCGGTGAAGTCGTCGATCGCCCAGATCAGCGCCGCCCCAATGGGTTTGCGCGGACGAGGGAACGGATAGAAGCCGTCATCGTGGTGCAGTGGCTGACGCACCTCGCCCGGCATGACGTTGATGACCTGCAATTGCGATAGCAGATACCCGGGCTGCAGTATTGCGTCGAGCAGGGCCAGGACCAGTGGATGCTCGACAATCGGGTTGCACGCCAACGTCTTTTCGATGACGGAGTAGATGCGCCGGGTGCGGTAGCCCTCGAAATCGTTGCGGCCGTCGAAGGTGAGGAACGGCTCGGACGCCTCGCGGATCGCCGCCACCGTTTCGGGCGGGATCAGGTCGGGGATGATGACGTAGCCGTCCTCATTCACTGCGTTGAGCACAGTGGCGACGTACGACGGATCAACCCCGTCGCGATCATGGCCTTCAGTCATTGTTCCTCACCGCCAATCCGAGAAATACGAAAATGTTTCTGGACAGGGCAACCATGTCAGTATCCGCCACCCGGCCGATCCGTTCGCCGAGCTTAGCCCTCGGCATCGTGGTGACCTTGTCGACCATGACGCGACTCGGTGTGCTCAGCCCGTTGTCGCTGTCCGGCTCCAGTGGGATCCGTAGCAGTGGCGCATCGACCGTGTCAGTGGTCAAAGGACAGACCGTGACTGATGCGGTGCTATCGAAGACACCATCCTGAATGATCAGGACTCGGCGCGGTTTACCGGCGTAGTGCTTGCCGCCGGATGCGGTCCACACCTCTCCGCGCCTCACTCGCCTTCCTCACCGCCGAACTCCGAGATGGCGTCGACGAACGCCTGATCGTCTTCCGCGTGATCGCTGTGCGCGGCCAAGGCCGACTGTCGGCTGGCCTCGGCCGCGAAACCCACCGCGCGCACGTCCGGCACGACTTATAAACCCATCCGCTCGCAGATCAACGCCGCAACCAGGCTCAGGTACTCATCTTCGGTCACCAGACCCCGCCGGTAGCAGGACCGGAGCATCTCGTCGAGGTCGGTGAGGCTGAACCGGCGACGTTGACCCTTGCCGATTCGGACCGGTTCGATGATCGAGCCGTCCTCACGAACGAAATCGTTGTTGCGCAGCCCCGCATTGACCCACTGCACCGACTTCCCGAAGAACCTCGCCACCTCCCCGGTGCCGTAATTCTTCTCCCCCTGGCCGGGGGTCTTCACGGCCCGCGCGCGCCTGGGTGCCGACGGGCACTCGGGTTCATCCGGGTGGTCGACGGGCTCATCCGACAGGCGATCCTCGGCGAAGGCCCGCTCGATCTCAGCACCCAGGGTGTTCACCCCGGCGCCGGCGATCGCGGCGAAATCGAGCCCGTCGACCGCGCGCACTTCCATACGCAACGCATAGTCGATCGGGTTGAATCCGCCGTCGGTGGCGCACGGCTCGAGATCACGGCCCACCAGCATGTTGACGCCGTGACGCTGCAGGACCAGGCTCACCCGGCGCAGATGCTCCTCCCGGCCGAAGTCGGCGATCGGAAACGGCACCCAGATGTCGGTCCTGGTGGCGATGGCGCGGCTCAGGGCCGAGACGACGGCATCCACTTCGGTCAGGTCGTCCGAACTCGCCGGCTCACCGGGCTCAAAGCTGAAGGACTCGGCGATCACCGCGCCCTGCTCGGCCGCCTTGACCGCAAGGTCGTCGACCTCCAGGGTCCCGTGATCCCCCAGAACGATGACCGCGTAACTGGTATTGATGGATTGGGCCACCACACCACCCCCTTCTTCTCGCCGTGCCGGACACCCGCAGACTAATGAGCGGGTCTGACAGAAATGGCCCCCGAGAAAACCGAACTGGCGAGACAACGGAGGAATGAACATCTGACCACCGGTAGTTGACGCAGCACGACGTCCCAGGGTTCGCGGCGTCACGGATGCAGATCATTGGCCGGCGTATACGTCCGGGAGGTTGCTCGAACAGTTCCGAGCCGCACGGGCGCCCTGAACTCGTGAGGCTTACAGCCCGGGCTGGTCCTCGATGATGCCCAGCCAGATCTGCGCGGCGTCGATGGCCACCTTCTCGCTGATGAAGGCGTGCTGAGTTCCGGTGTAGATGTCGCGGAACGCGCGTTCGAGCTTGCTGCCCTCGCGGATCGAGGAGGTGCCGGCCACCAGGTGCGCCCACTCGGCGCAGTTTCGGGCGACATCGGTGGCATAGACCGCCGCGACCCGCATATCAGCGCGCAACCCCGGCGTCAGCTCACCGCCCGCCGCGACTTCGGACTCGGCAGTGGTGAATGCGTCGAGCACCAGCAGCCGCGCCGCGCGCCAGGCCGCGACGTGGTGGGCCAGTCCCTTCTGGAAGGTGGGGCGGCTGGCCAGCGAGGCCATATCGCTCATCCGGTACTTGGTCGCGGCCAGTTCCTGGACGTCGTCGAGCATGCTCTTGGACACCCCGAGCGCCCAGGCCGCATGGCCAGCGGCGGTCACCGGCATCATGCCCATCCGGCCGGCCGGCGAGCTGCCCCGCCGCGGTTCGGAGGAGAACAGTGCGAAGGTGCGGTGCTCCGGCACGAACACGTCTTCGACGCTGTAGTCGTAGGACCCGGTGCCCTTGAGTCCCTGCACATGCCAGCCGTCCTTGAAGGTGATCTCGTCGCGCGGGATCACCGCGACCGTCATCGCCGGGAAACCCTCACTGGCCCAGCGCATCTCGCCGTCATCCATCGGGAAGAAGCCGGCGCAGACGTATTCGGAGTGGCCGGTGCCGGAGCCGAAACTCCACGCGCCGGTGACCCGGTAGCCGCCCGGCACCGCCGCGCCCTGGCCGTTGGGGAAGAACTGTCCGCCCATCGTGACGTGGTTGTCGTGGGCGGTGAACACCTCGGCGAAACCCTCGTCGGGCAGGTACGCCGCGGCGGCGAATGACGACGGCAGGTTCGCGATGCCGATCCACCCGAAGGAGCCGTCCTGGCTCGCCATCTCGATCCAGGTCTCAATCATCTCGGCGAAGGATGGTTCGGCACCGCCGGCGTCGACGGGGTTGAACGAGGACATCAGGCCGCTGGCCCACATCTCCTCGACAATCGCCGGACTGAGCGTGCGCAGTTGCTCGGACTCGGCCGACTTGGCCGCCACCAGGTCGCGCATTCCGCGCGCCAAGTCCAGGACCTGACTACCGAGGTCGGTTTCGTTGGCTTCGACTACCGCCGTCACGGGCGTTCTCCGATCACTTCCGGTGCCACGGCACCGGGACAGCAGGACAGCCTCGACGGTACGCGGTGGAGACATGAATCGGAAGCACTCCCTCGGCCGCGCAGACTCCTCCGGCTCCAGAGACTCCCCCGGCCCTAGGCTCGGTGCGTGCCGGACGCGAACACATGGAATCGTCGCCTACCCGCGCTGTTGCGCGGCTCCCGCACCGTCCCGCGCACCCGGTTCACCGCGCCGTCGGCATGGCGCCCGACGCCGGGTTCGCTGACCGCGCTGATCGGCGGACTGTGGTTGTTCGGCACCGGTGACGCACTGATCCTGGCCTCTGAACTCGGCGCCGCGCCGTGGTCGGTGCTGGCGCAGGGACTCAGCGTGCGCACCGGCCTCGGCATCGGGTGGACGACGTTCGGTGTGTCGGTCGCCGTCCTCGCACTGTGGATTCCGCTGCGCCAGCGACCCGGCCTGGGAACGGTGATGAACATTATCGTCATCGCGCTCGCGTTGGGCGTCACCTATCCGAGGGTGGGCACAACTGACTCTGTGCTTGGGCAACTCGGGTTGGTGTTCCTCGGGATCGCGCTGATCGGCCTGGGCAGCGGGTTTTATCTCACCAGCGGCCACGGCCCCGGTCCGCGGGACGGCTGGATGACCGGCCTGCATCGGGTGACTGGCTGGCCGGTGGGCCGGGTGCGGCTACTCATCGAGGTGAGCGTGCTGGTAGCCGGCTGGGCTCTCGGCGGCATCGTCGGGATCGGCACTGCCCTCTTCGCACTCTTTGTGGGCCAGTCCGTCGCCCTCGGCCTGGGCTTCGTGCACCGGTTGTCTCCCGACGCACCCGAGCAGGTCCTCTACGAGGAACAATTCCCGCAGGGCGAGGCCTGAGCCGGCCGTCAGGCCGAATGCACCTCGGCTCCGTCAGAATAGGTTGCAAGAACGGGGATTTCGCGTACCGCATCAGGATCGGCCTCATGCGCCAGCGGATCACCACCGAGCAACACGAAGTCGGCAGCCTTGCCCGCGGCCAGTGAGCCGACGAGTTCGTCGGCATGACACATCCATGCCGCGTCGATACTGTTGGCCTTGAGCGCCTGGGCCACGCTGACCCGCTCGGCGGCATTGAGCACCTCTCCCCCGTCAGCCATAGTGCGGGCCGCAGCGGTGGCGATGTAGTTCAGCGGGCCGATCGGCGAGACCGAGAAATCACAATGCAGGCTGGCGCGCAGACCGGCTTTGACCGCCGAGGCGTAGCGGTCAAGCAGCAGCGCGCGCTCGGGCCCCAAAATCTCATCGCGCATGACCTTGCCCCACAATCGGACATGGTTCATCAGGAAACTCGGAGTGATTCCCAGCGACGCCATCGCGGCGATGTGTTCATCGTGCAACAGCGACGAGTGCTCGGTGCGATGCCTCTTGGCGGGATCCCACGACGGCAATGTGGCCACCGCGGCGAATGCCGCCATCACCATGTCCAGCGCGGCATCACCATTGCCGTGGCACATGATCGGCCATCCGGCCGCAATGGTTTTGGCGAAGTTCGCTTCCAGTTGCTCGGCGGTGAAGTTCGCCGCGCCCCGGGTGTCCCGGCCGAGGTAGTTCTGGCGCATGAACCCGGTGTAGCCCTGGTTGGATCCGTCGGACACCCATTTGATGGTCTGCGACCGCAACCGGTCATCACCGGATCCCGGAACGATTCCAGCACTGATGAAGGCGTCGAGGTTCTCGCCCCACAGTGACAGCGATCCGCGGACCGGGAACCCCGGCTGGGCGAAGATCTGGTGCAGCAGGTCGACTTCCTTGACCCCGGCCAGCGCGCCAGTCGCCGCCTCGTGGACGTAGGTGACGCCCTGTTTGGCGGCCATGGCGGCGATACCGGTGATCGCGCTCGCGATGACCTCCGGCGTCAACGGTGGCAGCACCTTGATGAAGCTGAACATCGCCGCGTTCTCACCGACGATGCCGGTGAGGGTTCCGTTGCGCGCACCGTAGTCGCCGCCGGGAGGGTTGGGTGTGTCGGCGGTGATACCGGCCGCGGCGTAAGCGGCGGAGTTGACGTAGAAGAAATGCTGCGAGGCGTTCATCACCACGATCGGCACGGTCGTCGAGATCTGATCGAGGACCGCACACGTCAACGTGGCTTGGTTCGGCATCAGGCTGGGGTCGAAGAGTTGCCCGATAACGGCCTGTCCCGCAGGGGCTTGTGCGACCGCGGCCTTCAGCGCGACCAGCACCGCGTCGAGGGTCTTGTTGGTGTACGGCGAGCAGTCCACTCCGTCGAACACCAGTGCCGAGGAGACCAGGTGGATGTGTGGTTCGACGAAGCCGGGCATGATCACCCCGCTCTTGTGCTCGAGCATCGTGGTGCCGGGTCCGACGAAACTCTCCAGGTCCGACCTGGATCCCACGGCCAGGATGCGCCCGCCGGCGACTGCCATCGCCTCAGCCGTGGGTGCGGCGGCGTCCATGGTGATCAGCGATCCGGTGACGAGCAGGTCGGCGGTGCTGGCGTTGTCGCGCCGGTGTGGATGCGCGGTGCGCTCTGCCGATGAGACACCGTCGATCGAGACCCGGGCGGCGTTGGCGGGGTGCGGTTCGCAGCACCCTGCGGTGTGGTTGGTCATACCTCGACAAGTTACGCGCCCGGTTTGTCAGTGGGTGGGTGCACGCTTCTGTCCAACCACGACAGTTTGTGCAACCACGACAGAAGGGACCTGCCCATGTGCTGGCAGTGCGACAACCCCCACCGCACCACCGATGATTACCTCGACGTCTTGCGAGAGATCATCGACGGTCACGGATGGGCCGTGCAATACGTCGAGAGCGAGGACCGGCCGTTCGCGTACACGGTCGGCCTGACCGACCTGGGCCTGCCCGAATTGCTGATCACTGGGCTGCCACCGCGGACAGCCAAGCGGCTGCTCAACTCGATCGCACACGACATGGTCGACGACGGCACGATCCTGCGGCCGGCCATGCATATCGACTACCAGAGCGAGTTTCTTCTGGAGGTCGTCGAGGTCGACCACCCGGACGTCCACCTCGTCTTCGCCGTCGGGATCTGCGGCCCCGACGTCCGTGCGTTACAACTGGTGTGGACCGATGACTTTGCGCACTGGCCGTGGGATCGCGAGTGGAATCACGGCCGAGGTCGGCAACCGGTGTTCGGTATGCGCACCCCCTTGCCGGGATAAATCCCGTGCGGAACGTGCCGGCAGTGCCGGTTATACCCGGTTATACTCAGGTGGTGAAGACAGCTATTTCGGTACCGGATGAGACGTTTGACCGGGTATGCCGACGTGCCGTCGCTTTGGGAATGAGTCGATCAGAGTTTTTCGCTCGAGCCGCCCAGCGGTACTTGGACGAACTGGACGCCGAGTCATTGACTGACCAGATCGATACTGCCCTCGATGCCGTCGATTCCCTGGACGAGTCGCAGCAGGCTGCGGTCGCGGTCGGGCGGAGAGTGGCCGGCACGATCGACGATGACTGGTGATCACCCGCGGCGAGATCCACTGGGCCGATCTGGGCGCCGCCTCCGGTAGTCGTCCGGCCAAGCGGCGCCCGGTCCTGGTTGTGCAGTCCGATCCGTACAACGCCAGTCGGCTGGCCACGGTGGTGGCCGTCGTGATCACCTCCAACACCAGCCTGGCCGCGATGCCGGGCAATGTGTTCCTGCCGGCGACAGCCACCGGGCTTCCGCGCGATTCGGTGGTCAACGTCACCGCAGTGGTGACGCTGAACAAGACGGATCTCACGGATCGTGCCGGCGGGCTTTCACCGAGTCTGATGCACGAGGTCGACCGGGGGCTGCGCCGGGCGTTAGAGCTGTGAGCGCCAGATCATTATTGATGTCGCACACGTGCTACGGTAGGTTCGTGAGCAGCGAGATCAGTCAACGCGAGTTGCGAAACAACAGCGGTGACATCATGCGGCGGCTCGACGAGGGCGAAGCATTCATCGTGACTCGCAATGGTGTTCCGGTTGGCGAACTGATGCCGTTGCGGCGCCGCCGCGTCGTGAACGGACCGGCTTTGGCCGCGGCGTTCCGAGGTGCCCCGCGCATTGACCATCAGCAGTTGCGCGCAGACCTCGACCGCGTCGTCGATCAGGACATCAGTCCGCGTGGCTGAGACGACAAGCGGTTTGCTTGACACGTCAGTGGTGATCGACCTCGACGTGATCGCCCCGAACGATCTACCCGATGAGGCGTCCGTCAGCGCGGTCACGATGGCCGAGCTGTCCGCAGGCCCACACGCCACCGACGACCCCGCCGAACGGGCGCGACGCCAGGACCGGTTGCAGCAACTCGAGTCGTGGGTGGAACCCGTTCCCTTCGACGGTGACTGCGCGCGGGCCTACGGGAGGATCTACGCCGCCGTCGCCGCCGCTGGCCGTCAGCCGCGTCGGCGCGCGGCCGACCTACTCATTGCCGCAACAGCGTTAGCCGCGGGCATGCCTCTCTACACCCGCAATGCCGGCGACTTTGCGGGCCTCGAGAAACTCCTGACGGTTGTTGCCGTCTAGACGGCAACGGAACGTCTACCAGAGCACGCCGGTGGCGGTGGACAGGATGAATCCGTGGTCGCCCTGCGTCTGGCAGTGCACCGCACCCTGGTAGTCGACAGCGCACGCGCCACCGACGGTCTGGACGCGTTGACCCGCGGGAAGCACCTGGGCGCCGCGGGTGAAGACAAGGGTGTCCGAATAACGGTATTGGGCGGGGTCGGCGGCGTCGGCGAAGGTCTGATTGGTGCCCGCCGGCGCATCGGAGGGCACCGCGTCACAGCCGATTCCGCCGCCGTTGGGGGCGATACCGCACGACCGGCCGTCGGGGGTGGTGAAGAAAACCCAGCCGTAGTAGGACCGGTCAGAACTCGTCTGGTAGTTGCCCGGCGCCAGCGGAAAACCACTCAGATCATCGGCCGGCGGGGGGACGTCATCGGCGAGCGCCGCCGGGGCGACACCGATCGCCGCTGCGATAAGTCCGACACCCATCCACCATCGACATGCCCGCATTCGTCGCACTCTATCTGGCCGCGGCACCTGGGGGATCCGGCCGCGGCGCCTAGGGGATCCGGCCAGGCGTGAGCCCAAATACCTGTAGCGTCTGTGACACCCGCCACAACCGGTGTGGCCGCGCCCGAGACAGCCAGGAGCCGCGATGCGCCCGTCAACTGATCAATCCCCACCCGCCGGCTACGGCAGGTTCGTCGGCCGGGTCGGCGCGCTCGCGATCTTCCTCGGAGTCGGGACCGCACTGGGCATGCCGGCCGCGTCCGCCGACACCGATGACTCTGCGCCCTCCCGTACCGCGTCGACGTCGGCGGCAAGTTCGGCCTCGGATTCCTCCCGCGGCCCGACGGCACGTTCGGCGCGCAGCACCGTCCGCGCCTCGGTCACCGGTGCCCGCGTGCCGACGGC
>Ga0247838_1004084_pt1 | contig 15911 bp, 16 predicted proteins | sample LaCruzMarch2015__5_FD_189097 | JGI IMG/M metagenome (GOLD analysis project Ga0247838, IMG submission 189097) | Freshwater microbial communities from meromictic Lake La Cruz, Castile-La Mancha, Spain - LaCruzMarch2015_15m | ecosystem: Environmental > Aquatic > Freshwater > Lake | place: Spain... | reverse complement strand
TCCTCCAGGGTCTTGGGGGCGACACACTGCTACCACGTCGCATTTTGAGCACAGACGCCTCATGGCTTAATGTAGACCCTACGAAACAGCTTGTCGAGCCATGTTTTAAAAGTATTTTTATATGATAAAGATTTCCGTGTTTTAGCGTGACTGAAACCTGACATGCCGGTCTGTCGTGATCACGCAACACCAGGGAGAAATCGGGCGCGCCCCCCCGAGTGCGGCCGACGCCGCTGTTCCCCAACGAAAGACCCTGGTCTATACTCGGGTGACGGCTTGGGAGCGCCCGAACGGGAGCCCCCCAGTCGGGGCGGGGTGAACCGAGTCCTGATTCCGGAGTCGTTGCGGCCGGAATTGCGCAGGTGAGGACCTGGAACGTCGGCCTAGGTCGTAAGCCCGGCCAGCGGCGTGCGTAGTCAGGGCTTCCAGCCCTGACGGTGCCAGGCCAGGATGGCCTGACTACGCACCCGGCGAGCCCACATGGCCGGAATCTTGATCGAGGTCGGAACGTCGACTTGGGTGCTCTCCCGCGACACCCTCGGGACAACGCAATAACAACTACAGCCATAGGCAGGACATCGATCGTGAAAAAACTCATCGCGCTGGTCATCGCCGCCGGAACCTTTTCCCTGGCCGGTACCGCACTCGCGTTCGAAGAGGGCAAACTCGTCCTCTGGATCAACGGCGACAAGGGCTACAACGGCCTGGATGAGGTCGCCAAGCGCTTCACGGCGGACACCGGGGTGCCGGTCGAAGTCTCCCATCCGGACAAGGTCGAACAGCGCTTCCAGCAGGTAGCATCCAATGCTCAGGGACCCGACATCATGTTTTGGGCCCATGATCGTTACGGCGAGTGGGCCAAGGGCGGACTGATCGCGCCGCTGACCCCCAGCGCGGAGATGAAGGCCAAGATCGATGACTTTGCCTGGGATGCCGTCACCATCGACGGGAAGATCTATGGCTATCCCATCGCCGTCGAGGCACTCTCCCTGATCTACAACAAGGACCTGATGCCGGACGGCCCGGCCAAAACCTTCGAAGAAATGGCCGCGCTGAACGCCAAACTCCAGAAAGACAAGAAGCACGCTATCCTCTGGGCCTTTGAAACGCCTTACTTCACCTACCCGCTGATGTCCGCCGGCGGCGGCTACGCCTTCAAGAAGCGCCCTGACGGCAGCTATGACGTCAAGGACACCGGCCTCGACAACGCGGGCTCCAAACAGGGCGTGGCCTTCCTGGCCGAGATGATCGAGAAGGGCCAGATGCCGCGCGGCGTGGACTACGGGGTCGCCGAGGCCAAGTTCAACAAGGGCGAGGCGGCCATGACGATCAACGGCCCCTGGTCCTGGGACAACCTGAACAAGAGCGGCGTCAAGTACGGCGTCGCCCCGCTGCCCACCCTCGGCGGCAAGCCGGCCCGCGCCTTTGTCGGTGTGCTCGGCGGCGCGATCAACAACGCCAGCCCCAACAAAGACCTGGCGACGCTCTTCCTGGAGGAATACCTGCTGACCCCCGCGGGACTCAAGTCGGTCAATGACGACAAGCCCCTGGGCGCAGTCGCACTCAAGGAGTTCCAGCAACAACTCGCGGCGGACGAACGCATCAAAGTCACCTTCGACAATGCCGCCGCCGGCGAACCGATGCCGAGCGTCCCGGAAATGATCAACTACTGGACCAACCTGGAAAGCGCCCTGAAGAACGTCGCGGCCGGGCGTCAGTCGGTCGACGCCGCACTGGCCGATGCGGCCAAGCGGACCGTTACCATCAAGTAGCAGACCGCGGGGTCAGGCGCGGACCTTGACCACCGTTCCGGCCAATGCCCGGGTGTCGGACACTGGAGGCCGAGGCGTTACCGTGAAAGTGCGTCGTCAGGCCATCCTGGCCTGACGGCGTCGGGACTGGAACGGTCAGGAGGGCCGGCGGGCCACTGCACCACAGACCAAGAGGGGATCATCATGGCGGCCACGACTGACTCGATTGAAGGTGCAGGCAGGTCCGCGACGCATTGGCTCAAATGGGCCATTCTCGGTTTGATCGCCCTGATCAACCTGTATGCCGTGACCCTGATGTACATCCAGGGTGAGACCGTTTTCGCCCTGGTGTTCCTGATCCTGGTCGCCACCGGCCTCTATGTATTCGCCGCCGAGCGCGCCTATGTCCACCGCTACATCTTCCCTGGTGTGGCGACTATGTTCATTTTCATCGTGTTTCCGCTCGCCTATACGATCTGGATCGCCTTCACCAACTTCAGTGCAAGCAACATCCTGACCTTCGAGCGGGCCCGCCATTACCATCTGTCGCAGACTTACCAGGTCGAGGGTCAGAATTACGACTTCAGTCTCTACGCCGCCGGCCCCGAGACCTATCGTCTGGCCCTGACGGCCAAGACCGGCGAACGCTTTATCAGCGAACCGGTCGAATTGCGTATTCCCGACGCCAAAGCGCAGCCGCCGGCGGCCACCGCGCCGATCGAGATCGATCTGACCCTGATCGACACCCCGCCTGACCAGCCGCCGCTGGCGGTCAAGGAGCTGGTGCGGCTGCGCGGCGTGATGCAGAACGTGGTGGCACACCTGCCCGACCATAGCGATCTGCGCATGAGCGGGATGCGCCAGTTCTCGGCGACGCGCCCATTGTTTCAAGTCTTGCCGAGCGCCCAGGGCGGCGACGGATCGATCCTGGTCAACCAGCAGACCAAGGAGCGCATCGCACCGGATATGCGGCTCGGTTTCTATCGGCAACTCAACGCCGAGGGTGAAATGACCGGGCCGGGAATCGCCCCTGGATTCAGCGTCTTCGTCGGCTGGAAGAACTTCCTGCGGGTCTTGACCGACCCCGGGGTTCAGGGGCCCTTCCTGCAAATCTTCGGTTGGACCCTGACTTTTTCATTCCTGTCCGTGGTGTTCACGCTCGCCATCGGCACCGTGCTGGCGAGCCTGGTGCAATGGGAGGGGCTCGCGGGTCGCGGTCTCTATCGGCTGCTGCTGATTCTGCCCTACGCGGTACCCGCATTCATCTCGATCCTGGTCTTCCGTGGACTCTTCAATCAGAACTTCGGTGAGATCAACCTGCTGTTGAGCCAGGTCTTCGGGATCAGACCCGGCTGGTTCAATGATCCCACGCTCGCCCGCACCATGCTGCTGATCGTGAACACCTGGCTCGGCTACCCCTACATGATGATCCTGTGCATGGGGCTGCTGAAAGCGATTCCGGCGGATCTCTACGAGGCGTCGGCAATGGACGGCTCCAATTTCATCCGGGACTTCTTCAGCATCACGCTGCCCATTCTGATGAAGCCGCTGACGCCGCTGTTGATCGCGTCATTCGCGTTTAATTTCAATAACTTCGTGCTGGTTCAATTGCTGACCCAGGGGCGTCCCGACATCATCGGCGCCCAAACGCCGGCCGGCACGACCGATTTGCTGGTGACCTACACTTACCGCATCGCTTTCGAGGGTTCGGGACAGGATTACGGACTGGCCTCGGCCATCGCGACTCTGATTTTCATCATGGTCGGCATTCTGGCGCTGATCAACATCAAGCTGATGCGCGTGGATCGTTGAGAGCGATCAGCGCCTTTTGCCAAACCGATAAGGGTACACCGCAATGGCCATGGTTGAATCGAAATCAGTCATCTACCGCAAGCTGGCGGCTCATGTCTTTCTGTGGTTCTTTCTTGCCCTGATCATCTTCCCGCTGTTGATGGTCATCGCCATCTCGTTCCGCACCGGGAATTTCGCGGTTGGCGACATCATCCCCAGCAATCCCACCCTGGATCACTGGCGGCTCGCGCTGGGCATGTCCATCATTGATGAAGCCGGGCGGACCATCCCGCCGCCTTTCCCGGTCCTGCTATGGTTGTGGAATTCGGTCAAGGTGGCCGTCATCTCGGCCATCCTGATCGTTGCACTCTCCACCACCTGTGCTTACGCGTTCGCCCGGCTGCGCTTTTCGGGGCGCAGCCTGTTACTCAAGGCAATGCTGATCTTCCAGATGTTTCCGGCGGTCCTGGCGCTGGTGGCCTATTACGCCTTGTTCAGCCGGATCACCGAGTATTTTCCGCCACTCGGGCTCAATACCCATCCCGGACTGATCTTTGCGTATCTCGGTGGTATCGCGCTGCACGTCTGGACCATCAAGGGCTATTTCGAGACCATCGACAAGTCATTGGAGGAATCCGCCATGCTCGACGGCGCCTCGCCCTGGCAGGCCTTCCGGCTGATCCTGTTGCCGCTCTCGGTGCCGATCCTGGCGGTGGTTTTCATCCTGGCTTTCATTACCGCCATCACTGAATACCCGGTCGCCTCCATTCTGCTGCAGGACGAGGCCAAGCTGACGCTGGCGGTGGGTTCACAATACTATCTGAATCCACAGGAATACAAATGGGGCGACTTCGCCGCCGCCGCCGTCATGTCGGGCCTGCCGATCACCCTGGTGTTTCTGCTCGCCCAGCGCTGGCTGGTCGGTGGACTGACCGCCGGCGGAGTCAAGGGCTAAGATGATTTCCGGGAAAGGATCTACCGACCTGTGGGGGCGACGACCAAGGCCGTCGCTCCGGCATAGCCGGGAGGTTTCATATTTCTTTCATCTGTGCTCATCTGTGCTCATCTGTGTCATCTGTGGATAAATTCTTTGGCTTTCTTCGGGTGAAGCAGAGCCCTCTGTGGATAGCCATCAGCGACGACTAATTCACGGATCGTCAGGAAAGAGAAGAGTTGTCCACAGATGACACAGATGAACACAGATGAAGAAAATAGATTCATTCAAGGCGGTATAGGATGCGGTGGACTGCGCGCGCACTTGTGTGGCCTGCGGCCGGGATGATGACCAAGGCCGCGGCGACTGAAGTCGCCCCTATAGCCCTATGATCTTGCAGGCATGCACGGTCGGGATTGTTAGTTCCGGAAATCACTTGCGTAACAAAAATCGCATAAATAAACGGTTGCCACAACGCCCCCAGGAGCTTGGAAGAGATGGCTGACGTCAAGATCGATCACCTGGTCAAGAACTACAACCCCGGTGTTGCGCGCGATGTGCTGCGCGATATCAACCTGGACATCAAAGAGGGTGAGTTCGTGGTCTTCGTCGGCCCTTCGGGCTGCGGTAAGTCCACCTTGCTGCGGGCTATCGCCGGACTCGACGACATCACCTCCGGCGACCTCTACATCGGCGGCAAACGGATGAATGACGTGCCGCCGGTCAATCGCGGCGTCGGCATGGTGTTCCAATCTTATGCGCTCTACCCGCACATGACGGTGCGTGAGAATCTCGCCTTCGGGCTCAAGATCAAGAAGGTCGACAAGGTCATCGCGAAGGAGCGGGTGGCTCAGGCCTCGGCGATGTTGGGTCTGGACAGCTTCCTGGAGCGTAAGCCCAAGGCGCTCTCCGGCGGTCAGCGCCAGCGGGTCGCCATCGGCCGCGCCCTGGTCCAACACCCCGACGTTTTCCTGCTCGACGAACCGCTGTCCAATCTCGACGCCGCCCTGCGGGTGAAGACCCGTATCGAGTTGGCCCGAATGCACCAGGAGCGCGGCTCCACCACCATCTATGTGACCCACGATCAGGTCGAGGCCATGACGCTGGCCAACAAGATCGTCGTCCTGAGTCCGCTCACCGACGATGGCGCGGCCAGCAACCTGGAGCAGTTCGGACCGCCGCTGGACCTCTATCATGCGCCGGCCAATCGCTTTGTCGCCGGCTTCATCGGTTCGCCCAAAATGAACTTCCTGGACGGCATGATCGAGGAGGCAGGCGAACAGCGAACCCGCATCAAGCTCGACACCGGGATCAGCATGACCGCATCGGTCGACAGCAGCCGGGGCCGGGCTGGAGACAAGGTGGAGGTCGGCATCCGGCCCGAGCACACGGTCATGCTCGACGACCCGCGTGCCGACAATCGGATCACCGGTACCGTTCAGGTGGCCGAACATCTGGGTGCCGAGACCTTCGTTTACCTGGAAGTCGGCGGCAAGGACTTTACCGTCAAGGTGCGCCCGGAAACCCCGGCCGCACCTCAGAGCCAGTTCGACATCGGTGTCCCCGCCGACGCCTGCTACCTCTTCGATGCCAAGGGGCAGGCGTTTCCTCGCACGGCGCGGTTCAGCCGGACCTGAGATGGAAAATATGCAGAATGAAGAGTCATGCCAGATAACTACCTAAGTCAAGTGGCTTTTCATCCCTCATGATTCATACTTGAAAAGGATAACAGGGTCGTGTTCTTGTTCGCCCAGCGTCCGCGCCTGGCGATGCTGCTTGGCAGCACTGGTGTGGAAGGCTATCATGCAGCATGAAATTAGCGATTTACTGGAGAGGCTCATGCTCAAGATGGTAGGCACGAGCGGTCAGCTCTCGCTCGGCAAACAGTACGCTGGCCGCTACTTTGAGATACATGTCCAAGCGGACGGCGCTATCCTGTTGAAACCGATGCGGGTGATCCCCGAGTCGGACGCCTGGCTCTACACGCAGGAGATGCGCGAGCGCCTTCTCCAGGCGGATACCTGGATGGACCGGCACCCGCCCGATGAGACAGATCTGGACGCCCTTTCGGCCAATCTTCAAGGTATCGGTCGATAACGAAGCCCGCCGCGATTACCGCTATTTTTTTCCGTAGGCGGCGTCGTGCTCGGTGTGGATCGCGACAAATCGCATGTAATTGCCTTCCCGCCGTACAACCGCGCGGCTACGTCCTGATATGCGTATCGTGAACTTGCCCGGCGCGTCCTTGACCTGCTCCCATTTGATCCCATGATCCCGGTAGACCGTTTCCCAGTCGAGGGTCTTGATCTTCCGCAGGGTCTTTAGGACTGGCCGAAGTTCGTTGGCGTCCAGTCCGATCAGATCGTCTTGAAAGGCGGGAAAATTGAGATCGAGTAAAATCTTGGTGCCGCTCACGGTCAGCGTCCGCGCAAGGTCGAGAGGCTAACCCAGGTCCCTGACGATTCGTCGAAATACTCCCAGAAACTCCAGCCGTTCGTAATACTGGCCGAGGTACCCGCGCCGGCAGTCTTTTTCGCCTGGTCGCCAGCAGGAGACGGATCGTCGAACACTTGACCGTCGACTTCGATGCCGCGGGGCGTCACCAGTGCCTCGAGATCTTTTCTGCCTTTGCCCCTGGGCCTGTAAGACGCTCTAAGCTTACCTAGAGGAATCTTTACTTTTCTACTTGTCTCAAAGTGCTGAACCGCACTCTGTTGGTCTGCAGATATGAACTTCTTAGCGTCCGCGGCGTATGACGGCGAAGAGTCGCTTTGAGATTTGTTCTGAAGCGATTCCCACTCGTCTAGAACCCGCTCGATAACAGTGCCTACCGTGTCCACTAAAGGTATGGCAAGCCTTTGAAGCCTCTCAAAAACTCTTTGATCGAGATCAACGCTCTTAGTGGCCATACACTTAGATGTTCACAGATGAAGAAAAGCGCCTGTGTTCATCTGTGACATCTGTAGATGAAATTTCCGCCCTTGAGCCACGACGCAAGCTGGCCGGAACGATGACCAAGGCCCGCGCAGCCTTGAAGCCCGCAGCGCTTCGGTTGATCGAGACCGCACGGAAGTTCACCGCGTTGGCGTTGCATATCCCCGTTGATCGTCCGCCGCATCCGCCCCGATCAGAATCCGTTGGCATTGCGCTTCCCCGTCCCAACCTCGCGGAGAAAATCACCGCGAGTCACAGCACCATGGAAAACCGACCATTGCCGACCGAGATCAACCTCCACCAGCAGTCACGGGTGCTCGAACTCACCTACGACGACGGCGCCCGATTCAGTCTGCCCTGCGAGTATCTGCGCGTCCTGTCGCCGTCCGCCGAGGTCCGCGGGCACTCGCCCGCCACCGCCAAGCTGCAGGTCGGCAAGGAACAGGTCGGCATTACCGACCTGGAGCAGATCGGCAGCTATGCCCTGAAAATCCATTTCGACGACGGGCATAAATCGGGCCTCTACGACTGGCAGTATCTCTATAAGCTCGGCCGCGCCTGGCAGCCGCTCTGGTTCGACTATCTCGAGCGACTCGCCGCCGCCGGTCACCAGCGCCGGGGTCCCGACCCGTTCGAGGTGCTCAAAGCGCGCGGCGAGGCCCCGTCGCGCCTGCCGGAGACGACGTCGGCATGACCGCCTTGGAGCTGGTCTACGCCTACCATCAGCAGAGCAAACATCACCTCAACGGCTACGCGCCTGGTCCGGGCGGCCTGGACTGGGCAAATCAGCCCGACCCGTTTCGGGTCTTCACGGGGGCCCCGGGGATCGACCTGCGGCTGGCGGCCGATGCCGAGATGGCGCCGTTCTCAGCGATTCGCAGCGGGGAGCGGCCGAGTCCGGCGCCGGTGGACTTGGCGCATCTGGCGGTGTTGTTGGAATTATCCTTCGGACTCTCGGCCTGGAAGTCCTATGGCGATGCCCGCTGGGCACTGCGCTGCAATCCATCCAGCGGGAATCTGCACCCCACCGAGTGTTATCTGATCACCGGCGCACGGGCGGGTCTCGCCGGCGGGGTCTACCACTATGTCAGCCGGGATCACCGGCTGGAACAACGTGCGCTCGACCTGGAGACAGCGGCGGCGGGGCCGCCAACCGCGGGCCTGGTCCTGGCGCTCAGCAGCATCCACTGGCGCGAGGCCTGGAAATACGGGTTGCGCGCCTTCCGCTACTGTCAGCACGATCTCGGCCACGCCATCGCGGCGGTCGCCTATGCCGCCGCGGCCCTGGGCTGGCAGGTGACGCGGCTGCCCTGGGGCGATAAGGTGCTGGGTGGGCTGCTGGGGCTCGACCGGGCCGATGAGTTTCCGCCCGGTCACCAGGAGGCACCTGATTTGGCACTCTGGGTCGGCCCCGCGATCCCGTCGGAGGCCGAACTCACGCGACTGCGCCAGGCACCGCGGTGTTTCCAGGGCCGGGCGAACCTGTTGAGCCGGGACTACCGGCACTGGTCGGGAATCGTCACCGTGCATGAGGCCGCTGAGCGCCCGGAGGCGGCACTTCCTGTCGCCACGCAACACCCGAGCCTCCCGCCGCCGGCGGCGAACCCCTGCGCACTCACTGCAGCCGATTTGATCCGCCAACGCCGCAGTGCGCAGGCATTCGACGGGGCGACACCGCTGTCGGCGCAGCGCTGGTTCGCCATGCTGGACACCCTCTTGCCGCGCGCCGGGGTGCCGCCCCTGGACGCCTGGAGCGGACCGATCCGTGTCCATCTTGCGCTGTTCGTCCACCGGGTGGAGGGGATTGCCCCCGGGCTCTATTGCCTGGCGCGCGACCCCGCGGCCATCCCCGCCCTGCGCACCGGCCTGCGCAAAGACTGGCGCTGGGACCCGGTCCCCGGCGCGCCCGCCCACCTGCCGCTGTTCTGCCTGGTCCAGGGCGACGCCCGCGCGGCGGCACGCCAGCTCGCCTGTCATCAGGACATTGCCGCCGACAGCGCCTTTGCGGTCGGAATGCTGGCGGACTTCGATGCGGCACTCGCGGATGGTCCCTGGCAGTACCGGGAGCTTTTCTGGGAGTGCGGCCTGATCGGCCAGATCCTCTATCTGGAGGCGGAGGCGGCAGGGCTGCGCGGGACCGGCATCGGCTGCTTCTTTGACGACGCCGTGCATGATCTGCTGGGCATTGCCGACACCCGGTGGCAATCGCTCTACCATTTCACCCTGGGCGGTCCGCTGGAGGACCAGCGGTTGCAGACCGAACCGCCCTATGCCCATCTGGAGACCCGAACACCGTGATGCGCTTGCCCATGAAAATCCGCGCGATCCTGGCGCCCCTGTTGTTGGCGTGGCTGCCGCTGGCCGGTTGCGCGCCGCCGGACGGCTCGGCGCCGATCAGCGGCGATGTGCCCGAGGCGCGCGGCTGGCGGGCGGAGACAGTGATCACGGGGCTAGAACACCCCTGGTCCATCGCCTGGCTGCCGGACGGCGCGGCCCTGATCACCGAGCGTCCCGGACGTCTGCGCCTGTTGCGTGACGGCCGGCTGGATCCCGTCCCTATCGCCGGAGTACCGGAGGTCTTGGCCTATGGTCAGGGCGGTTTGCTCGATGTTGCACCGCACCCGCGGTTTGCCGAGAACCAACAGGTCTATCTCACCTTTGCCCAGGGCACCAAGGACGCCAACCGCACCGCGCTGGCGCGGGGGCGCCTGCGCGCGGGCCGGCTGGAAGACCTCCAGATTATTTTCCGCAACGCCGACACCAAGAACGACGGTCAGCACTTCGGCTCGCGTTTGCTGTGGCTGCCCGACGGCTCCCTGCTGATGAGCATCGGCGATGGCGGCAATCCGCCGACCGCCCATGCCGGGGAGAACATCCGCAACCAGGCGCAGAACCCGAGTACCCACTTCGGCAAGATCGTGCGCCTGACCGCGGAGGGTCAGCCGCTGCCCGACAACCCCTTGGTTAACCGGACGGGTGCCCGCCCCGAGATCTGGACCCTGGGTCACCGCAACATCCAGGGCCTGACGCGCGACCCCCGCACCGGCCGGGTTTGGGCCACCGAGCACGGCTCCCGCGGCGGGGATGAACTCAACCTCCTGGTCGGCGGCGGCAACTACGGCTGGCCGGTGGTGACCTACAGCATGGAATATTGGGGGCCCAAAATCGCGGATGAGACCAGTCGGCCGGGTATGATCGACCCCAGACTGGTCTGGATTCCGTCGAAAGCCCCCAGCGGGCTCGCTTTCTACAGCGGAGAGCGCTTGACCGGCTGGCAGGGCGATCTGTTCAGCGGGGCACTGAAGTTCGGCCAAATCCGCCGGATCGACCTCGACGGCGAGCGGGTGGTGGGCGAGGAGAAGCTCACCATCGGCGCCCGCGTGCGCGACGTGCGGCAGGGGCCTGACGGCTTCTTGTATGTCCTCACCGACGAGACCAATGGGCGCTTGCTGAGGATCGTCCCCGATTGAGGGTCGCGACCGGAATTGCATTTATGCAGCCTTGCGTTTAGGTTGGTTGGGGATGGCTGCCCCGGCCGATCCGGACGCGCAGGATGGACTTGATCTTGGTTCCGGCCACGCGGCATCGTAGGGTGGACAAGCGCAGCGCAGTCCACCCGCGGCGGCGTAAGGCCGCAACAACGATCAAAGCCCGCAGAATCAACCTGGACCCCCGGGGGGACGCAACTCGCCATGCGATTTTTTGACATCATTGCCGCCCTGCTCACGCTGTCCGCGTTGTTCAGTTGGTTCAACCACCGGTTTCTGAAACTGCCGACCGCGATCGGCCTGATGTTGATCGCGCTGCTGATCTCGCTGACCCTGCTGCTGCCGATTCCGGGCAGTGACGGGCTGGAGGAGGACGTGAAACGGATGCTCGACAGCATCCCCTTCGACGAGGCCGTGTTGCACGGGATGCTCGGCTTCATGCTCTTTGCCGGAGCGCTGCACGTCAAACTCTCCGATCTGGCGCAGCACAAATGGGCCATCGCGCTGCTCGCGAGCGTCGGGGTGCTGATCTCGACCCTGCTGGTCGGCCTGGGCGCCTGGCTGCTGTTCCTTCTGCTTGGGCTTAAGGTCCCCCTGATCTATTGCATGGTGTTCGGCGCCCTGATCTCGCCGACCGACCCCATCGCGGTCCTCAGCATCCTGAAGCAGGCCGCGGCGCCGAAGAGCCTGGAGACCAAGATTACCGGCGAGTCGCTGTTCAACGACGGTGCGGCCGTGGTGCTCTTCCTGGTCCTGGTGCAGATCGCCGTCGGCGCCGAGCAGTTGCATCCGGGGCTCTTTCTGAGCACCTTCCTGCAGGAGGCCGTCGGCGGTTTCGTTCTGGGTCTGGCCAGCGGTGGGCTGGCGTATTTCATGATGCGCAGTATCGACAACTATCAGGTCGAGGTACTGATCACCCTCGCGGTGGCCAGCGGCGCCTATGCGGTGGCCGAACACTGGCATGTCTCAGCGCCGATTACCGTCGTCATCGCCGGCCTGTTGATCGGCAACCTGGCGCGTGACGGGGTCTGGTCGGATGTGACGATGCGGCATGTCGACAGCTTCTGGGAACTGATCGACGAGATCCTGAACGCCGTGTTGTTCGTGCTGATCGGGCTCGAGGTGATGGTGCTGACCCTGACCGGATCGGTCTTGCTGGCCGGTCTGCTGGCCATCCCGCTGGTCCTGGTCGCCCGAGCGGTCAGTACCGGCCTGCCGATGGCATCCCTGACCCGGTTTCGCACCTTTGCCCCCGGGGTGGTCGCGATCCTGACCTGGGGTGGGCTGCGCGGCGGCATCTCGGTGGCGATGGCCCTGGCCTTGCCGCACGGCGAAATCCGCGACCTGTTGGTCTCGGTGACCTACATCGTGGTGGTCTTCTCGATCCTGGTGCAGGGCCTGACGCTGGGTCCGGTCATCCGCGCGATGGGGCGCCGGGCCGATCGGGAGTTCGCCTCGCGGGGTCTGGCTGGACCAGCCCCGGCCGCGCAGCCGGATTGATGCCCGCGCGATCAACATGTCGGGGCGACTGTCGAGGCGACTGTAGGGGCGACTTCAGTCGCCCCTCCACATCGGCAAGTCCTTGTAAGGGTCGCGCGATGCCGCCCAAATTTGGAATTTCTGGGCGGCCCATGCCAAACTTGTATCGCTTATCCGATTACGATTACGACAACGACAGCGAGCGTTTAACTTATTTCTGACCCGTTCCCCCATTCAAGAGACACCGACGATGACCCTTCGCTTTACTCTGAAACGCCAAGCCCTGGCCTTGTTCACCGGCCTGTTGCTGACCGCCTGCCTGTCCGAGGCCGGGCCGACCCTGACCGCCCCGGAGGCCAACGACCAGGCGCGCACCGGTGCACTCACCCTGATCGACATCCGCACCCCCGAGGAATGGCGCCAGACCGGCGTCGCCGAGGGTGCGGTCCGCATCGAAATGCGCAACCCCAAGGGGCCGGACGGCTTTGCCGAAGCCGTGCTCGCCGAGGTCAAGGGCGACCGCAACGCGCCCATCGCGCTCATCTGTCGCACCGGTAATCGCACCACCTATATGCAGAAAGAGCTCGAGGCGCGCGGCTTTACCCATGTCTACAACATCAAGGAGGGCATGGTCGGCAGCGCCGCCGGACCCGGCTGGATCAAGCGCGGCTTGCCGGTACAGGCGTGCAAACAGTGTTGACGTCGGCCGCCGCAACATGAGCACCGTGCTGGGACTGAACAGGCACCGATTCAGCCGGGTACACTATGACCGGATGATCGATGCAGGCGTATTCGGGCCGCACGACCACGTGGAATTGCTGGACGGGGAAATCATCGACATGGCACCCCAGAAGAGCCGGCATGCGACCGCGGTCACGTTGGTCGCAGACGCCTTGCGCAGCGCATTCGGCCCCGGCGTTACCGTGCGAGTCCAGCTCCCGTTCAACCTCGACGACCACTCGGCACCCGAACCCGATGTCGCCGTCGTCCCCGGCAAACCGCGTGACTACCGCGATGCCCACCCCGCCCACGCGTTACTCATCTGCGAAATTTCCGACACCACACTCGCCTATGATCGCGGCCGCAAGCTCGCGGCCTACGCTCGCGCGGGCGTGCCTGAGTATTGGATTTTGGATTTGAACGAGGAGACGCTGGAGGTCTGCCGTGAACCGCAGAACAGCGGTTATGTCCAGCGGCGGGTTCTGCCGGCGGATGCCCAGGTCTCTCCGCTGGAAATCCTCACGCAGCACCTCTTGGTCGGCGATCTGCTTCCCTGAGGTTTGGGCGACGGCTCTGCCTGGTCCGCGATTCCGGTATCCGAGCCGGAATGAAGTACCATCACAAGTCCGCCTGCCCACGCCCTCGTGACACCGCTCCAGCGGTGTCACGCATGTGTTGGGCGCGCTGCGCCCCGCAGTCCGCGCGGGCGCAGTTAGGATGAAGGCCGATCCGCTTGGTGAAACCGGGCGAAAGAGTTGGCCGGAAATGCTGGGGTTATTCCAGTCATGAGTTCTGCGACAATCGCGCGGTTCTTTTTCGAGGTGGAGACTTTGGTTTGAGCGGGTTGGTCGGGCCTCGCGCCTCACCTATTCGTCACGGCCAAGGCGTATGATGTTGCCATGAAATCCGTTGTGCTCGTCGCCTTCCTCCTGTTTTCCCCGCTCCTCGCTGCCGCCACCGTGCAGGTCGGTGCCCCGTTGCCCGCGCTGACCTTCAAGGACCAGCACGATGTGTCTGCGACCATCGCAGCCGACACCCGCTTTCTGATCTTCGTCGCCGAACGCGCCGCCTCGACGGTGGTCGAGGCCGCGCTCGAGGGCCAGACCGCAACCACGCTCGCCGCCGCGAAGGTGCGTTACGTTGCCGACATCAGCGCCATGCCGGGGATCGTGACCACGGTGATCGCGCTGCCGCAGATGCGCAAGCGTCCCTATCCGATGCTGTTGGGGCGTCGCGCGGATGCGATGTCCATGCTGCCGCGCGAGCCCGGCAAGGTGACGCTGATCGAGTCGGCGAACGGCCGCATCATCGCCGTGCGGTTCATCGCCGACGCTGCGACCTTGCGCGCCGCGCTGGGGCTGGTGCCTTAACCAACGTCTTGTCGCACTATTGGGAGGAATTCTATGACATCTGCCTTAGAACGCTTTCAAGCCCTTACCAAGGCGGCGCAGGAGCGCGCCGGCGCCGCGGATGCCGTCGGCCGGCAAGCATCGGCTCCTGGCGTGCCGGACCCGGACGCCCAGGACGGGTCGTGCGAGACCGACCTGAAACTCCGTAAAGAGATCGAGCAGGCGCGGGCGGACTTGGCGGTGCGCATCGAACAGACCCGTTGCGCGGTCAAAACCGAGCTTGAGGGACTGCGCGGCCAGGCAAGGACCGAGGTCGAGCAGATGCGCGACGAGGCGAAAGCCGAGGTCGAGCAATTACGGGGTGAAGTCACGACCGCGATCGAACGCGGGCACAGCACTCCCTGAGGTCATTCGCACGGACCTGAAGGCCACGCGGACTCAACCTCCAGTAACCGGGGCGACGCGAGCTGAGGCCGACGCTTTAGCGGGCGGCGGATGCCTGACTGGGTGGAAGCCGGCGATCAAGCGTATGCCCGACGCCTGCGGTAGGAGTGCGCGCCGCTCGGCAGCGAACGAACCGGCTCATGCTGCGCATCGTTTCGCTATCGATGCGACATCTCCGTGGTACGTCCCTGACCGAGGCCCAAGCGCGGGCGTGGGAGGATAGCCCCCTTATTCGGTGCGCGGGACGACCCGCACCAGGCGGGCCGTCAGTGCTTGCACCAAACCTGGAACGGGTTGCGGCAACGACACCGCGTTACCCGTTCACTTCATGGTCAAAGGCGGCGTCGGCGGGCGACGGCTCAACCGCCAAGATGGCCTTCAGGTCATCCTCGGTGAAGTCCTCCAGCCGCAACACTTGCCGGTCGCGCTGCTTCAAGCGGTGGTACGCGTCCACGGACAGGAGCACGAGCCGATCACGGCCGTTGCGCGTGACCGCCACCGGCTCGGTCAGGGCGACGTCCTGGCAGCGTCCGAAGTTGCGCTGAAACTCTACTGAACTGACGGTAATCATCAACCGGATACCTCTGACTCTGCATGTGACCGCGGGCCGGAATACAGCCGACCGCTTTCTTGAGAGCACATGGGTCAGCTTCGAGGACTTGGAGGCACGGCCCTCGATCGGGGCGCCGGTGACGCAGGGGGCAGCCCCGCCCTGGCTGGGATGGGGAAATGGCCGGTTCGTGATTTCAGGAACTCTTTGATCTTCTATCTGCCGAGAGGGAAACCGTGGTCTGTTCCCTGCTCCCGCCATCTTTACGAGCTTAAGCAATGGCTTGAATCCCTTTCTTCTCAACGACGGTCAAGAGTCGAAGCGCCGGGCCGCCGGGGCGCTTAACGCCTCGCTCCCAGTCCGAGACGAGGTTCTTGCTGACGTTGAGGTAGCGGGCGAAGACCGGCTGAGAGAGATGCTCACGCTCGCGCAGGGCGCGGATGGCCTCAGGCGAGAGGCGTGCGATGGGCG
>Ga0247838_1004080_pt1 | contig 15927 bp, 10 predicted proteins | sample LaCruzMarch2015__5_FD_189097 | JGI IMG/M metagenome (GOLD analysis project Ga0247838, IMG submission 189097) | Freshwater microbial communities from meromictic Lake La Cruz, Castile-La Mancha, Spain - LaCruzMarch2015_15m | ecosystem: Environmental > Aquatic > Freshwater > Lake | place: Spain... | reverse complement strand
CAAAGCCGTCCGTGTGCTCGTCTTCGCCTCCGGCGCGGCGGCCGAAGCGGCCAAGGCGGCCGGAGCCGAGTTTGTCGGTTACGAGGACATGATCAAAAAGTGCACCGAGGGATTCTCGGACTTTGATGTGGCCATTTCGACCCCGGCGGCCATGGCGGAGGTTCGCAAGCTGGGCAAGGTGCTCGGACCGCGCGGCCTGATGCCCAATCCCAAGACCGGCACCGTGACCGACGACACTGCCAAGGCGGTGGGTGAAGTGAAGGCCGGACGCGTGGAGTTCAAACTCGACAAGAACGGCAACATTGCCGTTCCCGTGGGCAAGTTTTCCTTCAGCGAAGTTGCCCTGGTGGAGAATGCCAATGTTGTCCTTGACGCAGTGGCCAAGTCGCGTCCGCCCACGGCCAAAGGTATTTTCATCGAAAGCGTGACCATTGCGGCCACCGTGACCCCGGGCATCGCGCTCGACCTTTCCAACCTCAGCAAGAACTGACCGCCATGCGCCCCGAAAAAGCCAATATCGTCAAGGATCTCAAAGACCAGCTGAACGCATCGCCGTTCCTTTTGGTCGCCGATTACACCGGGCTCAAGGTCGACCAGTTCGCCGTGCTCCGCACCCGCCTCCATGCAGTCGGCGCCGAATGCCATGTGGTGAAAAACACCATGTTGCGCATCGCCGCGACTGAACTCGGTCTGCCCGATATGTCCGATTCCCTCGCGGGCCAGACGGCCATCGTGACCGGCGAGCAGGACATTTGTGCCACCGCGAAGGTGATCAAAGTTTTCGCCACCGAATTCAAGAAGCTGTCCGTCAAGGTCGGCATTCTCGACAATGCGCTGCTCACGGCCGAACAGGTCCAAGTCATGGCCGACCTGCCGCCACTTGCGGTCCTGCAGTCCCAGTTGCTCGGCTTGCTCAACATGCCGGCCAGCCAGCTGGTCCGTACGCTCAACGAGCCCGGCGCGAGCCTCGCGCGGGTGCTCAAGGCCAAAGTCGACGCCGGGGGAGGGGCGGCCTGAAACCTTTTCCGGGCGGTCGCTTTGTGACCGAGCGGAGAAAACCAAACAGAAACGGTTCCTTGTCGGTCGGACAGCTGTCCGCCTCAAATTCGCCGGAGCTCCGGCGGGCGACAAAACCACAACCAAGGAAGCAGGCCGCGGAGGCAGATGCCGAGGCGGCCGCTAGATAGATAGTATGGCTAATATTGAAACCATCGTGGACCAACTGAGCGGCTTGACCGTTCTGGAAGTGTCCGAACTCGTCAAAGCCCTCGAAGAAAAATGGGGAGTCAGTGCCGCCGCCCCGGTGGCCGCTGCCGCCGCGCCCGCCGCTGGTGGTGCCGCCGCCCCGGCCGAGGAGAAAACCGCCTTTGACGTCATCCTCGTCGAGACCGGCGGGAATAAAATCGCCGTGATCAAAGAGGTCCGTGCCGCTGTGCCCGGACTGGGCTTGGCCGACGCCAAGGCCCTGGTCGAAGGCGCTCCCAAGCCCTTGAAAGAGGGCGTGACCAAGGAAGAAGCCGAAGAGATCAAGAAAAAGGTCGAAGCGGCCGGCGCCAAAGTCGAAATCAAGTAAATCTGCTCCCCGGGCGGGAAAAAAAGGGAAATTTTTCCCCTTGACCCCCGCCCGGGAGCCACTCATAGTGCAGAGTCTGTCCCGGGAATCCCGTCGAACCATTGTCCAAAGCTTGACACCCTACTCTGAGTCATCGTGGCGCTCGCGCGCCCGAGTGGCCGGTGTGGGGATGTTTTGTCTTCCCGACATTTTCGGCGCGGCCGGGAAATAGACCAGCGCTCCGCGCAACAACCACCACTCGCATTCATGTCTGATCGTCTCTACTTCGGCAAACTCAAGGAAACCACGGAAGCGCCCAACCTCATCGAGCTGCAGGTCGATTCCTACAAGGAATTTTTGCAGGAGGGCGTCGCGCCATCCAAGCGCAAGAACACCGGCCTCGAAGCCGTTTTTCGCGAAGTCTTCCCCATCCCGAGTTACGACGAGAAAATGGTGCTCGAATACACGGGCTATGACATTGGTACGCCGAAGCTCAACTCGCTCGAGGCCCAGCGCGAAGGCGAGACCTTCAGCGCGCCGCTGCACGTGACCTTCCGCTTCAAGGACGAGAAGGGGACCAAGGAGGAAAAAGTTTACATGGGCGAACTTCCGCTCATGACCCCGCAGGGCACTTTTGTGATCAACGGTGCCGAGCGCGTCATCGTCAGCCAGTTGCACCGTTCACCCGGCATCTGCTTTGAGTCGACCGTCCACGCCAACGGCAAAATCCTTTACAGTTTCCGCATCATCCCCGACCGCGGATCGTGGGTTGAGGTCCAGTTCGACACGAACGATTTGCTTTATGTTTACATGGACCGCCGCAAGCGCCGGCGCAAATTTCTGGCCACCACTTTCCTCCGCGCCATGGGATATCCGTCCGACAAGGACATTGTCGGCCTTTTCTACACACCGCAGGACCTCAAGCTGAGCGGTCGCCTCGACGAGGACGAACTCGCGAGCAAGGTCTTGGTCGAGGACATCAAGGACGGCGAAATCGTCCTGGGCAATGCCTTCGAACCTCTGAACAAAGCGACCATCGCCCGACTCCTTGCCGCCGGCATCGCCAAGGTGAGTGTGGTCGATGTCTCGGCGGACGAAACCATCATCAAATCGCTGCGCAAGGATCCTGCGCACAATGAGGAAGAAGCCCTCAAGGACATTTACCGCAAGCTGCGCCCCGGCGATCCACCAACCGTGGCCAATGCCAAGAGCATGCTTAAGCGTATGTTCTTCGATCCGAAAAAATACGACCTCGGTCGTGTCGGACGTCACAAAATTAATCTGAAGCTCAACCTGAACGTCGCGGACGAAAACCGCGTGATGACCCGCGAGGATTTCGTCGCCGCGGTCAGGCACCTGCTCGAACTCAAGCGCGAAGAGGGTTTGGTCGACGACATCGACCACCTCGGCAGCCGCCGCGTCCGCACCGTCGGCGAGCTTCTCGCCAACCAGTGCCGCACCGGTCTGGCCCGCACCGAGCGCGTGGTCAAAGAGCGCATGACCTTGTTCGATTCCGCCCTCGAGCACATCACTCCCTCGAAACTGATCAACCCGAAGGCCCTCAGCGGCGTGGTTCGTGATTTCTTCGGTCGTTCCCAATTGAGCCAGTTCATGGATCAGACCAACCCGCTGTCTGAACTGACCCACAAGCGCCGCCTTTCCGCCCTGGGGCCCGGTGGCCTCAGCCGCGACCGTGCCGGATTCGAAGTCCGCGACGTGCATCCTTCGCACTACGGCCGGATCTGCCCGATCGAAACGCCGGAAGGCCCGAACATCGGCCTGATCAGCTCGCTCAGCACCTTTGCGCGCATCAACGATTTCGGCTTCATCGAAACCCCTTACCGCAAGGTGACCAATGGTCGCGTCAGCGATTCCATCGAATACCTCCCAGCCGACAAGGAAGAGAACTTCCTTGTGGCCCAGGCCAATTCGGTGGTCGATGGCCAGGGCAAACTGCTCGGAGAAAAAGTGTCCGTGCGTTACCGCGGCGACTTCCTCGAGGTCGAACCGGCAAAGGTCCACTACATGGACGTCTCGCCGAAGCAGCTCGTTTCCGTGGCGGCCGGTCTTATTCCCTTCCTTGAGCACGATGACGCCAACCGCGCCCTCATGGGCTCGAACATGCAGCGTCAGGGCGTCCCGCTTCTCCGCTCCGATTCTCCGCTCGTCGGCACCGGTCTCGAAGGCCGCGTGGCCCGCGATTCGAAGGCTGTTGTGATTGCCGAGGAGTCGGGCAAAGTGGCCTCGGTCACGGCCGACCAGATCATCGTGACCAAGGATGGTCGCCTGCCCGAGGGCAAGCGCAAGATCAAGAGCGACCCGGAAAAACACGTTCACGTCTACGAACTGCGCAAATTCATGCGCTCAAACAGCAGCACGTGCATCAACCAGCATCCGATCGTCGCAAAGGGACAATCCGTCAAAAAAGACGAAGTTATCGCCGACGGCCCGTGCACGGAGAAAGGCGAGCTCGCACTCGGACGCAACGTGCTCGTCGCGTTCATGCCTTGGAGCGGATACAACTTCGAGGACGCCATCATGATCAGCGAGCGCGTGGTCAAAGAGGACATTTACACCTCGATCCACATCGACGAATTCGAAATCGGCGCCCGTGACACCAAACTCGGACCGGAGGAAATCACCCGTGACATCCCGAACGTGGGTGAAGAAGCCCTGCGCAATCTCGGACCCGACGGCGTGGTCCGGATCGGCGCGGAAGTGAAACCCGGCGACATTCTGGTCGGCAAAATCACCCCGAAGAGTGAAACCGAACTCGCTCCCGAAGAGCGCCTTCTGCGTGCCATCTTCGGCGAGAAGGCGGCTGACGTGAAAGACACTTCGCTCACCGTGCCTTCCGGAACTTACGGCATCGTCATGGACGTCAAAGTCTCGGCCAAAAAGGAGCTCACCAAGTCGAAGCTTTCGCCGACCGAGGCCAAGAAGCACGCCAAGCAACTCGACGAGGACTACAAAAAGCGCAGCGAAGAACTTCATGAGCAGTTGACCGAAGCACTCTCGAACGTTCTGCTCGGCGAGAAAATACCTCTCGACGTGGTCAACGGCGAGAGTGGCGAGATCATCATTCCGGCCAACCGCAAGATCACCAAAACGCTCCTGCGCAAACTGGCGGGGGTCTACAACCAGGTCGAAATCGACCCGAGCCCGATCCGCAACAAGATCCTCGAAATTATCGGCCAATACCGCCACCGCTTCGACGACCTCCAGCACGAGCGCGAAGAGAACATGATGCGGGTGGAAAGCGGCGACGAAGTCGATCCCGGCATCGTCAAGCAGGTCAAAGTTTACATCGCGAGCAAGCGCAAGCTCAGCGTGGGTGACAAGATGGCCGGGCGCCACGGCAACAAGGGCGTGGTCGCCAAGATCGTGCCCGAGGAAGACATGCCTTTCCTCGCCGACGGCACCCCGGTCGACATCGTGCTCAACCCGCTCGGCGTGCCCAGCCGTATGAACGTCGGGCAGGTCCTCGAGACCCACCTCGGCATTGCGGCCAAGGCTCTGGGATTCAAAGTGGCCACACCGGTCTTCGACGGCATCAACGAGGAAAAAATCTTCGACTACATGAAGCAGGCCAGCAAGGTCGACGGCTTCACTTGGGTGCAACCCAACGGCAAAGCCATTGTTCACGACGGCCGCACCGGCGATGCCTTCGAGCAGGAAGTCGTGGTCGGCTACATCTACATGATGAAGCTGGGTCACTTGGTCGCGGACAAAATCCACGCCCGCGCGGTCGGACCCTACTCGCTCGTCACCCAGCAGCCGTTGGGCGGCAAGGCGCAATACGGCGGCCAGCGCTTCGGCGAAATGGAAGTCTGGGCCCTCCAAGCCTACGGCGCGGCCTACACGCTGCAGGAACTGCTCACCGTCAAATCCGACGACGTGCAGGGCCGCACGCGCATCTACGAATCCATCGTCAAAGGTGACAACTCGTTGGAGGCCGGCACGCCGGAATCCTTCAACGTGCTGATCAAAGAAATGAAGAGCCTCGGTCTCGACGTTAAAGCCGGCCGACCCGGCCACGTTGCAGCCGACCTCGTGGCCTGACCACGCAACGGGACCAAAGAAAAATCATGAGCGACCAAATGCTACGCGACCTGTCCGGCGAAACTGCGCCGGCCTTCGACCAAGTCTCCATCACGGTGGCGTCCCCCGAGTCCATCCGTTCCTGGAGTCACGGCGAGGTGAAAAATCCCGAGACGATCAACTACCGCACGTTCAAGCCCGAGAAGGGCGGACTTTTCTGCGAGCGCATCTTCGGTCCGACTCGCGACTGGGAGTGTACCTGCGGAAAATACAAGCGGATCAAACACAAGGGTGTGGTTTGCGACCGCTGCGGCGTCGAAGTCACTCTGGCCCGGGTTCGCCGCGAACGCATGGGGCACATCGAGTTGGCCGTGCCCGTTTCGCACATCTGGTTCTACAAGTGCACGCCGTCCCGCCTCGGGCTCATGCTTGACCTCACGGGCAAGCAGCTTGAGCGCGTCATTTATTACGAGGATTACCTCGTCATCGACCCGGGCAACACCAGCCTCGAGGCCGGACAACTCCTGAGCGAAGCCGAATTCCGTGAAGCCGAAGAGCAATACGGTGAGGACTTCACCGCCGGAATGGGTGCCGAAGCACTGCAGAAGCTGCTCGAGCGCATTGACCTCGGCGCACTGGTCAAGGATCTGCAGGAGCAGATGGAAAAGACCAAGAGCAAGACAACCAAGACCAAGTTGGCCAAGCGTCTCAAGCTCGCCCAGGGCTTCCTCCACTCGCGCACGCGTCCGGATTGGATGATCCTCAACGTCCTGCCCGTCATCCCGCCGGACCTCCGTCCGCTCGTCCCGCTCGAAGGTGGCCGTTTCGCCACCTCCGATCTTAACGACCTTTACCGTCGCGTGATCAACCGGAACAACCGGTTGAAAAACCTCCTCCAGCTCAAGACGCCGGAGGTCATCATCCGCAACGAAAAGCGCATGTTGCAGGAAGCGGTCGACGCCCTCTTCGACAACGGCCGTCACGGCCGCGCTGTCACCGGCGCGAGCAATCGCCCGCTCAAATCGCTCAGCGATATGCTCAAGGGCAAGCAGGGCCGCTTCCGCCAGAACTTGCTCGGCAAGCGCGTCGACTACTCGGGCCGTTCGGTCATCGTCATCGGACCCGAACTCAAGCTCAACCAGTGCGGTTTGCCCAAGAAGATGGCGCTTGTCCTCTTCGAACCCTTCATCATCCGCCGCCTCAAGGAACTCGGCTATGTGCACACCGTGCGCAGCGCGAAGAAAATCATCGAGCGTCAGGAACCGGTCGTCTGGGACATTCTTGAAGAAGTGACCAAAGGTCACCCCGTCCTGCTCAACCGGGCGCCGACCCTCCACCGTCTTTCCATCCAGGCTTTCGAGCCGCAGCTGATCGAAGGCGAAGCGATCCGCATCCATCCGCTCGTCTGCACGGCCTACAATGCCGACTTCGACGGCGACCAGATGGCGGTGCACGTCCCGCTTTCGGCCGAGGCGCAACTCGAAGCCCGCATGCTCATGCTGGCCACGAACAACATCTTCTCGCCGTCCAGCGGCAAGCCGATCACCACGCCGTCGCAGGACATCACCCTGGGTTGCTACTACCTCACGCAAAATCCCCGCATCACGGCGAAGAATCGCGACGAGCGTCTTCCACTCTTCGCCGACTCCAGCGGAGTCGAGTTGGCCATCTCGGAAGATGCGATCAAGACCCACACCCGCATTCTCTACAAGAACCCCGACTTCGGGAAACAGACCGTCTACGGAGACCCCTCGAAGAAAGTCATCGAGACCACCGCGGGCCGCGTCCGTTTCAACGAAATCTGGCCCGAAGGCCTTGGCTTCATCAACAAGCCGGCCGGGAAGAAGCAGCTCAGCGAAATCATCTGGAACACTTACCAGGTGGGCGGACAAAAAGTCGCGGTGGAAACCCTCGACCGCCTCAAGGATCTCGGTTTCAAGGAAGCGACCCGTGCCGGTATTTCCATCGGCATCGTCGACATGATCATCCCGAAGGAGAAGCAAGTCGAAATCGACCGCGCCCACAAGCAGATCGACGAAGTCGAGAAGCAGTATCGCAAGGGCATCATCACCGACGGCGAGCGCTACAACAAAATCATCGATATTTGGACCCACGCGGGTGAGGAAATTTCCAACGTCATGTTCCGTACCCTCGACCACAACGAGGGTCGCAAGGAAATGAACCCGGTCTTCCTCATGGTGGACTCCGGTGCCCGCGGCAACCGCCAGCAGGTCAAACAGCTCGCCGGCATGCGCGGCCTCATGGCCAAGCCCTCCGGCGAGATCATCGAGCGCCCGATCACCTCGAACTTCCGCGAGGGCCTCACCGTCCTCGAATATTTCATCTCGACTCACGGCGCGCGCAAAGGCCTGGCCGACACCGCGCTCAAGACGGCCGACTCCGGCTACCTGACGCGCAAGCTGGTCGACGCCGCCCAGGATGTCATCATCACGGAGGAAGATTGCGGGACGGTCAAAGGCATTGTCGTCCAGCCGATTTACGAAGGTGACGAAGAAGTCGTCGACCTCAAGACCCGCATCATCGGACGCACCAGCTGCGAGACGGTCAAGGATCCGGTCACCGGCAAGGTGGTCATCAAGTCCGGCCACATCGTCGACGAGGCAACGGCCGCCGCGCTCGAGCACATGGGCGTGGAGCAATTCCGCATCCGTTCGGTCCTGACTTGCGAATCCAAGCGCGGCTGCTGCGCCAAGTGCTACGGCCGCAACCTGGCCAACGGCAAACTGGTCCACCTCGGCGAGGCGGTCGGCATCATCGCCGCCCAGTCCATCGGCGAGCCCGGTACCCAGCTGACCATGCGTACCTTCCACATTGGTGGAACGGCCAGCCAGACCTTCAAGCAGCCGATTATCAAGGCCAAGCACGATGGCACGGTCCGCTATGTCGAACTCCGCACGGTGACCTCGACGGACGGCAACAACATCGTGTTGAACAAAAACGGTTTCATCGGGATCTACAATGACAAGGACGGACGCGAACTCGAGCGCCACAGCATTGTCATCGGTTCGGTGGTTTCCGCAAACGACGGCGGCACGGTCAAGAAGGGCGAAGTCTTCGTCCAGTGGGATCCCTACAATATCCCCATTCTGACCGAAAAGCCCGGCACCGTGGAATTCCGCGACATGATCCCCGGCCTCAGCGTGAAACGCGAAGTCGACGAGGCCACCGGTATCACCGGTCTTGTGGTCATCGAGCACAAAGAAGATCTCCATCCGCAGATCGTGGTGGTCGACGATGAGAAGAAAATCGTGGCCAGCTACTCGATCCCGGCTGGCGCCCACGTCGTGGTGGCCGATAACCGCAAGGTCGCAGCGGGACAGCTTCTGGCCAAAACCCCGCGTAAAATCGCCAAGACGAAAGACATCACCGGCGGTCTGCCCCGCGTGGCCGAGCTATTCGAAGCCCGCAAGCCCAAGGATTCGGCCGAAATTGCCAAGATTGACGGCATCGTGAAAATCGAAGGCACCGCCCGCGGCAAGCGCCGTCTCCTCGTCCTCGACCCCGAGGCCAAGGAGGAGGAAGAGCACCTTATCCCGATGAACAAGCACATCATCGTGGCCGACGGCGATCGCGTGAAGAAAGGCAGCCAGTTGACCGAAGGACCGGTGCTCCCGCACGAGATCCTCGCGGTCTGCGGCCCCGCGGCACTCCAAGAGCATCTGCTCAACGAAGTGCAGGAGGTCTACCGTTTGCAAGGCGTTGAGATCAACGACAAGCACATCGAAATCATCATCCGCCAGATGCTGCGCAAGGTGAAGATCACCGATCCGGGTGACACCACGCTGCTCTGGGACGACAAAGTCGAGCGCACCGAATTCGACAAGGAAAACGAGCGCATCACCAAGCTCGGCGGCAAACCCGCCGAGGGCGAACCGGTGCTTCTCGGCATCACCCGCGCCTCGCTCAGCACGGAAAGCTTCATCTCCGCGGCGTCCTTCCAGGACACCACGCGCGTTTTGACCGATGCTGCCACCCTGGGCAAAGTCGACATGCTGCGCGGTTTCAAGGAAAACGTCATCATGGGCCACCTCGTCCCGGCGGGCACAGGCTTCCAAGGCGCCCGCGACATCGAAGTCGTGCAGGTTGACCTCGGCGAAGAACTCCCCGCTGCGGCCGAAAGCGAAAAAGAAGCCGGCTAAACCAATAACAAGACCATGGCATCCATCGAACTGATCAACGAACTCCTCGAATCCGGCGTCCACTACGGACACCAGACCAAGCGCTGGAACCCGAAAATGCGGGAATTTATCCTCGAAGAGAAAAACGACATCTACATCATCGACGTCAGCCAGACTGTCGAGCAACTCGACCGCGCGAGCAAGTTTCTCGCCGGTATCGTCTCCGGCGGCGGCAAAGTCCTCTTCGTCGGCTGCAAAAAGCAGGCCCAAGAGGCGATCAAGGAAGCAGCCGAGTCCTGCGGACAATTCTACGTCCACAACCGCTGGCTTGGTGGCACCCTGACCAATCTCACGACCATCCGCAAAAGTGTGGCCCGTCTCCATGAGATCGAGAAAAAGCTGAAAGGCCCCGGCCTGTCCAAAATCGGCAAGAAGGAACAAGCCTCCCTGCGCCGCGAGTTGGCCCGGCTGATGAAGAACCTCGCCGGCCTGCGCGAGATGGACAAACTTCCGAACGCCGTGGTCGTGATCGACACTACCCGCGAAGACATCGCCGTGCGTGAAGCGAACCGCCTCCGCATCCCGGTGGTGGCGATTGTGGATACCAATTGCGACCCCGAGGTGATCGATTATCCGATCGCCGGGAATGACGATGCCATCCGCTCGATCCGCGTGGTGCTGACCAAACTGGTCGAGGCGATCAAAGGCGCGTCCGGGATCCGCGAGAAAAAAGCGGACACCGCCCTCGCCGGAGTCGCGGAATAAAGGATCACGCAGCTCCGCTGCGGATCGGCTTAAAACTTACAAACTTAAAACCTAAAACTTTTTCCGTATGTCCGACATCTCACCCCAACTCGTCCGTGAACTCCGCGAAAAGACCAACGCGGGAATGATGGACTGCAAACGCGCGCTGACCGAAGCGGGCGGCGACCTGAGCAAAGCCGAGGATCTTCTTCGCGCCAAAGGCATTGCCTCGGCCGGAAAGAAAGCCTCGCGCAGCGCCAAGGAGGGGATCGTAGCCTCCTACATTCACCTGCAGGGCAAGGTTGGCGTGCTGGTCGAGGTCAATTGCGAGACCGACTTCGTGGCCAAGAACGAGAATTTCCGTGAATTGGTCAAAGACATCACTCTGCATATCGCCGCGGCCAATCCAACGTGCGTCTCTCGCGAGCAGGTCGATCAGTCCGAAATCGAGCGGGAGAAGGCCATCTTCCGTCAGCAAGTCGAAGGCAAGCCGGCCAACATCGTGGACAAAATTGTCGAAGGCAAAGTCGAAAAGTTCTACGGCACCATCTGCCTGATGGAGCAGCCCTTCATCAAGAATCCCGACCTGACCATCGCCGACCTGGTGAAGTCGAAAATTTCCGAGCTGGGCGAAAATATCGTCATCCGCCGCTTCACCCGTTACCTGGTTGGTGAAGGCGTGGCGGACGAACCGGCCTCGGAGTAAAATTCCGTTTGGTGTGGGAGCGTCGCCGTCCCGGCGACGAAACAACAGCGGTTGTCGGCTGGGGATCCGCACGCGGGCGGACAGGCTTTTGATCCTACAAGGAGTGACGTGCTCTTAGGGCGTTCCCTTACGCGGGCAAAAAGTAGACGCGGCGGCCCCGCCGCTTTGGCGGGGGTAAGGGGGGCCAGCCCAGCGATATCGGCAACAGGAACGGGGATTGGGTTGGGGTGGATCTGGAACCATGCCGAAAGAAGCGTTATGGAAGGCGCGGCTTGGCGCGGATTTTCCAAGAGGCAAGGTCGTGTCGCTTGCTTGGGATTCGCCTGGCGGCGGCCGGGGACGGCCGCCCTCCATCGGTCGCGTTTCCGAAGGGAGAGAGCCTCTCCGAGCCAGAGTTGTTGTGAGTCGTGCACGGTAAGGTGGATGTGGAGGAATCGCCGCACCGTTTGGTGGGCTATACCCAAACAAGGACGGTAGCTGCGGCACTCCGTGCCGCGCTTTAGACCAAGGGCCCATCGCATTGGGACTTTGTTCTTCGGCCGCGGACGGGGGGTAGGGTCGGACCTCCGGGCCAACCGCGAACCTTCTCTGGGATTCGACACGGCCGGTCCGGAGGCCCAGCCCTACCGCTCGATCAATAGTCGAAAAGCAAAACGACGTTGGTATTAGTCCAAGGTCCCTGAGACCAGCGTGACCTTGCTCTCAAACTTTAGCTCCCCCCCGCGGTAGGGAAGGCTGGCTCAGCCGTCCGCACGCTCTCCCATACATGGGCCTCCCTTGGGTCAAACATCGCTGAAGTCCACGAGCTTCCGGACGGAATGACAAGGGACGCAACGGATGTGGGGTTGGCCTGCAGTTCTAACGAGCAAAAAAAACGGCGCCGGATTGCTCCGGCGCCGTTGGTGAATCAGTTCAGTCGTTCAATTAGAACGCGAAGCGCAGGCCGTAGCGCCACAGGAGCTGGTTGTTCGGCAAGCCGCTCACCCCTGAGAAGAGGTAGCGGGCGTCGCTGAACAGACCGATGTTCTCCGTGACACGATACTCGAGACCGCCGCCGACGTGGCCGAAGCCCTGACCGGCGAGGCGGTTCGGACGGCTGCTGGGGGTTCCGACGTAGCCGCCGCCCACGTTGCCGTAGTTGGCGCCGCCGCCGACCATGAGGTAGGGGGCGAGGTTCATCGAGCAGATCGGGTAACGCAGGAAGAGGTTACCGATGGTGGCCCAACGGGTGTAACCGAAGTCGTTGCCTTGGGCGACTCCGCTGCCTTTGCTGTTACGACCGTAGAGGTCTTGTTCGATACCGACGCCGAGGAACCTCGTGAAGAAGTAGTTGGCGCCAAGACCGCCGCCCCATGCAGGACGACCGGACATATCGAAGTTGCCACGATAGAAATCGCCGAGACCGAACGCGTCGATCTGGAATTCCTGGTCGCGGAAGAGGCACGTAGGCTCAACTGCAATGACTTCTTTGGAGACGGTTTCAGTGCCTGCGAACGCCGAGGTAGCGGCGATAGCGGCCATGACACCTGTGATGATATATTTTTTCATGATTTGGTTTATAGGTTTGTTTGCGTGCAGGTTGCCCTGCGACCGCGAAAGTGACGGATTGTTCAATCAAGGGCAAGAATATTTTCTAAAGAAATGCGAAAGTGTTCTCATGCCTTGCCGGTTTCGACTCGGCCGGACAGGCGGAGGCAACTGCCGAGGCGGGCAACGAGGGTCTGAGTCAGGGCGGCAGGTGGTGTGAGTTTGGTTCCGGCGACCGCCGCCACGCTTCCTCCGGCGAGCATCGGACCGACGTAGAAGACAACCTCGTTGGCGAGCCGGGAGGCGAAGAGCTTGCCCAAGGTGCGTCCTCCACCTTCGACCAGAACCGATTGGATGCCTTGGCGGCCCAACGCGCGGAGGGCCGCACGCAAGGTGGTCTGCCTGAGCACCATGGTGCGCGCGCGGTGACGGTCGGTGAAGACTTTGGCTTTACCCGAGGGTTGGGTGCGCGGGGCCCAGATGATGCGTCGTGGTTGTTCCGCGGATTTCAAGCCACGCACGGTGAGGGCGGGATCGTCGGCTCGGATGGTTCCTGCGCCGACCAGAATCGCCTCGACCCGCGCCCGCAACTTCATCGCGTCGGCCCGTGCGGCCGGGGAGGTGATCCACTGTCCTTCGCCTGGCGGGCGGGTGAGGCGTCCATCGAGCGACATTCCGCATTTGGCCACGACCCAGGGCAAGCCGGTGGCCATGAAGTGATGGAACTCGGGATTGAGTGCGGCGCATTGATCGGCGAGGACTCCGGAGGTTGTCTTGACTCCGGCCTGCGCGAGGTGACGCAACCCGCGGCCGCGGTGTTTTGGGTTGGGATCGATGGCGCCGCTGACCACGCGTGCGATGCCGGCGCGAATTAATGCTTCAGTGCAGGGCGGGGTGCGTCCGTGGGTGCTGCACGGTTCGAGCGTGAGGTAGGCGGTAGCCCCGCGGGCGCGGGCCGGATTTTTCAAGGCGCGCAGCGCTTCGATTTCCGCATGCGGTCGGCCCGCGCGGCGGTGGTAGCCGCGCGCAATGATGCGTCCGTTTTTGACCAACACGCAACCGACCGCCGGATTGGGCCGGGTTTGGCCCATGCCGCGCCGTGCGAGCAGGATCGCTTCGCGCATGAATTTTTCGTCGTCGGTCATGTGGGGCGGGGAAGCGTCCGGCGGTCATGGACCGCTGCGACAAAGCGGGAGAGTTTGGCGGTGGGGTGGCCGACGGGACTCGAACCCGCAACAACCGGAATCACAATCCGGGGCTCTGCCATTGAGCTACGGCCACCATCGGCAAGGAAGGAATATTTACGGGAGCGGCGGGGCGGTGTCAAACTGCGTAAGTTGGGGATTGAGGGAGGAGGCTTTAAGGGCGAGATTGGAAAACTATGCAGATGGGTGCGTTGCGGTCCTTGCTTCTGATGCCGCTGATCGTATTGGCGGCGGCAGGATGCGCGCCGTTGAGCGAAACAACGGTCTTTTACACGCCGGCGGCCGACCGGGTCTATCCGCCGAAAGGGAAGCGCGAGCCTGTGCCGGTCCTTTCCGAACCCCCTTCGTGGCCGCATCAGGTCATCGGTCGCTTCGCCATGCAGTCCGATCGCGGCTATCCCTTTGTCAGCAAAGCGCTCCTCTACAATGCGCGCTTGCAGGGGGCGGATGCGGTGGTGGTCCGCAAGGTGGGGTTCGATGTGCGTCAGACCGTCAACCAGATTCCGGCCAGTTGGGAGAGCGTTCCGCAGAACAACGTGATGTACCAGCGGGTGCAGAATAACCAGGGGCAGTGGGAAACTGTGCCGCTGGTTTACACCACGTATGTGCCGGTGTTCCGTCCGGAGCGCACCGTGGTCAGCGAGAAACAGTGGACGGACGTGACAGCCGAGATGGTTGTGCGGCGGGGCAAGGACGCGCTGGCGGCGCCGGTGCCGGCGCCAATCAAGATGCCGCAGTGAGGCGAAGTTGGGGGTTGAGGGATGAGAGTTGAGGGAGGAGAGTGGGGGGATGGATGGTAAAAATGGACGGAAGCGGGGGTGCTTGCTGGGGGCGTTCCTTGGGGATGCGCTGGCCATGCCGGTACACTGGTATTACGACCGTGCTGCTCTGGTGCGGGATTACGGGCGGGTGACGGACTTGGTCGCGCCGAAGAGTCTGCATGCGGACAGCATCTTGTGGCGTTCGAGCTATGCGGCGCCGAATGCGAAGGGTGAAATCTTGCACGACCAGGCGCAGTATTGGGGGCGGCGGGGCGTGCACTACCACCAGTTTCTGGCGGCTGGGGAGAACACGGTGAATATGCAGTTGGCGCGGGAGTTGCTGGAGTCGTTGCGCGCGTGCGGGGGGTACGATCGTGCGGATTATTTGCGGCGTTATGTCGAGTTCATGACCACGCCGGGGAGGCATCGGGATACGTATTTGGAGGAATGCCACCGGAATTTTTTCACTAACTATGCGCGGGGCAAAAAGCCGGAGGATTGCGGGGGGGAAGATATTCACATCGGCGGGCTGGCTCATGTGCCGGTGCTGGCCGTGTGGTATGCGGATGATGAAAGTGCCGCGCTGGCCGCCGTGCGAGAGCAGGTGCGCGTCACGCATCGCGGGGAACTCGTCGAGAATGCCGCGCGCGATCTTACCAAGATGCTCATCGCGATTCTGAACGGTGCTCCGGTCCGCGAGAGCATCGAAAAATCCGGCAACGGCTGGGTCGGGCGGAAGAAGCTCGAGACCTGGGCCGCACGAGAGGACGAGGAAGTGGTCGGCGCGATTTTGAGTCCGGCCTGCTACTTGAAGGATTCTTTTCCGGCCTCGCTCTTTCTCGCCTGGAAGTATGCGGACGATCTGGAGGCGGCACTGGTGGCGAACACGAATCTCGGCGGGGACAATTGCCATCGGGGGATCGTAGTCGGCGCGCTGGTTGGCGCGGGTGGGGCGGCGATGCCGGAGCGGTGGGTGGAAGGATTGAAAGCGGCGGGTGAGGTTGGGCGGGGGTGATCGGGGAAAAGCGGTGTCAAGCCACCGCACTCCAAAAGGGTTGTGGTGCGGTGCGATTTGAGGTGTCGCGGCGGTCTATGACCGTCGGTGCCTGAATTGTGCTGCGTGCAAAGCAAAACGGTGGCGACGGAGTTTTATTCCGCGTTGAAGGTCACCACAATCGCTCCGCGCAAATCGCCGTCTTGGAAATCGACGGCTGCGTCGTTCGGGTAATCGCGCTGCAGAGCTGCGCGCACG
>Ga0247838_1004071_pt1 | contig 15969 bp, 13 predicted proteins | sample LaCruzMarch2015__5_FD_189097 | JGI IMG/M metagenome (GOLD analysis project Ga0247838, IMG submission 189097) | Freshwater microbial communities from meromictic Lake La Cruz, Castile-La Mancha, Spain - LaCruzMarch2015_15m | ecosystem: Environmental > Aquatic > Freshwater > Lake | place: Spain... | reverse complement strand
TCACGGTGGAGGCCATGACCACCGCGATTTTAGACTTCTACGCCAGCGCCACTTAGGGTTAACTCCGCCGGTTCGATCCGTGCGCTGCCAGTTGGCATGAACCATGCTGTGTTCAGAACTCGTTAAACTTCGAGTTCTCACCCTTCATGCTTCTCAAAGCCTCAGCACCTGCTTCTGCCTCTGCCCGCGCAGAGCCGCTGCCCCGGCTTGCCGACTATCTTGGCACGGGCAAATTGGGCCTCATCACGCCGGGCGTGCTGGGCGGCTGCGTGCGCCTCATTGAACTCGCACTCACCGTCATCTCCGCCATTGCCGTGGCGCTCGCCTACATTCCCGATTCTGGCAAAGTCTGGACGACGAGCTACCTCATTACCATCGGCGTAACGAGCGCTCTGGCCATCGTCGTTTTCGAAGTGATGGGCCTCTACCGTTCGTGGGATAGCGCCTCGGTGCTGCGTCAATTGCCGCGCTTTGCCATGGGCTGGACGCTGACATTCGGTTTCCTCGAAACCGCTCTGTTCTTCCTCAAGTATGGCCGCGAAATCTCGCGAGGCTGGGTTGCCCTGTGGTACGTCTTCGGACTGGTGGTCCTCGTTGCCGGACGCTTGGCCCTCGCTCATTACCTCACCATCTGGGCGCGCGATGGCCGCCTTAACCGCCGTGCTGTAATCTACGGCTCGGGCGATGTGACAGCCGACGTCATTGCGCAGCTTGAAGCCGATGCGGGCGTTGATATCCGCATTGCCGGCATTTTCGATGACCGCGCCGACGCCCGTGCACCCGCCACCATCGCTGGCTATCCCCGGCTTGGCGGGCTCTCGTCGCTCGTCTTGTTCTGCCGTGCAACGCGCGTCGATCTCGTCATCGTCGCGCTGCCAATTGCCGCCGAAAAGCGCCTTGCCACCGTGGTGCGCGAATTGTCGGTGCTGCCCGCCGACGTGAAGCTGCCTGCCAAAGCCACCACCATCCGCTTCTCTGCACGCACCTACAGCCACATCGGCACCGTTGCCATGATCGATCTTTACGACAAGCCGATCACCGGCTGGGGCACGATTGTGAAATGGGCCTTCGACAAGATCGTCGCCACCGTAGCCCTCGTGCTTCTCGCGCCGGTGATGCTGGCCATTGCCGCCGCCATCAAGATCGACAGCCGCGGCCCGGTGTTCTTCCGCCAGAAGCGCTATGGCTTCAACAACGAGCTCATCGAAGTGTGGAAGTTCCGCTCGATGTTCACCGAGGCGTGCGATCCCTCAGCGCGCCAGTTGGTCACGCGGCACGATCCGCGCGTCACCCGCGTGGGCCGCTTCATCCGCAAGACGAGCCTCGATGAACTGCCGCAACTCTTCAATGTGATGAACGGCGAGTTGTCACTCGTTGGCCCGCGCCCGCACGCGCTCGAAGCCAAAGCTGCGGGCGAACTCTACGACGACGTGGTCGATGGCTATTTCGCGCGCCACAAGGTCAAACCCGGCATTACCGGATGGGCACAGATCAACGGCTGGCGCGGGGAAACCGACACGCCGGAGAAAATCGAAAAGCGCGTCGAGCATGATCTCTATTACATCGAAAACTGGTCGCTTCTGCTCGACATCTACATCCTGGCACGCACACCGGGCAGCTTGTTCAAGACTGAGAGTGCGTATTGAGGTGTGGGGGACATGACGCGATTGCGCAGCAATCGCGTTCGTGTCCCCCCGACATTTTTTCTATCTGCTTCGAGACTTGTTTCATCAGCAGGCAGATAAGGCTTGTGCCCCCGGAATTCTTTCCAGAACTCCTAGCTTTCGCCGTCAGCCTCATCTTCAGGGTTGCGGCGACCGGCATTTCGACGTCTAGAATTGGGCAGCCGCTCAGGCTCAACTTCATCGTCGTCGGGAAGCGAAATTATGTGTCTCACTGCCGTAATGCGGTAGGCTACCGGCTTGCCCCTCAAACGCTCAGCGTAGCAGTCGACGAAAAAACCCTTTCGATAGACGTTCAGTTCGTCTTCTTTAATCTCAGTCTCGATGCGTTCACGCGCCAAATCAGTTTCAAAAGTCACGGAAAGCGGCTTGGTATGGATCGCTTCGATGAGAGCCTTTAGATCCGTACGTTCACCCGTCTTCGAGGTCTTCACGGACGTTCTAACGAAGACCAGCATTTTGTTTTCGAAGACCTCATAGGCCGCCAGATCGATCGCTGCACGTTGTCCTTGTAGCGTCACTTCAGCCGTCTTAGCTCCCAACGTATCGAACTCAATATTGATACGCTTTGTCGTCTTGGTCTCATGATACTCCATTGACGAAATCGCCGACTTGCCATCGGGATCATTTGCAATGAGCTTGACGGCATTCAATAAGTCTTTGATCTCATTCTTCGGCAGGTCGTCTTGGCGCTGACCACCCGTATAAAGATTGAGAAGCCCGCCTAGCCGTCGCACGAATCCATCTACTATCAAAAGTCGGTCCATGTTCTCTATGAGAGGCAGCACGACAGGGACCAACTCAACGACGATCGATCCCTGCCGAATGTCTTTTACAAACAGATGGGCATCGCCCTTCAGATTGGGGTGCTCAAGCCTGATGTAGGTATCGAATTGATTGGCAATTGACGCGAAAAAACCTACCAGCTGCGAAAGTTCGGCAGGGTCTTTCAAATCGATCCGTAGTTCTACGAACGGTGTTCTCTCAGCCACTGGAAAATTATTTCCTGATTTTCTTAGTTGTCGCAACCAGCATTACCGCAATCCAAGACTGCCGTCGTGCATAGTGATGTAATGGCGAGTTCTGGGGACACATTACTCATTTGCCTACGGATAAAACAAGTCCGAGCGCCTAAAGAGAATTTTGTCGGGGGACACAAAGCAGATTGCTGCGCAATCGCGACATGTCCCCGAGTCATCGCCCCCCCCAAAAACTTATCCCCGCACCCTTTCCCGTCGCGCATACTGCTCTCGTCCCACCCACGGGGACGTGCTCGAGACCGTCTTGAAGCGCGTGGGTATGAACGGGAAGCGCGCCAGTAATGGTGCGTCGAACGTGAGCGGATGCATCTGGCGGCACGCTGGGGTTGACGGCCCTGGACGTAGCTTGCAGGCACCGTAACACAGGTAAAAGCCCTTAGCCTACTGGCGAACTACAAATAGGATGCACGAAACGGGGCGCCACGGCGTCACCTACACACCATCGTTCTACCGAGACCCGTCGCGCCCCGTTCCCTTTATTGCTGGCTCGCACCGACTCTCCTGCGGAGAGCCGGCCGGTGCTCGCGTTGCAGTATGCTTTGCCGGCCGGGACGCGCGTTTGCGGTGGGTTGAGCAACGCACATCAGACTGTCATCCTCGGGCTTGTCCCGAGGACCCATTCCGCCGCTTGTTTTGGCTTTGAAAGAGCACGCGCAGATGAAGCACCATTGCAAAAACACCGGATTGAACTTGCTGATTGATGGGTCCTCGGGACAAGCCCGAGGATGACACTCATGGAATACCAGACAACCCGCCGCAAACGCGCGTCCCGGCCGGCTCGCGGAACGCGAGTCGGGACGCGCAAAGCAAAAAGTTACCCCATCACACCCAGCGCATCGCGCCTTTTGTGAGCACGAGCACGCGGTCTTGTGGGCTTTCGAGTTCAGGAATGATCGCGGGATCGAGCCCCAGAACGTGACCACGCAGACAGCGCGAAACGCCGCCGTGCGAAGCGGCCACCGTGTCGCCCGTCAGACAATCGAGCCACGCCGTGCAGCGCTGCATCAGATCGGCGTAGCTCTCGCCGCCCTTCGGGCGCCAGCGGAAGGGATCGCGCAAGCGCGCCGCCCAGCCATCGGGATCAATTTCGGGGAGCGCCTTCTGCAGTTGGCCTTCCCAGGCGCCGTAGCTCAGTTCTTTGAGACGGTCATCGAGGCTGTATTCGCCAGCGGCAAGACCCATTTGCTGGCGCAGAATGTCCATGGTCTCGCGCGCGCGACCGAGCGGGCTCGCGACGAACGCAGCCTGAGTGAGCGAGAGCGCAGCAAGCGCCTTGCCGTTGCGCTGCGCCTGCGCCCGGCCATTGGCGTTCAGCGCAATGTCGCGCTGGCCCTGATAGCGCAGCTCGGCGTTCCAATCGGTTTCACCGTGGCGCACAAAATAAAGGGTGATGCCGTCACGCATGGATGTTCCTAGTCACGCAAACCGCGCGCTAGGCTCCGTCGCTCTTGACGACCGAAATATCCGGCGCGTCTTCGTTCTTCATACCCTGCACATGGTAGCCGCTGTCGACGTGGTGGATTTCCCCCGTGACGCCGCGCGACAAATCCGAAAGCAGGTAGAGCCCGGCCCCGCCAACGTCTTCGATGGTGACGGTGCGGCGCAGGGGCGAGTTGTATTCGTTCCACTTCAGAATGTAGCGGAAGTCGGAGATGCCCGAGGCCGCCAGCGTCTTGATTGGCCCGGCGGATACAGCGTTGACGCGAATGCCGGTCTTGCCGAGGTCGGCGGCGAGATAGCGAACGCTGGCCTCGAGCGCGGCTTTGGCTACACCCATGACGTTATAGTGCGGCATCACCTTCTCGGCGCCATAGTAGGTGAGCGTGATGATCGAGCCGCCGTTGGTCATCAGTTTATCGGCCCGCTGGGCGAGCGCGGTCAGCGAGTAGCAAGAGACGAGCATGGTCTGCGTGAAGTTCGCTTCAGTGGTATCGACGTAGCGGCCATCGAGTTCGTTCTTGTCCGAAAAGGCGATGGCGTGGACGAGGAAGTCGAGCCGCCCCCACTGCCGCTCGAGTTCGGCAAACAGCGCATCGACAGAGGCCTTGTCTGTCACGTCGCACGGCAGCACAACCTTGGAGCCGAGTTCCACGGCCAAAGGCTCGACACGCTTTTTCAGCGCATCGCCCTGATAGGTGAGCGCAATTTCAGCGCCCTGCGCGGCAACCGCCTTGGCAATGCCCCATGCAATCGACCGGTTGTTGGCGACCCCCATAATGAGGCCGCGCTTACCGGCCATAAGATTACCGGTTGGCACGCCTGCCCCCGCGTCCTGATCCGCCATCGGCTGGCCGTCCTTCGCTCTGAGATTGATTTGGCGGCATCCTACACAAAAGTGCTGTGCGGTCCAGATGGCCAAACGCCAGGAGCCGCACCGCCTGTGATTTTGCCGGTCTTAGGTCTCGGGCATCTCGCCTTTCTGGGCATCAAACGCCAATTGCGCGGTAAGAATTTCGTGGCAGTTGTCCTCCACCCAGTCATCGAGCGCCCGCACCAGCTGCGACAGACGATCTCCAAGCGGGGTCAACGCATACTCGACCCGGGGCGGCACCTCGGGAAACGCGCGGCGCGATACAAACCCATGCCGTTCAAGGCTTCTGAGCGTCTGGATCAACATTTTTTCCGAAATGCCATCGACGTGGCGGCGCAAATCGCTGGTGCGCTTCGGGCTTTGGGCAAGCGAGTGGATGACGAGCAGCGACCACTTCTCGGCGAGCAGATCGACGATGCTGCGCGATGCGCATTGGGCGTTGAAAATATCAGCTTTGATCATGACGGCGGACTTCTTCGCATTGTGGCGGCTTTTTGACACTTACCAAAAAGTAGGTACTGGATCAACGGTAAGCCTCAGACTAGGGTCCGCACGTTCACGCCTGCCGCTGGGTGCCCACCGCCAGCGGCACCCAGATTTCAACCGAGGAGACCCCCGCATGAAGCTTTATTATTCGCCCGGCGCCTGTTCGCTGGCCTCGAACATCATTGCCCGCGAGACCAACACGCCCGTGACCCTGGTGAAAACTGACATCGGCACCAAGACCTATGAAGGCGGCGGTGACTTCAGCAAGATCAATCCGCTTGGATACGTGCCGGCCCTTGAACTCGACAATGGAACCGTGATTACCGAGAGCCCTGCGGTCCTTCAGTACATCGCCGACACAGCCGGCGCGACCAGCGTCTCGCCCGCCGCTGGAACGCCCGGCCGCTATCAGATGTTGAGCTGGCTCACGTTCGCCAGCACAGAGTTGCATGGGCCGTTCGGCACGTTATGGAGCAGCGCCATGCCAGACGCCGCCAAGCAGTTGGCTCTCACCAAGCTGACGTCCCGCTTCAAGCATCTTGAAGCGCATCTCGCCCACAACGACTTCGTCACCGGCCCGAACTTCACGTTGCCGGATGCCTATATTTTTGCGGTTCTCGGCTGGGCGCCGATGCTGAAAGTCGATATGTCGGCCTATCCCAACATCAACGCCTATGCGGCGCGCATTGCGGCGCGCCCGGCCGTTCAAGCCGCGCTCAAATCTGAAGGTTTGATCTGAGCCCCGCACGTTAGCTTCATTAGCGCAGGCCGCAGCGGGGTTCCTTCTCGTTGCGGCCTGGTTGGTCTTGCAGGGTCTTCAACCGCCAAGTTGCCAGCGCCCGCCCGGCAGACGGCAGGCGGTGCCTTCGTTCTTTCGTGTGTGCGCACCTGTGGTGAGCAGGATGACGACGTGGCGGCAGATTTGACCGTCGCCATTGCGGAACGAGGAAACCGGCTGCACCAGTCCTGACAGGCGGCCATTGGTCCGCTGCCAGACATACGATTGACCATCGCCAACACCTGATAAGGCCTGATGCACGCTGGCCAGAGCCGCCACTTCGTCGGCCTCATCCAGCGGGCCGGCGCTCAATCCGGCAAATTTTGGCCTAGCGGGTTTGGAAGCATCGCTCGGGCACGAACACGAAGCACCAGCATCTTGCGGAGGCCGTGTCTTGGCGAGAGGCGCGGGGACGGCGCCAACATCAGACGCTGGCTGAGCCCGGGCAAATCCCGGAGACAGAAAAATGGATGAAACAAGAAAAACACCGGCAGCGAGCAAGGCTACGCCGGGCACGAGGCTCGTATTATCACGCATGACTAAACACCACTCAACAAACGCCTGGACACGGCAGAGCCTCAAACTCACGAAGGCTATGCACTGATCCAATGGTGGCCTAAGACACTTAAGAGATGCTGAAGAGATGTGCCGCGTGTAGCGGAGCGGCGCAAATATTCACAACCCATTTGCACGTGGAGATGAAGGCGTGACCGCCCCAACCGCAAACCTGCCAGCCGATTTCACACAAGCGTCAGAGCCGTTTCTCTTATTCGAAGCGTGGTTCGCCGAAGCTGAAAAATCCGAAATCAACGATCCGAATGGCATGGCGCTGGCGACATCTGATGCCAACGGGCTGCCCAACGTGCGCATGGTGCTGCTAAAGGGCCTGGACGAAGCAGCCGTTCCCGATCGGGGGTTTGTATTCTACACCAACACCGGCAGCGCCAAGGGCCGCGAAGTGACGGCCAACCCGCAGGCGGCCGTGCTGTTTCATTGGAAGAGCTTGCGCCGTCAGGTGCGCGTGCGCGGCAGCATCAGCCGTGTCTCGGACGCCGAGGCCGACGCCTACTTCGATACACGCCCGCGCACCAGCCGTTTCGGCGCATGGGTATCGAAGCAATCGCAGCCCCTCGAGAGCCGCGGCTTTTTTGAGTCTGCCATCTCGGCGCTCTCGAAAGTCTACGGTGAATCTGGCCGCATTCCACGGCCGCCGCACTGGACCGGCTTTCGTCTGACACCGCTTGAGATCGAGTTCTGGCACGACAGGCCTTTCCGGCTGCACGACCGTGTCGTGTTCCGGCGCGATGACCCTAGCCAGCCTTGGAGCAAGACGCGGCTCTATCCCTAGAACAGAGCGCGGCGGCTTGCGCTCAGGCCCGGCGGCAGAGCAGGTGCTCACTCGTCGTCAGCACGGGACAGGCGCATGCTCGATGCCGTTTTGCAACCCGACCAGATCGAGGACGACATGCTCTATGCCGGCTCTTGTCATTGCGGTGCGATCGCATTCGAAGTCGAAGCACCGGAGGCCCTGGTTGTTCAGGATTGCAACTGCTCGATCTGCGCCAAGGCGGGCTTCCTGCACCTCATCGTTCCAAAAGCCAAATTCCGTCTGTTGAGCGGAGCAGACTTCCTCACCACTTACACGTTCAATACCGGCGTTGCTCAACACACCTTCTGCAAGGTTTGCGGCATCAAGCCGTTCTACACGCCGCGTTCCAACCCGGACGGTATCGATGTGAATGTGCGCTGCCTCGACACTCCGCCGGGCTCGCTCATCATCGAGCCGTTCGATGGCCGCAACTGGGAACAACACGCAGGTGCGCTGGCGCATCTGAGCAAAGCTTAGAGTCGCACCTGGAACCTTACATATGTCCGCCTACTTAGGGTGTGGAGTTGCAGAGAACATTACACCATCTATCGCCTTTCCCCATCCACACAACGACACTAGGAGAGACCAGTGACCACCCCTGCCCTTTTCACGCCGCTGACGCTTGGCGATCTCAAGCTGCCCAACCGCATTGTCATGGCGCCGCTCACCCGCAACCGGGCTTTACCCGCGGGCGACGTTCCACATGCGCTCAATGCCGAATATTATGCGCAGCGCGCCAGCGCCGGTTTGATCATCTCGGAAGGCACGCAGATCTCGCCCGAGGGCATGGGTTATGCCTGGACGCCCGGCATCTACAGCGCGGAACAAGTGGCTGGCTGGCGTCTCGTGACCGAGGCGGTGCACGCCAAGGGCGGGCGCATCTTCGCGCAGCTTTGGCACGTGGGCCGCATCTCTCACACGTCGCTTTTGCCCAACGGCCAAGCCCCTGTTGCCCCGTCCGCCATCACGCCGAAAGCCCGCACGTTCGACGGTACCGGCTTTGTCAAAACCTCGCCGCCGCGTGCGCTCGAAACGTCTGAAATTCCCCGCCTCGTGGAAGATTTCCGCCTCGCGGCAATTAACGCCAAAGCTGCAGGCTTCGACGGCATTGAACTGCACAGTGCCAATGGCTACCTCATCGATCAATTCCTGCGCGATGGCTCCAACACGCGCACAGACGCATACGGAGGCTCGATTGAAAACCGCACGCGATTGCTGGGCGAAGTTCTCGCCGCCCTCGTCAGTGTGTTCCCGGCAAGCCGCGTTGGTGTGCGCTTCAGCCCGTTCTCGAGTTTCTCCGACGCCTTCGACAGCGACCCGATGGCAACCTTCAGCGCTGCGATCAAGGTCGCCGACAGGTTCAACCTCGGCTATCTCCATTTGATCGAAGGTCAAACCGGCGGCTCGCGCACGTTACCGGCAGGTGCCAGCATCGCCGCGCTGCGCGCGTTGTTTAGAGGGGCGTACATGGCCAACAACGGCTATGCCCGCGATCTCGCCATCGAAACCGTAGAGAGCGGCCAAGCGGATCTCATCGCGTTTGGCGTGCCGTTCATAGCGAATCCCGATCTCGTCGCCCGGCTCAAAGCCGATGCACCGCTCAATGCCAGCGATTCAACAACGTTTTACGGCGGTGGCGCTCACGGCTATACAGACTACCCGGCGATGAGTGGCTGACACCGAACCAAACCGCCAAACATGTGGGCCAGCTCCCAATATGTGACCAGGGCCAACCTAAGGGGAATGACACGCAATGAAAGTGATGGAACTTCGCGACGGTTTTGGCATCGACAAGATCACCGCAGCCGAACGTGAAGCACCGACCCCCGGCCACGGCAAAGCGCTGATCAAGATGCGGGCGTGGTCGCTGAACTTTCGCGATCTGTTGATGGTGCGCGGGCTTTACAATCCGCGCCTCAAGTTTCCATTTCAGACGTTGTCGGATGGCGTGGGCGAAGTGGTGAGTGTGGGCGAAGGTGTTACCCGCGTGAAGCCCGGCGACCGCGTGGCCGGCGCATTTATGCAGGGCTGGATCGAAGGCGGGCTGACAGATGCGAAAGCCGCCACAGCGCTCGGCGGCGAAATTCCCGGCCTTGCTGCTGAATACGTTGTGCTCAGTGAAGACGGCCTCGTGCATGTGCCGGCACACCTGACGGACGAAGAGGCCGCCACGTTGCCGTGCGCGGCGGTCACCGCTTGGAATGGGCTTGTCACCTCGGGCGGGATCAAGGCGGGTGACACGGTTCTCGTGCAGGGCACCGGCGGCGTTTCGTTGTTCGCGCTTCAGTTCGCCAAGATGCACGGCGCGCGCGTGATTGCCACGTCAAGCAGTGACGCCAAACTCGAACGCGTGCGCGCACTTGGCGCCGATGAAACCATCAACTACAAAACCACTGCTGACTGGGGCCGCGCGGCAAAGAAGCTGACCGGCGGAGTTGGCGTCGATCACGTCGTTGAGGTCGGCGGCGCGGGCACCCTCGCCCAATCGCTTCAGGCCGTGCGCGCGGGGGGGCACATTGCGCTGATCGGCGTGCTCGCCAGCGGCAGCATCGACAATCCAATCCCGATCCTTCTCCGCAACATTCGCGTGCAAGGCATCTTTGTCGGCAGCCGGGTCATGTTCGAAGACATGAACCGCGCCATCTCCTTGCACAAGATGAAGCCTGTGGTCGATCGCGTGTTTCCGTTTGAGCAGTATCCGGACGCGCTGCGCCACATGGAAAGCGGCGCGCACTTTGGCAAGGTGGTTCTGAAGGCGTGATTGAGCTTCAAGGCGCTTGCCAAAGAAGCTCCCTCACTCGGGTCCGCGAAAGATCCAGCCAGGTGCGCCAGCGGCATGATGCAAGTTGCCGAGGATCTCTGGCAATCTCTCAGTCAGGTCCTCGGCGATGAGGCCTGGCCCAAAGTGACCGGCCACCTCTCCGTGAAGCCAAACAGCCGCGCACGAAGCTTCGAAGGCTGGCATTTTCTGAGCCAGCAATCCTGCCACAAATCCGGCAAGCACGTCGCCTGAACCAGCGGTTGCGAGCCACGGCGGCGCGTTGGTGTTGATGCATGCGCGGCCCGTGGGCGACGCGACAACAGTGTCGGCCCCCTTGAGCACCACGATGGCCCCGCTGCGAACGGCGGCGGCGCGGGCGCGATCCAGTTTGGAGCCGGTGAGATCTGGAAAAAGCCGTTTGAACTCGCCTTCGTGCGGTGTGATGACGACGGGGCGAGCCGCGTTCTCGCGGATCAACGTGAAAAGATGAGACATGACGGGTTCGGCATCGTCGTCTTGGTCGAGCGTGAACGACGTCAAGGCGTCGGCGTCCAGCACAACTGCAGCGTCAAACTCCAGAACAACCTGCACCAGCAATCGCGTCGAAAGGCTCACACCCGCAGCAGGGCCGATGAGCACCGCATTCTTGCGCTCATCGGAGAGAATTTCGCCCAGCCCCCGAGGGCCGTCGAACGGCGCGATTTGAATGGCTGTCAAGTGTGCGGCGTTGACGCTAACCGAGTCGAGTGGGCTGGCTACCGTCACCAATCCCGCGCCGATCCTCAGCGCTCCTCGCGCGCCGAGCCGGGCTGCTCCCGTCGCATGCGGCGGGCCCGACACAACGACCGCATGACCCCGCTGGTATTTGTGGCCAACGAGATTGGGCCAGGGAATGTGGCCGAGCCATAGCGTGGGTGCGTTCTCATGTGCTTCAGGTTTGATGACATCGAGAACGCTGACCGGAATGCCGATAACGGCAACCGTCACCTCAGCGCATAGCGCGCGCCCCGGCATCAACAGGTGGCCGGGCTTCTTTCGAAAAAACGTGATTGTCCGATGAGCCTTGATGACAAGGCCCGTACTTAAGCCGGTATTGCCATCGAGCCCGCTCGGCACGTCAACAGCGAGAATGGGAATGCCAGAGATGTTCGCCGCTTCGACGGTTTGCGCGGCAGCACCTGCGAGTGGCCGGGTCAGTCCTGCACCGAATAGGGCGTCGATGATGAGGTGTGCCCCTGCAAGCACATCTTCGGACAGCGTCTCGGCGTCTCCGCTCCATTTCCCGGCCATCACCGCCGCATCGCCTTTGAGCTGCGCAAGCGGGACGAGACACGCCACCCGCACGTCATACCCGCGCTCGGCCAAATGGCGCGCGGCAACGAAGCCATCGCCGCCGTTGTTGCCTGGCCCGCACAGAACCGCAATCCGTGCACCCGGTTGAACCATTTGCACGGCCTCGTCCGCCACGGCGCGGCCGGCATTTTCCATGAGCGTCAGCGATGCGACGCCCAGATCCACCGCACGCCGGTCGGCCTCCGCCATTTCGCTGGTCGTCAGCAGTTCATAGCCGGCCATGCTGTTCACCTCGAAAAGGCTCTGCCACTTTAAGCGCCCGATGCCCGCCGCCCGCCGCGACAACAGACTGCCTATTTTTTGGCCGTTCTGCGCATCCGTTGAGCAATTTGACCACCCCATCGCGCCAAAACATTTGGCAGGAATTCTCTAACCCACTGATATCCCTACTTGTGAAAACTGAGTAACCATTTGGCACGGGGCGTGCTAATCGAACGGTGATCTGGCGTGTTTCGCCCCTGCCGCGCTGTGCAAAGGCCGGACGGGGCGATAGGGCCGTGCGAGACAGGCGACAAGAGACGGGATCTCCCATGAAAAAAATCGAAGCCATCATCAAGCCCTTCAAGCTCGACGAAGTCAAAGAAGCGCTGCAGGAAATTGGCCTGCAGGGCATCACCGTCATCGAAGCCAAGGGGTTCGGGCGTCAAAAGGGCCACACCGAACTCTACCGCGGCGCTGAATACGTTGTGGATTTCCTGCCGAAAGTGAAAATCGAAGTCGTGCTCGCCGATGATATGCTGGACAAGGCGGTAGAAGCCATCCAGAAGGCTGCGAAAACGGGCCGCATCGGTGACGGTAAGATTTTCATTTCCACCGTTGAAGACGCGATCCGCATCCGCACCGGCGAAACCGGTCAAGACGCCATCTAGACGGCATCGCACGTTTTCCAGTACCTAAGCACTGCAATTACCCGCTGGGATGATCCACACCGCCCGGCGAAAAATTTTCGTGAGTGTGTGCAATGAGGGGAAGGCCCAATGAAGACCGCAAACGACGTGATGAAGCTGATCAAGGACAAGGACGTAAAGTTCGTTGACCTGCGCTTCACAGACACCAAAGGCAAGATGCAGCACGTCACCGCCGACGTCTCGTGCGTCGACGCCGACATGTTCGAAGGCTACGCATTCGACGGCTCGTCGATTGCCGGCTGGAAGTCGATTGAAGCCTCCGACATGCTGCTGAAGCCCGATCCGTCTTCGGCCCACATCGATCCCTTCTTCGCTCAAACCACACTCGCCCTGTTCTGCGACGTGCTCGAGCCCTCGACCGGTCAGCTCTATGAGCGCGATCCCCGTTCAATCGCCAAGAAGGCCGAAGCCTACATGCTTTCGCTCGGCATCGGCGACAAGGTCTACTTCGGCCCGGAAGCTGAGTTCTTCATTTTCGACGACGTCAAGTTCTCGACCGACATGTATCAGGTTGGCTTCAAGGTGGACTCGTCCGAACTGCCCTCGAACACCAACACCGAATACGAAATGGGCAACCTTGCCCATCGCCCGCGCGTCAAGGGCGGCTACTTCCCCGTTCCGCCCATCGACAGCTGCCAGGACATCCGTTCTGAAATGCTCTCGGTTCTCACCGAAATGGGCGTCACGGTTGAAAAGCACCACCACGAAGTGGCGTCGGCCCAGCACGAGCTCGGCGTCAAGTTCGGCCCCATGATCCAGATGGCCGACCACATGCAGATCTATAAGTATGTGGTACATCAGGTGGCGCAGGCTTACGGCAAGACGGCGACGTTCATGCCCAAGCCCATCTTCGGCGACAACGGCTCGGGGATGCACGTCCACCAGTCGATCTGGAAAGACGGCAAGCCGATGTTTGCCGGCGACAAGTACGCCGACCTTTCGGAAATGTGCCTGTTCTACATCGGCGGTATCCTGAAGCACGCCAAGGCGATCAACGCCTTCACCAACCCGCTGACCAACTCCTACAAGCGTCTCGTGCCCGGCTATGAAGCCCCCGTGCTGCTCGCCTACTCGGCGCGCAACCGCTCGGCTTCGTGCCGCATTCCGCACGTCACGAACCCGAAGGCGAAGCGCATCGAAATCCGCTTCCCCGATCCCGGCGCCAACCCCTACCTCGCTTTCACGGCGATGCTCATGGCTGGCCTCGATGGCATCCAGAACAAGATCCACCCGGGCGATCCGATGGACAAGAACCTGTATGACCTGCCGCCCGCTGAACTCGCCAAGATCCCGACGGTTGCGGGCTCGTTGCGCGAAGCGCTTGACAGCCTCGACAAGGACCGCGCGTTCTTGAAGGCTGGCGGCGTCATGAACGACGACATGATCGACAGCTACATCGAACTGCGCATGGCAGAAAACATGCGCTACGAGATGACGCCGCATCCGGTCGAATACGATATGTATTACTCGGTGTGATTTGGTGCGTGGCGACTCCGCCCTTGGCGGAGCCGGCCGCCACGCACGCTCGCGGTGGGACGCGCTCATAACCACTTCCGCGCTTGGCGGCCGGCTCCACGGAGTGGAGTCGCCAAGCGCAAAGTAAAAGCGCCCGGTAGAAATCCCGGGCGTTTTTTGTCGGCTGCGTATGCGTTGAACCGGTCACACAGATCGGCAATACTCACCCCATACTGACGAACTGGTGTTTGCGGGGGGAGTTTCGTGGCAGAGCCGGTTGCATTGAGGTACCGCGCGTTCATTTCTTACGCGCACGCCGATGAGAAGCAGGCCAAGTGGCTGCACAAGGCGCTGGAAAGCTTCCCAATCGACAAAGACGTTATCGGCCGCGAGACGGCGTTGGGGACAATCCCCAAAACGCTGCGGCCCATCTTTCGAGACCGGGACGACTTTTCGGGCGGGCATGAACTGAACGATGCCACCATCGCCGCGCTTGACGCCGCACACGCCCTCGTCGTGCTGTGCTCGACGGTTGCCGCCACACGTCCTGCCGTCAACGAAGAGGCGCGCCTGTTCCGCGCCCGGCACCCTGGCCGCCCGGTTATCCCGCTGATCATCGAGGGCACCTACCCGGACAACTTCCCGCCTGCTCTGCGCTTTGCACTTGAAGCCAGCGGCGGACTGTCGGACCGGCCGGTGACCATTCTCGGGCCAGACTTGCGCGAGACGGGCGACGGCCGTGATCTCGCCTTGGCCAAAGTGGTCGCGGGGCTGACCGGCCTTGCGCCCGATGATGTTTTCCGGCGCGCCGAACGCGAGCGCCGCCGTCAAGGCCGCGTGCGTATGGCGGTGGCGTCCATTGTTATGGGGCTTTTTGCGGCGGGAGGCTATTTCTACTGGGACAGCCTGCAAAAGGGCGCAACGATTGCCGTCCAGCAGCAGGAGAAATCACAGGCTCTATCCATTGCGCAGCAATTGCTCGGCGCCAATCCGGCAGCGGCGGCAACGCCAGGGCAAGAACAGAGTCTCGTGGCGGCGCTCACCGCCATTCAGGAAAACGCGGCCAAAGGCGATGCCGGTTACGCCAAAGCGTTCGAACTGTTGAAGGCGGGCAAAGGGGCGGAGGCAGAGCCCCTGCTTCGTGCCGCCGCCGAGCGAAAGGCCGCGAAGATACAGCAAGATAAGTTCGACACGGCGGCAGCGTATCGAAATCTCGGCGCCATTGCCGGTCTTGGTGATCCAAAGTCGGCGCGTGAAGCCTATGCCAAGGCGCTGGAATTCGACAGCGAAGATATGGAAAGCCTCTATTGGCACGGCAAGTTGCTCAACGAAGCGGGCGATCTATTGACTGCTGAGAAGTCGCTGGGTCGGCTTCTTGAACTCGCAACCAACAAGGCGGTCCCGCGCGGCGTATTTCGCGCGCATTGGGAACTTTGCTATTTGATGATCGACCGAGGAAACTTAACGTTGGCTGGCGAACACGCAAAGGCGGCAGTAGATATTGCGCGACTTAAGGTAGGTAAGGCACCGGACGATTCCGAGTGGCAAACGGAACTGGCCCGTGGACAGACTGGTTCGGGCGACGTGCTCGTCGCCCAAGGCCAATTGCCGGACGCCTTGAAGGCCTTCCGCGATAGCCTCACCATCAGAGAGCGCCTCGCCAAAGCCGACCCCGGAAATGCCGGATGGCAGCGCGATGTCTCCGTCTCCTATGACCGTGTCGGCGACGTGCTCGTCGCCCAAGCCCAACTGCCGGACGCCTTGAAGGCCTTCCGCGATAGCCTCACCATCAGAGAGAGCCTCGCCAAAGCCGACCCCGGAAATGC
>Ga0247838_1004067_pt1 | contig 15983 bp, 9 predicted proteins | sample LaCruzMarch2015__5_FD_189097 | JGI IMG/M metagenome (GOLD analysis project Ga0247838, IMG submission 189097) | Freshwater microbial communities from meromictic Lake La Cruz, Castile-La Mancha, Spain - LaCruzMarch2015_15m | ecosystem: Environmental > Aquatic > Freshwater > Lake | place: Spain... | reverse complement strand
GCAGCAGCCGGGTGTCGCCGGGGGAGACGATCTCGACCTTGCGCAGCATCTGGCGGACGATGACCTCGATGTGCTTGTCGTTGATCTTCACGCCCTGGAGCCGGTAGACGTCCTGGATCTCCTTGACCAGATATTCGGCCAGCGCGGTGACGCCCTTGAGCCGCAGGATGTCGTGGGAGGCCAGTTCACCGTCGGCGATCACCTCGCCGCGCTCCACCCGCTCGCCCTCGAAGACGTTGACGTGGCGCCACTTGGGGATCAGTTCTTCGACCGTCTCGCCGTCGTCCTTGGTGATGACGAGCCGCTGTTTGCCCTTGGTGTCCTTGCCGAAGCCGATGGTGCCGCTGGCCTCCGCGAGCAGCGCCTGCTCCTTGGGCTTGCGCGCCTCGAAGAGATCCGCGACGCGCGGCAGACCGCCGGTGATGTCGCGCGTCTTACTGGACTCCTGCGGGATACGCGCCAGGATGTCGCCGACCCCGACGTGTGCCAGGTCCTCGACGCTGACGATGGCGCCGGCGGTCAGGAAGTAGACCGCGGGGAGATCCGTGCCGACCAGGTTGAGCGCCTTGCCGTCCTCGCCCAACAGCTTGATCATCGGGCGCAGGTCCTTGCCGGTGGCCGGGCGCTGCTTGGGGTCGATGACGACGCGCGAGGTCAGCCCGGTCACGTCGTCCACCTGGGCCTGCACCGTCACGCCCTCGATGAAGTCCTCGAACTCCAGCTTACCGGCCACCTCGGTGACCACCGGGTGGGTGTGGGGGTCCCAGTTGGCGACCACGTCGCCGCCCTTGACCACGTCACCGTCACCGGCGCGCAGGGTGGCACCGTAGGGGACCTTGTAGCGCTCCTTCTCCAGCCCCTTGTCGTCGACCACGGTCAATTCACCGGAGCGCGAGACCGCGACCAGGTTGCCGGTGTGGTGGCGGACCGTCTTGATGTTGTGCAGCCGGATGGTGCCGCCGTTCTTGATCTCGATGCTGCTGACCGCGGCCGTTCGGGACGCCGCACCACCGATGTGGAAGGTGCGCATGGTGAGCTGGGTGCCCGGCTCACCGATGGACTGGGCGGCGATGACGCCCACCGCCTCACCCATGTTGACCCGATGCCCGCGCGCCAGATCGCGCCCATAGCACTGGGCGCAGACACCGATGCGCGACTGGCAGGTGATGGGCGAGCGCACCCGCAACTGGTCGATACCGGCAATCTCGAAGCGCTCCACCATCGACTCATCCAGCATGGAACCGGCGCTGCAAATCAGCTCATCGGTCCCCGGGACATAGACGTCCGTGGATACCACGCGCCCGAGTACCCGCTCGCGCAGGGGCTCGACCACGTCGCCGCCCTCGATGATGGGCGACATCAGCAGCCCCTTCTCGGTCCCGCAGTCGGTCTCCAGAACCACCATGTCTTGGGCCACGTCCACCAGCCGGCGCGTCAGATAACCCGAGTTGGCGGTCTTCAGCGCCGTGTCCGCGAGGCCCTTGCGGGCGCCGTGGGTGGAGATGAAATACTGGATGACGTTGAGCCCTTCACGGAAGTTGGCCGTGATCGGGGTCTCGATGATGGAACCGTCCGGCTTGGCCATGAGGCCGCGCATCCCCGCAAGCTGGCGGATCTGGGCGGCGGAGCCGCGGGCGCCGGAGTCGGCCATCATATAGATGGAGTTGAACGAGTCCTGCTGCACCGGGTTGCCGTCACGGTCCGGGACCGTCTGCTTGCCGAGCTTGGACATCATGGACTTGGCCACCTGGTCGTTGGTGTGCGACCAGATGTCGATGACCTTGTTGTAGCGCTCGCCATTGGTGACCAGACCCGAGGCGTATTGGTCCTCGATTTCCTTCACCTGCTTCTCGGCGTCGGCCAGGATGCCGGGCTTCTCCTCCGGGACCGCCATGTCGTCGAGGCCGATGGACACCCCGGAACGGGTGGCCATGCGGAAGCCCATGTACATGATCTGGTCGGCGAAGACCACGGTCGCCTTCAGCCCCAGGCGGCGATAGCAGGTGTTGATGAGGCGCGAGATCGCCTTCTTGCCGAGCGGGCGGTCGACCAGGTCGAAGGGCAGCCCGTCGGGCACGATGGCGAAGACCAGTGCGCGCCCGAGCGTCGTGCTCTTGATGCTCACCACCGAGCGCAGGGTACCGTCCTCCTCCTTGATGACCTCGGGGATACGCACGCGCACCCGCGCCTGCAGGTCCGCGTGTCCGGTCTCGTAGGCGCGCCGCGCCTCGTCGATGTCACAGTAGACGCTGCCCTCGCCCTTGGCATTGACCCGCTCGCGAGTCGTGTAATAGAGCCCGAGCACCACGTCCTGGGAGGGCACGATGATGGGCTCGCCGTTAGCGGGCGAGAGGATGTTGTTGCTCGCCATCATCAGGGCGCGCGCCTCGATCTGCGCCTCCAGCGACAGGGGCACATGCACGGCCATCTGGTCGCCGTCGAAGTCGGCGTTGAAGGCGGTACAGACCAGCGGATGCAACTGGATCGCCTTGCCCTCGATCAGCACCGGCTCGAAGGCCTGAATGCCCAGGCGATGCAGGGTGGGGGCGCGGTTGAGCATCACCGGGTGCTCGCGGATCACCTCTTCGAGGATATCCCAGACCTCCGGGGTGCCGCGCTCTACCATCTTCTTGGCCGCCTTGATGGTGGCCGCCAGGCCGCGCAATTGCAGCTTGCTGAAGATGAAGGGCTTGAACAGTTCCAGGGCCATGCGCTTGGGCAGGCCGCACTGGTGTAGGCGCAGCGTCGGGCCGACCACGATGACCGAACGGCCGGAGTAGTCGACGCGCTTGCCGAGCAGGTTCTGGCGGAAGCGCCCCTGCTTGCCCTTGATCATGTCGGCGAGCGACTTCAGCGGGCGCTTGTTGGTACCGGTGATGGCCCGACCGCGCCGGCCGTTGTCCAGCAGGGCGTCGACCGCCTCCTGCAACATGCGCTTTTCGTTGCGCACGATGATATCGGGGGCGACCAAGTCCAGGAGCCGCTTCAACCGGTTGTTGCGGTTGATGACGCGCCGGTAGAGGTCGTTCAGATCGGAGGTCGCGAAGCGCCCGCCGTCGAGCGGCACCAGCGGGCGCAACTCCGGGGGCAGCACCGGCAGCACGGTCAGGATCATCCACTCGGGGCGGTTGCCCGAGTCGATCAGCGACTCCATGAGCTTCAGGCGCTTGGCCAGCTTCTTGATCTTGGTCTCGGAGTTGGTGCTCTCGATCTCCTCGCGCATCCGCCGGACCTCGGCCTGGACGTCGATGGTGCGCAGGAGTTCATAGATCGCCTCGGCGCCCATGCGGGCGTCGAACTCGTCCCCGTTCTCCTCCAGTGCCTCCAGGTATTGCTCGTCGGTGAGCAACTGGCCCCGCTCCAGGTTGGGCACCATGTTCGGGTCGATGACCACGAAGGACTCGAAATAGAGCACGCGCTCGATGTCGCGCAGCGTCATATCGAGCAGGAGCCCGATGCGCGACGGCAGGGATTTGAGGAACCAGATGTGGGCGACGGGGCTCGCGAGATCGATATGGCCCATGCGCTCGCGCCGGACCTTGGCCAGCGTGACCTCCACGCCGCACTTCTCGCACACCACGCCGCGGTGCTTCAAGCGCTTGTACTTGCCGCACACGCACTCGTAGTCGCTGATGGGGCCGAAGATCTTGGCGCAGAAGAGCCCGTCACGCTCCGGCTTGAAGGTGCGGTAATTGATGGTCTCGGGCTTCTTGACCTCACCGAAGGACCAGGACCGGATCATCTCGGGCGAGGCCAGCCCGATCTTGATCGCGTCGAATTCCAGGGCCTGACCCTGCTGCTTGATAATCTTGAGAAGGTCTTTCAATTCACGATCTCCCAGCTTGACGTAGGAGGCCCACCCGCGGGCCGATGAGTCGCGTTAGTCGCGGCGGCTCGCGCCGCCGCTCCTACGTTCAGTCCTGTTCCAACTCGATGTTGATCCCGAGCGAGCGGATTTCCTTCACCAGCACGTTGAAGGACTCCGGCATGCCGGCCTCCATGCGGTGGTCGCCATCGACGATGTTCTTGTACATCTTGGTGCGCCCGTTCACATCGTCGGACTTGACCGTGAGCATCTCCTGCAGCGTATAGCCCGCGCCATAGGCCTCCAGGGCCCAGACCTCCATCTCCCCGAAGCGCTGACCGCCGAACTGCGCCTTGCCGCCCAGCGGCTGCTGGGTTACCAGGCTGTAGGGGCCGGTGGAGCGGGCGTGCATCTTGTCGTCGACCAGGTGGTTCAACTTCAACATGTACATATAGCCCACGGTCACCGGGCGCTCGAAGGGGTCGCCGGTGCGCCCGTCGCAGAGCAGGGTCTGGCCGACCGGGATGCCCTGGGCGGTGTTGTCGCGCTCGGCGAGCACCAGCATCCCGCGGATCTCGTCCTCGGTGGCACCGTCGAAGACCGGGGTGGCGAGCGGCACGCCCTTCACCAGGTTGCGCGACAGTTCCAGGATTTCCTCGTCCGTGAAGCTCGCCAGGTCCTCCTGGCGCCCGCTGGTGTTGTAGACCTTGTCCAGGAACTCGCGCAGCTCGGCCACCGCGGTCTGAGACCGGAGCAGGCGCTCGATCTTGACCCCGAGACCATTGGCCGCCCAGCCCAGGTGGGTCTCCAGGATCTGGCCCACGTTCATACGCGAGGGCACGCCGAGCGGGTTGAGCACGATGTCCACCGGCTCACCGTCGGCGGAGAAGGGCATGTCCTCCACCGGCACGACCTTGGAGATGACGCCCTTGTTGCCGTGGCGCCCGGCCATCTTGTCGCCCGGCTGGATGCGCCGCTTGACCGCGACATAGACCTTGACCATCTTGAGCACGCCCGGGGCCAGGTCGTCACCGCTCGCGATCTTGCGCTTCTTGACCTCGTAGCGGTCGCGGAACTCCTCGCGCTGCAGCTTGATCTGGTTGGCGACGGCCTCCAACTGCACGGCGACCTCCTCGCCGTGCATCCGGATCTCGAACCAGCGATCGCGCGACCCCCGTTCGGTGATCTCCTGCAGGTAGGTCTTGGTGATCTTGGAGCCGGGCTTGAGCGTACCGGGGCCGCCGTCGGCAACCTTGCCGATGAGCATCCGCTCCACGCGCTGGAAGGTGTCGTTCTCCATGATGCGCGCCTGGTCCGCGAAGTCCTTGCGCACCCGATCGAGTTCCTGTTCCTGGATCTGCTGGGCGCGCTTGTCGCGCTCCACCCCGTCGCGGGTGAAGACCTGCACATCGACCACGGTGCCGGTCATACCCGAGGGCAGACGCAGCGAGGTGTCCTTCACGTCGGACGCCTTCTCGCCGAAGATGGCGCGCAGCAGCTTTTCCTCGGGGGTGAGCTGGGTCTCGCCCTTGGGTGTCACTTTGCCCACCAGGATGTCGCCGTCGCGCACCTCGGCACCCACATAGACGATACCCGACTCATCGAGCTTCGACAGGGCCGACTCGCCGACGTTGGGGATGTCGCTCGTGATCTCCTCCGGCCCCAGCTTGGTGTCGCGGGCCAGACAGGTCAGCTCCTCAATGTGGATGCTGGTGAAGCGGTCCTCCTGGACCACCCGCTCGGAGATCAGGATCGAGTCCTCGAAGTTGTAGCCGTTCCAGGGCATGAAGGCGACGCGCAGGTTCTGGCCCAGGGCCAGTTCGCCCATGTCGGTGGAGGGACCGTCGGCCAGGACGTCATCCTTGGCAATGGCATCCCCTGGCTTCACCAGCGGACGCTGGTTGATACAGGTGTTCTGGTTGGAGCGGGTGTACTTGGTCAGGGTGTAGATGTCGACACCCGGCACGCCGGGCTCGGCCTCCTCGTCGTTGACCCGTACCACGATACGCGCGGCATCCACCGATTCGATGGCACCGCCGCGGCGCGCCCGCACCACCACGCCCGAGTCCTTGGCCACCGCCCGCTCCATGCCGGTGCCCACCAGGGGCTTCTCGGCGCGCAGTGTCGGCACCGCCTGGCGCTGCATGTTGGAGCCCATGAGGGCGCGGTTGGCGTCGTCGTGCTCCAAGAAGGGGATGAGCGAGGCGGCCACCGAGACGATCTGCCTAGGTGAGACGTCCATGTACTGGACCTCGTCCGGGGCCTTCATCGTGAACTCGTTCGAGTGCCGACAGGACACCAGCGCATCGGTCAGCAGTCCGTCCGGGTCCAGGGTCGCATTGGCCTGGGCGATGACGAAGTTGCCCTCCTCGATCGCGGAGAGATAATCGATCTCCATGCCGGCCCGCCCGCCTTCCACCTTGCGGTAGGGCGTCTCCAGGAAGCCGTAGCGATTGGTGCGGGCATAGACCGCGAGCGAGTTGATCAGACCGATGTTCGGGCCTTCCGGGGTCTCGATCGGGCACACCCGGCCATAGTGCGTCGGGTGCACGTCGCGCACCTCGAAGCCGGCACGCTCGCGCGCCAGACCGCCGGGGCCCAGTGCCGAGACGCGCCGCTTGTGGGTGACCTCGGAGAGCGGATTGTTCTGGTCCATGAACTGGGACAGCTGGCTGGAACCGAAGAACTCCTTGATCGCGGCCGACACCGGCTTGGCGTTGATCAGTTCCTGAGGCATCAGGCCCTCGGACTCGGCCAGCGACAGGCGCTCCTTGACCGCACGCTCGACCCGCACCAGACCGACGCGGAACTGGTTCTCCGCCATTTCGCCGACACAGCGGATACGCCGGTTGCCCAGGTGGTCGATGTCATCCACGGTGCCGCGGCCGTTGCGCAGTTCCACCAGCACCTTGAGCGCGTCGATGATGTCGGAGGTCTCGCCGTTCTCGTTGCGCAGCGCGACGGAGAAGGCATCGGTCCGGCCGCTGAAATAGCGCCCGTCATAGAGCACGCCCGGGCCCTCCTCGGAGGGGCGCCCGAGTCGGCGGTTGAATTTCATGCGCCCGACCGCGGACAGGTCATAGCGGTCCGGGGTGAAGAAGAGATTGTGGAAAAGGTTCTGGGCCGCGTCTTTGGTGGGCGGCTCGCCGGGGCGCATCATCCGGTAGATCTCGACCATGGCCTCCAGTTCGGTGGTGGTCGGGTCGATGCGTAGCGTCTCGGAGATATAGGGCCCCTGATCCAGGTCGTTGACGAACAGGGTCTCGACATGATCGATGCCCTTGGCGATCAAGAGCGCCATCAACTCGCGGGTCAGCGCCGTATTGGCCTCGGCGATGACCTCACCGGTGGCCTTGTCCACCTGGGCGCGTGCCACCACGCGGCCGACCATGAAGTCCGGGGGCACCTCCAGGCGCTCCACCCCGGCCTTCTGCAGCTCGCGGATATGGCGGGCGGTGACGCGCCGACCGGCCTCCACGATCACCTGCTCGCCGATCTTCACGTCGAAGCCGACGGTCTCGCCGCGCAGCCGCTCGGGCACCAGGTCAAGTGACACGTCGTCGCCCGAGAAACGGAAGGTATCGGTCTCGAAGAAGCGTTCCAGGATGTCCTCGACCCCGTAGCCCAGGGCGCGCAGCACGATGGTCGCCGGCAGCTTGCGGCGCCGGTCGATACGCACGAAGACGTTGTCCTTGGGATCGAACTCGAAGTCGAGCCAGGACCCGCGGTAGGGGATCACCCGCGCCGAGAACAGCAGCTTGCCCGAGGAGTGCGTCTTGCCCTTGTCGTGGTCGAAGAAGACGCCTGGGGAGCGGTGGAGCTGGGAGACGATGACCCGCTCGGTGCCGTTGATGATGAAGGTGCCGGTCTCGGTCATGAGCGGCAGTTCGCCCATGTAGACCTCCTGCTCCTTGATGTCCTTCACCACCTTGGCGCCCGCCGGGGCCTCCTTGTCGTAGATCACGAGGCGCAGCAGTACGCGCAGGGGCGCCGCATAGGTCGCCCCGCGCAGGTGACATTCGCGCACGTCGAAGGGCGGCTCGCCCAGGCGGTAGCTGACGTACTCCAAGACTGCGTAGCCGGAGTAGCTCTCGATCGGGAACACGGTCTTGAAGGCCGCGTGCAGGCCCTCATCCAGGCGCTTTTTCGGCGCCAGATCGGCCTGCAGGAACTCGCGGTAGGACTCGATCTGGGTTGCCAGAAGGAAGGGCACGTCCAGGATCGTCGGACGCTTGCCGAAGTCTTTACGGATGCGCTTTTTTTCGGTGAACGAATAAGCCATTATGCCTTCCCTCGAAAAACTTGGATCAGACGTACTTTGCCATTCTCAACGAAACGGCAAAAGGCCGGCGGCAAATCGCCGCCAGCCTAATGAGTCCGTGAAGAACGGGCGCGACGCAACGCGCCGTTACTTCACTTCGACGGTAGCGCCGGCCTCCTCCAACTGCTTCTTGGCCTCTTCGGCATCGGCCTTGGAGACGGCTTCCTTGATGGTGTTGGGAACGCCTTCCACGGCATCCTTGGCTTCCTTCAGCCCCAAACCGGTGAGCGCCCGCACCGCCTTGATCACGCCCACCTTGTTCGCACCGAAGGAGGTGAGGATGACGTTGAATTCGGTCTGCTCCTCCACCGGAACGACCTCGGCGGCGGCGGCCGCGGGGCCCGCGACGACCGCGGCGGCGGCGGTGACACCGAACTTCTCTTCCATCATCGCGATGAGGTCAACGACCTCCAGTACGGTCATGTTACCGATCGCGTCGAGGATCTCTTCTTTCGAAACGGCCATTTGCCTGTCTCCTTAAATCACATTGCGTTTGAACGAGGCGCGCTTCAGGCGGCCTCTTTGGCATCGCGAACTGCGGCGAGGGTGCGGACGAGCTTGCCCGGTACCTCGTTGATCGTCGCTGCAAGCTTCTGGACCGGGGCCTTCATCGTCGCCAGCAACAGGCTCAAGGCCTGGTTGCGGGTCGGCATCTTGGCCAGATCCCCGAGCTTGGATGGGTCGAGCAATTTGCCCCCGACAGCCACCAGGCGTACCTGGAACTTGTCGTGTTCTTTGGCAAAGGCTTGCGCAACCCGCGCCACGGCACCCGGGTCTTCGTTCGCGAATGCCAGGATCAGCGGGCCCTTGAGCCCATCCTGCATACACGCGAACTCCGTGCCCTCCAGCGCGCGCCGGGCCAGGGTATTCTTGACCACCCGGACATAGACCCCGACCTTGCGCGCCTCGACGCGCAACTTCGTGATCTGCCCGACGGTCAGCCCCCGGTATTCGGCCCCGACGGCCGAAAAGGCGCCCCGTGCGACTTCCGCAACTTCGGCGACGATTGCTTCTTTCTGCGCAAGATTCAGCGCCACTGTCGTCACCTCTCCAGTCAAGGTCCACCCGACCGCAAGGTCGGGTTGCGTCATCGGTCAGCCATTCCCCGGCCGACCGAAACGCCGTGCAGTGCGCCGTCATCAACAATGTGACTCGGGAGCACCGTCTGCGCAGGCATCTCACGTCATTAAGGCGCACCGCCCGGGTCCCTTCCGGTCACCGCGCCACCTGCGGTCTTTGACGGTCCCCGACCAGGTCGGGGCCCCAAAGATGTGTCCGGCCTGCGGCCGGACCCGAAGAACTAAAGGAGCGGCAGATGATCCACCACGAGGCCCGGCCCCATGGTGGTCGAGACCGTGACCTTGCGCATATAGATACCCTTGGAGCTGCTGGGCTTAGCCTTCATCAGGTTCCCCAGCAAGGCCTCCAGGTTCTCGCGCAGCTTGAGCGGCTCGAAGTCCACCCGACCCAGGGGGCAATGGATAATGCCGCCCTTGTCGGTGCGGTAGCGCACCTGCCCCGCCTTGGCGTTGCGGACCGCCTCGGCCACATCGGCGGTGACGGTGCCGACCTTGGGGTTCGGCATCAGGCCGCGGGGACCCAGGATCTTGCCGAGTTGGCCGACGACGCGCATGGCATCCGGGGAGGCGATGACTACGTCGAAGTCCATCTGCCCGGCCTTGATCTGCTCCGCCAGGTCCTCAAATCCGACCCGGTCCGCGCCCGCCGCGGTCGCCGCCTCGGCATTGGCACCCTGCGCAAAGACCGCGACCCGCACGGTCTTGCCGATGCCGTGGGGCAGCACGGTGGAACCGCGCACCACCTGATCGGACTTGCGCGGGTCGACACCCAGGTTCACGGCCACATCGACGCTCTCAACGAACTTGATGCGCGAGACTTCTTTCAGCAGGCCAAAGGCATCTTCGGCCGGATACGCCTTGCCGCGCTCGATCCGCGCACGGATCTCGGCCTGCCGCTTGCTTTGCTTTGCCATGATCAGATCACCCCCTCGACGTCCAGGCCCATGGAACGGGCGCTGCCCGCGATGGTACGCACCGCCGCGTCCAGATCGGCCGCGGTCAGGTCGGGCATCTTGCTGGTGGCAATCGCCTCGAGCTGCTCGCGTGTGACCTTGCCTACCTTGGTGGTATGGGGCACGGCACTGCCTTTCGGGATACCGGCGGCCTTTTTCAGCAGGATGGAGGCGGGAGGCGTCTTGGTGATAAAGGTAAAGCTGCGATCCGAGTAGACGGTGATGACCACCGGGATCGGCATACCCTGTTCGAGTTCCTGCGTTCGGGCATTGAATGCCTTGCAGAACTCCATGATGTTGACGCCGTGCTGACCAAGCGCCGGACCGACCGGCGGACTGGGATTGGCAATCCCCGCCTTGACCTGCAGCTTGATGTAGGCGTTTATTTTTTTCGCCATGCTTCATCTCCAGATGGGTAGTAGCGCCAGGGATTCACGCCCCGGCTCCCCGTGTTGAGCCCCACGCCGGGGCCAATAAAGAATCAATTACGGAATGCTTGTCGCGTCGTTGTCGTTGTCGAGATTATCGTAGCGCCACGGATTCTCTCACACGAAAATTTGCGTCGCTTCTCCGATTACGATTACGACAACGACAAGGTTAGGTCAGTTCTCGACTCGTTACCTAGCCCTTTTCGACCTGGGAAAACTCCAGGTCTACCGGCGTCGAGCGGCCGAAGATCAGGACCGAGACCTTCACGCGGCTCTTGTCGTAATCGACCTCTTCGACCACGCCATTGAAGTCCGTGAAGGGGCCATCGACGACGCGCACTACCTCGCCGGGCTCGTAGAGCACCTTTGGACGCGGCTTCTCGACGCCGTCCTGCATGCGCTGCAGGATCGCGTCCGCCTGCTTGTCGGGGATCGGCGCAGGGCGGTCGCCGGTACCGCCGATGAAGCCCATGACCTTGGGCACGCTCTTGACCAGGTGCCAGGTCTCATCGGTCATTTCCATGTGCACCAGCACATAGCCCGGAAAGAACTTACGCTCGCTCTTGCGTTGCTGGCCGTTGCGCATCTCCACGACCTCCTCGGTCGGGACCAGCACGGTCCCGAAGAAGTCTTCCAGGCCCGCGCGGCGGACCCGCTCATCGAGCGAGCGCTTGACCTGTCCTTCAAACCCCGAATAGGCGTGTATGACATACCAACGTTTGGACACTGTCAGCCTCCTTGGCCGGTGAGGAACCTCAGGATTCCCATCAATACGGAATCGAACAGCCATAAGACCAGGGCGACGACGACGACCATCGCCATGACCACCAGGGTGGTCTGGATGGTCTCCTGGCGGGTGGGCCAGACGACCTTGCGTACTTCCATACGGGCATCGGCAACAAATTGCCAGAGCGCACGCCCCTGTTCCGTCTGTAGCGCGATCGCCACGGCCCCGCCGCTGATGACGAGCAGCCCCACGACCCGCAGCAGCCCTGACCAGGCCGCGAAATAATAGAAGGCAAAGATGCCGAGAATCAGCAGCAATGCGGCACCAGCCAGCTTGGCAATATCCAAGCTGGCACCTTTGACCTCAATGCCTGGTGTCATGGGCTGACGTGTCGCCTCGGGGTGGGGTGGGGGGCGATGGTTGAATGGCAGGCCAGGAGGGACTCGAACCCCCAACCTGCGGTTTTGGAGACCGCTGCTCTGCCAATTGAGCTACTGGCCTAGAAACTTGGCTTAAGGCCCGGGGCCGGGCGGCGAGGACCGGGAACGTTCCCGGCGACCCTCGCGGCGCGACCTTAGAGCCGAATGACTACTCGAGAATCTTTGCGACCACGCCGGCGCCGACGGTACGACCACCCTCACGGATGGCAAAACGCAGCCCGTCTTCCATGGCAATCGGGTTGATCAGCTTGATCACCATCTTCACGTTGTCCCCCGGCATCACCATCTCGATGCCCTCCGGCAGGGTGCAGGCACCCGTGACGTCGGTGGTGCGGAAGTAGAACTGCGGACGGTAACCGTTGAAGAACGGGGTGTGACGCCCGCCTTCTTCCTTGGATAAGATGTACACTTCGGCCTCGAAGTGGGTGTGCGGGGTGATGCTCTTGGGCTTGGCCAACACCTGGCCGCGCTCCACGTCCTCCCGCTTGGTGCCGCGCAACAGCACGCCGATGTTGTCCCCGGCCTGCCCCTGATCGAGCAGCTTGCGGAACATCTCCACGCCGGTGCAGATGGTCTTGGTGGTGTCATGGATGCCGACGATCTCGACCTCCTCACCGACCTTGACGATGCCGCGCTCCACCCGCCCGGTCACCACGGTGCCGCGCCCGGAGATCGAGAACACGTCCTCGATCGGCATCAGGAAGGGGCCGTCGATGGCGCGCACCGGCTGCGGGATATAGCTGTCGATCGCGTCCATCAGCTTGTCGATGGATTGGGTGCCGTATTCGGAGGCGTCCCCCTCCATGGCGAGCTTGGCCGAACCGATGATGATCGGGGTGTCGTCGCCGGGGAAGTCGTAGCTCTGGAGCAGCTCGCGCACCTCCAGTTCCACCAGTTCCAGCAACTCGGCGTCGTCGACCATGTCGGCCTTGTTCATGTAGACGACGATGTAGGGCACCCCGACCTGACGCGCCAGCAGGATGTGCTCGCGGGTCTGCGGCATGGGGCCGTCGGCCGCCGACACGACCAGGATGGCACCGTCCATCTGCGCCGCGCCGGTGATCATGTTCTTCACATAGTCGGCGTGTCCGGGGCAGTCGACGTGCGCATAGTGGCGCGCCTTGCTTTCGTATTCGACGTGCGCCGTGGCGATCGTGATGCCGCGTTCGCGCTCTTCCGGGGCGTTGTCGATCTGGTCATAGGCGCGCGCCACACCGCCGAATTTCTTCGCCTGGTGCATGGTGATGGCGGCCGTCAGCGTGGTCTTGCCATGATCGACGTGACCGATCGTGCCCACGTTCAGGTGCGGCTTGGTGCGCGAAAATTTTTCTTTGGACATGAACTGCTCTCCGCCAAGTTCTGATGGGCAAAGGTCCGGGGCCTTAAGTCCGACAAGGACCGGGCTCGGGCAACGACAAGCCGACCGGCACGACGCCGGCTACGCGAAACTGGAGCCCATGATCGGAGTCGAACCGATGACCTCACCCTTACCAAGGGTGTGCTCTACCAACTGAGCTACATGGGCAAAAACCATATCTTGGAGCGGGTGATGGGGATCGAACCCACACCATCAGCTTGGAAGGCTGAGGTTCTACCATTGAACTACACCCGCGTAGCGCCTTCCGGACTGATCTTTCGGCGCCCTAACGGCCCGGCCAGGCAGGAATTTCCTGACGCGGATCATCCGGACTGCCACCTCACGAAAACGCTGCGCTGCAACCGTCTGCGCGCTTGCGACTCACCTGCTGATGGTGGAGGGGGGAGGATTCGAACCTCCGAAGGCTGAGCCGTCAGATTTACAGTCTGATCCCTTTGACCGCTCGGGAACCCCTCCGAATCGAGCGGCGCAGTATAGGTCACCTGTACCCTCTCGTCAACCCGACTTGGTCGACACGGGCGCCCCCGCCGAACTGCTATATTTGCGTCGAGGCACCACGCCGCGAACGGCCTCGATCATCATTCCGGCCACTGGGAGCGCCGCACCCCAGTGCGGCGCGGCCTAACCGCAGCACGCAACGCTGCGGTCGCTTGCGAGGCCGCGTCGCACTGGGGTGCGGCGCTCCCATCGCCCGAGCGGACTTACGCGCGCGCTCGTCGGTGCGGCTTGGCCGGAGTTATGATCGAGGCCCCACGAACGATGCTGACGACGCCCCGGCCCCGGGACCCCGGCCAAGCCCCGGCGGCCGACCTCCGGGGACCCGCGCGATGCCCGGGTGCCAGATGTTAACCTACTGAACAAACACAGGAGTCTACGATGGACGTCACGATATTCGGCAGCGGCTATGTCGGCCTGGTGACCGGGGTCTGTCTCGCGGAGGTCGGCAACAACGTCCTGTGCATCGACGTCGACCCGGACAAGATCGCGCTGCTCAACGGCGGCGGGGTACCGATCTTCGAGCCCGGCCTCGACGATATGATCCAAAAGAACCGCACGGCCGGGCGCCTGAGCTTCTCCACGGATGCCGCGGCCGGGGTCCGGCACGGGCTCTTTCAGTTCATCGCGGTGGGCACGCCGCCCGACGAGGACGGGTCCGCGGACCTCCAGTATGTGCTGGGGGTGGCCCGGACCATCGGCGAGCACATCGACTCCTACCGGATCGTCGTGGACAAGTCTACCGTCCCGGTTGGCACCGCGGACAAGGTGGCGGCGCAGATCGCGCAGACCCTGGCGACACGCGGCGTCGCGGCGCAATACGATGTGGTGTCCAATCCGGAGTTCCTGAAGGAGGGGGCCGCCATCGAGGACTTCATGCGCCCGGACCGGATCATCGTCGGCACCGACAACCCCCGCACCGGCGAGTTGCTGCGGGCGCTCTATGCCCCCTTCAACCGCAGTCATGACCGCGTGATGCTGATGGATATCCGCTCGGCCGAACTGACCAAGTACGCCGCCAACGCCATGCTGGCGACCAAGATCAGCTTCATGAACGAGCTGTCCAACATCGCCGAGGCGGTCGGCGCGGACATCGAGAAGGTCCGCATCGGGATCGGCTCGGACCCGCGCATCGGCTACCAGTTCATCTATCCGGGGTGCGGCTACGGCGGCTCCTGTTTTCCCAAGGATGTCCGCGCACTGGAGCACAGCGCCCGCACCCTGGGCTACCGGGCCGAGTTGCTGGCCGCCGTGGAGGCGGTCAATTTCCGCCAGAAGGAGGTCCTGTTCGCCAAGATCTCGGACTACTTCGGCGGTGACCTCAAGGGCCGGACGCTGGCCCTCTGGGGCCTGTCGTTCAAGCCCAACACGGACGACATGCGCGAGGCCTCCAGCCGCACCTTGATGGAGGCCCTGTGGGCGGTTGGCGCCCGGGTGCGCGCCTTCGACCCGGTCGCGATGGACGAGACGCGCCGACTCTACGGCGACCGGGCGGACCTCACCCTGACCAAGGACGCGCTGCAGGCCCTCGACGGGGCCGACGGGCTCGCGATCCTCACCGAGTGGAGCCAATTCCGCAGTCCCAACTTCACGGACATCAGGGCCCGGCTCAAGCATTCGGTGATCTTCGACGGCCGCAACGTCCTGGACGCCCGCCTGGCCACCGCCGCCGGGCTCACCTACCTGTCCATCGGCCGGGCGCCGGCGCGGCCGGCCTGAGGCAGCGCACCGCCGCCCCCCGCGGTGGTGGCGCGGGCCCGCACCACCGCGGCCGGCCGCTGCCGCCCCGCGGCATCTGGTTGCCCCATGCGGGGCTGCGTGCCTTTCCCACAACAGCCCGCCGCGGGCCGTCGCACGCGGGCGACAGGCGTTCGACAGCCGCGGTTCCTCGCTGGTACGCGCATGGACCGATTTCCTGACGCAGACATGCACAGTGTTATTTTCAGGACCAAGCGGGTCACATTACGAAAGTTTTATGATAATTTTGCTACGTGGACTAAGACCCACACAAGTGCGCCATCCCTGGACAGAATCCATTATAACCACGAGGACAAAATGTCACAGTCAAGAACCGCCGCCCTGCTCGGCCTCGCCTCCGTCCTGGCCGTCACCACCGCTGAGGCCACCAACGGCTACATGCCCTCCGCCTTCTCCCCCAGTTCCAAGGGCATGGCCGGGTCGGGCCAGGTCGCCATGCCCCAGGACGCCCTGACCGTCATCTGCAACCCGGCGGGGCTGCACCGGGTCGGTGAGCGTCTGGACTTCGGGCTCGCCCTGTTCAGCCCGCACCGCGAGTACCAGGGCATCACCCCGAACGGGGCGACCGGCGCCTACGCCCCGATCGGCAGCGGCCCCAC
>Ga0247838_1004066_pt1 | contig 15984 bp, 12 predicted proteins | sample LaCruzMarch2015__5_FD_189097 | JGI IMG/M metagenome (GOLD analysis project Ga0247838, IMG submission 189097) | Freshwater microbial communities from meromictic Lake La Cruz, Castile-La Mancha, Spain - LaCruzMarch2015_15m | ecosystem: Environmental > Aquatic > Freshwater > Lake | place: Spain... | reverse complement strand
TAGAGATGTTGCTTATTGTTGTTACCAATGTCAGAAGAGCAACTTGCCGCCCTGCTTGCCAAACTCAAAGACGATACGGGGCTTCAGGAGAAACTCAAAGGGGCTGCTGACCTTGATGCCGTATTGGCGATAGCGAAGGATGCTGGGTTTGATATCAGCAAGGCTGCTTGGCTCAGGTATCAAGCTCAGCAAACTATTGAGCTAAGTGATGAAGAGTTGGAGGGGGTTGCTGGCGGAGGGAGCTATGCTGGCTACGGATGCGATGACGATTTTTCTACTATCCTAGGATGCGGCATTTTTTAGGGACTATCTACTACTATCCCACCTCCACCCCTGCCACCACAGGGGCTTTATGCCGCCAACATTTTTATTTCTTAATACACGCCAAGAGCACCCAAAACAGTATCCGATACCTGGCACCATCTCTCACCTCAACTGACAATCTTGAGCCGCTTTTCCTTCCCAACTAATTACCAAATAATTCCACCCACAGCAAAGAAAGACATCTCAATGTTTAACCTCTACTGATACATCTATCTTCTCTACGCAGCTACCAAATACATCGCTCTTTATCGCCATCACGGATGCCATTTGCCCGCCTAAATCTCACTGCTATTTGGTGCCAGTTATCAGCGATTTGATTGAGGCGGCATAGGAAGGTCTTTGGATGGTGTGGTGGTTATGAGAATGGCTGTATGAGGAAGTGCTGAGTGGTGCTGACAGCAGTGCTGTGGCAGGCTTATAAATGGAATATCACTTGCCGCTATTGGCGATGTCAGAAGAGCAACTTGCCGCACTGCTTGCCAAGCTCAAAGACGATGAGGGGCTTCAGGAGAAGCTCAAAGGTGCTTCTGACCTTGATGCCGTCTTGGTGATAGCAAAGGATGCTGGATTTGATATCAGCAAGGCTGATTGGCTCAGGTATCAAGCAAAGCAAACTATTGAGCTAAGTGATGAGGAGCTAGAGGGAATTGCTGGGGGAGGATTTACAGGAGCTGGAGTGTTTTGTCCGAACTTATCGCGTAAGTGTTGAGGTTCCAGAACTATCTCTCTTTTATCTTATCCCACCTCCACCCCTGCCACAACAGGGGTTTTTATTTATCTAAACATCCCCAAAAGCCTCAAAACAGTATCCGATACCTGGCACCATTAGCAGCCGCCAACAGCGTAAATAGGCTTCCCTGAATAACACCAGAGAGAGTTTTTATATCCGCCCATTGCAAAGAAAGATAACTCCATTCTTGATCTCTACTGATACATCTATTCCCTCAAGGCAACTACCAAATACTTCGCTCTCTATCGCCATCACGGATGCCATTTGCTTTTCTTAATCTCACTTCAATTTGTTGCCAGTTATCAGGGATTTAATTGAGGCGGCATAGGAAGGTCTTGGGAAGGTGTGGTGGCTATGTATGGAAGTGCTGAGGAATGCTGACAGGGGTGCTGTGGCAGGTTTATAAATGGAATATCACTTGCCGCTATTGGCGATGTCAGAAGAGCAACTAGCAGCACTGCTTGCCAAACTCAAAGACGATACGGGCTTGCAAGAGAAACTCAGAACTGCTGCTGACCTTGATGCCGTATTGGCGATAGCAAAGGATGCTGGATTTGAAGTCAGCAAGGCAGATTGGCTTAGGTATCAAGCAAAGCAAATTATTGAGCTGAGTGACGAGGAGTTGGAGGGAGTGGCTGGGGGGATACTGCCACTTAGACCGACTAGAATGTTTGGTGTTGGTCCGGGTTGTTAGACCCTGACAAGAAAAAAGAGTCAACATCTAAGCCAACATTTCTCAATCCCTGCGGCACCTCAGGTTTTTTTTATTTATTCATAGATCCAGACCGCACGCCATCCTACATGAGAAATGTTAAACTCTGCTCATTCTCATTTTATTTATACCCTTAAACATTTACCCCCTAAACTAACAACAAAATACTATGCTCTCTACTGCTATCAATAACACAACCGCTAAATGATGTTGACATCAGCATCTAGTTGAGCTATAATTATAATAATTACATTCCGTATCCCTAATCAATGTCAGAAGACCAACTCATGGCATTCCTTGAAGCCGTTAAATCAGATGTAGTTTTGCAAGATCAACTTAAAGCATCAACCGATGGTGATATTGATACTCAACTAGAAATTAATGCAGTCATTGAAATTGCAAAAGCGGCAGGTTTTAGTATTAGTGCTGGTGATTTATTGAGAAATCAAGCTAAGGGAATTATGGAGCTCAGCGATGAAGAGCTGGAAAATGTAGCTGGAGGAGCAGATTGTAGGGGTAGGAGAACTTTCTTACCTGATAGAACTAGAAATGAATGTAGATAGAACTAGAAAAGAAATGAATGCCCACACTTTATAAGATGAAAGCTGAGCTGTATTGGAAAACAAAATATCTAAATATGGCCCCCTGGTTTCCTGGGTTTGTCATCTTTTTTTATGGTAATTTGCTTGTAATTATTTTTACTTTTCCCTGTGGTGAAGTTAAGTATTAATATTCTCTGCTTTTGTTAATTCATTCATTTCATCAATGCATCTACTAAATAGTTATCACACTATAGTCATTATGGCTTCCATGCAGCAAGCGCTTTGATGATAGCGAAAGCATAGATTAGGCCTCTAATGTCAGAAAAGAAGTTGAGAGGAAAGAATCATCCTTGTGGTAAATACTTAATGAATTAAAAATTAGCATATAGCATAATCTATTCACATGTTTTTTACTGTAGATGGGTTGCCAGAGCGATTTCACTTCAAAACTTTAACTCGTTGATTCAGGGCCGTTAGTGCTCCATCCGGCCACTGAGCTGAATAGCGATAGAGAAGTGCCACGGCGTCGTTATATTCTTTTGTAGCTTTAGCATGTTCCCTTGATGCATCGATCGACTGAGTAATTGCTTGAACAACAGATGTCATATCTGAAAACCCATTATTGAATCTCGCCCGAACTGCAATTAACGCATTAGATGCAGATTGAACAAGTTCTTTTGTGGTTTGAAGTGCTAATTTAGAAGCAATATAATTGGCATATGCAATTTCAACTTCCTTGGCGACTGTTAATTGCTGTGAGGCAGCTTTGTCTACATACTCTTGGGCAGAATATTGTTTGGCTTGAGCCTGGGCAGCTTTAACCCCACCATCAAAAACCTTCCAATTAAAGCCCAAGAGTATTCTGTTGTCCCAATTCGTTTCATCTGATATTCTACCTCTTTCAATTGATTTAACCGGTCTAATTGGTGTTTCATTTTCTTGATCTCTATTCTCATACTTAGTAGATTTACTCACGTAATTGCCTGCGGCAGTAGCATTTAAGGTCGGCAAATAGGAATTGTAAATTGCAGTAGCAGACCATCTGAAACTGGAAGCCATTGCAAGGCTGGCCTGTATTTCTTCTCGCATACGTTCAGCTTGAGCGATAGTTTCCGCTTGAGATTCCTTCCATTCGCCCACCAAAGTTAGTTCACCAGCTGCTAATGTCATCGTACCAATGGGAGCAGCAATTAATGCAGCTAATTCTGCAGACGCTAGCGCAAGGCTTTTGTAGGAAGATATAAGCAGATTAAGAGTCTTAAGTTGTTGAGTGCGAATCTGCTCAACCTGGCTTATATCTGCAGTACCAGCATTGAAATTAGCAACAGTAACAGTAACTTGCTCAGTAGTTGAATTCAAAATACCTTGGTAATTTTTAATTAACTGCTGTTGCTCTTGCAGATTAAAAAATGCCAACTGGGTTTGGAGAACAATATCTCTAGCTTCTACATTGAAAAGCAATTGGTTGGCGCGCAAAATCTCGCTAGAGGAGTTTGTATTGGGAGCCCTAGAAGGATCAAAAAATGTCCAATTCAGGTTAACAGAAGGAGCAATAATAGTTGAATTTGTAACTATTAGCGGTAGATTCTTGGAGAAAAAGTTATAGGAATTGTTGTTAGAAAACTCTAAATCTGGGTACCATGAGCGCCGAACTGCTATTAAATTCCATTCAGATTGTTGAATAGTTGTATATTTAATAGCTAGGCGTGGATTATTTAAAAGGGCTAGCTCAATGGCCTGCTGTAGGGATACAAAACGAGAGCGTGATTTGAAATTCTTAACTAAGTTATCTAACGCCCGCTCAACCTCAACAACAGCTGCATTTACTGTATAACGAGGTGCTATGCGTCCATTAATACTAAATGATAGGGCTGGAATTTGTAATGAAAGCAGAAGTACAAATGAAGCAACAAAGGTTTTTGTTGAAATTGGATTAGACACAAAAGACTTCATTAGATGTATGCTTGGTTTGTGTTACAGCAATTTGCTAGCAGGTTCACTTTCCACAATTTACCCTTTTCCCCAAAATATACAGTAAGCATGGCACATTCGCAAGCGTTAGAGAACTACCTCAAAGGTTTCAAAAGCAGGGATATCGCTTGGCCGTCAGTTGCAACATCAGAGCTAGGATTAGATTGGTGGAGAATTTTATGCTTGGATCAGAGTTTAGAGGTGATTTGGTTGAAGCTTTGTTTAGCTTTGCCCCAATTACGACTACCTCAGATTTCAGGAATCAGCAAAACCACCCTTTATCGTAATACTGTATTACGTAGAGATTTAACATTAAGTTTAGAATTACTTACAGCTGATCAGATTCTTCATTCACCACAAAATTTGCGATTATGGGTGGCTGATCACCCTTTTGGCGCAGCACCAGTGCTAGCAACAACTAATTATCAGGATTTCATTTGGCTTGTTAGGGCACTTGCACATAGGGGCGAACCGATTGAACCGCAACACGGAGTTCATGCACAAGCGGTTAGGGGCCTAATCCATTGGGGATTGATAGATCTACATGGAGCGGATATTCGCGCTAGCTTGATATTGCTACATGATGCACCCTATGGTTCAGTTGAAGCCAATGAGCTACCGATCAATCTTAATAAAAATGAGTGGATTAAGGCATCAACAATTCTTAGATTAGAGCATGAATTAACACACCTAAGCACCATGCGGATTCTTGGTGAGATGCGACTCAACCTTTTAGATGAATTGGTTGCAGATACAATGGGTCAGCTGATTGCGCTCGGAAAATTTTCTTCTCAAATTTTCATCAAATGCATTGAAATCCGTAAATCAATTTACACAACAGAACTAAGTAGATGTGATGCAGAATATGTTCTATTGTTGTTGAGCGAACGTGCAGATGAATTGGAATCCGTTTTGCGCAGCCAAACCATTTTGTCTACAGAATTCTGTAGACAAATGCTATTGCCATGGCTTTGCCAACAGCGGTTAAGCAAGCCTATTACTAAAGCCCCAGGTTGGTTGCCAATGTGATGAACCTAATTCATAATAGATAGAGTTATGGTGGAGCATGTGCTCCTTCTAATCGTTTGAACGAACAAGACCCCTCTAAAAATATAATAATAAAGGATAGCAACCAAAATGCAGCGGCAGATCGCTATCTGATTTTTGAAAAGGCAGCTCTTGATAAGCTGCGAAACCAGACTGATCAATCTAAGCCTGTTGGCTTCCTACCATTGAGAGTGAGGTTGGCCGCTTTAACAGCAATTTTTATAACAGCTTCAGGAATTATTTGGTCGGTATATGCTCGTATACCAATACAGGTTAATGGTCAGGCAACTATTATTCCAGAGGGAGTTATTAGCAGTATTTTAACAAGAACAAGTGGAATTGTATATTACCAAGTTAACGGTAAAACCACCAACCAATCAACTCCAAGCCAGAGCTCACGCAATCATGCTTTATCAAGCTTCTGGGGTAAACATGTTGTAAATTCAGCTGGTATGTTATCTATAAATGAACTTATGCGATTGTCTGCGTTTGCCCTTGCGGAGCCCTTGGGGCAAACACTAGTCACTTCAGGATTAGACATAAATAAATATCAAAAGAAGCAAATTAACATTGTTGACAATCAAATTTTCATTCCTTCAGATGCTATTATTGCTATTATTTTTAGCCCCTCCTCCGTAGAAGAGCTTGATTTAGCTCAAAGAACAATAATTAGTGAGCTTAATTTAAATAGCGATACAAGCTCTGACAGATTAAAACGTGCTATACTATATGGTGAAATTGATCCATTATTTGGCAAGCAACTTGTTGACAGGAAGAAAGAATTGGCAGATCGGCAGGAACTCTTGAATCGCTTAAAAGTATTGTGGGGTAAAGGTTATATATCTACCGCACAGCTTTTATCTGAGAATGCTACTGTTAATAATCTGCGTCAGCAAGTGGTTCAAATTGATCGCGATCGAATCGGGAACGGATTCAGTAAAAATGATCAAAGCGAACAAGCAAAAAAAGCACAACTAAATTCTTTGCAAAGTATAAATAAATTGCAAGATGCGATCATCTCTTTTATGGCCAAAACATTTGCTATTTCACCAAGGCCAGGTATATATGTAGTCGCTAAATATATACGTAATGGCATGCAGGTAAATGCCGGTGATGAGCTATTAACCTATACACACACTCCTCCTGTATTACCAAAGAGAATACCAGTTTTTGTTGATGCTCCTACAGTTCAGCAACTTAGTAAAGGAATGGAGGTTCTAGTTACTCCAAAAGGTATTTCCAGGGCTGAATATGGTGGCATACCTGGATTAATCGAGGAGGTTGGTAGGCTTCCAATATATAATGAAGGTTTAGCTTCTGTAGCTGGCGGTCGAAGCCTCGCCAATTCAATATCAAAATTAGTTCCTAATCCCTATATGATTAAGATTAATCTGAAACAAACTAATAATTATAATTGTGCTCAACAAATTTCAAAGTTATGCTATAAGTGGTCATCTAATCGGATCCCACCTTTCCCCGTTCGTATTGGCAGTCAGGCAGATGTTCAAATTACTACAATTTATAAGCATCCTATTGAATTTGTGATGCCAGCTCTACGCAAGGCTCTTGGTTTAGTAACTGATAGTTGATATTTATGAAAAGGCGAATCAAGTCTCCACCTGTTTTGCAATACGAAGCAACCGAATGCGGTGCTGCTAGTCTAAAAATTGTAATGGCTTTTATGGGGCGAGTAGTACCACTAGCTCAGTTGCGTGATAGGTGTGGAGTTAGTCGTGATGGTGTAACAGCTAGTCAAATAAAGTTTGCAGCTGAGAGCTATGGTCTTAAAGTTCACGCTTACAGATGTTCAGCTGAGCAACTTAAGAAACAAGCATATCTACCATCAATTTTATTTTGGAATTTTAATCATTTTCTTGTTCTCGAAGGTTTTGAGGCAAATAATGTTTTTCTAAACGACCCTGCTTTTGGCCGGCGTAGTATTTGTTGGGATGAGTTCTTAACAAGTTTTACTGGCGTTGTGATGGATTTCAAAGCTGGCCCTGATTTTAAATATGGCGGTATGGAGCCAAAGTTGTACCATCTAATTCCTAAATTATTTCGTCCATACTCACACCTGGTTCCATGGCTATTACTTATTTCCTTATTTGGGGTTATACCTGAGTTATTCATTGCTGGCTCCACCTCCCAGTTTATTGATAGTTATTTGCAGAATTCTCGCGGAAATATCGGCATTGGCGTGATTTGGATCACTTCTATTTCAGCGCTTATTCTGATTGGTCTTTTAAATCTTAAGAAGCAACTTTTACGTATTATCTCTACTCATTTAATGAAGAGATTATCAAGTTTGCTCTATGTTTCATTATTTAGCCTTCCTTTTAAATTTTTTCTGCAGCGATCTGGGGGTGAGCTGTCTCAACGGCTTCTCTTGCCATTTATGCTTGTAACCCTTGGTATTAATGGAGTTGTAGACTTTTTATTGTCGTTAGGTAGTGGAATTATTGCTTTAATTGGAGGTTCTCTGATCTCACCATGGCTAGCTTTATTTACTCTTTTTATAACAGGCGGAAATGCTGTGCTAAATATTTGGATCCGCGAACTACGCAAGGCTGAAAATCTTAAGTTGGCAATGCTTAAAGGCAAAAATAGTGGAATTGGTATGTCGATGATTCAAGCTGTAGAAAGTATCAAAGCAAGTGGTTTAGAGAATGAAGCATTCGTAAAATGGTCTGTAAGTTTTAATGAATGGTTAGAAGAAATTCAAAAGCAATCTCTAAGCAATTCTCTACTTGGAGTGGTTGGTTCCACATCAGGTTTTATTTTGAGGAGTGGCATTATTTTACTAGGTGGCCTTCTAATTATTTTGGGTCAGCTTAGTCTTGGCCAGTTAATGGCCTTTCAATTTCTTGTCAGTCTTATTCAGGAACCGCTTCAGCAAATTACTACGTTTAATAGTCAGCTGCAAAATCTTGATGGTGAAATGGGAAGACTAAACGATATTGTTGATACAAATGTTGAACCTACAATTCGTAGCTTTCATCTCTCTGCTTATGATCCTTCATCCTCCTTCTCTAATAAGATGAAGGGTCATCTCAGTATCAGCGATCTCTTTTTTCAATTTAGTCATAACACCCCATTGATGTTTGAGGGCCTTAGTATTGATTTGCAACCTGGGCAGCATTTGGCTATTGTTGGATCAAGTGGATGCGGAAAAAGTACATTATTGCGTATTATCTGCGGGCTTTTTCAGCCCTCATTGGGATCTGTTCTTTATGATAATCGTAAATGGATGGATTTGGATGATACCCTCATTCGAAATTCCCTTGCTCTTGTTTCACAAGATGTTTTTCTTTTCGCCGCAACCGTTGAAGAAAATCTTAGCCTTTGGGATAATTCATTTACTCATGAAGGTATGCTAGAAGCCCTCAAAGAAGCAGGATTGTTTGAGGAACTTGGTGGTGCGGCTGCATTACAAAAGATTATTCATGAGGGTGGTACAAACCTCAGTGGTGGTCAGCGTCAAAGAATTGAGATTGCTAGGGCACTTCTAAGGAAACCCACAATTTTGCTGATGGATGAAGCCACTAGTGCCTTGGATGAAAAACGAGAACGTCAAGTAATGCAAGCTATTAAACATCATAAAACAACTCTGATAACTGTAGCTCACCGTCTTTATTCAGCCGAAATAAGTGATCTTGTTTTGGTTTTGGAGCATGGTAAACCTGTTGCAATTGGCCATCCAGTTGAGTTGGCTGCCATCTCTGGGGGCCCCTATAAACGCTTGCTAGATGCTGAATTAATCGATTCGGAACGGAGTTAGATAATGTCTAAATTTTCTCAATCAACGACTAATGCCTCATCTGGTAACAACCGGCAGGCAGCTCTCATGCGCGTTATGCAACTAGAGGCCAGCAACTCTCCTGATCTCACTCTGTTTAATTATTACAGCAGTGATCTAGGCCTAATAGCATTAAGGCATGCGATGCAAGTAATTGGTGATCCTATCCAATTAGTGAGTTCTGGCTGCACACTTGTTGATCTGATGGAGGCTAACAGTATTAATTTCCGTGAGGTGCGCACTCCAGTAGATCTTATCACTAGCCATCGTCTTCTGATGTTATTAATCAGTAAAGACGATGGACGCCCACTTGTGGTTTATCGAAAAGCTGAAAGAACACTGATCTTTGATCCATTACTACCCATTGGACCCTCTCTCCTAAGAGCTGAACCATCTTGCCAACCTTTTGCATATGAAATCTATGTTAACTGGCCAAGTAAGCTTGAATCTTGGATTCAATTACTAAATTTTAGTTTAAAAAATCATTATAGTTCGCTTTTTGCTGTTATTCTTAGCGCTCTAATTGTTGCTATTTTTAATCTCAGCATCCCTGTTCTTACAAATTATCTAACCAGTACTGTACTTCCGCAGGGGCAACTGCGCTTAATTGTTGATACAAGTTTTGTTGTTTTGCTCATTGGCATTTCATCACTGGTGGCTCAGCTATTTAATAGCCTCGCAATAGTGCGGGTGGAGAGTTTATTGAACCTGCGGGTTGAATCTTCTTTGTGGACACACCTGTTAAGACTACCGCTTAGTTTTTTTAGTAAGATTGGAACCGCGGATCTAATGGCTCGTATTTCAGCTATTAGTGAGATGCGTCAATTGATTTCTAATGGTTTACTGAGTACTGCATTGGGTATGATTTTTTCTTTAACAAGTATAGTCTTAATGGTTACTTATCAAGCAAAGCTTAGTCTAGTGGCCACTTCTTTTAGCTTTTTAAGTGCTTTTGTTATGTTTTTACTTGTTTGGCGATCTGCTCAACTGGAATTACCTCTTCAAGAAGGGCAGGCTCAAGTTTCTAATTTAGGACTTCAGGCAGTTGTTGGTATTTCTCAAATACGAGTGGGTGGCAATGAGCCATTTGTTTTTGAGCGTTGGTTTAATGATATGAGTAAGCTGGCTTTATTAAGTCAACGAAATCAAACGTATTCTGATGCTTTAGAAATCTTGTCCAAGGTACTTAACCCTCTTGGGCAGGCTTTAATATTTGGTATGTTTATTTTATTTCTCAATCAATCTCAATCCGAGACTGCAACAGGCTCGTTAGGAAGTAACCAACTTGTTGCTTCTTTTGTATCTTTCCAGGCTGCCTATCTTTCTTTAAATAGCCAGCTTTCCTCTCTCGCAACGCAAATGGCCGGTTCTGTAGCTCGCTTGGTTGTGCTTTGGAAGCGTTCTGAAGTGGTTATGTATGCACAACCTGAGGAAGGTGTGCTTAGCGGTAATGAACATCACATTATTGATGGCCAATTTGTTATAAATAATCTACAAGTAGCATATCCAGATCAGGCGGAACCCATTCTTCGTGATATTGATCTTATAATTCCCCACGGTAAATATACGGCTATTACAGGTCCTTCTGGGTGTGGGAAAACTACTTTGTTGAGATGCCTTTTGCGTTTAATGGATAGCAAGGCTGGCGCAATTAGTGTGGATGGAATTGATTTACACAAACTTGCTATTCGGCCTTATCGCCGTCAGTTGGGTGTTGTTCTACAAAATACACCTCTTCCTAATGGCTCAATTTATGAAATTGTTTGTGCTGGTAGAGCATTCAGCCGTGATGAAGTATGGGAGGCTTTATCCAAGGCATCGATGGCAGATACTGTTAACAGTATGTCTATGCAGCTTGAAACAGTTATCACAGAAGGCTCTAATACTATTTCAGGTGGTCAACGAGCTCGCATTGCCCTCGCAAGGGCACTACTGGCTCAACCTAGGGTTCTGCTATTAGATGAGGCTACAAGCGCCGTTGATTCCTCTACACAAGCTGTAATTACTCGTACATTAGAACAATTAACCATTACTCGTATAGCTATTGCCCATCGCATATCCACCATAGAATCTGCTGATCAGATCGCCGTTATTAACAATGGCTTTATAAGTGAATTGGGCACTTTTCATGAACTCACCTCCAAGGTAAGTGGCTATTTAGTTAATTGATATTTATTTGCCTTGGTTAACGCCCAGATATCATGAATTCACCTACTGCTGCATCGCTGAATCGATTCATTTTTGTAGCACGGCTGAATAAAGCGGAATCACCGCTTCCTCGGTTGCAGGGTGCAAGATCCAGGGCGGTAGCTGCTAAATATAGCTGTTGCATTATCACTCCCACATGTTTGAGTATCAGTGAGTATGTGAGAACTTCATATTTCCAGTTTACCCGATTATAGGTCTGGCATCTGCTTTTGATCCTCAGAGAAGCCCACAGCAATCTCCCCGGTTTTTCTAACGTTATTGGGGTATTACCGGGGTTCCGGAATGAGGATCTGCGTTCCAGTTCGGAGAATAAACCTGTTTCTGGCGCTAGTAGTTCAAGCCGAGGTAGGTCTAGGCGTTTTTTGAGCTGTGATGAATGGCTACATCTTCCCGAGGCCAATGTTGTTGCTCCGTTCGTTCATCGCAGTTAGGTTTGCCATCCACTTCAACTACGCCCGGGCTTTTATTGTGATCATTTGTTTACTTCGTTTTGCTTAAAACCAACTTTTTAAAAACTGTCCTTGAGAATGGGGGAGGCTCAAACTGAGGGGCTTAGCGGCGAAGCCGGTGGATCAGGGGCAGGATCTGCCACCTGGGGCCAGCAGAGTTGCCAGGCGAAAGCACGTGATTCGTAACGCAACAGATCTCCGACGCGCACCGAATGCCCAAGCTCCCTTGCCTGCTCAGCGGCCTCAACCGGAATTAAAATAATTAGCTGTTCCAAACACGGCAACTCATAACGTACGCTCAGTCGATCCATATCGGAATTATCAATTGTTTAGCTCTCTATTGCATCAACGAAGAGTTATATTTAATGTATTAATATTGGTTATTCTTTATGCCTAAAGCCCATAACTTGCAAACTACTACTTCCATTGAGAGGCTGTTGCTTCGTGAAGGCTGGAGCCTTCACAAGCGGCTCCAGGCAGTTATTGCTACAGACACCATCAGTAACGGCCAGCATCTGGAAAGCTGGCGTGAGCTAGTGGCGCCCGACAATCCAGCCAACTTCAAGAAGCGGCTCTCATGGGACCATCTGACACCTTCTCAGGCGGCCTGGGCCCTTGATCCGCCGACTGAGGCCACACCTTTATCACCAAACTGGTGGCCACTGCTCGAGGCTCTGCGCCAGGCTGCTCGCGACGCCAGTGGGGAGGGCCTGCATCAACAACTTTCAGAGCGCTGCAGCAACGAAGTCTTTGTGCATGCCTGGAGGCCAGTTGCTGCATGGTCGCTTAACACCCTGAAACAACGCTGCACCGATCTTCAACCCCTGCTGCAGCTAGGTGATGAAGCTTGGCTTGATCTGGCCGCAGCCCTTCTTGAACGGCTATGCAACACAGCCGATCAAGCTCTATGGGAACTGTTTAATCAGAGCCGCAGCCCTGGCCAGATGTTGCTTGCTCATCTAGGGGCCAGCAACGACGGGAGCGGCGAACCTGTACATGAGGCCTACGACGCTTTTATAGCCGAGCTGCTTAACAGCGGTTACGCGCTGCTGCTAATTGAATTCCCGGTGCTAGGGCGCCTGCTGCCTTTAATTATCGAGCTTTGGCTTGATGGTAGCGAGGAGATGCTGCGGCGTCTGGCCGCAAGCCGCCCAAAGCTGCTGCAATATTTTGGCATTGCCCCAGAGGCGATGCTGCACGGTGTGCAGTTAGGCCTCAGCGACCCCCATCGCGGCGGCCGTGCCGTGGCGATTCTGCGCTTTGGCGATGCAGAGGCCAGCAACATCATAAAGGTCGTCTACAAACCAAAAGACATGCAAGTTGACCAGACATACCAAGACTTTTTGCAGACGCTAAATAACGTCTCAACCCTGCCACCATTGCGCTGCCTCAAGGTGCTGCAGTGCGACGGCTACGGCTTCATGGAATGGGTCGAACATCGCCTCTGCAATAGCGACGACGAGCTTTCGGTCTTCTACACCAACGCCGGGCGCACCATGGCAGTGCTCCACATTCTGGGCTGCACAGACTGCCACTACGAAAATCTGATCGCCAGCGATGACCAACTGATATTAATCGACACTGAGACACTTCTCGAGGCCGATCTGAAGGATCTAATCAACGACGAAGCTGATGACACTGATCTGTTCTCGGACCTGCAGACGTCGATGCGAGGCTCGGTGCTGCGCTCAGGACTTCTGCCGCAGTGGTTGATGGTAGGAGCCGGCAAGAAACAGGCTTTCGATATCTCCGCCCTAGGCATTCAGCCACCACCACCTGAGCGCAAAATGCCTAGCTGGCTAGGGCTAAACAGCGATGGCATGATGGCTAGTCACAGAAGTCAACCCTGCGAGCTCCCTACAAGCCTGCCGGTGGCACTGGGCAGCCCGCAGCGACTCACAGATTTTATCGAGCAGCTGTGCGATGGCTTTTCCCAGCAATTGCAGGAAGTAATACGTCTGCGTTCATCATTGTCCCAAGCTCTGGAGTGCTTCAGCGGCAAGCCGCGGCGCCTGGTGGCGCGGGCGACGCGCCTGTATTTCACGATTCAACGGCAAATGCTGGAGCCAGCCTCGTTGCGCAGCGCCGTGGCCCATGGGCTCAAACTCGAGCAACTGAGCCGCAGCTTTTTGCTGGCCAGCGAGAAGCCGCTCAACTGGCCAATATTCAAGGCCGAATTGCTACAGATGGAGCGGTTAGACATTCCCTTCTTTGAACATCTAATCGATAGCGAAGAACTGCTCCTGCCAGAAGGCCTAGCGCCAATCAGGGGATTCATGAAGGCCAGCGGCCTTGAAGCCGCTCAGCGTCGCCTAAAGGAACTGGACACAGATGAGATCGTATTTCAGCAGCAGCTGATTCGCGGTGCAATCGCAGCTCGCCATCTAAAGGTCAATGCACGCTCCAGCAAAGCACTGAACCAAGACGAACTAAGTGAACTACAAGTCAGCTCAACATCAGGCTGCGCCACCATTAATAATGACGTCTACCGGCAAGAGGCGTTCAGGCTTGGCGAAGAGCTTTGGGCTGCTGCCATTCGTGATCGCAAAGGTAGACCCGAGTGGCTAGGTATGGATCTGGGGGCCGATGGCGAATCGTTCCATTTTGGTCTGATCGGCAACTCGTTGTATTCAGGAGCTAGCGGGATTGCCCTGTTGTTTGCCCGGCTAGCCCTGGCTAGCCCTAATTCCGCTGTTGCCACCCAATGGCGCGAACGTGCTTGGAGCTGTTTTGCGGCACTTGCTGACATTGCCGGGCTCAACAGCAACGAACAGCTGTTTAGGCTGATGCGCGATCTGCCTTATGGGATTAGTGGCAGCGGAGGGATCTTGCTAGCCCTACTACTGCTTAGCCAAGCCGGAATAGACGAGGCAAGATCACTAGCCAACCTATTGGTTCAACAACTAAGACCAGAACGCTTGCTAAACGATGAAAGCATTGATGTAGTGGGCGGGGTCAGCGGCCTTATAGGACCGCTTCTGCTCATGGGTACCAAGCAAGGCCAGGATCTAGCGAACGCATGTGGCGAGCGGCTGCTAGCCCTCCAAGTCGAGAGTGGCGGCTGGTCATTGGGCGCTGTAACTAGCAACCAGGGCCAGCCAGCCTTAACGGGGTTCTCCCACGGAGCCGCCGGCATGGCAGCAGCACTGGCCCGCCTGGCCAAATCCACAGGGCAGCAACGCTTCGGCGACGCCGCACGCCGCGCCGTGGCCTACGAACGCAGTGTGTTTGTGAACGAGGTAGGTAATTGGCCCGATTTCAGGAGCACCAGCGAGTCCAACGAATTCATGCTGAGCTGGTGTCACGGTGCTCCGGGCATCCTGCTATCTCGCCAGGTGCTTATGGCCACTGGGCTGGCCGATGACAAAACGGCAAACGAACTTCAAACAGCTCGATCAACCACCGTTAAGGCTCTTAAACAAATAGAAGCAAATGGAGGTGATTCTCCATCGCACCTGTGCTGCGGTGTTTTAGGCCTCACCGGTCTACTGCGCATTGATGCCGCGATTATCAACTCGGTAGTTGATGCGGCGGTAGCGAAGGCTGAAGGTCTCGCGATAGATGAGGCCCGGGCAAGTGGGGGGTATACGTTTTTCAATATCGATAACGGTTCACTAAACCTCCCGGGCTTGCTTACAGGCAAGGCCGGTGTAGCCCTGGCCCTGCTGGAAAAGACAGATGGCCAATTCTGGATGCCCCAGGTGCTGAGCGCAGGATTATTGGAAACAGCCCCGGAAGACCTGGCTAAGCCGGCCAAACAACTACATACCGCATAATCAGATCATGAATAGAATCGAACTAAAATTCCTTTATTGGGTAAAAAATTTATTCAATACGCATCTACCGCACAAGCACCAGTCCCTTAAGCAAAATTAGAAATTCCATGCCCTTTTCTTCGAAATACGCATAAGAATAAAGATGGATATGAGTGGATAAGTTAATAAATATAAGCATAGCTTGGAATAAGCAGGCAGGAGCTGGAACAAGCTGTTAGCGCTAAAGCCAGTTGCAGCAGGGCTTTTCAGCCGAAAATCCTTACCTAGAAAAGCAAGCGGGCGGCGGGAATCGAACCCGCATCATCAGCTTGTAAGGCTCAACAATTTCTCGCCCAGTCTCATTGCAGCGCAATCGATTTAAAAATAAAAAAGCCGCATGTGAGATGTTTGGTGAGATGTTTTGCTCTGAGAGCTCCCTGAGAGCCAAAA
>Ga0247838_1004043_pt1 | contig 16075 bp, 9 predicted proteins | sample LaCruzMarch2015__5_FD_189097 | JGI IMG/M metagenome (GOLD analysis project Ga0247838, IMG submission 189097) | Freshwater microbial communities from meromictic Lake La Cruz, Castile-La Mancha, Spain - LaCruzMarch2015_15m | ecosystem: Environmental > Aquatic > Freshwater > Lake | place: Spain... | reverse complement strand
TAAAAATGCAGGTAATAAATTAATTCTAATGTTAGCTATTTCGGTAGTTGCGGTAGTTTTATCTTATGGACTTGGTCTGTTACTGAGTAATCCTGCGTTAAGTAAAAAACTTTTATTTTCTTTTGCTGGCGTAGTTTTATTAGTGTATTTAGTGGTTAGATTTAAATTGAATGAATTATTTGAAAAACGTGGTATGACAATTGCGTTAATCCTCTTATTTCAATCAATTTTGTTCTGGATTATGTATATGCAAATGTCAACCTCGTTGACATTGTTTGCGGTACATAATGTGCGTAGTGAAATTTTAGGTTTTACGATTCCACCAGAAGTAACTCAAAGTTTTAATCCATTCTATATCTTTTTGTTATCACCGATTTTAGCAACTATTTATGTGCGTTCTGAGCATAAAGGTGCGCCAATCTCGATTCCTGCAAAATTTGCGTTTGGGATGTTAGTTTGTGGATTTGCTTACTTGTTATTAGCGGTAAGTTGTTATCTTAGCGATGCGAATGCAACGATTTCTATGCTGTGGTTATTCCTTGGTTACGGCTTATATTCGCTGGGAGAATTATTAATCTCTGCGATTGGTTTATCAATGGTTTCCAAATTAATGCCAGCTCGTTTGGGTGGATTTGCTCAAGCTTCATGGTTTATGGCCTCCGCAATGGGTATGAAGTTTGGTGGCATGATGGCAGGATTTGGTGGCGTCGATGATACTAAAGTAACCTCTAATTTAGAGATTTTACATAGCTATCAAACGCTATTTGCGTATATTGGAATAGGTGCGACGGTGTTTGCGTTAATTTTATTCTGCTTTGTTAAGCCATTGGCTAAAGCAATGCGCGAAGTGATGGAACATAAAGCTAATGCCGAAAATATTTAAATATTTTATTGGTTTAGTCTAAAAAAATACCCGCAGTTTGCGGGTATTTGTCGTTGCAGAGTTAGGCACATATTTATTGTTATTGCTTGTTTTTAGTGAAGTGAACTCAACCTGGATGAATTGCTTATTGAGTTTATCTGAGTTTTATTTAGTGATTTGTTTTTGTCATCCAATGCGATTTATATTATAATCTCCGTAGTTAAATCATTAGTGGTGTAAATCATGAAAAATAAATTTAAGCTGGGCTTTAGTGTAATTGAAATTGTTATTGCTCTGGCAATTGTTGCGATTATTGGTGCGCTTGGGTATGCTTCATATCAGGGCTCATTGACTCGCGCTAATGAAGAAACTGCGAAACATAGGCTAATTAATTTAATGCAGGAAATGGAAAAATACTATACGACACATGGTGCCTATTCTGAAAGTAGTAGCATTTGGCCGGCGGTGGTTAGTCAAAAAGTTACTTCTTTGAATGCGGATAGTGGAGAACTCTATACCTATACAATCTACCCGCTTGAACCTATTGGTAATGAGCAAGCCGTCTGTATAAATGCAACGCCTAGAAGTAATACCGTTCAAGATAACAATTCACAGCTCTTAATTGATGAACAAAATATTATTGCGGTTAATAGTGTTATTCCAACTAAGTGTCTAGCCGTCTTGATACCGCCAGCAGTTAACCAAGTAGCTAATGCTTGTTTTAATGCTGATGGTACACAGAAGGCATATAGCCAACCTGGAGGTGGTTGTAAGCAAGATGAGAATAATAATGGCTCTGGTGGTTGTGATGGGAAAACTATATCTGGGTGTAAAGGTAATTGTAATGGTGTTTTTGCGTGTGGTCCATCTGGAGTTGGGTGTAATGGTAATTGTGTTGGTAGTTTCGTATACAATGCTCCTTGTGGTGGTGTGAATTGTGATGGAGCAACCGTGTATATTGGAACAGGCTCTACTTTGGATTTTGCTTGTGAGGGTAACTGTAAAAATGTAAAGGTTATTGCGCCACAGAGTTGGGCAACTAGAAAACTGACGTGTTCATCTGGAGTTTGTATATGTCAGGGTAGTTGTGCTGGTTTATCAGTAACGTTTTATTAGTAGTAAAATTATTCAAGTTACCATAAAGGATCTCGCTTTTATGGCGCGGTGCTAAGTGGCTAAAGCTACAAATTAGGATATTACAACAGTGTGTTGTATGGTAAATTACACTCGTGGTAGATATCTGTTTAATCTGTTTTTTGTGCAAATCAGCTAACGGAACAGTTGGTAAATCCGCTAAAATAGTAGAGTAAACGTCTGTGGTGAATAAATCAATTTTTAGATCATGGCTGTGGTGGATGTTAAAATTTAAATTAGCTAAAATATTGATGGTGTAAATAATGAAAAATAAATTTAATCTGGGCTTTAGCATGATTGAACTTGTTATTGCGCTGGCAATAGTTGCGATTATTGGTAATGTCGCTTATTCATCATATGTAGGATCTTTGACTCGTAGCAATGAAGAGACGGCAAAGCATAAACTAGTTAATTTAATGCAGGAAATGGAAAAGTACTATACTATACATGGAGCCTATTCTGATAGTACTGGGGCTTGGTCAACTGCGGTTAGTCAGGCGGTTACTTCTTTGAATGCGAATAGTAAAGAACTCTATACCTATACAATCTACCCGCTCGAACCTGTCGGTAATGAACAAACTACTTGTATTAATGCAACACCTAGAAGTAACACCATTCAGAGTAGTAATTCACAGCTCTGGATTGATGAACAAAATAATATTGCGATAAATAGTGTTATTCAAACCAAATGTTCGTCTGTCTTGACTCCAACCGTAGTTAATCCTGTGATTGATGCTTGTTTTAATGTGGATGGTACACAGAAAGCATATACATCTGGTAGCGATTGCAAAGGTAAGAAAGATTGTGATCCTAATGTCTGTAAAGGAAATTGTGCTGGAGCTACTGTATCGGCTTGTAACAGTGGTAATTGTGCGGGTTCTAAGAGTTGTGGACCATCCACACTTGGGTGTAACGGAAATTGTCAAGATAGCTTTGTTTATAATGCTCCTTGTGGTGGAACGTGTGATGGTTCAACCGTGTATATTGGATCTGGATCAACTATAGCGTACGCTTGTAGCGGTAACTGTCAAGATGTAAAGATTATTGCGCCAAAAAGTTGGGAGACGAGAGAGATGTCCTGTAGTACGGATTCTGCGGCTAATTGCATCTGCAAAGGCTCTTGTGCTGGTTTATCTGTAACGTTTTATTAGTAGCAAAGTATGCTATGTCAAGTTATACCAATTGAAAAATATTCCGAGTTAAATTATACTAATGGTCTAACTAACAATATTATAATGTAGGAGACGTTTATGGCAAGACCATTTCATTTCCCTGATTAATTTTAAAACATATGATTTCTTGTCAATGATAGACACAGAACCGAATGGTAGAAAAAGTACGGCTGTAATAATTGATAATGCTGGATGGCATAAATCACATAAGTTAGTGATTCCAGAGAATATTACCTTAATACCGTTACCTCCATACTCCCCAGAGTTAAATGCTATAGAACAAGTTTGGGAATGGTTGCGGAATCATCATTTAGCTAATCAATGTTATGACAATTATCAGCAGATTCTTGATAAAGCATGTATGGAATGAGTTCAGTAAAAATACGAAACTGGTTAAATCAATCATGTGGCGTGATTGGATTATTTTACCGTGATATTTAATTCAATTGGTATTAATTGAGTATATTTCAATTGTCTAGGTTCAAGCGCTAGCTTCCGAGTTTATCAAATTTGTAACTTCATGGTAAAATAGCGAGTTAAAAAAATTATTGATACTTAAATGAGAAAGCAGATTATGCAAGAAAATTATCTTCACGGTTCGATTGAAAAAAAATGTCAGACTAAGTGGCGTGAGAGCAAAGTTTTTGAAGTTAAAGAAGACTCGCCATTACCTAAAATGTATTGCATGCCGATGTTACCTTATCCATCAGGTAAATTGCATATGGGGCATGCCCGCAACTACACCATAACCGATGTTTTATCACGTTTTTATAAACTCAATGGCTATAACGTATTACATACAATTGGGTGGGATGCGTTTGGTTTGCCAGCTGAAAATGCGGCGATGAAATCAAAGGTTGCGCCAGCGGTCTGGACTTATCAAAATATTGCTAATATGAAAGAACAGCTAAATAACATGGGCTTAAGTTTTGATTGGTCACGCGAAATTGCAACCTGTACACCTGAATATTATCGTTGGCAACAATGGTTATTTGTACAACTTTATAAAAGCGGAGTTATTTATCGTAAAAGTGGGATGGTAAATTGGGATCCCGTTGATCAAACCGTCTTAGCCAATGAGCAAGTGGTTGATGGTAAAGGTTGGCGCAGTGGTGCACCTGTCGAGAAAAAAGAAATTCCAATGTATTATTTTGGCATTACGCAATATGCCGAACAACTTTTAACAGACCTAGACCAATTAGATGGCTGGCCAGAACAAGTACGTACTATGCAAAAAAATTGGATTGGTAAATCACGTGGAATGGAAGTTGTTTTTGCGGGTAATGAAAAACATGCAGGCTTAACGGTATTTACAACTCGCCCCGATACCTTAATGGGCGTGACGTATGTGGCAATTTCTGCAGAACACCCACTGGCTGAATTTGCGCTGGTTGGCAAACCTGAGTTGGCTGACTTTATTCACGAGTGTAAAAGCGGTGGTGTGTCGGAAGCTGAGCTTGCAACTCAAGAGAAAAAAGGTGTGTTTAGCGGTTTGTATGTTACACATCCATTAACTAACGAACCAATTCCAGTTTGGATTGCCAATTATGTTTTGATGAATTATGGAACTGGTGCGGTAATGGCTGTGCCTAGTCACGATGAACGTGATTTTGAATTTGCGACTAAATATGACTTAGCTAAAAAATTGGTGATTTGTCCAGCCGAGATTCTTGAAGGATATAACGGACTTTTAGATTCCAATGCTAAAGATCAGTTTATTTTAGAGCAGTTGGCGTTAGAGGGTAAAGCTAGTTACACTGATTATGGAATATTAATTAACTCGGGTAAATACGATGGTATGAACTTTGAACAGGTTTTTGCGGCATTAGAAACTGAATTAACTAGTCGTGAACTGGGTCAAGTAAAAACTAATTATCGTTTGCGTGATTGGGGTATTTCGCGGCAACGTTATTGGGGTTGTCCAATTCCAATTATTCATTGTGAGCATTGTGGGGACGTGTTAGTTCCTGAAGCCGATTTACCCGTGCGCTTGCCCGAAGATTTAATTCCCGATGGCAGTGGTAATCCCTTAAATAAAGATTTGCGCTTTACCGCCTGTCGTTGTCCTGAATGTGGTGCGGATGCACGCCGTGAAACTGATACCATGGATACTTTTGTTGATTCAAGCTGGTATTTCTTGCGTTATACTTGTCCAGATAGTCATGCGGCAATGTTGGATGAACGGGTGAAATATTGGGCGCCTGTGGATCAATATGTTGGTGGAATTGAACATGCGATTTTACATTTATTGTATGCACGCTTTTTTTATAAAGCTTTACGTGATTTAGGGCTGGTAACTGGGGATGAACCGTTTAAAAACCTCTTAGCGCAGGGTATGGTTTTGGCTGAAACTTTTTATCGTCAAAACCCGAATGGCTCGAAAGATTGGTTTAGTCCAATGGATGTTGAAGTGGTTAAAGATGGTAAGGGTAATATTCTCAAATCGATCTATAAAGGCGATGGACGCGAAGTTCAATATGGCGGAATTGAGAAAATGTCTAAATCAAAAAATAACGGCATTGATCCAGATGAAATTATCGCTAAATATGGTGCTGATACCGCACGTTTGTTTGTCATGTTTGCATCACCACCTGAACAAACTTTGGATTGGTCGGATACTGGAATTGAAGGCTCAAATCGCTTTATTCGTCGTGTGTGGCGGATGGTCTTTGAGCATAAACAGTATGGTTTAGTTAGTAAATATACGAGTGGCGAATTAACGCCTGAGCAAAAAAAACTGCGCACCCAGTTGCATCAAACAATTGCCAAAGTAACTAATGATATTGGAGTCCGTAAACAATTTAATACCGCGATTGCTGCGATTATGGAGTTGCTAAATGCTTATTCTAAAGTTGCCTTTACGGGTGAGCATGGGCGTGCGCTGAGTCAGGAGTTATTGGAAGCGGTAATTATGCTGTTGTCCCCAATTACACCGCATGTTTGTGAGATGTTATGGGCAGAGCTGTGCCCTGGTAGTGAGTTGTTGGCTGAAGAATGGGTCAAAGTTGATCCGTTGGCGCTTGAAGTTGATGAAGTAGAAATGGTTATTCAAGTTAATGGCAAGCTGCGCGGTAAAATTATGGTAGCTAAAGCCTTGACTAAGGATCAAATTGAAGCAATGGCGAAGCTTAATCCGAATGTCCAAAAATTTATTGAAGGACAAGCAATCAAAAAAATGATTGTAGTTCCAAATAAATTAATTAACATAGTCGTTTAATGTTACTGTAGTTATTATTGTTTAGTATATGTGTGCTCTTTTAAAGCAAAATTTTGAAGGAGCCTTGCGATTTTATATTAAATGGTACATTTTGTTAGTTTGGAGTTAGGTTTATGAGTGAAGAATTAATACAAAGAGGGTTAGATAGAAAAAATCCTACTTCAAAAATTGGAAAATGGGACTATTTTAGTTTAGGTGCAACAACGCTTAAGGCATTAAAAGAAGCATCTATAATTAGAAATGTTAATTATGGTTCTTTAGAATTGAAAAAAGTAGATGGAATTATTATTAACAATAAGGATGTTATTGCTGTAATTGAATTCAAACAACCTAAAGAATTTAAAACTAAAGCTCAAAAAAATAAAGCAATAGCTCAAGAAATTGAAGTTGCAAAAATTTTAAGCTGTAAAATTATAATAGCGACAGATACTATTGATACTGTTTGGGTAAATGCTTTTACAGGTGAGCGAATTTGTAATGAATCTGGAATAGAAATTACATCAGCCTTTAATCCATTAGATGAACATTTGGCTTCACTAATAGAAAAAATTAATTATTCAATCAACGAAAAAAACAATAATATACTCCCTAAACAACTTGTAAATCCAACAGATTTAGCTAAATCTATATGGCAAGATATTTGGAGTGTAAGTGGTGCTACTCCTGAAAATTGTCTTTATACTTTTGTTGAATTGTTTATATTTAAATATTTAAGTGATTTAAGTATTTTAAAGAATAGACATAGTTTTGAATTTTTATTAAATATGCAAACGACAGATTCGGCTGATGAGATTTTGCAGTATTATGCAGATGAAATAAGAAAAAAGATCAAAGAGCTTTTCCCATATAATCCATTAGATAACACAACTATTATTAATGGAACTATTTTTGTGAGTAAAGACCAAAAATCTGTATCTGGGTACAGTACGGTTTTTATAAAAGTTTTAAAGAAATTTGCAGATTACGGACGGCTTGAACACATCGATTATGATTTTAAAAGCCAACTATTTGAAAGTTTTTTAAAAGAAAGCATTAGTAAAAAAAATTGGGGACAGTTTTTTACACCTATGAAAGTAATAAGAGCAATTGAAAAAATAGCAAAAAATGAGATAAAAGAAGGTGCTGTTATCTGTGACCCTGCTTGTGGTGTCGGTAAATTTTTACTTGAGCCTATTAAAAGTAAATTATCACAATTTTATAAAATTGAGGGTGATAAAGTTATACCAAAAATAACTATACGAGGTTTTGACAAAGGATTTGATAAGGATGAACAAAAGACTATTATTTTAGCAAAAGCAAACATGCTTATCTATTTTAGTGAAATTATCAAAGACTATCCAAATCACACAGTCGAATTTGGAAAAATATTTAATGATAGTTTTACACTTAAAACAAATTCTATCTTAGGAACTTTAAGAGATCCTATCGAAAACGAATATGACTTGATTTTAACTAATCCGCCTTATGTTACAAGTGGAAGTAGTAACTTGAAAGAGGAGATAAGCAAAGATAGTGAACTTAAAAAATACTATAAAATAAATGCTATAGGTGTTGAAGGTCTATTTATGGAGTGGATAATAAGAGCTTTAAAACCTAATGGCAAAGCTTTTATTGTAGTACCTGATGGGGTTTTTAATCGACAAAATGATAAAAATTTAAGGGAATTTATAAAACAAGAGTGTTTTATCGATGGGATTATTTCATTACCTCTTAATACATTTTTTACAACCAATAAAAAAACATATATTTTATGTATCACAAAGAAAAATAATAAAGCGGATATTCAAACTGAACCAGTATTTACATATCTTGTAAGTGAAATTGGTGAAAGCCGTGATATTTATAGATTTGATATAGAACAAAATGATCTAAATGAAGCAACAACACTTTATAACTTTTTTAAAGGAAATAAATCAAGTTTTGAAAGCTTTAATACAGATTCAAGATGTAAAATATTTCCTATAGAAAAATTTGAGTTGGATGTTTATTGGACGATTGATAGATGGTGGACTAGAACAGAAAAAATAGCTTTAGGAATTGAAGAAGAAGATAAAGCGGTAAGTTTTGAAGAAGTGCCTATGATTGTAGAAGAAGTTGCAGATACTTTGACAAGTATTAGCTCTATGATAAAGGAGTTGAGCGAAAAAAAAAAATCTAATTTAGAGCAAAAAGTTAAAGAAGTAAAAATAAGTAAGTTTTTTTACTTACCATCAATTAAAGGAGTCACAAAATCTTTCATTGAAAAGAATAAAGGAGATATTCCAGTTTATGGTGGGAAAATTTTTGAAGAGCCGATTGGATATATTGCAGACAATTTAGATGGAGTTAAATATTTTGAAAATTGCTTAGCATGGAATCGAAATGGCTCAACTGGTTATGTGTTTTTTCACAAACATAAATTTTCTACTACAGATGATCATAGACCTATGATTTTAAAAATAGATTATCAAAATACTATTAATTTGGAATATGTAAGGTACAATATCGAAAATATTCTATTACAAAAATTTTCATGGGGCGAGAAGGCAGGAAAGGAAAAAGTTGAAAATTTGTCTATAAAAATTCCAATCCTTCCAAATGGTAAATTTGATATTATTGCCCAACAAGATATTATTGAAAAATACAACCTTATTAATGATTTAAAATCAAAAGTGGCAGAATATAAACAAACTATTAAAAATTTAAAAGTAACTATTGATGGTGAACTTCAAAATTTTAGAGAAGTAAAAATCAAAAATATTTTTGAAGTAAAAAAAGGCTTAGGTAAATATACCAAAACTTACGGAAGTCAACATCGTGGAGAATATCCAGTTTATTCAGGTTCTAATATTGCACCAATAATGCATATTGATACATATGATTATGACGGAAAATATTTATCATGGGTTATAGATGGTTTTGCGGGATATATGAAAGTTTTATCTGGTAAATTTTCAGCTACTGGACATAAAGGTATTATGATATTAAAAGATTCAAACATAGATTTGGACTATGTGAGATTTATTTTAGAACCAATACTTAGAGAGTCATCAAAGGGAAGAAAAGGTGATAATGGTGCTAGTGAATATACAAATGTAGCTCCAAAAATTGTTGAAACTTCAAGTATAAAATTTCCTATTCTCTTAGATGGTAATTTTGATATAGAAATACAAAAAGAAATAGCTAAAAAATATTTAATGATAGAACAAATTAAAATTTCTATTGAAGAAGAGCTTAATAAGGTCTGGCGATTAGTTGTAACACTTTAATAATGTGTATGTGAATTTATCTACTTAATGTAGCTAATTTGCTTGGATAATTATTAGAAGGTGTGAAAGTAACTAAACGTAATCGCTCAGTTTGTTGTTACCATCAATGCCTTAGTAATATTGTATAATTCTGAAATTGAATATAAATTAAAACAAAATTCAAATGCCCAAAAATTTATTGAAGGGCAAGCAATCAAAAAAATGATTGTAGTTTCAAATTAATTAATTAACATAGTCGTTTAAATATTTTGCCCCTAGTTTTTACTGGGGGCAATTTTTACTTATAATCAATTCAATTAATCCTGTTGGTTAAATGGGAGTTGTGTTTTTGTGCTATAATGGCAGTCTTAATTGATACGAATTACTCCCTCATTTAATCTGGCGACGCTCTGTTGACAGAATCTAATAAATTTTATAACTGGAATAAAAATGATAGCGATAAGAGAAGCGCTGCGAGCAGGGCTATTTGCGCGTGACAATCTGATCAAAAATATTTTTGCGGGGCTTGTGGTTGGGATTGTGGCGTTGCCGTTGGCAATGGCTTTTGCCATTGCCTCTGGAGCACGTCCAGAAAATGGTCTCTATACGGCAATTGTGGCAGGGCTTTGTGTGGCATTGTTTGGTGGTACGCGGATCCAAATTGCTGGGCCAACTGGAGCCTTCATCGTTATTTTAGCCAATATCACTGGGCAATATGGTTTTGCTGGTTTACAAGTTGCTACTTTTATGGCGGGCGGAATATTAATTTTAATGGGGCTACTGCGTTTAGGTAGCGTAATTAAATTTATTCCCGAGCCTGTTATTGCGGGATTTACAAGTGGAATTGGGGTAATTATTTTTGTTGGGCAATGGAAAGATTTTTTTGGCTTGCCTGTGCACTTAGGGATTGATGCTAAATTTCATACTAAATTGATTAATTTAGCTACCGCGCTTCCGCACTTAAGTTTGATGACGACCTTGCTGGCAATTCTGAGTATTTTATTGGTTATATACGCCCATAAAATTAAATATTTGAAAGTGCTACCAGGTCCATTGGTGGCAATGTTGGTGGCAACAGCGTTACAAACTATCTTCAAATTTGATGGGGTCGCCACCTTAGGTAGTGTATTTGGGCATATTCCACGTGGAATTCCTCCATTTCATATGATGGAATTAAGCTTGGATAATGTAACTACTTTGATTGGTTCAGCTTTCACCATTGCATTACTCGGTGCGATTGAATCGTTATTATCGGCTACGGCAGCGGATGGTTTAGCTGGCGGAGGTCTCAAGCACCGCCCAAATCAAGAGCTAGTTGGACAGGGAATTGCCAATTGCATCAGCCCATTGTTTGGCGGATTTGCTGCAACTGGTGCAATTGCACGTACCGCGACCAATATTCGGAATGGTGGCAATAGCCCACTCGCCGCGATCGTGCACTCGGTATTTTTGTTAGCAGTGATTTTATTATTGGCACCATTAGCGGAATATGTTCCATTGTGTAGTCTTGCCGCAATTTTATTTGTGGTTGCTTATAACATGAGTGATTTTCGCCATTTTGGCTATATTTTGAAACACGCCCCACATGATGGCAAGATAGTCTTATTAGTTACATTTCTATTAACTGTTTTTGCTGATTTAGTGGTGGCTGTAAACGTGGGAGTGATCTTAGCTATGATGTTAACTATGCGCAGAATAACGATTACCACCAATGTAGAACAAGAGCTGGTCGATGAAGATGATGTTGCGCATGTCAATAATCAATTTAAACGCAATGTGATTGTCTATGCGATTAATGGACCTTTGTTTTTTGCTATAACCGAAAAATTTGCCGAGAGTTTAGCTAATACCCATAATTTGGCTGATGCGGTGGTGTTTAAATTAAAAGCCGTACCGTTCATTGATTTTTCTGGTCTCAGTGCATTTCAGGAAACTGTGGAAAAGCTACATCGTCAAAAAATTACGATTTATTTATATGGTGTAAATCCACAAATTAGCGCTAAATTTGCCGAGGTTGGCTTGTTGAAGTTAGTTGAAACTTCTAGTGTCTTCTATTCGATGCTGCAAATTGTTAAATACGATAACAGCCTCAGCGTAAATTTATATTCTGGTGGTGTGAATAAGAGCAACTAGTTTTTTGCTTTACATTGCTTGAAAATTTGCATTTATCTGCTGTCACAGTTTGGTTTGTGCTGTATAATAGCGACTGTTTTTATTGGTTAAACTAAATTATTCTGATTAACTTAATCTTCCTTTTGCGTGGTGTTTAACTTTCTCGCGTGAGATAAATTAATTTTCAGGTTTTTCATAAAGTAACTCTTATTCAAATGCACAAATTTATTCCATTCTTTGGCCTACTATTGGCTGGTTGTTCTTATTTTTCACCAGAGTATCATAAGCCAGCAACACAGATTCCGCAAAATTGGTCAACACAACCACAAGGTATTGATTCGATTAGTGAAAGTTTGCCATATTTAGCATGGTGGCAGAAATTTAATGATCCTGAATTAAATCGCTATATTGAAAGTGGTTTACAACAGAATATGACGATTCAGGTTGCTAAGGCTAATTTGGAGGCCGCGCAAGGTCAATTGCTGGCTGTTAAGCTGAATTGGATTCCGATGCTCAACTTATTTGGTGGAGTAATTAACGGTTCTTCGCAAAATAGCATTGCTCCAATTGGTAATCTCGGCACTCTTGCTAGTAATGGATCATTTTTTGCCATTCTACCATCCTATACCTTAAATGTTTTCACTAATTATACGTTGCAAAAACAAGCTGGCTATAATGTAGATGTCGCCAAAAATGCTGAGTTAAGTGTGCGTTTAGCGGTGATCGGACAAGTTGCAGCAGCTTATTTTGCGAATTTAGCGCAGCAACAATTGCAGGTGCAGTTTACCCAGCTTTATACGGATATAGGTGAGTTAGTAACTATCGCAAGTGAGCTGGATAAACGTGGCTTAACCAATAGCTTGAGTGTTGATGAACTCAAAAGTAAACAACTTCTAATTAAAGGTCAGTTGGCGTTAGTTCAAAAAAACCTGACTGCAACTCAAAATGCATTGCGTTTGTTAATTAATCAAGCGCCAGGTTTAACAAAGGATTTAAATCAATTTGCCAATATAAACCCAAATCAAATTATACCAGGTCATTTACCTGTATCGGTGCTTGCCGCGCGTCCTGATATTTTGAAAGCCGAAGCACAGCTTAAAGCTGCGAATGAGGGAATTAGCGTTGCTTCAAGTGCACTGCTACCAGGGGTGAACTTGAATTATTTTTATGCACAAGGCTCAGGTAGTCAAAATTTAAATAGTTCGTTAATAAATGCGGGTGCAGATAACACGAATCAACAAAGTTATTATGCTGCTTATGCTAATTGGACAATCTCGCCGAGTGTCTTTGGCGCGATTAATACCAATAGTGCGTTGTTTAGAGCTTCGTTGGCACAATATAAATTTGCGGTCAATACAGCTTTACATGAAGTGGATAATGCCTTAGCAGCGAATAATGCCTTGAATCAAAAAATGCTGAGTGATACTGCTGCATACGCAAGTCTCGAAAGTAGTATTCAAGTTAAACAAGCTATGTTAAAGCGTGGTTTAACAACGTATATGATAGTTAAAACTTTCTCGCTGGAACAAGATTTATTAGCAATAGATTTAACACAAACGAAGTTACAACAACTTATCTCGTTGGTTAATTTATATCAAAGCTTGGGCGGTGGTTATCAGTATAATGAATCAGCTATGGCTGAAAGTAAATAAGTTAAGGTTATAAGTATGAAGAAAATTCACAAAAAGTTTAATTTTGCAACATTAATTTTTGCTACAGGTGGCGTAATTGCGTTGGGTTACTTAACTACTTATTGGTTTCCAGTGACAGATAATGCGTTTGTAGTTGAAAATACCACTTCATTGTCTTCGGCTGTTACAGGGCACATTGAAGAAATTTATGTAAAAAATGGACAAAATGTTAAAGTTGGTGATCCAATTTTACGGATTAAGCCCGAGAAATTTAAATTTGAATATAGTGGCTTTAAAGCCCAATATGATCAAGCTCTGGTTGGTCTTGAAGTCATTGCGGCAAGAATTGCGGTAACAAAATTAAATTCAAAAGCAGCTCAGGATCAGCTTGAGCGGATGAAGTATGAATATGCTCAGAAAAGTGATCCATCGGTGAGTAAAGGTATTCCACAAATTGAGCTAAAAACTCTGGAATATAATATTAAATCACAGACCGATGTAGTTGCGTCATTGGCACAACAGGTTATTTTAGAGCAAACTGAATTAAAGCAAGCACAGGTTGGTATTGCAACGCTTAAAGCAGGTAGTGATAAAGCTGCGCTGGATTTGGAAGATACTTTAGTGGTTGCTCCAGCCGATGGCTATATACAAAATTTATATCTTGGCGCAGGTAGCTCGGCGGTTGCTCATATGGGTTTGTTTAAATTTGTTGATACGGCTAATACCTATATTCAGGCTAATTTCAATGAAACTGATTTAGCCAATGTGCATGCTGGAGATGAAGTTTTAATTTTTCCGCGGACGTATTTTGGGCGTAAAATTTTTCACGGGGTAGTGATGTCAGATAATTGGTCGGTAGAACGCCAACATATCATACCATTGGTTGAAAATCAAGTAATAATCAGTCAAAATCACTGGCTAAATTTACCCCAACGCTTACCTGTACAAATTAAGGTATTAGATAATGATAAAAATTATCAATTACGCCCAGGTATGAGTGCCTATGTTTATATTCGCACTAAATAATGCGAATTAAATTAAATTTTGCTAGCGTAGATAATCATGTTTATTTATAAACTTAGTAGTTGGGTGGATCGCTATGATCCATTTTGGTATGGGCGTTTAATTGCGCTTAAAGCTGCTTATCTCGCGATTGGTTTATTTATTGCTAATTTAATTTTACAACCACCGCTACCAACTTTGGTTATGTTGTTTAGCGCGGTTGGCGTACTGATCGCCGAACTACCTGCAATTAATGATTTGAATAAAAAAGATAATATTTACTTAGCTTATGTGATTTTGATCTGTTTAACTATAACTATTTTTTCGAGTAGTGTTTATCTTAAAGGCTGGTTTATTTTAGCGGTTTCGGCGTGGGCATATGTTTTATATTTTGCTCTGCGTAAGAAACCCGAACTTTATGCTCTAGTTAGTGCTGTATTGATGCTGTCCATGATTTCTCTGGAAGGCTATAATAGCGGCAATTTCTTCAGTATTTTGAATACGTTATTCTTTATATTGGAGTTTTCTTTAATTGCATTTTGGTTACACAAATTCTTTCCATTTTTATATTCGCGGATTTGGCTGAGCAGTATTTTACGCAGCTTAGAAACTTTGCAAAACATGCTGACAGAACTCTCAATCGCTGACAGTCAAAAATTATTTCGGCAATTACAGGTTGCGGAATCCAGTTTAAATTTGCTGGTCAAACAGTCTTATCGACAAGAGGCACGGTTGATTACCGATTTATTGTCACACTACCATTACTATTTGAATGATTTACTTGAAAATAAATTAACCCCAGCTCGTGAATTAGATTTAATTGGCGCTGATTTGTTGCGTTTGGAGCATGCAGTGCGTAAGCAGTCAGAGTTCTATTATTCGCCGAATCTATCACCCGCATTAGATTTAACTACACATAATCAAATCTATCCACAATTACAAGCCTCTTGGAACAAATTATGCGCACTCGTGAACAGTTAATTCATTTACGGATTATTCATGTCGTGGCGATGCTGGCAACCGCGTTGTTTATCTATCAGTTTAGCCAATGGGATGATGCGTTATGGATTCCAATTACGGTTTTAGCAATTATTGGTCCATTTAGTCCTGGGTTATCAATTAATAAAGCTCAGCAACGAGTTCTCGGCTCAATTGCTGGGTTACTCTTGAGTTTGATTTTTTGGTTGGTAATTCATTATAATTATAATTTATTAGTACCGCTGGCAGTGGTTTTAATCTATTGTGTAGCCTATACATTATTACAAGAATATACCTTCTTCATCATGTTAGTCACAATTATGCTGTGCATTAATTTTGATTATATGAATTTATTTTTTAATAATGAAATATTTTATTTAATTAGCCGTGGTTTGTGTGTTTTAACTGGGGTCATAATTTGCCAGTTTTATGAATATTGCGTATTTAAATCAAGCTATACGAATGCAACCAGTTTGGTACAAAAAGAACGTTTAGACGCGTTGATCGTTGCTGCTTGGCAACAAGTTAGTTCGCTGGCATCCTCAGGTCGTCCAGTGGTAGTAGCTGAGCTAAATCAATGTTTAACACCATTAGTTAACAGCTTAACTGGACTGCAACAACTTAAAGAGAGTTGTCAACATAGCTATAGTGAACAAGGTGAAACGCTAATTTTAATTGAACATTATCAGGAAAAATTAACTTCAATTTACAAATGGATTAGTTTGCAAGGATTTAATTTA
>Ga0247838_1004035_pt1 | contig 16099 bp, 17 predicted proteins | sample LaCruzMarch2015__5_FD_189097 | JGI IMG/M metagenome (GOLD analysis project Ga0247838, IMG submission 189097) | Freshwater microbial communities from meromictic Lake La Cruz, Castile-La Mancha, Spain - LaCruzMarch2015_15m | ecosystem: Environmental > Aquatic > Freshwater > Lake | place: Spain... | reverse complement strand
GCCGCGCTGCGGGTTGGGGCACAGGTTACAATGATGCATGTCCCAGATGCTCTACGAAACAATTCCATGCAAAACAACCAATTTGGGGCCGCTGGTGCATGCAGGTAAATTCACACGGCGTCAAACTTCGTTTGGATGCGCAAACGAAGTTTGACGCCATGTGAATTTTTGATTTCGTGTTTAACACACTCAATCATACATCTTACTGACATATTTTGGTATGTTTGGTGGCGTCAAACTTCGTTTGACGCTCCAAACTTCGTTTGGCCGTGCTCTCAAACTTCGTTTGACACGGGAGCGCGCTACCAAACCAGAGTCCATAACTACGGTATGCCCACGACAGTGCTCAACACTATGCGATTTTGCACTCAGACTGACAATCGGCCTGTGGACCCATCTGTGCCCAACGTATCTGCCAGCACGCCGGACTGGGGCGTGGAGTACTGCACTGACTCACCCTTTGTTGTTCCTGTCCAAGGCGGCCCATCATCAGTTGGCACATTTTTCGACTACCTAGTTGACATGATGCCCTTTGATCAGTGGGGTCCCACTGCAGGCGACGCCCCGTTTAAAGGATGCTCTTTGGATGCAGAGTGTGGACAGGGAGGTAAATGTCTCGTTGGCCGCACGTCTGGCGTTTGCGCCCGACTTCAGGCTGGTGTTTTCGAGTGTGCGCAACATCAGCATTGCACTGGACAGCTCTGTGCTGGCGATGGACGATGTGTACAAGGGGTGCTGGAGATCCATAATAACGCCACGTTCGACATCAGCGTCAGTGTGTTCAGCGACCATTGCCCCGCCCCTGTTGATATGTGGGGGGTCAGCAAGCACGACACTGTACCTGATCTGTTAAGCTCGTCTGGAATGTGCTCGTATAGGTCGTGGTTCGAACACAGACGCATGGGGGGTGGTACTGTGTCTGGCTCTGATCCGTGGCATTTCTCGTCCCCATCTCGAACTCCGCAGTCCGCATTTGACGCAGGCGTGCTTGCCACGCTGCCGCATGCTTGTGACCGCGACTATGAGCATCTGGCGGGGTTGAGCTCTTGTGGGGTTGCCTCTGGATGGAGTAGCGATGGCAGTCGTATGCAACACGCGTCGCGAACCATGACTTATAGAAATGACAAGACCCTCCCTGTGGTCAGGCATCAACAACTGTCTAACTTGGGGGTTGGCTTCCTTGGACTTCCGTTTACATACGACAAACTTGGGTTCGCAACAGCATCAAATCCAAACTCATCGCCTCAGCTCATGCCATGCAGTTCGTTCGGTCTGTGTTCTACCCAAAGCAACAGCAAGCTGTGGTATGTCAATGGCCAGATGCAGTCGGTTCGCAATGTCACGTTGAGCAGCGGACAGGTGAGAGCCTACACCATCAATGACATGATGTTATGTGGCTCCATGGGATTCATTGATACAGCCACGCAATGCCGCATCGATGCCGCGGTGGCTCCGCTTTTCTATCTCTTCTGTATGAGTTCTTCCACTGGTCTGTGCAGACAATATGCTGGTGGTCTATATCCACAAGGACAAACCACAAATGAACTATGGGTGTTTGCCAATGCATTGAATGACTTGTTCCATTCCATGCGTCAGACCCCTGATACTTGGGCTGGATATCTAGCCGCGGTGGATACCGCTTCAACTTATTGGTCGAAGATCCAGTCGAGAGCATGGCTAGCTGTGTTCGTAGGCGCCAAGATTAATCATAGATATGCAGACGCTCCTCCCAGGGGGTTGTACTATCTGATGAGCTATGCAGCCTATGAGGTAGTTTGCTTCACAGATGTTTTTAGATTATTTTTGTTTTGCAAACGTTCACTAATTGCTTCATAAATATGGCCAGGTGCCATTCGCTTGGTGGTTCAGATGTGGTTGGTTGTCAGGCTTAGAGGTTGGTCCTACAATGACTCCATGTGTGGCGTGGGACGACATGAATGTTCCTCGTAATTCTCCTATTCCGCGTCATCAGTGGTTGGCATCGCTGAATGGAGTGTTCAACAATGCAATGGTACAGGATGCCCGCAATAAGGCCCATCAGACCTTTGTAGACGAGGTGCGCTCATGGCAGACCATGCTACCATCGTTCCCATTTTCGTGTTACAACGAGGCCTGGTTACGCACTGATATTTCAAGTCAGATCTACAGTGACACCGCCTTGCGTGCAAGTTCTATGGGTGCCGTTTGGCCGCCAGATCCATTGGACATATGCTCAGGTCCAGCTGATTGTTTGGATCATCGAGCTGATACCATGCAGGGCAACAAGGATGTGGTCAGGGAGTATATCGACCAGTTCACCTCTGCAATACCGTGTTCTTCTTCGTGTGATTGTGTCACAAACATGGTAGATGCAGTATGTTCGTTCGCACAAGACATGGTAGCTCAAACAATGTCATCTGGCCAATCATCCATGCCGTTGTTCAATATGAATGGTGTAGTTGTGGCTCCAGACGCCACCCGATATGATCCGTTGGAAAAAGGATGTTCGCTTATCATGTGCTGCAGTGGTACTGCTGGATGCAGCCAAAATAGGATCGCTGAGTGTAGATGCTATACAAATGATGTCACACCACCGGAGCTGGAGTATGCAAACATAATCAGCGTGAGCCCCACCATCCCTGCCTGGATCAAGTTTGTAAATGGGTCGCAGCCTGATTTTGAAGAATTGAACAACGCTCAATCATACTTGGTCAATGGACACACTTGGAGTGCGTTGGACCCATGTGCCGTATCTGGGCATGTTACGAGATGCTCGTTAGCCGACCCGGTACTGCCAGATGACTGTTCGTCGTTGGCTAACGTTGCAGCGCAGGTAGTTTGCGAAGCAAACGTTTTTGCGAATCAAAATTCATTTGCTAACTGTTTGCGTCCAGGTGGTCAGGAGCAGCTACTGTGCCCCCTATATCGCGGATGCACCAACGCAGCAATGTGTGTATGACAGGACGCTGGCAGGCCTCTCATGTCTGGATGGTAGATCCATTGCCCACACAAAGGTTCTATTGAATCCGTATGTATCCATGCGTGTTTTTTCTGTAGCACCAAAACCATGCTGGTTGATGCGATGCACGTATCCAATGCATCAATTTGATGGGCTCACAGTGTTTGATACAAAACCTTATGTTGTTGGGGTGACCACTCAAGTGAATGTGGTTCAGATCATAATTCCAGTTACTAGGGTTTGGTATGAATATGTCTATATCCAACGCACGCGTGCATCAACAATCACTACTCGACTTGTGCTGCAAACTCGTAATTGTGAATATTCCAGATGGCCACTACAAATCACGTGTTTCTTGAATTCTCGTAGGACACGCAGGCTTTCGGCCGCCTATCGAGACCCAATAGTCATTCAGTCGTACCCAGATCTGTCTGATTTATCTGATGCTGCCTACATAACCATGGGAGCTGATATTGTGCAGTCAGTCGAAGACGTGTTAGACTCCTCAAACGACACTCAAAAAACCAGTTGTCTCAACAAGATTCCCATCAATCTAGCAACTTGCTCTTTCACCACGTCCAATACAGTCTCAAGTCTAACCATCAATGATGATTGTGGTGATAATATAATTGCCCCTATTTGCCAACGTGAAGCTGTTCGTGCATGTACAGGGCTTTCCAAGGATTATCGTTGTTCAAGTTATGTTAGTTACGACGCCTGCATTGTTGCACAGATTGCTTGCTCCGTCTTCTTTCCGTGTTTGATCAAAGGCATACCAGACTGTACATCTGATTGCTTAACCTCGTCAGACTTCTCCGTATGTATGTCTGATTATGATTCTGTGGATCGTTGCAAGGCTGTTACGGGTATAAAATGCTATAGCTATGGCTACCAACAAGTGGCATCCACTGCATGCACGTCTACGTCGGTGAGTGGTGGGTGTCCCTACACACCACAGAACGAAGCCTTGATGAAAGCATCTGGACTGCCTGCAGCTGGCTTCTGTCCTGCCTGTATCGCCACCACCTGGGCTTCATGTTCTCCCATCAAGTCATCCCAGACATACGCCCTTGCACAGGCAGCAAACACATTTCACCCATTTCAATCTCAAGACATCCGAAACAATGTGGACTTACCAACCTATGCATCTCATTTCTCCATGCAGCTTGGTACACTTGAATCAGGGGCTGCAGTCCAATGTGGACGCGCCGTTTGCAGTGCAAACGAACGAACAGTGCAGCTCTACAAGAATATGTATTCATGTATCGACTGCTTCACTGTTCCCAACAAGTTTTGTTCAGGAAATCATCAATGTCGTTTTCATCCAAGTTCTCTCCATGAGTTTGATACAATGGCTGGGTATGCCGACCATCGACAGGCGTTTGAGCAGGGCAATACAACATACTCCAAGGTCTTTGATGCTGTTAGATGGGCGGTCGAGGCCTTGCGACTCAGATCATTCCCTGCCCCTGTAGGTGTTGTGCCACAGTGGATGCCATTTCTAGATTCACTCAATTTCACATATTATAATCCGTCTGCTCTCAAGCAAATCTTCAATGCCAATGTTGAATCGTTGGGTGCCAAGTGTGTCACTGATGTTGCCATGCCAGACCTCTCCAAGTGTCAGAATGATCTCCCTCGGACCACGCTTCGATCGTTTGTGCAGTCGCAGTACAAGGTGCAACAAGGGGTTGTGGTGCCATCCAAAACCAATATGTCATGGTTTGTGGGCAATTCCCAGATGTTGTCGACCAACCTTGTTGCGTGGAGTGTATTGCCTGAGCGTCCCTTCTTTGATACGTTGTTCAACGACTCCATCTGCGAGCAGGCCACCATGGACTCGTTGGTATGCATGAAGAATGGATCTTCCATGCTGGCTCTCAACCCAATTATGTCTGGTCGGTTCGAGGTTCGGCAGGGGTGTGATATATTGGACTCTGTTGTGGATGGTCTATGTAATCAGTTTGAATGCCCAAGAACAGACCCGTTGTCTGATATTTACAACACGTTTGCTCCTAATGCGGTGACTCGATGTGGTATCTTAAATTCACAGGTCAAACCTTTCCTTTTGAAATCTGACGTCTAAAAACCTGATGTATACCTTTGTTGTAACAGACATCTCAGTACACCACCACGTCAAGTAGCGTCCCTATCAATCTCTGTAGCAAGGCTCCATCCACCCCGAACGCATGTCCCAGCGCACAGGGTATTCTAGGGCAGTCTACGTGGGACGGACTCCCTGTTTCCAGCTTGTATGTTCGCCAGGTTTGATAGCGCGCTTCCGCGCGCCATCAAACTTACAATTTGGAATTACCAAACTGAACTTTCTGTTTTGTTTGGTGGGGCGTGCGTGCGAGCACGCTTTCGCGTGCACTCAAACTTCGTTTGACGCCGCGCCCTACCAAACCAGCCATGGCCTGCTGCCTATGTGCCTGCAGGCCTGCTGTCTGGAAAGAATCCTCTGTTGTCATTTCAGACATTGACTGCACGTGTCCTTGGGAATATCACGCTCGATCCTTGGGATATTGGTGGGCATTACATGCGGCTGGCACTGAATCAAGCAGGTGTATTGGTCGTCGTTGCACTACCATTGCGTTCTTATGCTACATTACAGGAAGCATCAGCGCTCAATAGCACTGACTGGGTGAAGGCATGGAAATCAAACGCTGCTGCTGAGACTGCTCTTATGGGGGACCTTTATGCAATGCAGACATGTCGGTCGTGGGACTGTCCTCTTCGCAGACGGTATGTAAGGTTTGGCTTGCTGTCTTGCTTCGTACTGATTTACTTCGTACTAGATACTTTTGGACCGGCGCAGGCCCGAAATTCAGACCCTATATTCCCAATCCAGCTCGCACCAACGTCCTGTTTGGCCATGTCACGCATCCCACTGCATTACCACAGCCCATGCCGACAGGGGTGCTTGGCAGGTACTCTGTACTGTTTATCATTTTCAACAACTGTGAATCACTGAATCACTAACGCAACGCCATTGTCCAGATACCAGACCAGGAACGGCTTCTGTCTATGTCCCATGGGGGACCCATGCCGACCCACCACAGGTCCATGCTCTGCCGCAGCCACCATCCTGTCGCTCACGGATCTAAAGTACCGTAGTGCCTCTGTGTCGGGTTCGTGTTCGCATCAAGTCGACTGGCCATGGACGGGAGGCACTCTCCGCGATGGTAGCATGTTGCCTGGAAAAGTCGCTGCATGCGGGGTGCTGGACCGATTGCCAGCATTCCAGTATCGATACAGCAACAGCAAGACCATCATCGACAGCCCTACCACCACGCTAGACGACGGTGGTGATTGCCACATGGGTCGCCCAGCGTCCATCTCAAAACCAATAGACCAGAATTGCACCCTAGTCAGCAAGGCAGATGATCATATGGTCTTGCAATGTCCCTTGAGCCCCACGCCTGTCATCATCCAGCGAAGGAGGTCGGACAACATATCAATGCAGCAGCGGATCCGATGCGAGTCATGTGACCCCCTTCCAATGTTCAAGGCAGCCGACGGGACGCCAATCGCGGAGCCAGAGGTCAGCTACGGCCAGCCATGGCGCTGGGCTCCAGAGCGCATGCTCGCGCACGATCTTCGATTTAGGATGTGCGGCAATGCAACGGACTGCCCCTCGTTGGATCCAGAAGTATGGAAGATAGGAAAGTTCTGGCCTGCCATGATGAGCAGTCATTCCCCTTCGTTGCATGATCTGTTTCAGGTAGTACCAGACCAAGTCACTGATGATCAGTGGTCCAAGCAATGGCTGAGCTGCACCAATAATGGTTCGGGAGTGCATTGCAACGGCACCATCTCAAAGTCCGATTGGCTTGCCGACCGGGCTGGCACTTGCAAGCGAGTCGCTGATCAGGCTGATACGGCAGTCGATCTCACAGTCTGCCAGCTCGATCCGACGCTTGATATGCTTTGCAGAACCATCCAAAACGCTCGTTACCGTTTGTTTGAGGCCAACTGCCAGCTCACTGGCGCCTGCCGCACTACCGCGTTCTTCTACCAGCCAGCCACCTACTCCATCAGCAATGACCAATTTGTACGCCAGACGGTTCAGTACTTCTACAATTTCACTGTCAATGGCGCATGTCCTGTCTATGATACAGAGCTTGCTGCCATCATATCAAATAACAGGCACACGGCACAGCAATGCTCCGCACAGAGTCTTGAGGTCATGCAGTTCGCCATACAGGTAATGTTTGATAACGTGAAGTTCGTGAATTTAGATTCCCTAACTCAAACTTATGAACTTACTAATGTTATTTTCGTTTCGTTTAATGGCGTCAAACTTCGTTTGATGCTCCAAACTTTGTTTGGACTAGGTGGCAAGGGAAGTGGTCCACATCTTCGTCACCCTCTGCTACTACTGCGGTCAGATTGGCATGCAGCTGCTCAATCTCATCTCCGCCAACGACCCTACGCCCGTCGTCCATCAGATCATGGGATACCTTGCACAGATCCTGGCGCAATTCAAGCAGTTCTTTACCATCCTTGGTGACTTACTTTACAAGATGATTATGGAGACTGGTCAGATGGGACAGGTTTGATTGTTTATTGACTGTTTGTTGACTGTTGGACTGACTGACTGTTGGACAGGCAATCAAAACACTAATCACCAAGATATGTGAATTCCTCAACGACGTGTTTAATGCTGTCGTTAAACCTCTCATCTGTGTCATCAAAGAGACGATCATGACCATTCTAGACGCATTTGACACGCTTCTTGGTGGTATCTCCATGGTGTTTAGCGGCTTGGGTGACTTCCGTGATAACATACAAACTATTAGGACTGATATAGGTGATCGTCTTTCCTGTGATGTTGAGAGCCCGTTTCAATGTAAATCGCTATTCAACAATGATGAAGATCTGCCATCCAGCCTGCCCATGCCCACTCGCTGTTGGGTGGGCTACAAGCCTGCTGTGGGCCAACAAGGCGGCTTTGGTTGCTCCAACAGCGACACTTGCATGGATGACGATGGCTCCCTCCGTGTCTGTGCCTCATGTTCGGGTGATGTTGACATGGATAGATTCGGTTGTGACTCGCTCACCAAGCTCTGCCGCTGCCATACCTTTCCAATTGGTCAGACGCAGTGCTCATCCCATAGGGAATGCCTCTTGCCAACCACTGAATGTGGCTTCGTCGATGCTTACCTCAAGCCAAGCTTTGGCAACGTTCCTTGCTCGCGATGCTCCTCTCAGGTAGTTCATTCACTTGTAGTTGAAAATGAGGGTAACATTTGCTAACTGTTTGCGTCCAGGCACAATGTCTTGTCACTGGCGGTGTCGGAGGCCAGTGCATCTGTCTCCTGAGACCCACGCCGAACCAGATGTGCGCCTCTGCCTACCACGCACAACGCGTCAGCCCTGACCCCACACAGCTCTGCCTCATCAGCATGGGATTGAGTATCTCAACAAGCGCTTCCTACTCCGCGAACTGGCAGGACTTGTCCTCTACACCATGTGCCATGCTAAATGGAGCCCAGACTTGGTGTCTTGCTGTACAATCTAATGTTGCCAGCTCCTTCATGGTGGTTGGACTCTCGTTGCTAAGCGGCCGTCGGTTGCTTGTCGCTGGGACCTTGTCTGAACCAGTTGGGTTCAACATGAGCATGTGGAACCATGCCCATGAACCATGCAGATCGCTGATGCTCGCTGATAACCTCACATCCATACTGGAGCTTCACTCTGCATCCGAATGCGAACGATGGAGACTGATAGGCGAGCGAGCTGTATTGCAGTTCAATCTCTCCGCTGATCCTGTGTTGTTCACTAGCTACCTGGGCATGGCAGAGTCATCAGGGCTGTCGTTGCAAGTGCTGCTCTTTGCTTTTAAGCATGCCGACTGGGCACAGCCTGGTATGGTGGTCGCGCGCCGCATGTGGCATCACATCATCCCATTACTCAATGCATCCAGCCGTCTGTTCCATCAAGTTACCCATCAGTTGGAACCAAGCGTGGCAGTCGTCGGGGATTTGATGCCATGGTTCGCGATGCGGCCCAATTTTACATACTCTCATCATACCAATTCATCGCGTCGTCGACTGATGAACTGGAAAGATAACCTGCAGGCCGTTCAGACATTCTCGATAGACATAGCCAACGGGAACATAGCCAATCTAGCACCCAACCTCGCTGCATCGTGGAGCACTGGCCCCTTCAGTTGGCCTCCCGACTATGACTACCACGCCAATCAGACATGCCTTGCAGCCTCGATCGCATACAACATCACCTTGCTGGGCATGCAGAGCACCATTTCGTTTTACACCAAGACAGGTCCATCGCGTCCTAAACTCGCCAACACATTGCAGGAGGCGTTTCCGCATTTCCCTAGGTTGAACTTCAGCAAAATCCCCACTGAACCCCAGATCGTGTCCTTCTTTCGTACCCAGCTGCTGACTTTGCTGGGCATTGACATGTCTGTTATTAAGCAATATGCATCCAAAACTGATTCCAGTCCGTCACAATTAAGCAACGATCTCTCTGCTCTCATTGAATGCGATTTTGTAGCAGTCCAACATTGCACCAAACAACGACGCTCCCTCTGGTGGGGTGGGATCGTCGTTGCCGTCTTCTTCGTCGCATTCAGTCTCGTCGCGCGATTCATGGGTGTTCCCTTCGTCGACTACGTGCTGCTGATGTCATATATCCCTTTCACCATGTGGTATGTATATGGCTATTCCATGACATGCCTGCCGCTGGTCCCCACTTGCATTTCATCCGAGCTGCTTGACCTATTCCACTCCCTCATGCCCATCTCCATTCAATGGCCTACCCAGCTGCAGAAATGGCCAGGATGTGTCGACGGCTCGCCTGGCAGCGATCCTCTCATTGCTGGTACCAAGGATTGCTTCATCCCTTGTACTAGGTAAGACTAACTACTTTGTCTATTAATGCTTACTAACTGTTTCCTTCGTCCAGCCCTCCATTCAGCTATCTTTCTTGGGAAGATTCCGTCGCGTGGATCTCCTGTGAGTTCGGTGCCTGCTCGCATGCGCATGTCATCTACGAAAACTGGCAACAGCATATCGACTACATCGCGTTGACCCTCTCGCTGCCCGCCTGGTTGGTCGATGCCATCCGCCTCGACCGCCTCACTCATGCCATGAACAGGAAGCTGCCATTCGTCGATTGGCAGGACATGCAGGATGCCCAACGCGTATGTCTAGCCTTCACAATCTTCAATCTGGTCCCTGTGTTAGTCATCTCTACACTTTTGATTGCTGGGGCCTTGTCGGTCCTTGCACTCGCCGTCGCGTTGGTGCAGCTGTTCGTAAGCTACATCACGGTGGTGTTTGTGTTTGTGCATTCGCGATGACCTTTAATAAACATGGTCAAACCACTGGTCACGTTTGGTTTGCAGTCATTTCCGTCCGGTTGAACACTTCCGCAGCTGCGTCCACAGCCTTGATGAAATCATCTGCAGCTGTTATCTTCCTCTTCGTCGTCTTGTTGATGTTGACCAACGAGGAGAGGCTGCTCTTTGCCTTATTGTTGGTCAATATTCCGGATCCAAGCTGCAAGTTCAGACGCGTGATATGGGTCTGCAGCATCTCAGACTTCGCAGAAAGACGGACCTCTTCGGCCGTTTCCGCTTCTAACTCGAGACGCAACGCGTCTGCATTTGAATCTACCTGTGCGCCGAATATCGCGAGCATTTTATTGATTGAAGAATCCATAATGCGATCGATACAAAACAGTTGGCGTGTTTAAATACCATTATGGTATTGTGCCGTCAATTGCATTATCGTGTTGACACGCTCCTTTGAAATGCGCATCCTCTTATTGGAGGTGTCTCGATCCAGTTCGTTGGCTTTCGTTGCAACAGCGATAGCTTCCTTTTCTGCGCGCATCTTTTCAATTGAGCTGCTTATTGCAGCAATCGTCGCTTGATCCTCTGCAATCTTTTTTCTGTGTCCATCGTTTTTTTTACGCATTGCCACCAGCTCACTGACGAGAGCCTTGTTTTCCTCATCTGCCAGCTGTTTGAACAATGCCGCCAACTGTTCCTTTGAAGAAGCCATTTGAACAACAGTGGTTGTTGGCTTATTGCATTCTTATATAAGCAAGCGCTTCCAGCATAGCATACACGAAACAATGCAGTATAACACACGCATCATCCAGAAATGGTGGCGCGCGATGACGCCGACCAGCGTGCTGGCTGATGGGTTCCATAATCGCCTGCATGATCAGATGGGATTTGATGAAATGTGGGGTCTGCTTCATGATCCTATGTTCCGCAAGTTGGCCATCACGTTTCTCAAGAGAGTCATTTACAAAGCCGATTATGGTCCTGTTGACACGACGATTCGTGTGTTCCTCTCCGCTTGGCCGATTCGTTACTTCCCTGCAAGGATTTTCGTCAATCAGGCGAGCGAGCATCGTGAGCCTCTCATTCATGCGGCGACTGAAATGGTCTCGCTCTTCTCAAACATTGCTCAATCTCTGGCAAATGGCAGTCTTCGTGTCAACATGCTGGAGCCATTCGTTGACGCACTGGATGCCTATGTCGAGATATTCGATCTTTGGGTCGCCGCAGACAGGACTCGGCTGCTCGCTGTGCTCCGTGAAGCCATCCGTGTTCTCACGGACGAGATCACTGCCGATGCTGGCAACACCCATTCGCTTCACGCGCAGCTGACGGTTCTCAGGGAGCGTGAGCGTCAGCTTCAGAGGCGCTAAATCAACGACATCTTGAGTTTTCATTCAATGACGCCGCGCAAGATAATGCGCTCGCCAACAAAATGCCCACATTCCGCCAATGAATCAAAGGCATACACCGCTGTGACAGTGTTTTGGGAATAGCACTTGTTATTTTCGTCCCATTCGTGATAAACACGGGACGCCGTCGTTCCGAAGTGCACGTCGTCGATGTTCACGCGAACAGTGATTTCGCGAAAGTGATCCGTGTATATGACAACACCCGCATCGAAACTCGTGACGTAACTCCTTTCGCCTGATTTCGTTAGAACATATCCGTCAAGCTTGCGCTTGATGGAATACGCGAGTGCCAGTGGGCATTCGTCGTCCAAAAAGACCATTACTGGATTCATACGGGATTTGTTCAGCTTATCATCATACTGGTTATATAGTTAATGCATGAAATACCGAATGAATTCTGAAGAGGCATTTTGGAATCCCGAATGTTCCGAAGGGGTGTTTTGCCAGCCTATAAAAGGACACGTGTCAGGTTCAGAGACTCATTCGCCATGTCAGTTTCATCTGCAACTCTTGCTCTGCTTCTCAAGCCCCGTGCTCCCATGGAATGCAGGGATCCACAATTCCCGACGATTGTCTTGACTGAATCTGAATGCAAGACTTTCAAGTTCTTCTGCACTCCTACTTTTTTCATCATCATCTTTCCTAAAACACACACAATGCACGTTGGCTTTTTCGAACGCACCTTCTCCAACTTTGTCCGCGTTGACATGGAGGTCGAAGTCGACGGAAAGAAGGTCGTATTTCGCTGCGGTGAGGAGCTTTTCAAAGCCAAGTGCGTGATGGCTCACCTGGATTCGCCTGACAACGAACACAACATGAAGGTTCTTGATGCCGTGCTTAACGCGGCAGAACCAAAGATCGCCAAGAAGGCTTCATCCGACATCCATGGGTTTAAGGCGGGTAACTGGAATTCGCAGTCATATCATATCATGTTCTTGATTCAGCTCCTTAAGTTCAAAAACGACGAGTTTCGCATGTTCGTGCTGCAACTCGTTGATATTGCAAAGCATTTTGCCATTAAGCCCGAAACCGTCTCCTTCATGGAAGCGACTTCGCGAGATGATCTCTGGGGAACTGGCGTCCGCATTGAAGACGTCTACTCGCAGATCTGTGCAGACGGTGTGGCCAACTTCAAAGGTCGCAACCTTCTTGGCAAAGCCATCGGCGATGCGTTTGTCGAGTTGGCCAGCCACAACTACGTGGGACTCGAGGAGTCTATGGACGAGTTCGTCGCTCGCATCATGTCCAAAGACGGATTCCGCTTGTTTGAGATCGAGCATCCGGCCAAGCGGGCCAAAACCACCGCCGATTGAGTCGTATCTGCAAACGTCTTGTCTGCTAACCCAGAATAGTTGTAGTTCAATAAACCATAGTTTTCAGTTTCCCAAACTCCATTACGCCATTTGCGCCCGTTGACCGCCCAGTAGGCAAAATCCAAATCAAATTCATGAAGAACTCGATTGAGATATCCCCATTGCACCGTGTTGTCCCCAACGACCGTCCCAAACTCGCCAACAAACACTGGGACTGTGCGAGCCTCCAGTCGCCAACGCCTCAGATCATCAAGCACCATCCAATAGGTTCCAGTGACATAAGAAAATATGACGACAACAACACAGAGAAGGCGTGTCCAGCAGAGAAAACCCTTGACCAACGGTAGCATGAAATCGTCTTCTGTCAGCAGCAAATGAATGTTTGATGCTGCACTCACAAGCAACAAACAAACACCAGCGATGATCCAATACGTTGATTCATTGGCAAGGGTTTCACATCCAACCCCTCGTGATATGAGTAACTTCACACATGCCACAGCAATCCAGATCACAGCGAAAGGTAGAAAAGACCCTATAAGAATGTTAAACTCAAGACAGCAGAACGATGGAGGGGTGTCTACGCATATCAAGAGCAGTGATGAGAAAATAAAAACAACAATGGCCACATACATAACCCACAGCCAGTAAATATTCTCCCACCACCAAGAGAAAGGGTAGACGTGCGTGCTGAACACCAGCTTGTCTCTCTCCAGGGCAGCAGATGGTCCTGGACTGTCCATCAATGGTCTGATGTCATACGCCCTGCAGAGCCCACTGACGATGATCAGCATGTGTGGGTTCACCGCTGCGATCCCATCCTCTGCAATTGTGGCAGCCGCCAACCAATCGGAGTCGACGTCTTTACTTCGCCCCCATGTGATGATGGTGTCACCCTGATCGTGAATCTCGTTCCTGATGTCAATCCCAATTACCAATGGATTGCTGCTGTACCTAGCTGACACTAATGCAAGACCCCGAACCCACTCAGTTGTTGAGATGTTCCCACCATGCCACAGCCCCTGTGGGGTCGTTGTGTGACTGTTCAGAATAACCATAAGACCTCTACACGTCAGCGAGCTCACGACGGTGTCCAGCACTTGCAGTGCACTAGCATTGCGACCCATTATGAAATAAGGGTCTATCATTGGGTCATTTAGCACCCCTTGATCGGATAATGGCAGTCTAACGCAGTTTGCCCCCATCAACGCGATGAGATCTGCGATATTATCAGCGCTTGTCACTTCAAGTCCCCCAGGGACTAATGGCTCTTGATGTGCCCCATACCAATTCACGCATTTCAGCCGCACTCTCTGCCCGGTGGATGCGTTTACTATGTGAACCCCATTGGTTGAAAGATGTGCATGACACGCCCAGCATGATATCAGCAACAATTGTGACGCTACCCACATCCAATTTGCATTGCACTGTTGTTATATCGCGTTTAATGTTTTAACAACGAAAAAACGCTTAAAACGGATGGCGGCAGCATGGGCACGCAGTAAGCGTAGCAGCACATCCCCGATGGGTGACGTGTTGGCACTGCTTGCAGCAACGGTTCCGACGGCTCTTCATGACAAGATCCAGACACACGGGACACACGTAGAAGTGATTGGTCTCCATCAGGTCCTGAAGGAAACCGTCGAGTTCGGAGGGAACTTCCGGATTGGCACGGCGGGCGCTGTGAAGCATCTCTGCAAATTGAAAGGCATACTGGCGGCTGGGCACGCTCTGCACGCCATCAGCTGAAGTGACAGTCAAACTCATTGTGATGTGAAGTGCACATTAAGGTCAATGCATTTATATAGCCCATAGCATGCTTGACTGTAAATGCTCAGCATTGAATGCATCTACCCCAAAAACAATCGCTATATGTGGCGAATCATTGACTACCTGCAGCGTGAGGCGGCTGCGAAAGGGGTTAAGAAACCTGGAAGTTGTTTTGGAAGTTTCTGGCATCAGCTCGGGTATATCGCAGGTGAACCAATGAATGTATGGGCTGCGCTCAACCAAAACACGCACCATCTTTTTGGATATATGGTCGTCAACGTGTGCTTGACAGACCCTATAATCATGTATGGGGACATATTGCATTTGGAGTTGTTAGAAATTTTGCCCAGACACAGGATGAAGGGAGTTGCGAGACAGATGGTCGATTGGCTCAAAGAACGTGCTATATCAAAACAGTTTAGCTTCATTCGCGTTCCCCATAATCTCGACGAAACCGCTGGCTTTTGGAAAAAGATGGGGTTCGCTGAAATGCCTGGAGAGTCTGGTTTGTGGTGCGCTGTGTTGTGATGCCGACCTTACTAAAAACAATATAAAAACAAGTGCAAACTTCTACAGACAATCAAATCATGAGCCAGATCAACGAACTCCATACAGCCATACAAGCCCATTTGAACACTGCTATCCAGAAAGGTCCTTCAGACAAACCATGCACTCATATGCAGCCAAGCATACATGACCTTTACGACCATCTTGCAAATGTAATCAACTCGAACGGCCTGCTCCCTCATAAGGATGGCGACGGATTTGCATACCCATCCGATTATAATCCTAGACTCAAGTCATACGTGTGTCGTCTCGCGCATTACCAGCACGTGATTCTTGCATCTGGATACCCATTTGACGTCGTCAATTCAATTAAGCTGGCCTGCAAGGTTTCAACCGTAATACCGTCTGTTCAACCCACTGGTATGGCAACCCAAGTGGAAATTGTTACAACGGAAGTGATTTCGATTTTGGCACCGCAGTCGACACATGAAGGCCGCCGCTTTGTTGATACATACACGTCCATTCACAAACGGGAAACCATTGCATTCGCCCCCATGACGAAGGAAGTGTTTATGTGTGCGTATCCAGACAAATGCACCAAATTGTATGTTGTTCCAACAAATGTCGATTGGCGTGAGTTCAAGAAGCCTGCACACTGGAACCTTGTCAACCACACAGTGATTGACGTTTGAAAAGTCTAGTCATGCGTGACAAGTCACTAGTTTACAGTTCAGCAATACACTCTACTTGAATTTTTTTTAAATAAATGATTCGGGATAGCTGAATGACGTACAGAGAGCGCCGACAGGCGGGTTTTGATCGGGTGAGTCATGAGATGGCA
>Ga0247838_1004019_pt1 | contig 16143 bp, 9 predicted proteins | sample LaCruzMarch2015__5_FD_189097 | JGI IMG/M metagenome (GOLD analysis project Ga0247838, IMG submission 189097) | Freshwater microbial communities from meromictic Lake La Cruz, Castile-La Mancha, Spain - LaCruzMarch2015_15m | ecosystem: Environmental > Aquatic > Freshwater > Lake | place: Spain... | reverse complement strand
AATACTTTAATACAATAAGCGAAAGACCTTTAAATCATACTAAACATGCACTTGCATTTTAACCGCACAACGAGTATTAAAATACATATTGTAAATTTAATAATATGATTTGAAATAACGCCAAAACAGTGATATGTTTTAATTTATAGTTTCATCCTATTTCAAATTGTTATTTTTCAGAAAATACTTTTTGAAGAATTTAATTATGAACAAAGCAATTATTCCTATAACTAATCCTATAATAAATTCAGCAATAAGTGAGGTAAAAGAATTTAAATAATTATCTAGAAAGTGAATGTAATGCATGAAAATACCACCAGAAACCAGCAGCAGCGCTATTGTTCCTATAACAGTAAGGAACCTTATAATTAATGGCAATGCTTTTACCAATAAATTGCCGATTTTTTTTATTAAACCATTTTTACTTATCTTAATTAATTTAAAGCCAAAATCATCTAACCGAACAATTAATGCAACAACTCCATAAACTCCAATAGTTGCAATCATTGCAACAGTTGACACAACAATAACCTGATTAATAAATGGTTCTTCTAATACAGTACCTAAAGCAATTATTACTATTTCGATAGATAAAATAAAATCTGTAAAAATGGCTGATTTGATTTTATCTTTCTCTAGCTTTAATATTTCTTCTTTTGAAAAATCAACAGACTCAGTTTGCTTTGAAAAATTTTTATGAGGGAAAAAATAATCAAATAATTTATCTGCACCTTCGTAGGCCAAATAAACTGCACCGAGCAATAAAATTATTTTAACAGCTAAAGGCACGAAAGCACTTAGAATAAATGCTAGCGGGAGAATAATTAATTTATTAAAAAATGAGCCTTTCATAATTGCCCATAAAACAGGAATTTCTCTTGATGATGCAAAACCTGAAGCTTTATTAGCATTTACAGCCAAATCATCTCCTAAAATTCCGGCAGTTTTTTTTGTTGCAATTTTACTCAATGCTGCTGTATCATCTAAAAGTGCCGCTATATCATCTAATAGCGCAAAAAAGCCTGATGCCATATATTTAGTTGTATTGATTAATTAGACGAAAATTGAGTTTCGCAATATTCCTTGTCTCTAAAACTAAATCGCCTCTTTTTGAAGCATGAATTTTTGCCAATTCCAAACCAATTCCATTGGATGTTCCTGTAATTAACGCTTTTGCCATTAAAATTATTTTAATTTGCGACAAAGATGAGAAATTGCTTTCTATTGACACCAAAATAAAGCATTTGAAAGAAATGAAAAATTTAGTTTCGGTGTTTAAAAAAAGTGTGGTAATGGAGAGGTGTTTAGTTGAAAGTAAAAGTCCTTATTCTAAAGAATGTAATTATTCACAACTAATACGTTTGCGCAAAACATTTTCCTCAAAAGGCACGACTAAAAACCAACAACTAATTTCTCAATCAAATTTCCACATCGAATAAAATACATACCGTGTTTAAAATTGCTAATATCAACTAATTGGATATGATTATCGAATTTGCCTCTATAAATCACCTGACCTGAAATATCATAAATAAAAAAATCAGCAATTGGTGCATAAGAATGAATTGAAATAAAAGATTCTGCTGGGTTTGGATAAAATGAGAATTGGCGATTGGTAAGCATTTCTTGCCCAACACTCTCAACTAAAAGTGTATCTGACAAAGAAGATGAACAGTTTTGATTCATCACTTTCACTATGTACTCTCCAGGTGAATTCACTAAAATTGCTGAAGTATTTTCACCTTCAATAATTGTCCCGTCAAAAAACCACTCAAAATATACATCGGTGGATGTAATATTTGAATTTAATAAATTGCCATTTAAAGTTAATTCAGGATTTAATGCTTCGTTACGAAACTTCATCAATATCAGTTTTCCAGAAGTTGTTGATCCTAATAAAAAAGCCGTTCCGTTTTCGAGGATTTCTATTTGGTCTACAATCATTAATTCATTGTTGTACCTTAAACTGTTTCGAGAAATGGGGAAATTATTTACCGTATTCCCCATTTCATTCAATAACATGAAAAAAGATGAATCTGTAGGTTGATTGTTGAATTTCAAGTAACTCAAAAGCAATTGATTTTCGCCCACTTTTTCCATTAAAAAAGTACTCAAAGACGAACTCTCAAAAGTGAAACAGCTTTTCTTGCCATTCACTCCAAAAGTATTATCCAACTGACCCGTTAAATCATACTTCCGCAAATTGCATCGGAAAGAATCATTGTCGAATTCAAGTGTTGACGTAAAAAAATGCTCGTTAATTCTTTCAGTTTGAAAGAATCGTCTTTCAGTGGTTACAATGCTCGTTAATCCTTCCGACAAGTTGTATGAATTGTCGTATAGTAAGCCGTTGTTACCAAATGTAGTATCCAATGTTCCATCCAATTTCACCATCGCAAAAAACAATGAATCGCCTTGCCAGCTTGAGCCAGTCAATAAAAATCTGTTATCATCTACTTGTACTGATCTTTTGAAATTCCTATTGAATACATAAGATTCACCGAAATGAACAGGAATTATACGTGTTCCCTCTGTAAAACTGTTTAAGTCACGAGTACCGTCTTCATTAAATACACTCAAAAAAACCCCGCTTTCGCTGCCGTATAGATACGTTCCAACACAAGTTGTTTTTTGGTGAGTGCTATCATGATGAAAATCAAGATATTTCCAATAGGTTGTTGCGCCCAAATTCGTAAAGTATACATTAGATGGACTTTGGAACTCGACCAATACATTTCCTACAGAATCAACTTTTTGCATGCAAGGAGTACTTATAGAACTGACTATTCTTGCACCTGCAACATACATAGTTTTATCGTTGAGCATAAACGACTTCTCTAAATACATAGGCTCAAAATCGTTGTTCCAAACACCGCTCAAAGGGTAATTGGAATCAATCAATCCACAGGCATCCAAATGATAAAACCCCGAACGAATTATTTCTTCAATTCCGAGAAAGAATACAATTCTTTGATTTCGGCCTTGGATGAAAATATCACCATCATCAAATATCGAAACATCTCCATTATAAAAAAAACCGTAGTTGGCTAATGATTTAATGCCGTTATCGCCAAAGAGCGAATCCGCAGTGTAATTCTGGGCCTTCAAGAATGATGAAAACCAAACAATCATTACAGTTAATACCAATTTCATATTGATGAGAAATTAAGTTCTTATTACTTTATCAAAGTTAGAACATTTTTACCCCTAGAGAAAAGTATTTCAACTTGAACTTCATTCGACTTAAAGGGGAAAGTAATTAGTATAAATTATTGATTACAAAATGAAAAGGGTAGTATTCAAAAAAGTTTGTCTATAAAGATACTTATCATAGTTTTATAGTCATACTATTGAGAACAGTAAAACAAAATATTCTCGCAACTATATAAATAACAATGTTTTATACCGAATGCTATACACTAGCCTTTTACATTCTTATAAGGATTTTTAACATTAGTAAAGTGAGAATCCAAAGTCATCGTAGTATAATTCAGATTTACCTATATTCCAAATAAAAACTACTAATTCATAATCACTACTTTCAATTTTTGGTAATTGAAATATCAATGAAACTTTCTCCCATTCACCCTTTTTTTTGATTAGATCTTTTAAATTGCTTGACTTGTAATAAATATTTTGTCCATTTGAATTAATTGTTACAACTATCTCACAATTTTCAATTTTTTCTTGAAGGAAATATGAAGAGAAAAACAAAGTCCGAGAACTTGATTCTAACTCAGGAAGTTTTTTTGTTTTATAAGTCAAGCCATATTCAATACCATTATTTAAATGACCAGAATAGCCACTATTATAAGAGAAATCAGCAGTGGAATTGAAGTTTTGCCATAGAAGACTATCGGGAGTACTTTCAAAATTTACTGAAGTTTCATATACTGGTTTTTTATTTTTCATTCCAATATAATCAAGAATACTCTGTTGGTCTCCTTCCGAATACTTACAAACAGTAATCTTACCATTATCGGCAATCTTTTCTATTTTTGATAAAATATTAGGAAAAGGCATATAAATATCAGAAATAAAATACTCATTTTGTATAACAATAAAATCATAGTCCCATTTTAATGCTTCTTCTATGTTTTCTTGGTCTATATCCATTACTGCATATCCCTTTCTCTGCAATAAAATAAATGGAATATTTGGTGCAACAGCATCTATAACAAGTATTTTCGCGTCTTTTGGGACATTTAAAGAATCTAAAAAATTAGCCGAATTACGATAATTATTAATAGTTATTTCTGTTTTGTCCCAGTAACCTGTTTCTCTTCTTTTTTCTTGTGATTTAATTGGTTGCAATATTAAAACCACAGAAAATATTGTAAGAATAACCGCTGATATAATGTTTTGATTTTTCTTTTCGACAGTCGGAAATATCGATAAAATAAATATTAAAATCAGAATTATCGGAAAGAAAAATGTATCAATGAAATAATAATCATGTGCGGGGAACTGCCTTAGCATTAAAGTCGCAAAAATCAAGCAACCAAACAAATAAGTAATAGATAAAATTCCGAGATAAATCTTAGATTTCTGAAGGTGAATTTTTTTTATGGCAATAAAGAATACTGAAACAATAACTATAGCAATAAATATATAATAATGAGGTTTTGTGAAATACTGGAAAAACCAGCTATCATAAACGTATTTTAATATTTCTTTTGCTTCTTCAAAACTTTTTGCTGGCATCAGGTAGTTTAGGAATATTGAACCGTATTTTTCTCTAAGATAACCGTTGTATAAAAAATAAGACATTATAGCTAAAATAGAAATACATACTGGTAATAATTTTGAAGCCAATTTGGTTTCCCTTCTTAACAATCGAAGAAACTCTACGCATAATACTGCAATAAACGGGATTGCAAAAGTTGTTCTTGAAAGAGCTGCCAAAGCAAGGAAAAGTATACATAACCAAAAATCTTTATTCTTATTACCATTTATAAACTGGCCATAGAAATAAACCCCAATAATAGCATTTGCAAGTGAGGGTATTGTAGGTAGAAACCCTCCTTGATAGTAAACAAATACAGGCGAAGTTGCTGCAAAAATCACTAGAAAAACCGATTTCAAATAATCCTTGCTTATAGCGTATGTTAATTTGAATAAAAAGAAAAGTCCTATAAAACTGTACAGCAAAATATAAATCCTAAATATATAAGGTGATGTAGTTCCTGAAATTTTCATTAATACCGCAGGAATATAATCATGAATAGGAAAATCAACAGCCGTTATCGTTGTTTCCGATGGTACTTTCCACTTATGAGGGAATTGGTGATTGTAAACAAAAGTTTCGGGCTTAAAGAAGTTAAGTCCGTTATCAAGAAAACCTAATGAAAGCGCATACCTGTCAGATTGAGCCCAAGCATGAATATGAGAAGGGAATTCATTTAAATATTTGTATTGATAAATCAAACCTAATCCAATTATTACAACCAAAATTCCAGTTTTTTCTAATTTGCTTTTCATTTTTATAATAAATTTACTTCGCACCCTCAAACCTATATAGTTCTAAAATATCATGATTTTCAAATCCTTCATATCTCTTGTTTAACTTTTCAATCCACTTTGGGATACTTTGAGTTTCAAATACGAAACTATTTGTGCTTAGTACCTGAGAACATTCAATATTATCCTTATCATTTTTTAGGATTACTACTAAATTTATAGCATTATCAATATATAATGAATCGTTTAATTCGCATAAATTGTTAATCCTGTGATCAGTTAACGAATCTTCAAGATAAAATTTAACAGGCAGACTACTCCAAGGATTATACGGGTTAGCCCATGAACAGTAAATCAAATTAATTTTAAGGCTTCCATATTTATCATGAATATGTTTTGAAATTTCCATTCGCCCAATTCCAGCAGATTTTTGCCCCATTGCAATAATCCCAATTGAATTAATTATAACGAATACAATTATGATTAAATAGTTTGCAAATTTAACTAAAAAACGATTCTTAAATAAATGACAAAATATTGAGTAACCATCAATAAGGATTAGAGGAAATAGATATACCAAAGGAAATAGGAAACGTTCCTCTTTATGAGGAAAGAACGAATGAATGATTACAAATGGAATAAAACACCATAAGAATAAACTGTTCCACTTAAAAATTAGCATCAGAATAAGCGATAAAACGAGGGGAATGCCAATAAAATAAGTTGGATAACTTAATAGCTTAACAATATAGAAATACCAAGGAGAGGTGCCAAATCCGCTACCACCTGATTCAAATACCGATAAAAAATAGTTCCAAGGCGCAAAAACAATCTCACCATAAAACCAAGAATCTAATAGCAAACCGAGTAATACAATTACACTAAATGAACTAAACATCTTTAATAAAAGCTTCAATTTTGAGCGATGTTTAAATAATAGCCACAAACCAAAACCTAAAATTGCAAAAGAAATTTGGAATCGAATTAAAAAACTGATACCAAATAACAATCCTATTTTAAAAGGAGATTTTTCTTCATTAGTAGTGTTACAGAAAAGAGCTAATCCTAACAAGAAAAAAAGCCCTGACCATGTTTCAGAAGAAAATCTAACACTAATAAATGGGATAAACCATAAGAAGTAAGAAAGCAAATAATATGGTATTTCCAACGATTCATCTTTAATGAGATTCTTTGTGTTCCTTATAAAAAGCAATATAACTACTAAAGCAAATATAGCGGACAATAGACGAAGGAGTTTTGCTTGATTATATGGATTTGTTATATTAATAATTTCAAATACTTTAATTAAAACAAAACAAATAACAGGCTGAAAAGCTGACCTAATCTGAGCCTTGAATTCCCATGCCAAATCATCAGGTGTATGAGTTCCGAGCTTTAAACCCGCAAATTCAATTATTTGATAATGTTCATCCGCATGATAAAAACCATGAGAATTAAATGCTGTAATAACATATACAATAGCTGCAAGAGTAATAATTAATATTATTTTGATTTTTCGTGATAAGGTAATAAGTTTCATTCTAACCTGATATAATAAATTTTAGTTTCTTCACATTTTAGCAAGGTATTTCACCAAGCAGGCTTCTGACAAACGTTCTAAATGTAGAAGATGTATGGGACTTTTTAACGAAATGCTCCGTTTGAAAACGCATTTTCAAACATACTAAAATGTTTAAATGAAAGAGATAAAACCCAAACATCTTTTTCACGATGTTATTATTTTTCTTATTTAATGAAGCTATTGTTTATTTTTCTACTGGTTCGTCAATCTATCTACCTTTTTTCATTTTCAAGATGAAGGAAAATTCGTTAAGCGCAACAACAAGTTTTCTTGTAATTTTTTCAGCAAGCATCGTTGAACCGTTAATAGAAAAAGAAAGTATAAAAAAACATTCAATCCGATTTATAAACAAAAGCCGCGCACGTGGGCGAGGCAAATAGCTCCCGACCGACGCAGTAAGGTCGGGACTATAGCCGAGCACGCGAAACTGCGCCCAAAAAACAAGGGATTAACTTATTAACTTATTTTGATTGAAAAATGAGGTATATACCTGATAGTTATTCTATTCTATAATTTATATCTTGCAGATTCGTTGAAGACCGTTTTCGAACACCGCCTTTTTAACAAAAAAATGAACTTGAATAGAAATTACCATCATTTTAATTTACATAAAAGTCTCATTCTGATTGTGTTATTAATAGCGATATTCTCAGTGAAATTATTAGCACAACCTTGCACAATTAATTACCCTGCGGCGGTTACAGCTTGTAACGGACAAGCAACACAAATATCGCCTACATTGAACAATGACTATACTTCTTTTTCGTGGGTATTTGCTGGAACGGGAACTTTAAACAATGCGAATGTTGCAAATCCACAACTTACTGCTACTGCTGCTGGAACGCTAACTTTAACTGCGAATGGTGGCGCATGTGCCACTTCAACTGAGGTGATAAACGTTACGATTGGTGCTGCACTAAATGTGCCGAATATTAATGTAAGCACCACGCAACCTGTATGTTCTGGAAACAATGTTGCTACAAGCATTACAAATCCTCAAGCCAATGTTACTTATACATGGACGTTTCCTGGTGGCGCAACTGCAACTGGCACTAGCGCCACACGGCCTGTTTCAGTAGGTATTGGAAATGGAACATTAGCACCAAACATTACTGTAACAGCAACTAGTTCAGGTGGTTGTATTGTATCGGGTTCTACAACAGTAAGCGTAAAACAGACACCAGATGCTGATTTTATAGATGCATATAATCCGCAACCTTTTGCTTTGTGTTTAAATGCATCACAATTTAATTTTATTTTAACCAATAATTCGTCAACTGCTTCCACAAATGCAAATTACGCGGTAAATTGGGGAAATGGCACAAACAGTTATTCTGGTGCAGCTTGGCCAAGTTTGGGAGAAATTACTCGAAATTATACTGGATTGGGAAATTTTCCATTAGAAGTAATTGTCACTGGGGGAAATGGGTGCACAGCAACATGGACTCAAACATTATTTAATGGTTCAAACCCAGCATCTGGCGTAGGTAATCCCGGCGGTACTCAAAACCTTTGTTCACCAGCAACTATTCAATTTCCGATAAACAACGAAGTTTTCAACAACACACCTGGAACAATTTACAAATTTTGGGTAAACGATAATACAGATACAACTACTATTGTTCACCCTGTTTTACCAGGAGTTTTGCAGCAATATTATACGCATGTTTTTAATTCGAGCATTTGCAGTGGAGCGGGCAGCTCAGCTTCATTTACTGTTTATATGTTAGCAATAAATGGTTGCAATTTGGATCCTTTACCAAGCACTACACCTAATATTACAATTTTTTCGAGACCTCAAGCTGATTTTTCGATTCCAGCCCAAACTTGTGTAGGTACACCTGTAACGCTAACTAATTCAAGCATTGGCGGATTTTACCAAAGTGGTAATAATTGCTTATCACCTTTATTAAAATGGGAAGTTCTGCTGCCAATTTCCGATTATTCACTTACAAGCGGAACTTTGGGGAATGGTTTTCCCCCTCCAACTACTATAACAACTGGAACTAATAGTATCGGATTGAGTTTTGATATACCTGGTATACAACAGGTTCGCTTAATTGCTCGACAAGGCACTGCATGCGGAAACGATACAATAGTTAAATCTATTTGCGTTCAAACCCCTGCAACCTCAGTATTTACTGCCTTGCCCTCAAATAATTGTTTGCCGTTGGCTGTAAACACTACCAACAGCTCAACAGGTAACGCCATTTGTGGTTCATTGAGTTCTTTATGGACTGTTTCACCACTTACCGGATGGACATTTACCAATGGTACCAATGCTACATCTGCAGAGCCCAAATTTTTATTTACAGCTGCAGGAACTTATACCATTTCGCTAACTACTAGTAATGGTTGCGGGCCAGTAACTTCCACGCAACAAGTTACAGTTTTGGCACCGCCAACGGTTGCTATAAACCCTATTTCGGCGGGCTGCGCACCAACATCAATAGATCCTTCTGCTCTAATTAGCAACGGCGGAGGTACCATTTCAGCCATCAATTGGACGTTTACCGGCGCCACACCAGCAAGTTCAAATATTGCTGACCCAACGCCAATAAATTACGCTACAGGTGGTAATTACACCGTTTCTGTAAGTGTTACCAATCAATGTGGAACAGCAACTGATTCAGAAAATTTTACGGTTGCAAGTCCACCAGCCCCGCCATTGATTGCTTCTAACTCTCCTTTATGTGTGGGGCAAACATTGAATTTATCGGTAACACCAGTTACGGGTCTCAATTACACATGGTCAGGCCCTGGAGGATTTTCTGCGGCAGGAACTACAGCTTCTTTGCCCAATATACAAAGCAGCAACGCCGGAACGTACACAGTAACTGCTTCAGCTGGCACATGCAGTAATACAAATACAATAGCAGTGGTTGTGAATGCTCCGCCAATAATTAACATTCTTCCTTTAAATCCAGATTTTTGTCCGGGGCAGGAAACGGTAACGCTTACTGCATCGGGAGCAAGTAATTATACTTGGGCACCAGCAACAGGGCTAAATGTAACCAATACTGCAAGTGTAATTGCATCTCCTGCAGGCACTCAAACCTATACAGTTACAGGATTACTGAATGGAAATACTTGCCCAGGAACAGCAAGTGTAACTTTAAATGCCAATACAATTCCTACTATTGCAATAACACCTCCTGGAATTATTTGTAATCAACCAGTTGCGGTGCAGCTTACTGCTATGCCTGGAACAGGAACCTGGTCTGGACCATCAGGTTTATTAACAAATGGTCAATTTACACCAAGTGTAATTGGAAACTTTATGGCCTACTATAATTATATTGAGCCAATAACAGGTTGCACGGCAGTAGATTCGATATTGTTAAATGTTGAAAATCCTACAACAGCTAATGCAGGAAATGATACCATTGTTTGTCAGAATTCTCCAGCACTTCAATTAGTTGGAAGTCCTCTGGGTGGAAATTGGTCAGGCTCGGCACAAATTAGCGGAAACCAATTCAATACTTCACAAAGTGGAACATTCAATTTAACATATAGCGCGGGCAGCGGTTCTTGCGCAGTAAGTGACGTGAAAATAATAACTGTAACACCTCAACCAATAGTAAATGTTACAGCTAATCCTTCAACTATTTGTGCAGTACAAGATACCAGTACGCTTACTGCAACCGGAGCAAGCACTTATGTTTGGAGCCCTACTTTAACCTTAAACAATGCTACCGGAAATATAGTTAGGGCTTTCCCAACAACTACTACAGTTTACACAGTAACAGGAACTAGCAACAGTTGCAGCAGTAGCAATCAAGTTACCATTTCGGTGAATGCATTGCCAATAGTTACAGCAAACGATACAAGTTTTTGTAATACCACAGCAGTCCAACAATTAGTTGGAAATCCTTCAGGAGGAACATGGACAGGAACGAATGTTACAGTTACCGGACTTTTCACTCCAAGTGCAAATGCTCTATTAACTTATACTTATACAGATGCGAATGGCTGCATTGGAAGCGACCAAGTGAATGTTACAGTTACAAGTCCCACGAGCATCAACGCTGGCAATGATACAGGTATCTGTATTAATGCTATAAATGTGCAGCTCAATGGAATTCCAGCTAACGGGCAATGGTCAGGAAGCGCTCAGGTTACAACTGGTGGAGTATTTAATCCTACAACCGTAGGACCTGTAGCTTTAACGTACATAGTTGGTACTGGAAGTTGCGCCGCGCAGGGCCAACGAATTATTACTGTTATGGATTTGCCCACAGTTACGGCAGCCCCAACATTACAATTTTGTGAGGAAAATACAATCGTAAATTTAGTTGGGCCAACACCTATTGGTGGCGTTTGGAGCGGAACTGGCGTTAATGCTGCAAACAGTAGTTTAGATGTTAGTTTATTGCCTATCGGAATTACACCATTAAACTATACATACACCGATGCAGTTAGCGGCTGCAGTAACAATGTGGTTCAGAATGTGAATGTCAATGCTTCACCAATTGCAGATGCAGGAGTAAACCAGCAAGTTTGTTTAAATGGCATTTCGGTGCAATTAAATGGTAGTCCCATAAATGGAACCTGGTCTGGGGCTGGTGTAAGTGCTTCTGGCAATTTTACACCTTCAGTAGTTGAAATTGCAAGTCTTACCTATACCGTCACGGATGTATTAGGTTGTGTCGGAACTGATGATGTATTGATTGATGTAATTATTCCACAAAACACTGTTGTAGGAAACGATACCAGCATTTGTTTAGATGGAAATGCGGTACAATTTACTGGTTCACCCAGTAACGGAACATGGTCAGGTTTTGGAGGTATTTCAAGCACTGGATTAATAAATCCACTTTCAGCAGGACAAGGCTATATCTTCTATGAAACAGGTAGCGGAACTTGCTTAACCAAAGATTCTTTATTACTCACCATTAATGCACTACCAATTGTAAATGTTGGAAATAACTTAGCTGTTTGTTTTGCAGCCAATGCATTTGCCCTTTCAGGTTTTACACCTACTGGAGGAAACTGGACAGGCAATGGTTTAAGCGGAAATACATTCACGCCAAGCATAGCAGGAATAGGCAATACAACACTTACTTATTCATTTACCAATGCAACAACAGGTTGTAACAACAGTGATTCAATTTTGGTAGACGTACAAGCCATGCCCATCGCAGCTTTTACTTTACCAGATACTGTTTGTTCAAGCGAAGCAGTCATTCCAACTACAAACCCAATCGCTTCTGAAACCTACCAATGGAAAATTGATGACATTAACTTTTCCTCTTTACCAACCCCCATTTTCAACTTTGCAAATACTGGCGATTTCAATGTAAAACTAATCGCTTCAACTCCCATAGGTTGTAAAGATTCTATTAGTCAATTAGTCACTGTAATTGGCGCTCCCGTAGCAAATTTTTCAACCGATGTTAACCAAGGCTGTGGCCCATTGGCTGTTGCCATTAATAATCAATCTTCTGGATTTAATGTTTCCTATTCTTGGTTAAATCCAACCCAATTTTCTTCATCACCATTACCTCCGCCTATTATTTTTCCTGCACCAATTTTAAATGATACTACTTATAGAATTATATTAGAACTCAGCAGCGCATGTGGCTTAAAGCGAGATACAGCCGATATTTTAGTGCTCGCATCGCCAGTTTCTGAGTTTGGCACCGATTATTCTGAAGGCTGTTCACCCTATTTACCAATTTTCCAAAACATATCTTATGGAAACCCACAAAATTACCAATGGGATTTTGGCAATGGAAATACATCTACAGATAGTTTACCCGTAAACATTCCATTTGTAACAGGAACGGCTGATACCACTTTTTTTATCCGCTTAATAGTTAGCAATACTTGTGGCGCCGATACTTTCTTCAACTTTGTAAACGTGCTTCCCAATACCATCAATCCATTTTTTAATACATTCCCTGCCATTGGTTGCGCGCCATTAACCGTGAACCTAACTAACGTTACTGGTAGCGCCACTAATTACTTTTGGGATTTTGGCAATGGTTCAGGCTCCAATACCGAAGATGCCAGCGTAACTTATACAGATGCCGGAAATTATACTGTTAGACTCATTGCTATAAACTCCTGCACTGCCGATACTTTCTACAGCAATGTTCAGGTAAATGGTCCACCCGATTTAGATTTCAGTCTTTCAGAAAACAGCATCTGCACTGGTCAATCCGTTACTGCCATTAACAATTCAACCGGTGCAAGTGTATATTCCTGGGATTTTGGTGATGGATTTCAAACCCTTGGCCCAAACCCTACTCACAGCTATGCTACCGACGGAAATTACAATATTCAATTAATAGGTTTTACAAACGTTACCAACTGTCCCGATACCATTTCATTGCCAATTAGCGTCAACCCAACCGCTCAGGTGCAAGTTGCAGCCCAGCCTGCAGAAGGTTGCATGCCATTAACAGTAACTTTCGCCAACACAAGTTCTGATGTTAGTTTTTATTCCTGGGATTTTGGAAATGGAAATACATCCATTGGAAGCAATCCTTCTACAATTTACCCAGCCGATGGTCCTTACAATGTGAATGTAATAGGCACTAATTTTTACCAATGTGCCGACACAACAGCGCTTACCATTCAGGTTTATCCAAAACCTGTGAGTGCTTTTGCAGTGAGCGATTCGGCTGTTTGCGGTGTACCAACTGCTATTACAACCACCAACAATTCAACAGGAGCCATAGGATTTACCTGGCTACTAGGAGATGGTAGCAGCAATAACCAAAATGCACCCACTTTGCAATATGCAACAGAAGGCGACTATACCTTAAGCCTCATTTCCCAAAACACCTTTACTTGTTCAGATACAGCCACCAAACCAATTTCAGTTTTAAATCAGCCTACAGCCGATTTTTCACCATCTCCTATTCGGGGTTGCGAGCCGCTTTTTGTAAACTTAAATAATGCTTCAACAGATTTTACAGCATTTGAATTTAGCTTTGGAAACCAAACCAGCAGTACAATAAACGATGTTTCGCATATTTACACAGAGCAAGGAGTTTATTCCATCACATTAATTGCAAAACATGGCATTTGCAGCGACACACTAACATTACAAGATGCAGTAACCGTTTACCCAAAACCTACTGCCAATTTTAACATTACACCTGAAATTGCATTTACCAGTTTGCCAACTATTCAATTAGAAAATATATCTATTGGAGGAAGTAGTTTTGCCATAGATTTTGGGAATGGAGATTTTTACAATTCCTTTAAAGCTTCGTATCAATATCTAAATCCGGTTGCTGGAGTGTATTACATTACCTTAAAAGTTACAAATGAAAATGGTTGTGCAGATTCAATCGTAAAACCACTCATCATGAAAGATGAACTTTCAGTATTTACTCCAAGCAGTTTTACTCCTAATGGTGACGGACTTAACGACACATTTGGCCCGTACTTCGAAGGATTAACCCAAGACAATGGCTTTAATTTTTGGGTATTTGATCGTTGGGGAGAAGTAATCTTCTATACCAACAATCCTTTCCAAAAATGGGATGGAACTGTTAACGAGCGCAAAGCCCAAAACGATGTGTATGTTTATAAGTACAACATCAAGTTTAAAAATGAGCAAGTAGAAAGCAGCCAAGGAAGAGTTACCTTATATCGATAGTATGAAAATTAATAGTTGGCTGCGCGCCCTATATACATTTCAAAAACCAATGCCTTTTCAGAAAGGGCGCCGGGCTTTCCGCGCCACACGGTGGCTTGCTCCAATCCCTCGCAGAGCTTTCCAACTAAAATCGGTATCAGTACTTTGCACAAAACTTCTTCGTTATTAAATTTCAAAAACATTTCATCATGATATATCAGAAAATCCTGACAATCTTTATTGCCTTAACTTTAATATCAAGCTGCAAAAAAGACGAAGATGTAACACCAACTCCGCTCCCTAGCGCTGGCCCCAAACTTATTGTAAAACTTTCTACCAATCCTAATCAAGCAAGATTGGGCAATACAGGACAACCAACTTCCATACCTACTGGTAATGCTGGACAAAATCCAACTTTCAATAAAATCTCAGCACATTACTTCGAATTGGCACCAAGTGCATTTACGGCTTTAGGTGCAGGGCAAGTATTGTATCATGCTCCGGAAACCACAACTGGCGGAGCTACTGCCATTAATTTTAGCCAAAGTACTGTTGTAAGTCCTGGCGCTGTATTTCTCGAAATTCCTTTAAAAAATATTGCTCCCGGAAGTTATTCATGGGTACGTCTTTCTCTTTCTTATCAAAATTACGACCTTCAATTTTACTACAATGGTTTAGCATTAACGGGCACAGTTGCCAGTTTTGTGGGTTTTAATACTTACATTTCAAAATTTCCGGTAAAAAATCAAGAGTTAACAGTTGGTGCCAACAAATTGCAAGGCTTTTGGGCATTCGAAACCATCAACGGCATCACCTTTGGTCAAGCCCCAGCAGGAGCAACCACAGTTCCTAATCCATTGTTTGCATCTTCTCCTATTCCAGCCGGATCTTGCGTTGTTACGGGTCAGTTCGCATCGCCATTGCAGATTACAGGTAACGAAACATCAAATATCACAATTAACATGTCACTTTCTGTCAACAAAAGCTTCGAATGGGTCGACACCAATGGAAATGGAAAATGGGATGTTGAACCCGATGCCAACGAAAATGTAGTAGATATGGGGCTAAGAGGTTTAATTCCAATTATTGAGTAAGTAGATTTAACAGCTTTCGGAAGCAAAAAAAGAGGCATTTTTAAATAAGAAAATTCCTACCTTCGCAGCCTTATTCAAAAAATAAAATGAAGCATTTACAACCCAAACTTGCCATCATCATAGGTTTACTTATTCTTGCAGCATTTAGCAGATTATTTCCGATTATGCCAAACTTTACACCAATGTGTGCAATTGCACTGGTTAGTGGTGCATTAATTAAAAACAGAACATTCGCTTTTATTTTTCCGCTCTTTGCTATGCTATTGGGCGATGTGTTAACCATTACACTTATCAATTATCAATACATTAATATTCCTGAGTATTTCACTGCACCCTACACTGCATTAATTTATCTCAGCTTTATTGGAATGACATTGATGGGCTTCTGGTTGCGCAACCGCAAAACTTGGTCA
>Ga0247838_1004006_pt1 | contig 16208 bp, 14 predicted proteins | sample LaCruzMarch2015__5_FD_189097 | JGI IMG/M metagenome (GOLD analysis project Ga0247838, IMG submission 189097) | Freshwater microbial communities from meromictic Lake La Cruz, Castile-La Mancha, Spain - LaCruzMarch2015_15m | ecosystem: Environmental > Aquatic > Freshwater > Lake | place: Spain... | reverse complement strand
TTAGACTCCCCACTTCCTCCACAGGCGCGTTGGCCGCGATGCGGTGCCCTGTGAGGAAAACTAAATATTGCCGAATGGTACTCATGCATCCACCCACTGAATTGTTGCGATGAATGCAGTATTCCAATGGGCTAGCTCATAGGATGAGCCTTTGAAAATATGGGTGACAAAATCGCCATTTAATCAAAATTTATACTGTATATGTATACAGTATTACATAGCTGAATCGCAAACTCAAGCGATTAAGTTAATTATTTATGTAATCTAAAAGAGTTTTTTTATGATGATCAAAATACGAAGATTGAAATAGGCTGACTGGAACACCATTTAGGGTTTTGATCTTAAAAATGAAGACTTTTTCTTACTATCAACCTTTATAAAAACGTAACAGAGTAAAACTGTATTCAAGAAGAATTAGGCAGCCCCATTCTAAATACAACCCCAACTAGTGCTAATATAATCAGAGTTCACAATTACAGGTTTTAGAATGAACCTTAAATTAATTATTTCAACTCTATTTTCAGTATGCTTGCTAGCTTCATGCGCTAGCGGAGGAATTGCTGTCAATGCCCCCGACTTTCAAAATCAGTTTGCATCGGGTAATGTTAGGCTAACCTGCAAACTTGAGTGCTCCGGCTCAGTGGGCTTTGCTAGACAAAAGATGAGGAATCTTTATAACAATAAACTTTGGATGGATCTCGCTAAAGAGGTGGCTTCTATTGGGTACGAAAATGATCAGCAATATTTTTACCTTGGTGCAGCTGCGTCAGGGCTTGGGTACAGAAATGCTGCAAGAACCTATTTCTCCCTCGCTAACTCGACAACATTAAAGTGCGGAGGCTCAATTAATGTCTGCGATGGATTCAATTTTCCAGCCGACATCAATGCTTGGATCAATGCATTGAATACTGCGGATGCAAAAGATGCGGCAGCTAAAAACAGTGCTCCAGCAAATAGACCATCTGGCACACAAAGACCGGCATCAGTACTTGATCTCAGGTAATTTTTAATAAACTATCTGATAGGTCATACACAGATTTTTTATCTTATTCAGATGTTTTTGTGTAGCCTAGAAGGTTACCGCTTCTATCCTACACGTCATTTTTAATGGACTGACAATTTCGTTTTTTATAGTCCATCTTGCAGCCTCATCCCACATTTATAAAATCCCTTAACCTACCCGATTCGGGATTATAAAAACCACAGCGATGACAGCTCCCCTGCGACCTCCAAGTTAGATAATCGCAGTATGAAAAATCCTATTTTCCACTGGTGGTCTTGTAACCCTCTTTAAAACCTTTAACAAAAGAAGAAACGAGCCCAGACTTTTTAGCATCACGCTCCTGATACTCTCCGTTATCCCAAACCCCTTCTTGGGTTGTCCCATCAGGAAAAGATATTAAGCCTCGACCATGCTTTAAGCCAAGACTCCATTCACCGGTGTACTCAGTTCCATTTGGCCATGTAAAGGTACCAATGCCGCTAAAGTTGCCATTTTCAAACGAGCCAATATAGACAGCGCCATCTACAAAGGTGTAAGTACCCTCTCCGTGCGTAAGATCATTAATAAATTCGCCTTCATACACGTCGCCATTCGCATAAGTAAATACCCCATAACCATTTGCAAGTCCATTAATCCAATTGCCTGAATAATGGCGACCATCTAAATAGTAAAACTCACCTTGGCCATTGTAAAAACCATCAGCAAATTCACCAATATAACGAGTGCCATTGAACCAAGCATATGAAGCGTAGCCACTACATTTACCATTCTCATCAAACTCTCCGTCATAAATCGAGCCGTCGGTAAGCACCTGTCCCTGAGACTCAAAGCTAGCATTCTCCCCTCTGCCACTAGTTAGGTCATAAACTCTGCTTAATGCCTGGCGAGCGTTACCAACAGCAACGCAGTAATCTGATAATTCTGTATCACTTACATCCCATATTCCACCATAGAGATGATGAATTGAACCATCTCGCATGTAACCAAGTTTGATCTGCTGGGCAATAAAGTCATCAACTTTAAAGTCACCGCACATAATTTTTACGCCAGCATTTTCAATCTCAACCCACGATAAATGGAATGCAAGGGAAAGCTCATTGTCATTACATTGTATTGCTGTAATACCATGTGTGGATAGCACAGATGCGACACCAACAAAATTACCGAGTTCCATCGTGTCGGGATCAACATAATTATCGGCTGGATTTTCAAGCAAAATACTAACGATGTCATCGCTCGAACATTCAGGAATGACTGAAGCAATCACCTCTTTTAATGGGTCAGTAATAGACGTCGCCATAAATGACTGAGTCTCGTCAGCATAGTCCTCGCCTTGATAAATTTCTAGTAAGTCAAGCTGTTGTGCAAGGTAGGTGACAGCATCCTCAATTGAGCCATCCTGTTCCAAGTCCGCCTCCTCCTCTTCAGCATGAGGCGAGCCAATCGATTCCTCGTTACGACGCGGAGCAATCTCTTCAACTGCAGGGGCTAATAGGAGAATATTCGAAAGCGTCTCTTCAATACCGCCATATAGAGTGTCAACTGACTCTGAGCCCTGATAACGTCTCAAATCAAATTTAAGGCCTGGTACATTTTGTTTAAAAGACTCGTCACCAAAGGAAATTAAGAAGCTTCCCGGCCCAAAACGTTGTCGATAGAAGCAAAGTCCATTCGGCTTTAACTGGTTCCAAGCATATGATATGGTCCAGGAAACCTCATTGTCATGATTACTGAAGATTGTTAATCCTGTTGTGGTGATAAGCGTAGCTTCACCAACAAAATTATTTACATAATTGTCTGAGTCGACAGTTACTTTTTGGGGATTTTCAAACGCAATACCAATCAAATTATCAAGTTCGGCTTCTAAGGTTTTAAAATGAAAGACTTCCAAGAGTGGTAACGAAATATCTGAGGTAGCAACGATTCTGTTTGCATCCCCCGATAAGAGCATTGAATTGAAGACTTTCAAAGACTTAAATAGTGATTCGATTTCATCGCGAAGCGTTGTTGTGAGTGAGGCCTTCTTTGCTTCAATGGGGTCAACATTGCCTACCTGTGCGCTTCTTAAGCGCTCAATAACTGTCTCTATGAAATCATCATCCGTTTCTGGCTGATACGATAACGTTAGCATCTTCCAGATAGGCAGACTATTGGCTTGAACATCGGTACCTTGCCCCCCATCAGAGTTTGAGCCAGAATTATCAATAACGCCACGTCCTTCGATTGATATATTCTGAGTAGTGTTCTTGGTAATGTTATTAACAATTGTTTGACCGGCATTACCAATTTTAAAAGTAAATGAAGATGCAGTAAACTTTGCATTTTCTTGCTCTAAGTTGGAAATAACAACTTGCATATCCCGAATTTCTTTTGGCCCAAATCTTGAAAAGACATGGGTGCCAGCAATAATTTGCTTTTGTCTCGGTTTTATATAGTTCAGACAGCGCACATTAAAATCTTGATCATCCGATGTATCGGGATCGTCCCAATATAGGTGGGCTTTTAACCAGGCTGTGTCGCACTGGTTTTCAAAACGAAAGCGTAGCAAGGTATCCCCACCAGCATAAGCATCAACGATATTTTCATCAAATTCAATTTTGAATTTATTTAGCTTGCTTATGGCATCACGCTTCTTCTTAAGATACTCAACTAGTTTTGTATTCGTTGCAAAGGTAACCTTGAATTTTTTTCTAAGGCCGACTGACTGTAAATCAAAATCATCGTCACTAACATCATTATCAAAAATCAAACCTTTAGCAGCTGCATAGTATTTTCGTAGATTATCAGGCTGATCCGCTTCTGTAGGCAGCCATTTCATTGATGGGCCACAGTTTTGACATATTTGGGCGCGCTCGTTGCTACTCTGCAAACTACAAAACAAACATACAAACATTTTCTTCTCGCTAAATATTAGTTATCAAATTGATTTGTGCCACACTTTGGACAGAATTTTTTAGCCTTACCCTCAAATGTATGCTCACACTCAGAATTGATACAGGCTATGGTATCGCTCTTGGATTCAGCTTCATCTTTGCCAGTTTTCCTTCCTGCTGTCGCTGTAGCAACCTTAGCCATGCTCTCCATGGATTTTTCATTTGTAGTTTGGGCAATTTTTGCAGCTTCTTTATAGCCTTCGTTTGAGCTACTGGCGGCGCTACTTGCAACTTTAGACATATTCTCGCCTGATTTCAATGCAATTTCTGCCGCAGACTTGTGTGCATCAATCGCACTTTGAGTAGCCTCCTTTTGGATGTCTAGCATTTTGCTATAAAGTTCATCCTTAATTCCCGCCCCAGCCGCTGCAGCTTGGGACTCAGCAATTGCTTTAACGATATCCGCCGCAGCATTTCCTCCGCCGGATTTAACTAACTGCGCAGCTTGCATAGCAAGTATCTCTTGAGCACTCATTCCCTTCATGCCGGAGACTTTTGCAAGCTCAAAATCAGAATCTTGCTTGGCCATATTAGCTTCCATCTCGGCCATGGCTTTTAACTTATCAACTTGACGCTGATTTTGTCTATCTTGCAAGTCTTCTTCTATATGACCAAGCTTTTGTGCTCTTTCAGCCTCAAGGCGAATTGCCTCTTCTTGCTCAAACGAGAGATCGGAAACGTCCCTTCTCTTTGAACGACTCTGTGCTTCTCCAGTCATATCCGCTAAGTCGATATCATGCGCGGCAACTTTTTTCTCGAGCCCCATCGTATGGTCAACCGATGAATGCTCGTCTTCCCTATCCCCTTTTGCTTGCTCGCGATTGAAATCACGCTCACGAAGCATTTTTGCCTTCTCTCTCTCCAAGCGCTCTTGTTCAGCTTTATCGTCGATACCTTCTTTTCTCAAGTCGACCTTTGTTTCTAATTCATGCTCGCTAATCTCAACCTCGGCAATATTTGCTCGAGACTCTAACCCAGCTTTTCTGAGTTGCAACTCTTCTGAGTTATTTTGATGGACGCGTCGCATTGTGATTGCAAATGCCGCCTCTTGTAAGTCAATCTTTGCTCCATCAACATCCAAAAATTGTTTATCTGACTCAATTTTTCGTAATTCTTCCTTGACTAGCGCATCGGTTCTAAAGAACCAATCTTCGCTAGCTGTACGAATATCTACTACTTTTACATCGGTAATATAGCCCTGAAATTGCTTAACTAGATCAACATTAAGTAATTTATCCAATTCCTCTAGAGTTGCTCCATCCATAAGAGATGCAACGCTTCTTCTTCGCAAAACTGGTCCGAGCAGGTTAACAACTGCCTCGGTTATTTCATCAGTCGTTTTAGTAACAACCCCATCTTCACTGTCTTGTGTGTAACGCAAGCGAAGCGTAATTTCTTCTTTATTTTCAGCCTGTAAGAAAGATGTACTTGGAATTAATGCACTAGATAGATCCTGACCGCACACCTCACAAAACTTCAATGCTGAAAAATAATGGCTGTCGCAACCGGTACATACGATTGGCTTTTGAAACTTTGAAATATCTATGTTCTTTTGTTCTGTTTTTCTGCTGCGCACATAGACGCAGCGCGATGAAATGCCAGTTGCTCGTAATAGTAATTTGCTAATATTTTCTTGCTCAGCTAACTGCCCTAAATTTGCAGCAGGAATGCCAGCAACAATGTTGGGAATATTCCCAATAGCAAGATTTAAAAAGTCGTTAATGGACAGTGTTCTTTTTGAGCCCATACAGCGCTGAAAGAAGAGGCCGATATTTTGAAGTTGCTCTGGTGAAGTTTTATCGCCATTACTTTCAACCCAAAAATCAAAACGTAATGCAGCATCCATTTGCCCAGGGGTTGGTACTGGATGGGTGTAGGTAACAATTGGAAGATCCTGCAAATTAAGCAGAATATATGACTGGATTTTTTGCTCTCGTTGCCCGGCTAAGCCTAATAATTGATCTTTTATGCTGCCCAAAAAATCCAATATGGAGTTACTTTTGTTTCCGGCATAAAGGCCCTGCTGCTTAACAGATTGGACTTTTCCATCTACCAAGGTTACAGCAATTGCGCCATAGGGAATATCAACCTTTGCAGAGGAAACTGATCGGTAGCTTTCTTCGTCAAATAACCAAGCAAATTCGCTACCGATGGCTTTGCTAAGCTCTGGGGTTGCAGTCTTTGCCACAGAGGGGAGATCACTTTTGGTCGACTTTCCACATGAGGAGCAAAAAGCCTCATCTGGTGCATTAGCTTCGCCGCAAAACTTACAGGCAATCATTGCAACTGCGGTAGTTCCGCATTCAGGGCAAAAACCTGCGCCTGCAGGTAGGTCAGTATTACAAGCGGTACAGTTCATCACATCCCCTTACTAGTTAACGTTTTCTTTAAATTACCCTGCGCATCAATCAACAAGATCATTGTTTTTTTTGCATTTTTAAATCCAAGTGCTTCACTGATTAGGCTATAGCCAGAATCATTTTCATTCGAAAGGAAGCTTAAAATTACATCATCTATATCGCCACCCCACTCAGATACCTGACTATCTATTAAGTCAAAATCCTTAAATCCCCGAATTGTTTTTAGAGCCTCAGCTTTGTCAAGCAAAAACTGTTTATTTTTTTCCGGTAGTCTTGCTCTGTATTGCTCTCGGATAGCATCAAGCGGATTATTGGCGCCATTGATCAATGGGGATCTGCGATTACGAATTTGATCTAAAAGCGAAGCGCCACTTGGCGCCGTTGACTCTCGAACTGATTGAGCGGCTCTCGTTTTTTTCCTAAAGTGCCACGGCGCGCCAAATAAGTTAAACGAGAGAACGGTTTTCTGACCAATAACATCGTATAAAGGATCTTCTGTAACCACCTCAAGTTTTGCATAGTTAAGGGCCTCCCCAGTAGTTTTGCCTTGGCCCAGCGCTTCTAAAAAGTACAATGCAATATAGTCAGCAGCGGAAATACTTGAATACGGGGATCCGTACGCAATCGTCGAAGATCCCACAAAGGTGTGCCCACCATTGGCGAAAAAATGCTCAACTACGCTGGGTTCATCATATCCCAGCGCGCCACCATAGCATGCCTCGCACACGATAGTTGAAGCATTAAATGAACCAACGGTCCCTGGCTCAAAGATTTTTGGGTAATCGCTATCCCGCTGTCCTACCCAATATGGCTCATCCGCACCGCCATGCACGTTAAATAAGATAATCCCATGGGCAGTAGAGGCACTTTTTTGAACGCGTCCCCTTAGATCTTCCTCGCACCAATCCGGCGAAGACAGAACCGACGCTGTTGGTATATCAGAAACCAAATCCGGCTCCTGAATTAATTCCGCCCCGCCAACCGAACTAAGGAACTTGGAGACAATGGTTTCGGTTGCCTCATTCCATTGATAAGCACTTACACCAAATAAGAAGAGCTTTTCAGAATCGACTAGTTCTGTGCTTTGCATTAGCGTGGAACAAACAACATCAATGTTTGTGCTCGGAATTCTTCCTACTGGGTAGTCTGGAATCGCAGTAAAAATGTCCTCAGAATCATAATCGGAGATGCATCCATATAGCGCATCTGTTCTGCAAAATTCATCGCCATCATTAATGCCCTCGGGAGCGGGAACAACAAAGGGTGGCACCTCGTCCCAATCACCTATTAAACAAACGTATTTCAGGCCCTTAGTTCGTTGCGTTTGGAGTGCCATCCTAGCCTTTTGCTGTACCCGATCCGTATCCGCATCTGAAATAATTCCAAGTGGTCTTATTCCTTTTCCTTCCAAACTAGTACGCAGAGAATTAGCAAAATGATGGGCACAAATAAACAGGGTTGCGTTGAGCGCAACGCGCGTTGCGCCTGAAATACTTATGACAACAGATCGTGCCTGGCTAATATCTCCTGCAGATTGAGCAGGTTTGCCGCAATTTTTACAAAAGCGAGCGCCAAGATTTAATAATGTATTGCAATGCAGGCAATTACTCACTTGAAGTGCCTGGTGTTGATGACTGCACTAAAGGGGCGTTTGGGGTTGTGGCGGAAGATTCAGTTAAAAAACCGGGCTCTGTTGCATCCACAACTAACCGCCAGTGGCCTCTTAAATTGTCAGAAGCGCCCAAAATCAAAACCTGCTGCCCCATGAAATGATTCAGGATATCTTTATTAAGACTGCTTAAGCCTTTTAAATAGACCCGATAATTAGTTCCATCCTCGCAGTGCAAAACCGGATAAAAAGCTTCCGACTTAGAACCCTCGAATAATAAATCGAGGCTCAATTGCCCAGCCCAATGTTTTTTTTCTGTTTGAACCATTGCTAAGGGTAAATAATCCTTAAAGTAAATCGATAAATATGCCCTACCAGCATAAGGAGTGGCCTTTGGAATTCAACTACTAATAATTATTTATTTTACAAACAATTACAAAAATAGTTTTTGTAAATTTGCTCTAAATCAAGCACTTAGCGTACAGATTAGGCCTTTTATACGATTTAAATGCCTATAAAAGCATAAAAGCCAATTGGTGCGTTGCACCAATTGGCTTTTATCAGTAAAAAAGGCGCTTTAGTAAGCTCTTATTCTTCGAACTGCCTCAGCATAAATAGGCTTCATTTCCGGACGATCGGATGTATCAGCGCTTTCAGTAAAAAACTGAAGGGTCTTATCCCGACCGCCAGAAAACTCATATGCTAACTGCAATGAGCGAACAGCAACTTCAGTATTGTTAGGTTTTTTAGCAAAAAATTCCGACACAGCACCCCATGTTGCGGTTCTACGGGGATTAATGATTATGGCAAGATTAAGCGCCTTTTCTGCCTCATTGAGTCGATTAGCCTTTACCAGGGCATAACCCAAATTAGCCATTACCTCAGAATCATTAGGATCAGCAAGGGCAGCTCTGTTAAACAAGTCAATAGCGCCATTTATGTTGCCCGCCCTTAATTGGGCAAGCCCCTTATTGTTTAAATCCCGCCCAACTGGACGATCGCCGGTCTTAAGAGTATTAAATTCAGCATATCTCCCTGCGGCAACCTGAATTGCCTCACGATTGCGTGGTTGTGCAGCGAGAAAAAGAACATCGATGCAATCATTAACAGTACATTTGGCGGCACGCGCAAGAAGATCACTTACTTGATCTGGCGATTCAGTTTGCGTAGGCGCATTTTGAATTGCGGCAGCCTGTTGTTTTAACTGATCAGCCTGTGCCTGTGCTTTTTGGGCTTGTTCGCGGGCCTCACTGGCCTCTGCCTTGGCTTTTGCAACCTCAGCAGCAGCCTGCTCTTTAACTACCTTGGCTTTATCAGGGCCTGAATCACCGGAACCAAGCCATGAGAGAGCCAAAAGGACAAGAACGGCGATACCAAAATACATCATTTTTTTGCTCTTTTTTGGAGCAACCTCTGTACTTTGAGCTTGTTTTGGGGGCTCAACTCGCGCTGTTTCCGCAGAATGATTCGTAACAGGGGGTCTTGGCGGAACTCGTGGGGCGGCTGGCGCTGGTGGTGGACTAGAAGGTGCAGCCGAAGGCTTAACTGGTGGCGGGGGAGAAGCCAAATTAAATTTGCATTTTGTGCAAATATTTACAAAATCAGGAAGAGAAGTGGAGCAACTTGGGCAAGTTTTCATGAATGCAATCCGTTACGAAATGGCGGGGATGAATATCCCTAAATAACTTCTGATTATATCAAGAAATAACTGCAGACCAAATTAGGAAAAGGGATAACAGAGAAAAGATGCTGAGAGAAACCCCAAATAAAGCACGATCAAAAACAACGGGTCTTAGCGCTAAAATAGGCGATAGATGAAGCTTTCTAGAAAAAATTGATGCAATAAAAAGTAAAAAAACAATGGTAAAGCCAAGCATATGTAAAGTATCTATTAAAGTGACAGTCGTTGTTTGACCTACCTTACTGTCAGCAAATTGCTGATTTACTACGACAGCCAAAAGTGTAGCGCCCAACAAACCTAATCTAGCACTATATAAATCATCACTTTCAGTATTCATAAACGTCGAAAACATAGCCACTAATACTGCAGCGAATAATCCCAAGGTGATTTTAAAAAAAATGAGTGGGGAGTCACGCTTGATTGTGATCTCAAGGCTAATCCTTGAATACTCCTTATCAATGGGATTTGTAGAAACGCCAAAATCAGTTTTATATTTTTTAGAATCTATATTGCTTGTAACGTTGATTATTCTCCAACCATCAATCTCTAGCTCGGGATCATAATTACTGGCTCTATCAGGGCTAAATTGTAGTTCACTAAGATTCATGCTGGAATCTTCAAAATATATTTTTAGTTTTTGACGATCAAAAGGAAATTTTGCTAGATCAAAGTCATGCAAAAAAGTACCTTGAATTTTCTGCATGCTATAAAACTTTTTTTCTGGGAGTACCTCAGAGAGATAGCCAGAACTTAAAAAACGATACTGGCTACTTAAATAAGAAATATCTAAATTTTCTTTGATATTGTATTTAAATGGGAGCTTAGATTTTGACCATACCCATACATCCGCACTAAAAACACTTCTATCAGAATCAACGTTATAGACCGAAGTTACGTAAGTACCAAAGACAACATCTTGCGGCGTCGAATGGACTGAAAAGGAAAATGAAACCAACGCACTCACTACCGTAATTTGCACGGCTTTCAAAATACCGGCGAATTGAATCAACATGAGCAAATTAGATATTTGAATGACTAAGCATGAGATACCAATAGAGTGCTATTTCAAACCTGCCAACTGATCTTTTAGAATCTTTGTTATCAATTCTCTCGAGTCTTTTTGAATCGAATCATCGCTAGACATTGCTGCCAATTCAGCCCATATTTTTGCTTGCTCAAGTGTGGGAGTCTCACTAAAACAATTGTCGCGAAGATACGCCCTTTTAGCTATAAAGTAACGAGCCGAACTTACGCCTGCAGCAGCAGACTCTTTGATCCAGCGGCACGATTCTGCGGGATTGGCGATACCTGTCCAGGCATCGCCAAATGCTAAACCATAAAACATCTGAGCCCATGGCTCGCCACCCTCAGAAAACGTCTTTAACTGAGCAACGCTAGCGGGCTGTTTTTGCAGGAAACCCTGCACCGCAGACGCTAAGCTTGCATTTGTTTTCATCATTCGCTGAAACGCATCATTGTCTAGAGATGGACTGAGGCTGCTGGGTGGTTTTGCGGTAACCGCAACAGCTGAATTATTAGCGGAAAAATTAGCATTTCGTTCGCCCACAGGCTGATTAGCCTGCCCAGTCAAAAATGCAGTTGCTGAGTCAATAAATTTAAGCACCTGATCCGGTGACTGGATTAGTGAATTTTTAACTGCTGGATTATATTCAGGGTCACACATTTTATCTTTTGGATCGCAGACCAAAATGTTTAATAATTTATTCAAAAAAGAATTTCCAGAACTTGGTGGGGCAGTTTGTGCAAAAACAAGTGCAGAAAAAGAGAATCCTAAACATACGAACACACATGCAATATATTTACTGGGCGACGTGCATCTGCTTATTAGAGTATTCACAAGTTCCTTAGACATTTAATATTTGTTATTTGTTTGCTGCATCACGCATCAGTTTATTAACATCTGGCACGCTAGGTGGGGGTGCGGGGGCTGGAACAGCCACAGGTGGTGGTGATGCTGGTTTTTGTGCGATTGGTGCTGGCGTCACGGTAGGAACCGGTGCTGTTGGCGCTGAGGGCTTTGGAGGAATCACCGCCGAAGGTGGTGGCGCAGGTACAGGTGGTGCACTTTGAATGGCAGGCGAAGTAACAACGGGTGAACTTATTGCTTTTGTAGGCTCATCTTTGCCTGAAGTAAGTAAAAATCCGCCTATCGCGGCTATCAATACGCCTGCACCGCCAAAAATAATGGCTTTGCTGCCGCTAGACTTTGAACTTTCATTTTTTGTTTCATTATTTACTATAGACGCTTTAACTGACTCAACTTGCGCAATACCTACCTCTTCTTTTTTGGGCTCAGCTGATGGAACGGGAGGGGGCGTGGTAAAAACAGCTCCCGCGCCACTGGAATTTGAGGTTGTGCTGACCGGCGGAGGAACGCGATTAGCAAAAGGAGTGGGCGTAGAGCCCAAAGTTACATTCGGCGGCATTTTGGTGCCACACTTAATGCAGAATTTAGCATTTTCAAGAACATCTGCAGCGCAATTTGGACACTTTCTAGACATCAAAAAATCCTTTAGTATATTGTGCCTAATGTTAACATTTATACACAATAAATCGCCAAGTAAGCCTAACAAAACCCAAGCAGGCTAAATAGTCCAAGAAATACCCTTTAACTAATTAAAATAATAAAAATCCTATTGTTAATCAATGGTTTGCATATTTAGAGTGGTAAATGCCCTATTTTCATATTGCAGTAATTATCTCAACTGAAGTTTACAAAAGACAAATATGCACATCCTGACAAAATCAAAAATTACCTCTGGGCTGCAATGCACTAAAAAATTATGGTTCGATGTGAACGAACCTATAAAGAAAGAGTTGCACATTTTTTATATTGGAAATCGTTTTGGTGATTTCTCGCGGCAACACTATGGTCAAGGCTTGAATCTAGAGGGCCAATTTGATGTTGAAAAGGTAGTTAATGAAACAAAAAAAGCTCTAGATGATCCTAAAGTAAATGTAATCTACGAGGCTGCTTTTTTAAGCGACGAAGTATTGGTACGCGCGGACGTTCTTTTGCGAAAAGGAGCGGAATGGGAAATGGTTGAGGTCAAATCATCAACCAGCCAAAAACCAGAGCACATTGCTGACGCCACAATTCAAACATATGTCATAAGGGCATGCGGTGTAAATCTTAGCAGTATTAAGATCGGCCATATCAATAAAGAATTTCTTTACACAAACATTGATAACTATGATGGGCTTTTATCCGAGGTTGATATTACCGAAGCAGTCAATAGTAGAACATCAGAAGTTAAGGATTGGATTAAAGAACTAAAAATAGTTGCAGCTAAAGGCGCAAATTCGCCGATGGTGGCCATGGGCGAGCATTGCAATGAACCGCATGTTTGTCCTTATCAAAGTAGGTGCGAAGCATTACTACCGCAATTTGATGGTGTACCAATCAACCTCCTCCCCCGCGTCGGAAATAAATTGGCGGAAGAGTGGCAAGAGAAAGGCATTTTTGATCTACGGCAATTACCGGAGGCCGCACTAAAGACGCCGATGCAAAAGATGATTCATCTTGCTCACACACTAAACCAACCAGTAATTAATTCAGATCTTCCTGCAAAAATTAGCTCATATGGCTGGCCACGATTTTTTATGGACTTTGAAACGGTTCAGCAAGGCGTTCCTCTGCTACTAAATACAAAGCCATATGACGCTATTCCTTTTCAATGGTCTGTTCATCAGTGGCTAAGCCCAAAAGATAAACCTAACTTAATTGACGGGAAAGGATTTTTAGAATTTTTAGACCCAACAATGGATAGGGATTTTTTAGTTAGTCTTTTAAGTGCTGTTGGAACAGAGGGACCAATCTTCGTTCACAATGCCTCGTTTGAAATTTCAAAGTTGACTAATTTAATTGAGAGGCCAAGTTGCTCTGATCTTAAGTTACCAGTTGAAAGTCTAATTTCTAGAATAGTTGACACATTACTAGTAGTTCGTAATGATGGCTATTATTCTCCAAAAATGAATGGCTCCTTTTCACTCAAGGATATCGTCAAGGCAATACCAACATCAGTTGATTATTCCAGCGGTGACTTACTTTCGGGTGGTGGTGACGCACAAATTGTCTGGTTTAAATGCACCGATCCAAATACACCCATTTCTGAAAAAGAAGAGTTAGCAAGGCGTCTCAAAAATTATTGTGCAGCCGATACCTTCGCTATGTATGACCTTATAGTGTATTTAGAGAGTCCCAGCGACGCTAAAAGTGTCGACTTTAATAAAGGCATAAATGAAAATTGATAACGAGTTTTTAAACGTGCATTCATTTACATTGGCAGGCAAAATCCAAACCGATACTGCTGGGAATAAACTGGTATTTTCAGTCACAACACCAACCACAAAATCAGGCGTTTATTTTTGGTTGAGTAAGTCTGGGTCAAGCTTTGAAGTGCGCTATGTTGGCAAAGCAGGCTCAGGGCCGAAAATGCGTATGCAGCAGCACCAACAAGGTGCGAATAAGCCTGAATCTATTGAGCGTAGGCAGCGCATCATTGAATCCTTCGATAAAAGATCAAAATCCCTTGAGATTTGGTTTCGAGAATCTCTTTGTGAGCCCGTTGGTACACTCAGCCGCAGGCCTGTTTCTTACTACTCAACCGAGGAAGAGGCGCTCATTGCTGAATTTAACCCACCACTGAATCGCGCAAAATCATCAAGCAACAATACAATTGACAGCATCGAATCTGGGTTACTTGATGCAGGTGGCGATCAAAAAGACATGTGGATCAATGTACATGAAACTCTTGATCGCAAGGCAACCGATAAAATACTAAAACTACTTAAAGATCAAATTAAGAAAGAGTGGAAAAATTTAGATTTAAAAATTATTGGAAGCTATACGCTAAAAGAAAGTCCAAGATTAGCAAATAAGTGTCTCCTCGTATTTGGTAAGCTACTTAAAAATAATTTTGCCTCGCACCAGAAGTATTTTCTAATAACGCTTGAAGGAAAGCCGCATATCGGGATATTAAATGCACTACTTCCAAAAGGGGGTCGTAATTGCTGTCCTGACGATGAAACTAAGTTTTCGAGCTTTGATCAAAAAGAGTTAGCCATTTTATTTAAAAATTATTCATTGAATGCAGATTATTTTCGTGCATCAAAAAATAGTTAAGTAGGACCAAAACCTTATCGTTCCATCCCGCAATCTATAGGGCGGATACCACCCGTTTTAAAACGTCGGCATCTAGATCTTCCAAAAGACATGATGTAATTAATTGAGATCCCGTATAAAAGGCAACTACGGGTTCGGTGCCATCAGAAGATCCCCGGTAATCCCCCCATTTTTAACCGAACCCAGAAGTAGAGTTAATTAAGCAACCATGGCCAGTCGCTGTTTCGGGGTAATACCGCCCAATGCCATATTTGGACGTTGATGATTGTATTTATACATCCATCGCGTTGCAAAGTCTTGAACTTCATCTACGCTTTGCCAGTAATGCTGCGATAACCATTCATACCTCACGGTACGATTAAAGCGTTCTACGTACGCATTTTGCTGTGGTTTACCTGGTTGGATATGGACGATGTGGATGTGATGTTTGGCTGCCCATTCCATGAGTCTGCCGCTAACTAGCTCCGGCCCATTGTCCGCTCGAATAATGCTGGGTTTACCCCGCCAAGCAATGATTTGATCTAAGCTTCGAACTACTCGGTCTGCTGGCAATGAGAAGTCCACTTCAATGCCTAGAGCCTCTCGGTTAAAGTCATCAATCACGTTGAACAAGCGGATTGATCTGCCATCTTGTAACTGGTCATGCATAAAGTCCATCGACCAGACTTGGTTGATGCCCAGTGGCACGACCAAGGCATCGGGCTTATCTCGGACTAAACGCTTGCGGGGCTTAATGCGCAGGTTTAGCTCTAACTCCCGGTAAATCCGGTAAATGCGTTTGTGGTTCCATGGGCACTTCTTAATGTTACGCAGGTACAGATAGCAAAGACCAAAGCCCCAGCTGCGGTTGTTATCCGTAAGCCGGATCAGCCAATTGGCAATCTGCTCGTTCTCGGCATTACTCTTGGCCTGATAGCGGTAGCAGGTCTCGCTCACACTGAAGATAGCGCAGGCTAAACGGATGGGGATACCTTTATCTTGAACTGCCTTTTGGGCCATCTCACGTCTGCGAGATGGCCTCACCACTTTTTTGTGATGGCCTCATTTAAGATCTCAGCCTTGAGTTTCTCTTCGATGTACATCTTTTTAAGGCGGGCATTTTCTGCTTCTAGCTCTTTCATGCGGGCCATCATGGAGGTGTCCATACCGCCGTATTTGGCTCGCCATTTGTAAAAGGTGGCAGAGCTGATACCTAACTCGCGACAGACTTCGGGAACGGCTAAGCCGGCATCGACCCGTTTTAGGGCATCCATGATCTGGCTATCGGTAAATTTAGAACGCTTCATGCAGAACTCCTCTTATTGAGAAAATTCTACCTCTGAGGACGGTTAACCTATGGGGGGATTACCGAGATCCTCTAGATCATCTAGGTATTCTAGAATCGCTTCGCGCACATAAAATGTTTTAGAGCGACCAGTTTTCTTGGCTAAATTATTAAGGCGTAATTCAATGTCTTCGGGCAGTCGAATTGCTAGC
>Ga0247838_1004000_pt1 | contig 16238 bp, 15 predicted proteins | sample LaCruzMarch2015__5_FD_189097 | JGI IMG/M metagenome (GOLD analysis project Ga0247838, IMG submission 189097) | Freshwater microbial communities from meromictic Lake La Cruz, Castile-La Mancha, Spain - LaCruzMarch2015_15m | ecosystem: Environmental > Aquatic > Freshwater > Lake | place: Spain... | reverse complement strand
ACAGAACGAAGCACTACACTAGCGCGCGGTGGGTGAACTCACGCCTGCAATACCCCTCAGCCCCGATTCGATCTCGCCACTGATCCGACCCCGTCCGCTGCCTGGTAAAGCAGCTGGCCCCGGAAATATCAATTCACTTCTATATCGAGGTCTATATGAACGAACGGCAAATACTGGTCATTCCAGATGAAACACCACATGTCCCCGGCACAGCACCAAAGTTCGCAGTCATGGAATTCCCTTTTTCAATCGCTAAAGCACTAATGGATGCATGCAAGGAAATTGCTGAAACTGATGCTGCGCTGTTGGTGACTACCATTGTGCGGATTGGTTGGGACTCGCGCTATCTCAGGTGATCTGTCCGTTTGTTCTCGCGAGCTGGGTCGTTTGCACGCATAGAAGCACATCAGACACAGTCTGGCGACGTAGCCGACCGCCAACCCCTTAAACGTTTGCAAATGTATCCATGAGACGGGAAAGTTGTGGACAATGACGTCGCAACTTCGATCATGTGGTAACTCCAGGCTTGCTCATGTGTCGCCGGGCGGGAATCGGGGAGCACACATGAGAGGTTGGTTGCCGGGAGCTGCACACTCTGCGCGAGCACATTCGCCTTGACTTTGCGACCCCGAATGGTCTCATATGAGGCAAAAAGCCCTTGACACACAACTGACGGCATCATATGATGCAAGAAAGGTCGACTTAGAATGGATAGCGGACGGATTCATCCAGACACGCTACGGCAGCTGATTGCGAATTGCAGAAAATCTTCCGGGCGGTTTCTGGGTTTTCCGCGTGATTGGTGTCCGCATAAGATTCCGAATCCGGAGTTCGCCGGTTTTTATTTTTCAGATGCTTCTGCCTGGGAATTCATTGCTGATACTTTGCAGTCTGGACATACGTACAGTGTGATCGAACTGGACAATCTTCGCGGTGATTTAGCCATAACTTTTGTGATTGCCTTGCCTTCGTGTGTGCAGCCGCTATATGTAAAGGTGCAGGTCGGTGTTGGAGGCAAGGCAATTGGACGCAGCTTTCATTTGAGCGAGCGTTATTAGGGGTACGGGAATGGGACATTCTGAGCATTTCGTTGGCCAAGGAAATTCGACCGTATGTCCAAGTTGCGGCGGGCGCAATGTGGATGAGCAGTGGAAAACGGACGATTTCCAATACGGCGATGGCGAAAAAGCAGTAAGTCTTGCTGTGCGCGTTCCTGTTTGCCACTGCTTGGATTGTGAACTACAGTTTACCGATTCAAGATCCGAACAATTGCGGCATGCCAGAGTTTGCAAGCATTTGGGCATACTGGATCCGGAGGAAGTTCGGGCGATTCGCGAGCGGTACCGTATGAGCCAGCAGGAATTTGCACAGATTTCTGGAGTTGGCAGGGCGTCCCTTAATCGATGGGAAACGGGGGCCTTGACCCAAAATGCGTCGAGCGACAACCTGCTCTATCTTCTGGCCTTTCCGGACAATTTAGGCAGACTTGAGTCGCGCACACGTGAAGGGGATATCACGTGCAAACCACGAAGCACCAGCGCTGCAGGTCGATTCGTTTGCATTGACGAAGAAGAGGTTGTCGGTATGCGTGTCGAGGCCATGGCATTTGAGTTGTATTGCTGCCAATAATTTATGTACTGCCTCACGTTTTATTCGTTCAAGGGTGGGGTGGGCCGCACAATGGCACTTGTCAATGTTGCTGTTCAGCTGGCAATTGGCGGGAAAAAGGTGCTAATTGTCGACTTTGATCTCGAAGCACCTGGAATTCCGACTTTTTCTTTAACAGCTCCAAAGACAGAAGTGCGAGGGATTGTTGAATACATCGGGGACTATCTGGCTTCTGGTGTAGCGCCCGACGTTCGTCAGTACGTCTATTCAGCGGAAACTTTTCCTGGTGGGGGTGAATTGATCGTGATGCCAGCTGGACTGCACGATGGTACCTACTCAGGCCGACTTAATTCAATCGATTGGAATCATCTATACAAGGAGAAGGACGGGTACCTTTTCTTCGAAGATCTGAAGCGCCAATGGAATCGGAGTGTGAGTCCGGATTACGTATTGATCGACTCTAGGACGGGGCACAGTGATGTAGAGGGTATCTGCACAAGACAATTGCCGGATGCACTCTGTTTACTTTTCTTTCCTAACGAACAGAATTTGCAAGGGCTCAAGAGAGTGGTGGGGAACGTTCGGTCACAGAATCAAGCTGGGCTGGTGAGAAAAAATGAGATCGCGTTGCATTTTGCGGTTTCAAATGTGCCGGATCTGGATGACGAAGATGGGATCGTGGGTTCAACGTTGGAGCGATTCAGAAGCGAACTTGAGTACAACGAGTTGTCGGGTGTAATCCATCACTACAACAGTCTGTCTTTGCTAAATCAGGAGATATTTTCCGAGAAGAGACCCAAAAGCCGCTTGGCGCGTGAGTACAAGGCTCTGGCTGAATGCATCATCCGTGACAATCTTGGAGACCGTGACGTCGCGACAAAGTTCTTGCGGCAAACTGTGCGGGATTTGCGGTCTGCAAGTGCTTTGGCAAGAACTCATTCCGTGGTCGAGAAGGTTGAACGCGTTCTTAGGTTCTTCCAGTCGGACACACAAATTGTTGCCGACGTTTCCTTGATTTATGAAGCCATTGGCCGAACAGAGGATGCTCTGGTGCTTTTGGCAGGGGGTGACGGTCAAAAATCTGCAAACGATTTCGCGATTCGTGCGCGGCTGCAACATCGTGCCGGGAACAAGTCAGAAGCAGTTGCGGATCTGACAAGAATGCTGGATTGCCCAGGGGCGGAATTGCCGTCATTGCTCGAGGCATTGTCCATCGCGAGTCAACTTGAGCCAGCATTGTTTCAAGAACTGGCAAACTCGGTGGCGATCAAAACGCTTTCCAACACAGACAAAGAGTTTGTTGCTGACCAGATTGATGGAGGGCTACATGAGCTTGCCGCGAAGGCCGCACTTTATGAACAGCTCTTGATCGAAACGACGAGTTCCGATGCGGCATCGATCGAGCAGCGGTTGGCGCTTGCGTCAATCGGACTTTGCAATTATCGGAGAGCTCTGGATTTGCTGACAAAGCCTGGACAACCAGCCCGCGAGACGGATATTTCGAATGCCTTCAACATTGCGATGGCGGAGTGGGGGGCAGAATTGACGCCGAACATGCACTCGTTTGGCATCGTGGTAGATCTTCATGCAAAGTCACGGACGCGAGAGGCTACCCCAAATTATTTTGCATGCATTGCGATAGCGAGCGCAGTGACTGGCGATGTTGAGTCTGCCACGGAGCTCATCGGTAAAGCCCGCGCCTTAATGAAAACGAGGCCTAGGAGGGAGTTCTCGCCATGGACTTATTCCAATGTGCAGCCTCGAGACTTTTTGAGCCACTTGACTGTTTTGGAGCAGCAAATTGCGAACCAATCAATCGTTCCGGAATTCGTAAAGAGAGCGCGGGCGGCGTATGCTTGAATCGGGCCCTGCGTCTCCGTTCCTTGGCGAGTTTCATGACGTTCAAGTGGGTTGACGGACGTCAACTGCAAACGATGCGTCACACAAGGAAGCGAGCTTACATGACGCGGTTTGCATCAACTTCAGATAATTTAGTGTGTATTGATATGAAGTCCTGTGTCCGGTGACCGTCCGTGAGACAGGGTTGGATGTTCATAGCGGTAGTTCGGTCCCAACGATAAATCCGTTTACACGTCTCTCATGTCTCGGGGGACTTTTGGGGGACTGGACCATTCTGAACTGCACGGAACAGTACATAATGGACGACCCAACCCTTAGAAAAGTGTAATAAAATCAATGAGCTTTGATCGACTGGGTAGCTACGAACCAAGGGGTCGTGGGTTCAATTCCTGCCAGCCGCACCATCAACACAAGGGGCTTGCGTCACACAATGACGCAAGCATTTTTTGTTGGACGCCCGCGCCAGTTCACAACCCGACCCTGTTCTTCCACTCCGGCATATCGCGCATGAGCAAGGCATTCACCCGGGAGTCCGACTCCTCGGACGACGAGGACGACATCCCGCTGCCGCCCTTGCCGGGGGGCGGCAAGAACTACATCACGCCCGCAGGGTATGCACGCCTGCGCCAGGAACTGCTTGACCTGATCGACAACGAACGGCCCAAGGTCGTCGAGGTGGTCCACTGGGCTGCCAGCAACGGGGATCGCTCGGAGAATGGCGACTACCTGTATGGCAAGAAACGGCTTCGCGAGATTGATCGCCGGATCCGGTTTCTGACCAAACGCCTGGAGATTGCCGAGGTCACCAACCCCTGTGTCCACTACGGCAATCCGCAGGTCTTCTTCGGAGCGACTGTCACCTATGTCGACCAGGCCGGTGTCGAACGTGTCGTCACGATCCTGGGCATCGACGAGGCGGACAGTGCGCGAGGCGAAGTGACCTGGGTCTCGCCGATCGCCCGCACGCTGCTCAAGTCCCGGGTGGGCGACGCGCTCCACCTGATGACACCCGCCGGCATCTCCGAGATCGAAGTGTTGTCTGTCGAATACCCGGCGCCAAAGGCAAGCGCTGCGCCTTAGGTTCTTTCTGCGCGAAGGACCGACGCTGTCCGACGCAGATTGCGCAGCGCGATATCCAGGTGCGACCGGTCGCGCACCGCGATGACGAAACGCAGGTCGGTGGCATCCTGGGCACCGTCCTGCCCCATGTCGATGTGGGTGATGTCCGCCTCGGCATTGGCCAGTGCGGCGGCTACGCGGGCCAGGACACCCTTGCCATTGACCACCGATGCGGTGATCTGTGCCTCGAAGGGCCGCGCAGGCTCGTCTGCCCAGTCCACCGCGATGAACCGCTCCGCGTCCTTGTGCTGCAGCTTGCTGGCGACGGGGCAGTCGGCGGTATGGACCACCAGGCCTTCGCCCCGGCCCAGATATCCGACGATGGCATCCCCCGGGATGGGGCGGCAGCAGGTGGCGTAATGCACCGACGCATTTTCGCTGCCATCCAGTGCCACTGCGCCCTGCGCCAGGGAGTCCTGTGCGGTGAAGCGTTCCCGGGTCAGCAGCAGTGCGTCCGGCTTCTCGCCGGTTTCCTCGGCCAGCAGCGTCACCAGACGCTTGGCCACTATGGTGGCGATCCGCTTGCCGAGGCCGATATCGATCAGCAGCTCGGAGGGCGTGCGGTTGCCGGAGAACCGCAGCAGGCGCTCCCAGACCGTGTGGTGTGCTGCATCGTCTTCCGGAAAACGCTCGATGCCTTGCGCGCGCAATGCTTGCGCCAGCAGCTTTTTGCCGAAACTTTCGGACTCTGCGTGGGCCAGCGTCTTCAGGTGGTGGCGGATCTTGGAACGCGCCCGCCCGGTGCGCACGAAACTCAGCCAGGCGGGGTTGGGGCTGGAAAGCGGCGCCGTGACGACCTCGACCACGTCGCCGTTCTTGAGTTCGGTGCGCAAGGGCACCTGCTCACCATTGATCCTGGCGGCCATGGTGCGGTCGCCGACATTGCTGTGGATGGCGTAGGCAAAGTCCACGACGGTGGCCCCGCGGGGCAGCGACAGGATCTGGCTCTTCGGGGTGAACACATAGACGGCGTCCGGGTAGAGATCCACCTTGACGTGGTCCCAGAACTCGGCGGCATCGCCGGTCTCGCGCTGGATGTCCAGCAGCGACTGGAGCCACTGGTTGCCAAGCCGCTCGGAGTTGGCCGCATCCGGGTTGCGGGCCTTGTAGAGCCAATGGGCGGCCACACCAGATTCAGCCACCAGGTGCATGGACTCGGTGCGCAGCTGGAACTCGATGTTGACGCCCGCAGGACCGACCAGTGTCGTGTGCAGTGACTGGTAGCCATTGAGCTTGGCAATGGCGATATGGTCCTTGAACCGCCCGGGCACCGGTTTGTACAGCTGGTGCAGCGTCCCGAGTGCCGTGTAGCAGTCGAGCAGCGTCGGAACGATCAGCCGAAAACCGTAGATGTCGGTCACCTGCGCAAAACTCAGGTGTTTCTGGTCCATCTTGCGGTAGATCGAGTAGACGGACTTTTCGCGCCCTGCGATGCGCAGCTGGATGCCGGCTGTGGCGAATGCGGCTTCAAGTTCCCGCTGCACCTTCTGTATCAGGTCGCGGCGCCGGCTGCGCGCCTTTGCGACCGCCCTGGACAGGATGGCATTGCGCCACGGGTGCAGATAGGCAAAGGACAGATCCTGCAGTTCACGGTAGATCTGGTTGAGGCCAAGGCGGTGGGCGATCGGCGCGTAGATCTCGAGCGTTTCGGAGGAAATGCGGCGCCACTTGTCGCGCGACACATCCGCCAGGGTCCGCATGTTGTGCGAGCGATCGGCCAGTTTGATCAGGATGACGCGGACATCCCGCGCCATGGCCAGCAGCATCTTGCGGAAGGACTCGGCCTGATTTTCCTCCCGTGTCGTGAAATGCAGCTTGTCGAGTTTGGTCAGGCCATCCACAAGGTCGGCCACCTGCGAGCCAAAACGCTCGATCAGCTCTACCTTTGTGATGCCACAGTCTTCCAGTGCGTCATGCAGCAAGGCTGCCATCAGTGCCTGCGCATCGAGCTTCCAGTCGGCGCACTGTGCGGCCACTGCGATCGGATGCGTGATGTAGGGCTCGCCGCTGTTGCGCAGTTGTCCCAGGTGGGCTTCGTCGGCAAACTTGTACGCTTGGCGGACCTTTTCCACGTCCGCCGCAGGCAGGTAGTCCAGCTTGCTGGTCAACGCCTTGAAGCTCGCCGCAGCGGCGTTGGCCGCAGCCGGGCTGATCGACGCGCCTACGGGGCTCTTGCGCGCGCGTTTTGTCGACGGAATGGGCGGGCTGATCGGGTCGGTCACCCCTCGAATATAGCCTGCAGGGCCAGGCAGTGGCAGGCCCAAGAAAAAGGCACCCCGCAGGGTGCCGGCATTCAACGATGCATCAAGCTCAGAGAGGCACTTTTTTCAGCATCTCGATGCCGACCTTGCCGGCCGCGATCTCGCGCAAGGCCGTCACGCCGGGCTTGTTCTTGCTCTCGATCTTGGCCGCGTGACCCTGGCTCAGCATGCGCGCGCGATAGGTGGCCGCAAGCACCAGCTGAAAGCGGTTAGGAATCTGCACAAGGCAATCTTCAACAGTGATGCGGGCCATGGAAACTCCGGTAGGTGTCGGTCAAACTAGGAAATGTTCAGCGCTGCGAAGATGTTGGCGCGGGCTCTGCGCTGAGCTGCCAGCCTGAGGCGCTGTGCGTGAACAATCGCTTTCAGATCGAACAATGCGCGATCAAACGAATCATTGATTATAACGAAGTCGAACTTATCCACCTGTGCCACTTCGATGGCGGCATTCTTGAGGCGCAGTTCGATCGTCGATGCGGCGTCCTCCCCGCGCCGCTCCAGCCGGGAGCGGAGTTCTTCCCAACTGGGGGGGAGGATGAAGATCAGCAAGGCATTCGAGAACACCTTCTTGATCGCCACGGCACCCTGGAAATCGATCTCCAGCACCACGTCGGACCCGGCCTGCATGCGTTCGGCGAGGGCCTGGCGGGATGTCCCGTAGCGATGGCCATGCACTGCCGCCCATTCCACGAAGCCGTCGGCGGCGACCATGGCATCGAACTCCGCAGCGGACACGAAATAGTACTCCCGGCCATGGATTTCCTGGCCACGGGGAGGACGCGTGGTGTGCGACACCGAGGGTTTGACGAAGGAGTCAAGCTCCATCAAGGCCTTGACCAGGCTGGATTTGCCAGCACCGCTTGGCGCTGCAACGACGAACAGGTTGCCGGGATAGTCCATGGGGGGGCGGGTCGGAGCCATGCAGCGGAGAGTGGCGTCATTGTAGGGGGGCGCGTTCCTGTCCCGAACTTGCTCGCGTCCAGGTCCTTCGTGGCGCAAAATGCACGCTTACCACTTCCAGTGTCCATGCCATGAGTGACGACAGCCTTGTCAGTGATCCCGGCCTCAAGACCCAGCTTGAGTACCCCTGCGGCACGCCGCCCGTCCCGGGCGAGGCCCGGGAAATCGTGCCGGGTGTGCAGTGGCTCCGCATGTCCCTGCCGTTTGCGCTGGCGCACATCAACCTGTGGGCAGTGCGGGACGGCACCGGATGGGCGGTGTTCGACAGCGGCGTACAGACAGGCGATACGGCCAAGGCCTGGAAGGCGCTGTTTGCGGCCGGCGGCGGGCTTGGCCCCGAAGGCCTGACCCGTCTTTTCGTGACGCACATGCACCCGGACCACATGGGCATGGCCGGTTGGCTGACCCGAAAGTTCGAGTGCCGGCTCTGGATCACCCGGCTCGAATACCTCATGTGTCGCGTGCTGGTGGCAGACACCGGCCGGGAGGCGCCTGAAGACGCGATCAGTTTTTACCGACGGGCCGGCTGGGACGACGATGCCATCGAGAACTACCGCGCGCGCTTCGGAGGCTTCGGCAAGCTGGTCCATGCCATCCCCGACAGCTACCGCCGCCTTTTCGACGACGAGCGCATCCTGATCGGTGGCCATGAATGGCGAGTGGTGGTGGGCCACGGCCACTCGCCGGAGCATGCGTGTTTTCATTGCCCCGAGCTGAAGCTTTTCGTCTCGGGGGACCAGGTGCTGCCGCGGATCTCGTCCAACGTGTCGGTGTTTCCCACCGAGCCGGACGCCGACCCACTGGGCGACTGGCTCTCGTCGCTCGACAAGCTTCGTCGCGAGGTGCCGGACGACGTTCTGGTGCTTCCGTCACACAACGAGCCTTTCAGGGGGCTGCATGCACGTCTGGATAACCTGGCGCGCAGCCAGAACGGGGCACTCGAGCGCTTGCGGGGGGCGTTGTCCGTACCCAGGCGAGCGGTCGATGTCTTCGGCGAGTTGTTCTCGCGCCCGATCGGCTCGGAGCCCAATCTGCTGGGCATGGCGACCGGTGAAAGCCTGGCGCACCTGAACTACCTCGTGCACCGCCAGGAGGTGGGTGTCAGCACGGATGCGCACGGCGTGGCCTGGTATTGCCGGCGTTGAGGTGCGCGCAGCGCCGGCGGCACACGCGCGAGCCTGGCGCGCCTCTCAATTCATCGACTCGGGCTCAGAGGTACGGCGACAACAGCCGAGCCACGCCGTTGCGCAGCCGGGCGGGCAGCGGCAATGCCGACAACTCGTCAGGGTTCAGAAGGCGTGCGCCAGCGATGCGTTCTGTGACCAAGATGTCGAGCCGCCTCACCAGCGCACTGTCGATGCACGCAAGGTTGTATTCGAAATTCAGGCGCAGGCTGCGGGCGTCCCAGTTGGTCGAACCGATGAGCGACCAGTGGTCGTCCACCAGCAGGAGCTTGGTGTGGTCGAACGGCGGCGGGCTGAGGTGGATGCGGCAACCGCTCGCCAACAGCTCCGGAAGCTGGGGTCGCGTCGCCCAATCCATCACCCGCAGGTTGCTGTGCTCCGGCAGCACGATATCCACGGCCACGCCGCGAAAGGCGGTTACCTTCAGCATGGCCAATACGGTTTCATCGGGAAGGAAATAGGGCGTGACGATGCGCACGTGAGAGCGCGCCACAGCCAGGGCGCCCAGCAGCACCTGCGGCAGGTTGTCGATGTCGGCGTCGGGCCCGTCGGAAACCCCTCGGGCTGCCACCGGCCCGCAAGGAGTGAGCGGGGGGAACCACTTCTTTCCCAGCAGTTGCTCGCCGCTGGCGTAGGCCCAGTCCACTGCGAAGGTTCTTTGCAAGTCCGCCACGATCGGCCCTTCGACGCCAAAGTGCAGGCATCGCACCGGGTGCGCTGGTCCCTTCTGCAGCCAGTGTCCTTCGCGGATGTTCATGCCACCGGTGAAGCCAATGCGGCCGTCGACCACCATGATCTTGCGGTGGTTGCGAAGATTGGCATAGCGGGAGCGCAGCGGATTGCGCGTGGGCGAAAACGCGGCTGCCGTGATGCCGGCCCGGCGCAGCGCGCCCAGCATGTCCGGCCGGCTGTAGCGCAACCCCAGCCCGTCGATCAGGATGCGCACTTCCACGCCGCGCTTGCGCGCACCGGACAAAGCCAGAAGGAAAGCCTGACCGGCGCTGTCGTTGTCGAAGATGTAGCTGGCCAGTGACACGGAATCCTGCGCACCCTCGATGGCGCCAAGCATCGCAGGATAGGCGGCATCGCCATCCTGGAGCGCAGTGATGCGATTGCCGGCCAGCAGCGCGTTGCCGGTGAGCCGCTGGCAAAGCTGTTCCAGTCCTGCCAGCGCGGCATCGTCCCGCAGCAGTGCGCTTTCGACCCCTGCGGACAGGTCGGATGTGGTGGTGTGACCTTCGTGTTCCCATGCGTTGCGCAGGCCCAGCGCAATGGCGTTACGCCGGATGCGGTTGATGCCGAACACCAGGTAGAGGATTGAGCCGATGCCGGGCGCCAGCCAGGCCAGGCCGACCCACCCGAAAACGGCGCTGACATGGCGCTTGCGCAGCACTGCGTCCACGGTGACAGCGATCGCGGCAGCAGTGTGGGCCAAGGCGAATGCAATGGTCCAGACCTGGGTGAGAACTTCCGTCATGCGGTAGTGCGCAATCGCCGGGCCGTGCAGCTTCCCGACATCACTCGGTATGGTGCACCTGGACTTCGAGTCTGAACCCAAGCTCTTGTCGTGTCTCCATGTCTTGCTTGCCTCGCCTCAGGAGCCTCACACTACACCTCGCAGTTTGAACCTGCAGGGCAGTACCGAGACGCTTTTGGCACAGCGGATCGCAGGGAAATTGTAGCGCGTGCCCCTCCAGTGCGGCCCTCATGTGCGAGTGGCGTGCATGAGCGGACCCGGCGCTTGCCCAGGTCGCGAACGGCGCTGGCCCGGGCGGCGGGGCTTGAAGCGCGCCTGGGTCAGGAATAACCATCGGCTGGTGAGGGAATGAACCCTCCGGCTGCTGACCATTCGGGAAAAAGCAGCATTTGGAGGACAGGAGCATCGAATAAATCTGAACGCAGGACCAGACTTCGGGCGCAAACTCCTGGGTTGAGTGGCTGTGGTCGGCACGCATGACTGCGCGTGAGATCTTCGGCCAGTCCATGTCTGGAGAAACGCGATGCCCAATGCCCGAACCGCCAACGCCGTCCGTCTGGAGTTCGCTCCTGAGTCCCTCGTCCAGTCCAATCTCTCGGGTGCGGCATTCACGGGGGACTGGCTGTGGGTGGCAGGCGATGAAGCCTGCGGCCTGGACCGCCTGCGCCGTCTGGATCCCGTGGGGCGGGAGGCCTTGCGCTTCGGCGAGGTACGCGACTTCCCGCTGGCCGAACTGCTGGACCTGCCCGGCGCGGCTGAGGAAGAGGCCGACCTGGAAGGTATGGCCGTGTCGGACGGCTTTCTCTGGGTGGTGGGATCGCATGGCCTCAAGCGCAAGAACGCCCGGCCGGACCAACGCCACTCAGACAACGCCAAGCGGCTGGCGAAGGTGGCGCTTGACGGCAATCGGCGCCTGCTGGCCTGCTTGCCGATCGAGTACGACGCTCAGGGCGAGCCCTGTCTGGTACGGCTCGCGCTCGACGGCCGGCGGGCGCTTCGCCTCAAGGGCGATGCGCGGAAAAACCAGCTCACGCGCGCGTTGGCCGACGATCCCCACTTCGGTCCCTACATGGCGATTCCGGGCAAGGACAACGGCTTCGACATCGAAGGCCTGGCGGTGGACGGCCGCCGGCTGCTGCTGGGCTTGCGCGGCCCGGTGCTGCGCGGATGGTCCGCGCTGCTCGAAATCGCGGTCGAGGCCCGGGCGGAGCAGCTGCGCCTGGTGCTCCTGGACGACAGCGGCACGCTGATCCGCAAGCACTTCCTGCTGCTCGACGGCCTCGGTGTGCGGGACCTGCATTTCTCCGGCGATGATCTCTACATCCTGGCTGGCCCCACGATGGTGCTCAACGGTGACATCCGCGTCTTCAAGTGGCCTGCCGCCCGGCCCTTGCTGGCCGCCAACCGCGAGCCGGTGCGTTTTGAGGCGGCCTTGACCGAGTCGGTGTCACTGCCGCACGGACGTGGCACCAACCGTGCCGAAGCCATCTGCGACCTGCCACCGCCACTGGCAGGCGGCAAGGCCAGGTGGGTCGTCCTGTATGACGCCCCCGGCGCTGACCGCAAGGAGGGAGAGCGTACTGTCTTCGGTGACCTCCTGCGGCACGACTGAGGCCCCCAAGCGCTGTCTGTCTGCATTGCCCATGGCTGTTTGTCCCGAGCTGGATACCGCTGCACCGCTGCAGTTCCTGATCAATGCGGCAGCGGGCAGCAGCGACGCACAGGCCAAGCGCGAAGTCATCGAAGCAGCACTGCGGGCTGCAGGACGGCGCGGGGAGCTGCTGTTCTGCAGCCCTGCCGAGCTGGCCGGAGCAGCCCGACAGGCCGCGACCCGGGCCATCGCCACCCGAACGGCCGTGGTCGCAGTCGGCGGCGACGGCACCCTCAACACCGTGGCACAGGCTGCGCACGCCGTGGGCTGCGTGATGGGCGTCGTTCCCTATGGCACCTTCAACTACTTCGCCAGGACGCACGGCATCCCTACCGAGCCGGCCGCGGCCACCAGATTGTTGTTCGACGGCATTCCGATGCCGGTTCAGGTGGCAGCCATCAACGACCGGGTGTTCCTGGTCAACGCCAGCCTGGGCGTCTATCCCGAACTCCTGCGGGACCGCGAAGCCTACAAGGCCCGCTTTGGCCGTAGCCGCTGGGTGGCGTTCCTGGCGGCTTGCGCGACGCTGTTGCGCGCACAGCGCCGGCTGCGGCTGCACATCGAGATGGGTGACAGGGTGCGCGATGTACAGACCTTGACGCTCTTCGTGGGCAACAACCGGCTGCAGCTTCAGCAGTTCGGTGCCGAGCCGGAAGACACCCTGGCAGGCACGCCAGGCGACGGCAGCATGGCGGCGCTGATGCTTCGTCCCATCGGCGCGCTGTCGATGATGGGCCTCCTGCTGCATGGAGCGATGGGCAGGCTGGGTGAGGCCGCCGGCGTGGAGGGCTTCGAGTTCCAGCACATGGTGGTGCGGCCCACGCTCGCTCCGGGCCGCCGGGAGGTCGTGGTGGCGTTCGACGGGGAGGTGGCGCGCATGCGCTCCCCGATCGACATTCGCGTGCTCGGCAAGCCCTTGTACCTGCTGATGCCACAGCGCGGCGCCGCCGCCGTTGACGCCGGGCCCCCCATCGTGCGGACTGGCGGATGAGCATCCTGCTGCAGGTCTCCGACCCCCACTTCGGCACACAGCAGGTGCCGGTCGTCGAAGCATTGGTCGCGCTGGCCCGCCAGCAAAAGCCCCATGTGCTCGTTTTGTCAGGCGACATCACGCAGCGCGCACGCCCGGCGCAATTCAGGGCCGCCCGCGCGTTCTCGGACAGCCTCGGTGTGCCGGTCCTGGCCGTGCCAGGCAACCACGACATACCGTTGCTCGACGTTTGGGCGCGTCTGCGCCATCCCTATGCCCGCTACATCGCTGCCTTCGGCACGGACCTCGAGCCCGTGCATCGCCTGCCCGAGCTGTTGGTGGTGTGCGTCAATACCACGCGGCCCTGGCGTCACAAGCAAGGCGAGATCTCCAGGCGGCAGGTCGAACGTGTGGCCGGTCTTCTGGAGGGCGCCGGATCCGGACAGCTGCGAGTGGTGGTCGTACACCAGCCCGTGGCCGTGACGCGTGCCGAGGACCTGTCCAACCGTCTGCGGGGGCATGCGGCTGCGCTCGAGCATTGGGCTGCGTCCGGAGCCGACCTCGTCATGGGCGGGCATATTCACCTGCCTTATGTGCTGCCACTCCACGGCCTGGCACGTCCGCTGTGGGCGGTGCAGGCGGGAACGGCCGTCTCCTCCCGGGTGCGAAAGGGCGTTCCCAACTCGGTGAACCTGCTGCGCTGGGGCGCGGATTCGCCGCCTGGGTGCTGCCAGATCGAGCAGTGGGACTTCTCGGCTGACGGCCGGGCCTTCCTGCTTGCCAAGGTCACGCAGGTCCAGCCGGCCAGGGCATGAGCGGGGTGACAAGCTTTCGCAAAGGGCTGCGCGCTGACCCTGCGGCGGTTTTCCTTCTTCTCACCGGTTCACGCCCGCTGGATCCCTTACCTGTTCGATGCCTTCCTGATCTTCACCGGCTCAAGGGTCTCTCCGGCCAGTATCATCCGCCCCAGCCCGGCTGCGACCGCGCCGGGCGTGCCCCCGGGCCCGATTGCCGGTGGCGTGCCAGTGTCGTCGTGCAAGACGCGCTGGCGGACCGCTGTCGCCGAGGCCGCAGCGTGCCGCTGCCATCCGGGACGTCTGGAATTGAACGGGATTGATCCATGCTCTACGCGACCCTCAAGACTTTGCACGTGCTGTCCATCACCGTATGGATCGGAGGCATGGTGTTTGCGCACTTCTTCCTGCGACCGGCGGTCGCCCGGCTGGAGGCGCCTGTGCGGCTGCAGCTGATGCACGATGTTCTCGGGCGTTTCTTTCAGGCCGTACTGGTGGCCTCGCTGGTGACGCTGGCCAGCGGCGTGTGGATGCTGGGTCGGGTGGCCAAGCAGGTGGTGCAGTCGGGGGGCAAGTTCGAGATGCCCCTGGCCTGGACCGTCATGGCGGTGCTGGGAGTCGTGATGGTGGCGATCTTCATGCATATACGCTTCGCGCTTTTCAGGAGGCTCGGCCGGGCCGTGGCAGCGTCCGATTGGGCCGTCGGTGGTGCGACCCTGGCGCAGATCCGCACATGGGTGTCGATCAACCTCGGCATCGGTATCGTGGTGCTGCTCGTGACGCTGATGCGCTGGACGTAGTGAGTCCGGGCCAAGGTGCTGGGCGCCCGCGCGGTTCCCCGCCGCGCACAGGGGCGGGTTCACCCTCGAAGGTTATTCGATGTTCTGCACCTGCTCACGCATCTGCTCGATCAGCACCTTCATGTCGACCGACAGGTGGGTCAGGGTGAGCGCTGCCGACTTGGCGCCCATGGTGTTGGCTTCACGGTGCAGCTCCTGGATCAGGAAGTCCAGCCGCTTGCCGATCTCGCCGCCCTGCCGGATCAGGCGCTCCAGCTCGTCCAGGTGAGAGCCCAGCCGGGTGATCTCTTCCGCAACGTCGATGCGTATCGCAAATGCCGTGGCCTCGGCGAGCGCCCGGTCCTGGGCAGCTTCTGGCGCTGGCGCGCCGCCACCCGCCAACATGGCTTCGTTCCAGCGTTCCAGGAAGCGCTGGCGCTGCTGCGCCACCAGTTGAGGCACCAGTGGCACCGCTTGCTGGGACAGCGCGCGGATCTCGCCGATACGCTCCAGCAGGACGGTGGCCAGGCGGGCCCCCTCGCGCTTGCGCGCCAGCATCAGTTCCTTGAGCGCCCTGGCAGCCAGTGGAATGACCTCGGGCGCCCAGTCATGGGGGGCTGACTGTTCGGTGGCAGCCATGCGCAGCACATCGACCACCCGCAGGGGCAGGGCGTCAGGCAGCCAGGCGAGCACGTTGTCCTGCACCGATCCCAGGCGCTGCAAAAGCCGGGGTGAGGGTTCGGTGAGCGGCCCTGCCGAACCGTGCTCGATGGAGATGCGGACCTCTACCTTGCCGCGCTTGAGCTGGTTGCCCAGCAGTTCCCGCAGGGCGGGTTCGTGTTGTCGCAGCTCTTCGGGCAGGCGGAATGCCAGGTCGAGAAAGCGGCTGTTGACCGAGCGGATTTCAAGGCCGAGTCCGCCAGCCGGCGCCGGCTTGGCCTCGCCGGCGCCAGTTGCGGGGGCTGCGCCGGACTGCACCGCAGCGTAGCTGCAGCGTAGCCGGTCATACTGTAAACTGCCATGAACTCGCTTCTCGATGTGATGGAAGCAACCCTTTGCTGCCAGAAGAGGGCGGCACTGGCTCCAGCACCAACCCATGATTAGGTATGTCCAAGGCCAAACCCGCCGCACTGCCGCCCGATACGATGATTGGCGGGTATCGCATTATCCGCAAAGTGGCCGCGGGCGGGTTCGGTGTCGTGTATCTTGCGCTGGACGCCGGCGGCCAGCAGGTTGCGGTCAAGGAATACCTGCCGGCATCGCTGGTCACCCGGGGACCCGGTGAGCTGGCGCCTACCGTGCCACCCGACAAGCTTTCGCTCTACCGCCTTGGGCTCAAGAGCTTCTTCGAGGAAGGTCGCGCGCTTGCGCAAATCTCGCACCCTTCGGTGGTGAGCGTGATGAACTTCTTCCGCGAGAACGAGACGGTCTACATGGTCATGAACTACCTGGAAGGCGCCGCCCTGCAGGACTTCATCATGACCGCGCGCGACCTGAAGCAGCAGAAGGTGTTCCGCGAGTCCACCATCCGCTCCCTGTTCGACGAGATCCTGCGCGGCTTGCGCATCGTGCACC
>Ga0247838_1003997_pt1 | contig 16252 bp, 17 predicted proteins | sample LaCruzMarch2015__5_FD_189097 | JGI IMG/M metagenome (GOLD analysis project Ga0247838, IMG submission 189097) | Freshwater microbial communities from meromictic Lake La Cruz, Castile-La Mancha, Spain - LaCruzMarch2015_15m | ecosystem: Environmental > Aquatic > Freshwater > Lake | place: Spain... | reverse complement strand
CGAACGTCCCCGATGACCTGCTCCCACTTGCTTTTGGCACCAAAGCCTGCTCCGCAGGCGACGTGCCAAAAGTGCCGAAGGCATGGGAGTTAGGTCAATCGGCTCGTTAGCCATATTTTAGGTTTCGGTGAAGTAGTCAGAATCGATCTTCTTGACGCTGTATGCCGCAACCGTGCTTACGCCGACACCAAAATCAATCATCAATCGTGAAAGGGTTGCGCCATCAATAAGAATAATTTTGGAGTCGATGCGGGAAACATACTCAAGGGCATCCTTGGTAAAATCGGATGTTGTAATAAATATCCCTTTCCGTGCCCGCTGCCCTTGGAGTGCTCCGGCAAACTTCTGAATCTCAGGTCGGCCAACGGTCGCCTCCCAGCGCTTCGCTTGGATGTATATGTTATCGAGGCCAAGATGATCTTCTTTGATGATTCCGTCTATGCCCTCGTCGCCGCTGCGGCCGATGGCTCGCCCGGCATCCTTGCGGCTTCCGCCGTAACCCATTTTGACAAGAAGCTCAACGACGATGTTCTCGAACATTGTCGGGTCGGTCGCCTTGGTGCTGGTAAGAATCTCGGCAGCAAGTTCGTTGCGTAGTCGTTCGTATGCGGATTCAAGTGCCTCATGGGGCGTCTGCCCGAGCGCAAGCTCGGGCTCTTCCGTTCCATTTTCTTCAGGCTTTTCGCGTCGGATAGACTTGAACTGAACGAACTCCGGAAACCTCTCCAAATATTTCTGATTTATTGCAGGGGGATTCTCCTTCAAAACGTTCTGGCCGCGATCAGTGATCTGGAAGAATCCGCGTCTTGGAGACGATAGAAGGCCCGCCTTCTTCATATAGGTCCGTGCCCAATGAACACGGTTTGTGAAAACCGGTTGCTGGCCGCTGGGCAAGAATTCATTCTTTTCGTCGTCGGTAAGAGCGAACTCGTCAGCAAGAATGGGGATTGCATCCCGCAATTGGTGCTCTTGTCCGTCTTTGGCAAAACGGAGGAGAGGCAACATGCAGGATTGGTAGTCGGGTATGGGCATATTTTTTCTTGGCTAACGTCCCCAGTGACCTATCCCTGCTTGCTTTCGGCATTCCTCCTGCCCGCGAAGCGGAATCAGCAGGAGGTATGCCGAAAGTCCCGAAGGGACAGGGATTAGGTCGACTGGCTCGTTAGGATTTTTGATTGTTGATGCTTTCAAGCCCCCGGCGTATAATCTCATGTAGTAGACTCACTCTCCCTGCTGCCTTAGTGCGGTCTTCGGACTTCTGGATCTCGGTCAGGCCCCGAGTAACGAAGAGTTGGTGCAAAAGACTCAGATCATCTGGCAAAATAATCGGATTATGAAGTAGTTCTTCATGGCACTCATAGCAAAATACGCCCGTGCGGCCCTCATGTTGTTGATATGCCTCACTCAGCGGATATGCATCACGAAGCTCGCCCGGCCGATTTGCAGATCTTCCAAAAAAGCGCTCTGCAACGAAGTGATGAAGCGAGGCATGGGACTTTCCTTTCACTGTTGGTTGTCCATAGTCTCCTGTCCGGTGGACTAGGCACCCGCACAGTGTGCATGTCTGATCCTGAATACTAATACTTTTGATTGTTTTCATATCTTATATAAAAGTGTATTGTTATTGCTCTTTAACACGATAAAAACGTTTTGCCTGTCCTTCTATTGTGTCGAAAACAGACATCTCGAAACCTGTCCCACGTATGCCGGACGAGAGAACACGCCACGAGGCTGCCTGCATGTCAGGAGACCACTCAACGGTGTAAGATTTACCGGGGATGCTGGGCCAAGCGACCTTGACTGCATTGGCGATGGTAGCACCAAAGCGTCGAGGACCTGTGGAGGTATCGTCGTTAGTAGGTCCAGCGAAACGAAAATTATCGAGGTGTTTTGAACCTCCCCACTGTGTTCCATGAACAGAGACAGTTACACGGGCGTCTCTCGCGAAAACCTCATCGTAAATGGTGCCCTCAGTTACCCCTACACTTAGTGGAGTCGAAGTGCCAGTCAGTCCGAGGCTGTAAACCTCTGCTCGGACAGATATTTGGTCACCAAACTGTCCTCCGATGATCGTTGCGGTCAGTTTGAGTCGATACCAACCGTTCGGAAGAGACAGTGCTGCAGCTGCGCCGGAGTTTGAAGCAGCCCATGAATAGGTAACGATTTGAAGCTTTGGAGAAGTAGAATACAGATAGGGAGGTTCGATATACGCAAGTATATAACGGTTCCAATCGGCACTCGGGTTTAGAAATATTCCGACTGGTCGTTGTGTCTGGTTCGGGTTGACTAGAGCATTGTCGATGAAGAAATCGACTGAAGATGTAAACACTGCACCTACTGTGGCACAGAAAGTATATCTATACGTCGCTTTCGTGTTTCCCCAACTCGCAGAGGTTTTAGGCGCGAGAGAGCCTCCGGTTATGCCACCGGATTGAATCTGAGCGAAAGCACTGTCGCTCACCGTAAAGTTTGTGAGAAGATCATTCTCGGCGGGACTTGTATAATTGTCGAATGACACTGTCATGTCGACTACTTGTGAAGTGAACGCGGATGTTGCGAGCAGCGCAATCAGGCTGCCGACTAGGTATAGGTGTTTTGTCATGGTGTGTGTGTATGTAGTTTCCTAACGTCCGCGATCACCGATGGCTACTCGTGGCGCGTCCGATGCCAGCGAGCGACAGCGAGTCCGCATCGGGCGTGCCACGGGTAGCCATTCGGTGGATCGCATTGTTCGGCATTATTCGTAATCGATTTGACCAGTTGCAACGCTGACAGCCACCGCAATGGAACCAATGTTGACGCAAACGACGCCCAATAGCGACATCCAGTCTTCTTGAGACAACGCTCCAAAAAACGCGACGCCTGAGACAAACAGGAGTAGGGCAGAAAAAGTAATCGTCGTCGGAATCTTCCCTCGAGGTGCAATGTAACCGGCACTGTAAACGAAGACTGCTCCACATACTGCCTGCACGGCTATCTCCCGATAGAGATACGAAAACCATGAATCCTCTCCAAATCGAGACGATCCGAGCCACATAACGATATTCATCAAGAAAGTAGCAATGATTGAGGCGGCGACTGCACCTGGAATAAGTGCTATCCACCGGAGAATTTGTTGCCACAGTGGAATGACAGGACGCTCGCTAAAAACGTCCTGATACAAATCGCGCTGATACTCGTCATTCATAATTTTGTTGCCGAACGTCCGCGATCACCGATGGCTGCCCGTGGCGCGATCCGTGGCAGGGAGCGACAGCGACCAAGCACGGAGCGTGTCACGGGTAGCCATTCGGTGGATCGCTTTGTTCGGCATTATTTCCAAAAACGATCGCTCCATCGTGAACCTGAGACCTCGGGAAACAGCGACCGAAAAGTGCCCCAATTGAAAATGTGTGATTGCATAAACCCCTGTTCTGATAGATCAAAATTTCGAGTGATATTCAAGACAGGTAAATGAGCCTTTATGAGGAGCCGCTCTGCGATATCCACAGGATCTCCAACAATTTGGTCTAGATTCCCGCTCTCATAATCTATTCGGCCAACGTATACTTGAAGCCGTTTCTTATCTTGCGATAGTGCCCACCTGTCTTCGACTACTCGATGTGCGAATGAAACGGATGTCTTACCCAGATACAAAAGAACGTCTGCACCATAGATCGGATGAAAACCGTATAGCTGATACAAACCGCAGTCACCTGACCCACCCATATCAGCAACCTCTTGAAAGCAATGAGGTCCGTCCCAATTGATGTGAATCTCATGCACGTTATTCATGTTCTATTCTTCATCTTCCTGTGGTTGCTGATCCATAATCACGGACTCCATCAATTTAGCCATGATTCGCATAACAAAGAGCGGATCGTCCGAAATCTCATCTTCAAGATACTCATCAACCAAATCCGCTATAGTAATATCAAAAAACTTATCGACCGTCCCTTCATAAAATGATTGTGAAATATTCTGCCGAGAAATGGCTTCTAAGCTGTAAACCGCTAGCTCGAATGCAAGAGGTTCTAGACCTGTTTCGAATACATCGGCCCATAGAGATTCCGTTGTAAAATGAAACTCGGGATCACTGAGTTCATTTATAATTGCTGTTAGTAGCTCCTTGTTGTGTGTGTTTGTTGTCATAAATTTATTGCCGAACGTATTGTAGGATTACGTGTTGATTTAGTGGGATAGGTTGGTGTAATCCTATTTCTATGCGCACAGAGGTGGGATGGAAGAATTCGGCTGGGTGGGAGGACCGGTGGGTGCGGTTCCGGATGGCGTTGTCGGCGCGGGGTGTGGAACCAGGGTATCAGGACTTTTATCGTCACTGGATTTGGGAGTTTTTGAAAGCGATTAAGCCTCGGTCGTATCAGAAAGCCGTTGAGTCGGACGTGGGCAATCTTTTGCAGCAACTGGGTGCGGCTGGCAAGCAGATTTGGCAATTGCGTCAAGCGGAGGAAGCGCTGCGGGTATTCTATCAGGACGTGGAGCCTGCGAGCTGGGCGAAAAATTGGCCGCAGGATGTATTGCCTACAGATTCGAAGGAAGTTTTGGAGGATGAGGGGCCGGCGGATGTCGGGCGTGGTCCGTTGAACATGGGGGCTCGACCAACCGGCCAGGTGTCCGCTGGTCCGAGCGAAGCGGAGTCGGTAAGTTTTCAGCGTGCGGGGAGCGAGTTGCCTGGTGGACTGGATACTGGGGAGCTTCCTGAAAGATACGAGGCGTTTATCGACGCGGTGAGAGAGTTGTTGCGGGTCGAGCGGTATTCGTATCGCACGGAGCAGTCGTATTTGGACTGGGTTCGGAGGTTTTTGATTTTTTCGAAGCCGCTCACGCGGGAAAATATTCGCTGGTGGCAGGTGAAGGAGTATTTGCGGTATTTGACGGTGGAGCGGCGGGTATCCGGTTCGACTCAGAATCAGGCGTTGAGCGCGCTGCAATTTGTGTTTCGAGTGGTGTTGAAGCGTGAGACCGAGGCGATGGACAAAACTCGGCGCGCTCCGAAAAGCGAAAAACTACCGACGGTGCTGTCGCGTGATGAGGTGCTGCGGGTGCTTGAGAATATGGAGGGCACAGGGAAGCTAATGGTTGAGCTGATGTATGGCTCTGGCTTGCGGGTGATGGAGTGCGTGCGGTTGCGGGTGAAGGATGTGGACTTTGGGAACAACTACATCGTGGTTCGGTCTGGAAAGGGAGATAAGGATCGCTATGTTCCGCTGCCCAAGAGTTTGGTGCCGGCCTTGGAGGAACGGATTGCGGGGTCGAGAGTGCGTTGGGAAAAGGACCGCACGATGGGAGCGGAGGGTGTCTTTTTGCCGGAGGCAGTGGATGTGAAGTATGTCAATGCGGCGACCGAGTGGGGGTGGTTTTGGCTATTCCCATCCGACGCGCTGTCTGAGGATCCGTGGACAGGTAAGGTGCGACGGCATCATGTGGGAGTGAATGGTGTGCAGCAGCTGGTGAAGCGGGCGGCCGTGCGCGCGCAAATCACGAAGCCTGTGAGTCCACACACCATGAGGCATTCGTTTGCGACGCATTTGCTTGAGGGCGGTGCGGATATCCGGACGGTGCAGGAGTTGCTGGGCCATGCGGATGTGACCACGACGATGATTTATACCCACGTGTTGAACCGGCCGGGGGTCGCGTTGCGTAGTCCGCTGGATTGAGGGAGGGCGGAATTTGCTGTGGAGGGTGGGTCTAAATCATCTCGATGATGTATTGACTCGCAGGCCCCTCGGCCTGTCTCGCCCTGCGGGTGGCGCTGGCGCGCCATCCCCCCGAGCCTTCCCAGGCTCCGGTGGTCCCACGTGCTAAATCGGCCGGGTGTGGCATTGCGTAGTCCGCTGGATTGAGTGAGGGCGGAATCTGCTGTGGTGGGTGCGTATAACCTCCGAGATGGGGCGGGCTATGCAATGCAATAGTTCACCATGGAGGGCATGAAGGGCATGAAGATGAGATGCTGCCGCCCATGGTTAGCGATAACGGAAACCGATCGATGCTGAAACTTGAGCGTTGCTGCGTGTCGCACGATACTTCTCCGGACGGGATTGGGGGTATCAGTTCTGATCGATTTTGTAGAGGAAAACCGGCGAAATTTTCTGAGGGGATGCAATGGTGAGTCACGGCTCGGGCGTAGCCTCGCCCTCCCTGCGAACGGCTTTGGTTGCTGATCCGGCGAGTGTACTGGTGAAGGCGCTACTGGCGTGTTTATGGTTCGTCGATTTTGTTCGCGGGCCGTTTTTTGTAAAAGCGGAGGGCTTCGATGGGTGAGGGAAATTCTTTGAGCGGATAGACCCCCTTGATTCCGCCGCTGCCGGGGTCGCGCACGAGATAATCGAATCCGCGTTTTCCGACGATCACGACGAAGTGTGTGATTCCGCTCGGGTAGCGAAGGCGCACGATGACCGGGTTTCCGGCGATCAGGTTTTTGTCGATGAGGTAATGCGATGGCAGGTCTTCGTAAACATGGTCTGCCACGACGGGAGGGAACGCGCATGCCGCCTCCCAATAGAGCCAGCCTTGCGGGGTGAAGCCGCCGGATTCGTGGACAAATTGATTTAGCCGTCCGGGGTCGAGGTCCGCGCCGTAGGATGCGAGCACCATGGCAGCGGATGCGACAGCACACCCTTCGGCACCGAGCGTACCATCGGTCGGGCCGAGGGGATCATTTGCCCAGCGCGGATCGTTTTGAAAAAACTGGGGGACATCGATGATCAACTCCTGCGGAAAATACACGCCGCCGCTGCTTGGGATCGGCGCGAGCCGGGTATAGCTGGTCCACCACCAGCCGATTCCGCCCAGCATTGCCACGAGCAGGATGAGTCCGAAAATCCGACTTGGCTTCTTGCGGTGGGGTTTCGTGTTCATCGAAGTTTTTGAAAAAGCATTAATCCCGAAAACGATTTTTGACAGAACCGGAGATCGACGGAGTCAATTTACAGAATGAATCGAATTGAGGACAAGGGACTTGCGCCAACAGCACAGGAAAATTTTAGGACACTCTTTATTCCTCATAACCCATTCTGTTCCCTCTGTTAATTGATTCGCTGGCGCTCTCCCCTGGGGGCTGCTTGACGGCAGTCGTTCTCCGCTCCGCTTCGATTCTGTCCAAAAGCCGTTTTCGGGTTAATCACTCCGCCGCAGACAGGCGGGATGACCACAGGATCGGGAGCGCCGTCCAGAGTTGTCGGTGAATGGCCTGCCGGGTGAGTTTCACCTTCGGGGATTGTTCGCCGAGTAGCGGGAGCATTTCGAGCGCGATGTGGGCGGGCAGAATGGCACTCAGCCGCATGCGTCTGCCACGCACGGCGCCGACCCACGTAATTCCATCTTGGAGTTGCGAGTGTGCGGCGGTGCGCTCGGCTTCGAAGCGTCCGGGTGCGATGTATTGGCGGCCGAGTGTGAGATCGGCTTGGTAGTCCCGCAGCACGTTTACGCGTTGCAGGCCTTTGCCGTAGTTCATTGCGAGGAGGCGATGCTCGGGGGCGGGCAGGGTGGCAAATTGCGAAATGCGATCATGGCAAAGGTCAGACCAAAACTCCCCGACCGAGCCAGCTACGAGATACGTGTATTCATCCAATTCCTCCGGGGTGAGGGGAGTCGTGTTGTTTACAAATCGGACGAGGTCAAAAATCTGTCCTTCAAGAATCTTCGACCACACCGATTGCAGGGCGGATTGGTCGGGTGAGGCGTCGAGTTCGTCCAAGAGCGAGGGAAGGTTTTCGACCAGTTCCTTTTCGGCGGCGTTGGTTTGGTGGCCCGCCAATTCGTCCACGATCCGGACTCCGACATCACCGTCGCGGAGCGCATGCAACGCCTCCACGCGGCGCTCGACCGGCGCTGTCGATGCGTCGGCAATACTATCGGACGCCCTGGCCAACAGATACCCGAGTGTGATGGATTCGCGCACCTCGCCGGGAAGCCAGCGAATGCTCAAGTAAAACGAGCGTGAGGTGCCACGGAGCAGATGGTCTGACGATTTCACCGAACCCCCTCCATGCCGACGCGGAGGGTTTCGATTTCATCCTCGTTGGAGCGTCCGAGCCCCATGAGCGCTGCGCTTTCGATGTGGTTGGCGACCTTGGTGAGCCGGGGGAGCTTGTAGGCGACGCGGTATTCTTCGATCAATCGCAGCGCCGTGGCATCGATCGCGACCGGATCCTGGCTCGCAAAGATGGCAAAACTTTGGCGCACGAAATTTGGATTCGGAAGCGGTCCGCCGGCAAATTGCAGCGCGAGCCCGTCGAGGATCGTCAGCACGGTTTTGTCGCGCACGATCGGGTCGGCGTAGATTTCTGCGAGGAACGGGTCGCCGAAATTGGGCGCGCGGGTGAATCGTCGCCAGTTATCGACGTTGGAAAGTGTCATGTTGGCAATCGCGCCGTGGATGCCTGTGAGAAAGCTATCCGAAAGCGACGGCACATTGATGACCTTGGTCACCTCCTTGCTGAGGATCGATGCAAAGTAGCTGGTGCTGCTGAGTTGGTCACCCATCGATAGCTTGTCCTGCAAACGGTTCCCCTCGCGCTGACCGAACCGGCTGTCCCCCCAGATCAGCCGTCCAAGAACGGGGGCCGTGATCATTGCCTGTTTGTCGTACCCGTCGGCGGGATCAATCCAGCGAACCGTAAAGTCTTTGGTTTCTTTCAAAAATCCGGCGGCCTCCATGTCGTCACGGTTTTTATCCCAGACTAAGATCCGATCCGGCGAAATCCCTGCTTTTTGCAGCCCTTTGGCGATGGCGCGCACGACAGCCACCTTGGTGCCGCCCATGCTGCCCTGCGATGTGGAAACCTTGATGCCGACGATGTCGGTGGGGTGCACAAAGGCATGCCATGCTTCCGTGAGGGTTGGGCGTCCGGCGGCGGCCATGACCAACGCATCGACCATACGTTGCACAACGGCGTCATTTGTTTCGACGCCGCGAACGAGCGAATTCGAATCCATCACGTAAAAAACCCGGGACTTTTCCACGGGAGCAGCGGCGATCGGTGGTGGTGGCGGGTCCTCCGCAGACTGCGCGCGACCGGGCGAACAAGCCATCGCCAGCAGCATGTATATAAGAAGGAATCGTTTGGTCACGAGTCGGGAATTTCGGTGCGGTAGGGCGGCGTGTCAATCCATCGGAGTATTTCCTCAGTTGCACACGGGCGGAGACTCGGTGATTCTCCCGCTGTGATCAAGCATCTCTACGCGCACATTCCGTTTTGTCCGAAGGTCTGCCCGTATTGTAGTTTTTACAAAGAAGCGAGTGATCGAAACAAAACGCGTGCGTTTTTGGACGCGATGCTGGTTGAGGCGGACGTCTGGGGGCCGCGTTTGCAGCCGGAGACGATTTTTTTCGGCGGTGGCACACCGAGCGCGCTGAGCACGAGCCAACTGGACTTTTTGCTGCGTGGATTGCGCGAGCGCATCGATTTTTCGCAGGTCACCGAGTGGACGCTGGAGATGAACCCGGCGACCGTTTCAGAGGAAAAGGCGCGCGCTCTACTCGACCTCGGCGTGACCCGTATCAGCATGGGCGTGCAATCGTGGGATGACCAGCTACTCGATACGCTGGGCCGGGTCCACAGCGCGGCTCAAGCGCGAAGGTCGTATGAAATCCTGCGGGAGGCGGGAGTGCAGGCGGTGAATCTGGACTTGATCTTCGGCGTGCCAGGTCAGTCGCGCGAGCAATGGATCGACTCGCTCCGCCAGACGATCGCGCTCGGGCCGGATCATATCTCGGCGTATTGTTTAACTTACGAGGAAGACACCGATTTTTTTCTCCGCGTGGCGCGGGGTGAGTGGATCCCGAACGACTCGCTCGATGCCGACCTATTTGAAATTACCATGGACATCCTCGGCGAGGCGGGATTTGAGCAATATGAAATCTCCAACTTCGCACCACCGGGGAATGAATGCCGGCACAACTTGGCGTATTGGACCGGGGCGGATTACGTCGGGCTCGGGCCGAGTGCGTTTTCGACCGTCGGGCACCGCCGATGGAAAAACGTGAGCGATACCGAGAACTACATTGCGCGGGTGATGGAGCAGCAGGACGTCGCTGATTTTTTCGAAGAAGTTTCACCTGAGACGCGGGTTGCAGAGCGAATTGCGTTTTCGATGCGGACCAATCGCGGCGCGACTACCGCCGACCTTGCTCCGTGGCAGCAGGAGGTGGACAAAATGGCCGCCGAGGGGCTTTTGAAGCAGGCTGGGGACCGATGGAAACTCACGCGGGCCGGGCGCATGGTGGCGGACGCCGTCGCGGAGACATTTGTGTGAGTGCATATGACGTGATCGTCGTCGGTGCCGGGCCGGCCGGATCGACCGCTGCGGCACTGCTGGCATCCGCTGGAAAGCGGGTGCTGATATTGGATAAATCCAAATTCCCCCGCGACAAAGTTTGCGGTGATTGTTTAAATCCATCCGCGTGGCGCATTCTCGACCGGCTTGGATTGGCGGAAGCGATCCGCGCTCTCCATCCGACGGAAGTTCAACGTGTGGAGTTCGCTGGGATCTCCGGGCATATGGTTGCGGTGGATTTGCCGCGCTCCGAGCAGCCTGAGATTGTGGTGCGACGCCGGGATTTGGATGAACTGCTCGTTCGGCGCGCCGTTGCATGTGGCGCGGAGTTTCGCGATGGATGTGCGGTGACAGCGATCGAGGGAGGCTGGATTGTTAACACATCCATCGGGCAGTTTTCAGCACGGGTGATCCTCGCGGCCGACGGGCGGAATTCGACCGTCGCGCGCATGACCGGGCGTCTGCCCACCGCGAGCCGCGAGCGCATTGCCATCCAGGCGCACGTGCCGTCCGCCTCGCTGACTATCGGCAACTCGGTGCGTATGTTTTTTCATCGATTGGGATATGGCGGCATTGCGTCAATTGATGCGGACGTCACGAACTTATGCCTTGTTTCCAAAACGGAGAACATCGACGCCCTCCGCGCCTACGCCGAAAGCCATTTCCAGCTAAATCCAAAAACCCGATGGAATTCCATCACTCCGTTGCAGCGGGCGGATGCGAGGCCGATTGCGGCGGATGGTGTGTTTTTGCTCGGGGATGCGGCGCGGGTCGTCGAGCCGTTCACGGGCGAGGGGATCTACTACGCAATGCGGACCGGGGAACTTGCGGCGGATGCGCTGATCAACCACTCCGACTTGGACGGGGCCGCCTCGCATTACGCGGCGGAGCATCGCAAAATCTATCGCGGACGCTTGTGGGTCAACCTCGTAGCGCGCACGGCAGCACTGCACCCCGTGGCAACCTCGCGGCTCCTCCCGGTTTTTCAAAACCTGCCCGCCGCCCTCGCCCTGCTCACGCGGAAGGTGACCGTGCTCAAGAAGTAGCAGCCGGCATCAGATCTTCACGAGCAACGAGGTTCCGGTCATCTCCGCAGGTTTTGCGAGGCCCATCATGTCGAGCAATGTCGGAGCGACATCGGCGAGGATTCCATTGCGCACGTGGTATTGGTCGGCGTTGGCGGCCACGTAAATGACATGCACCAAGTTCGTCGTGTGTGCGGTGTTCGGTGAGCCATCCGGGTTGCGCATGCGTTCGCAGTTCCCGTGATCGGCCGTGACGAGTGCCTTCCCCCCCAGCTCCAGCACTTTGGCAATCACTGCACCCACGGCGGCATCGATTCGTTCCACGGCGCGAATCCCCGCTTCGACCACGCCGGTGTGACCCACCATGTCCGGGTTGGCGAAGTTCAGAATGACCAAATCCTTTTGCGGAAGCAGCTCCAGCACTTTGTCTGTCACCGCAGGCGCGCTCATTTCGGGTTGTAGGTCGTAGGTTGCGACCTTCGGGGATGGGATGATCTGGCGGTCCTCGCCCTCGTAGGCCTTTTCCACGCCGCCGTTGAAAAAGTATGTGACGTGCGGGTATTTTTCGGTTTCCGCGATGCGTAGCTGGGTTTTGCCAGCCGCGCTGACGACCTCACCCAGAATGTGATCGAGCGTTTGTGGTCCAAAGACCGCTTGGCAGGGATAGGTTTTGTCGTATTGCGTGAGCGTGACGTAGTGGACATGTGGGGTGACCTCGCGGTCATATCCGTCGAAGTCCGGAAAAAGAAATGCCCGCGAGAGTTGCCGCGCGCGGTCCGCCCGGAAGTTGAAAAACAAAACCACATCGCCGTCGCGCACACGGGGTTGGTCGGGAGCCTCAAAGATCAGCGGTTGGAGAAACTCATCGGTTTCGCCCGCTTGGTATCGTGTCCGAATCGCATCGCCGGGTGACGCGCCTGAGACCTCTCCGCGCCCGAGAACAATCGCGTCCCATGCCAATTTGTTTCGGTCCCAGCGGTTATCGCGATCCATCGCGAAATAGCGTCCGATCACCGTGAACACCTTGGCCCCGATAGGATCGAGCTTGGACGTGACCGTGTCCAAATACCCGGCCCCACCCGTGGGCGACGTGTCCCGACCATCGGTGATCGCATGCACGGCGATGTCTGTGACACCGGCTTCATGCGCGGCCGTAGCCAGCGCGACCAAATGATCCTGATGGCTGTGCACACCGCCATCGGAAACCAATCCGAGGAGGTGCAAGCGCCCGGTTTTTGCCTTTTCGAATGCTTCTTTGAGCACGGGCGACCCGGCCAGTTCGCCATCGCTGATCGCTTTATTGATGCGTGTGAAATCCTGATACACAATGCGTCCGGCACCGAGGTTGAGGTGGCCGACCTCGGAGTTGCCCATCTGGCCGTCTGGCAGCCCGACATCCATCCCGCTCGCGCTCAATGTGCCCATCGGGTATTTGGCATAGAGCTGCTCGTGAACCGGCGTCGTCGCGAGAAGCGTGGCATTTCCCTCCGCTTCTGCGAATGCTTTTCCATTTGGGCTAATCCCCCAACCGTCGCGAATAATCAAAATAACCGGTGCAGACATAGGGGCCATATGTAGTTCGAAGAACCACGAGGATACAGGAAAAACTCGGTGAGCCTCGACACATGTTGTGGTGTTGCAAAATTCCTACCTAAATGGCGTTATTGTCCTTGCATCCCCGATCGCATTGTGAGATTTTCCCCAACTCACCAAGAAAAGAAGATATGGCAAACACAGAAGCCGGAGCAGCCGTAGAACTACGCCTCCACGAAAAAGATACAGGTAGCGCAGACGTTCAGATTGCGCTTCTCACTAAACGCATCAACGAACTCACCGAGCACCTCAAGGGGCACGCAAAGGATCATTCCTCGCGCCGCGGATTGCTCCGCATGGTGGCCCAGCGCCGCAGCCTGCTCGATTACCTCAAACGCACCGCAGTCGAACGCTATCAAGCAGTGCTCGAAAAGCTCAACCTGCGTAAGTAACTCCCGAGTTGACTCTGTGAATTTCTGACAAAAGCCCCGCACTCTTCAGGTCGGGGCTTTTGCAATTTCACTATCAACTCAACTCCCCGCAGCGCACGGTGTGCGTTGCCCAAGACACGATACAAATAAAATTATGATTCATTCCGTTACCGCTCATGCGGGCAATACCCCCATTACCATCGAAACCGGCAAGCTTGCCAAACTCGCAGACGGCGCTGTCACAGTCCGTTGCGGCGACACGATTATTCTCGTCACGGCGGTTTCCGCCACCACGATCAAAGACGGTCAAGACTTCTTCCCGCTGACCGTCGACTACCGCGAAAAGGCAGCAGCCGTTGGAAAATTCCCCGGCGGATATTTCAAACGCGAAGGCCGTCCGAGCGAAAAGGAAATCCTCACCTGCCGCATGACCGACCGTCCGTTGCGCGCGCTTTTCCCAAAAGGCTATCTCTACGACACCCAGATCATCTCGACGCTGCTCAGCGCTGACGGTCAAAACGACCCGGACATCCTCTCGATCAATGGCGCATCCGCTGCGCTCATGGTTTCGGACATTCCATTTGGCGGTCCGGTTGGAGCAGTCCGTGTCGGTCGCGTGAATGGTGAGTTCATCGTCAACCCGACCCACGCCGAAATGGCGGATTCGGATTTCGACCTCGTTTATGCGGGCGTCGAAGGCAAGGTGATCATGATTGAAGGATCTGCCCTCGAGTTGCCAGACGACGAGTTCGTCAAAGCGCTCGAGTTTGCTGCCGGTCATGCACAAGTCCTCATCGACGCTCAAAAAGAACTCGCCGCCCTCGTCGGCAAAGCCAAACGCAACGCACCGCTCTTCGTGGTGAAAGATGAGCTTCTTGAAGTCGCTTACGCCGTGGCTGGAGATCGCATCGAAGCGGCCATCTACACGCCAAGCAAAGTGGACCGCCAGAAGGCAGTCGGTGCGTTAAAGGAGGAAGTCAGCGCTGCGATCCTCGCAAAATTCCCGGATGCTCAGAAGTTTGAGATCAGCGAGGCATTTGATTACATTCAGAAAAAGGCATTCCGCGTCAGCATTCTGGACCGTCAGGTTCGTTGTGATGGTCGTGGCCTCGACGACATCCGCCAGCTCACCGCAGAAGTCGGATTGCTCCCACGCAGTCACGGAAGCGCACTCTTCCAACGCGGCGAAACCCAAGCCATGGCGCTTGCCACGCTTGCCACGACGGACGAAGCCCAGGACCTCGACGGATACACCGGTGGGGAAACCTCAAAACGTTTCATCCTGCATTACAATTTCCCACCGTTCTCGGTCGGCGAAACGGGTCGCACCGGCGGATTGAACCGTCGTGAAATCGGCCACGGTGCACTCGCGGAGCGTTCGATTCTCGCGGTGATTCCATCCGAAAAAGAATTTCCATACGCCATCCGCGTTTCCTCGGAAGTCATGGAGTCGAATGGCTCCACTTCGATGGCCAGCGTTTGCTCGGGTGTGCTCGCACTTCTCGACGCCGGCGTTCCATTGAAAGCACCAGTCGCCGGGATTTCCTGCGGTCTTGTCAGTGAGTCTTCGGCCGACGGTCAAATGACCCGTCACACGATGCTCACCGACATCCTCGGCAGCGAAGATCATTTCGGAGACATGGATTTCAAACTCTGCGGAACCGCCGAGGGAGTCACCGGATTCCAACTCGACCTCAAGCTCCCGGGAATCCCTCTGGATCTCATGGCCGCCGCCGTTTACCGCACGCGCGATGCTCGCCTTCGCGTGCTCGAGGTCATGAACGCGTGCCTTCCAACGCATCGCGCCGAAATGAGCCAATACGCTCCGCGCATCGAAACCGTGAAAATCCCGGTCGATAAAATCGGATTGCTCATCGGACCTGGTGGTAAAACCATCAAGGGCATCGTGGCCGAAACCGGCGCGGAAATTAACATCGACGACGACGGCTCCGTGCACATCTACTCGAATAACGGCGACAGCCTGAAGCGCGCCAAGGAAATCATCACCGGCATGACCAAAGAAATCGGCGTCGGCGAAGTTTACCAAGGCACCGTGGTGTCGATCAAAGAATTCGGCGCATTCGTCGAAGTGCTTCCAGGCAAAGACGGACTGGTTCACATCTCAGAACTCGCGGACTTCCGCGTGAACAAAGTGGAAGATGTGGTTCGGGTCGGGGATGCTGTTTGGGTCAAATGCATCGGCGTTGACGATAAAGGCCGCGTGAAGCTCAGCCGCAAGGCAGCGATGAAAGACCGCGACCAAGACGCCGCCGCCCAACCAGCGGCAGAAGCCGTCGCATAATCGACACAGTTTATAGGTGAGGCGTTCTTAACCGAATGCCTCTGAGGAAAACCCTTTCCCACCAATAACACCGCCCCGGCATCCTCGGATGCCGCGGGCGGTTTTTTTGTCCGGATGGCGTGCGAAATTCAGCGCTAAATTTGCCCGCGACGCGACACTACGAACAGTTGCTCCGAAGCTGGCACAATGTCTGCTTTGCGTAGAGGTGTTGTTATTACGACTCAGCAAAAAAATAATACTACAAAAGGACGAATTATGAAACTCATCAACTCCTGCGCAGCCGCACTCGTGGCACTCGCGACGACCGTCACCGTTCAAGCCGAACCCATAAAAATCGCCTATAGCGACTGGCCCGGATGGGTCGCATGGCAGGTCGGAATCGAAAAAGGCTGGTTTAAAGAAGCCGGCGTCGATGTCGCATTCGAGTGGTTTGAATACGTTCCATCCATGGAGGCCTTCGCCGCCTCTCAAGTGGACGCGGTTTGCATGACCAACGGCGACGCCCTCGTCACCGGTGCCACCGGAGCACCCAGCAAGACGATCATCATCAATGACTTTGAGCGGACGCACCTTTTCGAGCCAGATAGAGAGTTAGTCTGAGACTTCGTTATTACTTACGTTGTGGGTTTGGTTTTGTCCATCTCCGGCGTAAGGAGCCCGGAGGGCGACTGGAGCCGGAGATG
>Ga0247838_1003996_pt1 | contig 16253 bp, 13 predicted proteins | sample LaCruzMarch2015__5_FD_189097 | JGI IMG/M metagenome (GOLD analysis project Ga0247838, IMG submission 189097) | Freshwater microbial communities from meromictic Lake La Cruz, Castile-La Mancha, Spain - LaCruzMarch2015_15m | ecosystem: Environmental > Aquatic > Freshwater > Lake | place: Spain... | reverse complement strand
TGGCATCGGGAAACTGAGCGCTGCTTGAAAGCTTTAAAACAAGGCGTGCCTCCGGGGTGCGAGATCCCCAGTTGCGACGCATCGGGAAGGCCAATTGGAAGGCATCTATTACCCCATGGGGGTTTTTGCGCCCAACGGTGCTCCAGAAATCAAAAGCAAATAGGCAGTTGAAAATTTTATTGGCCTTGCTGGCGCTTGAACTACGCAATAAGCGCAAGCGTTGAGCCCTATCCCAATCAATCAGATGAGGCAGTGGCGTTACCGGGATGGAGCTGCGTAAACCAAGGCTGCTGGCACAAAAAGAAGAAGGGCACCAAAGCTGATCAAGGCCACTAAAGCCAGCTTCCCAGCCGATGGGAAAACTTTCCAATTCCCAGGCCCAAAAGCCAATTCGCAATGGCGACTGCAGATCAATTTTCTGCATGATTCCATCGGTTTGACGCAACACATTTGGATTGGTGTGGATCAAATCGATGGCAGCAGCCTGAAATGGCTCGGCTTGCGCCAGGGGCTGATCATTCACATGGGTTGCAAGTGGTAGATCGCGCCATTGAACCCTCACCCCTGCTGCAGTTAAGGCCCTGGCTGTGCAGCGGGCTCCTTCCCCTAAACCAAAGCCGCCGCTGAGGTGGCCCCAAAGATTCACCGTTAATTGGGGAACTGGGTTATTCATGGGGATTTTTCAAGCCAAGCAGCGTGCAGCCAAGCGATTTCCAGCTGGCTTGTTTAAGTAGATCGGCAACGCTAACTGGAGCTGGTTGTAGTTCTTGGCAGTAACTAAATAGGCGCAGGGCATCCATAAATTGCTTTGCCAATGGTGCTTGGCTATGGCAGCAGCCGCGACGCCAGAGCTTGAGTGCTAGTTCGGCATCGCCTTGCTCAAAGGCTTGCCAAGCCGCTAGCCAGCGGCTGTGACGGCGGCACTCCAATTCTTGGCGCCATGGCCAAGCCCAATGCTGGCACTGGGCAGCAAGTTGATGATCCCTATGGCCAACCACAACATCAAGATTAATTGGTTGAAAGCTGTATTCCAAAATTGGTTCAGCAAAAACAGCCAGAGGTGTTGAAAAGCCCAAACAAGCTGTTAGTTGTGTTTCAGGAATATCGTGCACTAGATAACTACAGCTGCGTTGTATTACACAACCGCTGGGCAATGGATAGGGCAGATTCCAGAGATCCGCAGGGGCTAGGGAAAGCTGAAGCGGCCTCAGATTAACCGGTGGCTGCCGCCAAACCGAAAAAGCACGACGCCATCCAAGCAGTGCTATCGATGCGCTGCTTGGTAATTGATTAAGCCAATTGAAAAGTGCTGGTAAACGCTCCCAAGCAAACTGACAATTATTTGCCAGATGGCAATACCATTGATTTGGAGTGTCAGAAACCAATTCATCTGTATCCTTTTGCCAATGCACAAAATTTCTTAATGCATGATCAGCTTTTGGCAGGCGTTCATAAAATTGTATTTCTTGCAATTCAGGCCTGTTGCAGTTAAAGATTAAACGCACTTGCTAGAGCTGTGTTTGCCCCATCCTGCCAGCCACCACAACCTAGGCCGCGAGGCCTATGCCAATGAAGACCATTTATTGGCATTGCATCATCTGCAACAGGCAAGCTCAGGCCATGCCGGTGAGTTGTGGTCGCGCCAAAACCTAGGAACGGTTTTAGCTGGTTTTGGTCGCCATAGCGAAGCAGCGGAATGGCTCACCCCATTAAGGGAGCAGCTCCCTAAAGATCCCTGGGTTAGCCACTACTTAGCTGAAGGTGCCTTGGAACTGGGGAATTACAACTGCCAAGAACCATCTTTACGCCGCTGGCTGGAGCAGCCCTGGGTTCCAATCCACGGTTGGGAGGAGATAGTTAGCAATTTTCTAAAAAAAGAAACCTGGGCTCCAGATCCGGATCTGTTGCTGCCAAGTTGGGAAAACCATTACCAAAGCATGGATAATCCCCAGTGGCAGGCCCTAAAAGATCAACTTCACGCAGCGCTGCCAAGAAAGCAAGTATCGGTAATAATTCCAAGCCGCGATCGCCCGGATCTTCTGGGCCCCTGCCTCAAGAGCTTGGAGGAATTGGGAAAGTGGGGCCAGGCCGAGAGTGTGATCGGCCAGGTTGTGCTGGTGGATAACGGCAGCTGCCAAGCCCGCACTGCAAAGCTGCTGCAGCACTGGCAAGAACGCAAAGGGGAGGCATTTAACTTGCTGCGGCTCGATGAACCATTCAACTGGAGCCGGCTTAGCAATGCCGGTGCCCATGCCAGTACTGGCTCATTGCTGCTGTTTTTAAACGACGACACCTGTTTTATGAATAATCAAGCCATGGGCTGGCTTGCAAAAGCGGCACTAAAACAAACAAACGGGCCTATTGGAGCCCTGCTGCTGGATGATCAGGGCCGGGTGGCAGATGGGGGACTAGTGAAGCAAGCGGATGGTTACGTAGCACGCTGGCGCGGCTGGCCACTGCGACATTTGCCAGGAGAAGCCTGCCATGGGGCATGGACAAGCGATGCCATTACTGGAGCTTGTTTAATGGTGCGGCGGGAGCTGTGGCAGGAGGTGCAATTTGATGAACAGCTACCAGAGGATGGCAATGATGTGGTGTTTGCAGAGGCACTAAAGGCAAAAGGTTTTGCGGCAATCGTTATCGGTGCTGCAAGACTGCTACACGGTGTTTCAAGTAGTAGAGGTGTATGCCGCAAAGTTGCTTGAAAGTGAAGCAAAAACCGATTCCAAACAAAGGGGGCTAGATGGTTCAGATCATTAATCTTGAAACAATTAAAACAGAGCCAAGCCCTAGTGCTTGGCAAGATTTTGCTGAGCGCTGGCAAGATTGGCGATCGAAATTTAATCAGCACCACTGGCCCGAGAGTTGGCAAGGTAAAGCATATAAAGAAGATCAACTAAGATTTCCTTCCCCCTGGGGCAATCGCTTACTTGAAACCCGGCACAGCATAAGAAACGGACTGGTATTTGGCTATGTATTGAAAGAGCAGAAGCAACGGGCATTATTAATGCCTGGATATCTAGGTGCAGGCCATCAACTGGAAGCAATATATTTAATTCGGGAGCAAATACTACTGCATCTTCCTTATTCATTAGCAGGTAGCAATTGGTTTTTACAAGTAACAAACGTTTTACTGCCCGAATTATTAAATCAGCCGCAAGTGAACCCTGCCGCAACAGCGGCTGCTATGCAGCTAAGCATTGAAGGGCATCCCAACTTTGCCCATTGCTTGCTTAACACATACACATGCCTAGAAGAAAATAAGCATGAGATCCAATCAAGCATTAAAATAATTGGCGTTGAACCAATCGCACCGCTTGAAGATTTATTTCCCGAATACCAATGGCTTAATCCAGCGAAAGCAGATAACGGACTAAATCAGGTATTTGAATTACCGATAAGTTGCCGCCCTAATATAATTAGCGAAAGCTTACGAAAACGCATTCAGACATTTGCTGATAGCAACCCAGTTGCAAATAACATAGAAAATCACACTGAAACCAATGAACGAATAAGACATTGGAAACAAGATGGCGGTTGGGTGCTATGGGTATCTCTTAAAACTCGAGGGGCGGTAGCCCATGGCCTAAAAGAATTCATAGTAGAGCTAATAAAGGAATTTGAATCAAAGGAATGCACCCCAATGCTTATCCTAGATGGCTTTTCCGTACAACATGGAGAAAGTAGTAATGCTAGATATTACGGCTTAACAATTCAAGAATTAATCGCCGAGGAAAAGATCTTAGCTGCACAGATAAAAGAGTTACTGCAAGAAAAAGGTTGCGCAACTGAAATAATAGAAGCAATTGGCATACCACTATTAAGCAATATAAACTTGGCAGGCTTTGCAGATTTTTATATATGCCACCAAGGAACAGTGCAACACAAAATCGGCTGGACCTTTTGGAATATACCAGGAATAGTGCATTCAAATTTAACACGTTGGCGTTCTGGAATACACGAATGGGGCGGCATGGGAGGAAGGGCACCGATATGGATACAAAAAGAAGCGATTGCAGAACATCAAGATGCTAAGAATCAAATTGCAATTGATAACCAAAGCCCACGGCGCCCCTATCAAATTAATTGCCAACCTGCAATTAAATCAGTTATAGAAAGCCTTGAGCAGAGTGGTATTATTCAAAATTGAGTAAAGTGTAACTCACCTCCCCAAGGAGTTCGGAAATGGCTTATCAAAGAACTATTTATTATATACTTGCAAGTATCTTGAATATTAATGTGATACCAAGCAAATGCTTGGTATGGAATAGAGTTAAAAAAAAGATTTTTCTATAATAACAATAGCCCAAGCCCTTTTCAGCACAGGCACCTGGATGCGCGTTAAGCTCAAATACGAGCCCGCGTTGAGCATATATTTGGTTATTTTGCTACGACAATAGGAGGCAAATATAAAAAAAATTGGGCTTAAAAGTATTCATACTTGCTAGAGCCTAGAATAATACATTTAATTCCTTGCGCAACCTTCATCAGTCAAGCAATGAATTGGCCAGCTTTCAACTATTTAATAATATTATTTAAACTAGAATTTATATTATCTATTGGGCAAGTGTTTTATAATTACCATATGCCTAAAAATATTCTTTATGAACGTGTGCGGCGAGCAAAAAAAAATTTGAGGTTCCCGTAAAATGAAGCCTTAAAAAGCTTGCCCGTTAGCCTGGAGATTTTGATGCTCAAAATGGGCTAAGAGCCGTTCGTGCACTTCAAGACGTAGTTCACGTTCACGAATCTCAGTTCCTAGTAAAACGCTATCACCACCCGCGCGTTGAGCTTCCAAAACCTGCATCAGCAATTGACGGCACTCAACATGGTCCGGATTAAGCATCAAAACGGTAAGCAGATGATCTTCTGCGGCAGCTGCATCCCCTTCTCCGAATGCCGACCTCAACTCCGCTAAAGCAGAATGATAATAGAACCAAGAAATTGTGTTGTTTAATTCAATCGCCCGTTTGAAACAGTTTTTGGCCTCTTTGCAATTGCTTAATTCAAGAGCGGCATAGCCTTTAGCGTGCCATCCGTGGGAAAAGTCAGGAGCCAATTCCGTACTGCGGCTAGCAGCGCTGTAAGCGGCCTGCCATTCCTTAGCTTCTGCTTTACATAAACCCAATAAATGAAAACTGAAAGCAAAATCGGGATGTAATTGCACAGATCGCTGCAGTAGGGGTTCTGCTTGAATCCAATTCTTAAGCTCACATAAACCTTTACCTGCTAGATAGCAAAGGTAAGCCTCTTCAACGGCACCATTCTCACCACATTCCGCAAGCGCCTTGGTAGCTAATTCAACCAAAAGAGGCCAGTTTTCAGTAGCTTCAATTGGTTGCAGCTGCTGCTGCAACTGTCTTAAATCCGGTTCTTCTCTGGCCATACGTTCAATCTGTGAAGGATGCACACATCAGTGTAAACCGAGTATAAGTTATTCCAAAGCCAAGATTCACATTTTGCCTAAGGTGCTAATGGCAGCAATAGGAGGCCACTTTTTAGCACTGTAGCAAGTACGCCACCATTGAGAAAAGCTAAGAAACGAGTGTTAAACGGGTATTATTTATACTCATGATTTGATGACCTGTCTGCGGTAACAGAGAGTTTTTCAAAAAACAATTTCTAGAGCCCACGTAGCTCCTATTCAACAAATAAATTAATTACTGAAGCCAATTGAACACTGTCGTCAAAATCAAGGATAAGCAATATTTGACATAGTTCCAATCTACTAGCGCTAGCAGAAGCTTAAAAACTCCGTGTGACTGATAAAGCTGCGTCGAATACATAGGGCAATTAGCATCGGCATGTTGCTGGTATGATGAAATAACTTGACAATAAGGATCTAGCTAGTATAATTGGAATCGCAAAAACCACTTTACCTACGCAGCAACGGTAATGAACTATTATTGCAATTTAGTAAGGTAATATAATGTATAAAATACAAAAATCACTCCAAAAATTAAGGCTCTTGAAATCTACGGGTCAACTAGGGGAGCTTTCGATACTGGTCCAAAAGCTCAAGAACGAAGGTTATCCAAAAAGCATACTAAAAGAATTTGTATCCATGAATGCATCCTACAGAAAACCTCATCCTTATATTTACCCCTGGCACGAAAAGATCAGGAACCTTGGAATACTTGAGGGGCAACCACTTGTAAGCATTATAATAGTATCTTATAACTCAGGTGCAGATCTCACAAAGTTGCTTCCAACACTAAATAGTCAAAGCTACACAAACTGGGAGCTCATTCTGATAGAAAATGGGAAAGAGAACACTTACAACCTAACCCAATCTATTATTGAAGATGTACAATATCATCAGTTAGATAATCCAGGTTTTGCCGAAGCAAATAATTTCGCCTTAGACAAAGCAAGCGGAGAGCTTATTTTACTTTTAAATCCTGATACAAAACTTGAGGAAGAAACTCTGAAACAACTTGTTCATGGACTTTCCATTGATAATACTGCCGCCGCTGTCTGTCCTAAAATTTATTTTTGGGCGCCATTTAATAAAATTACCTTTAGCTCAAAGCCAAAAGAACAATTTAATATAGATATTGGGCCTTTTTTGGAAAATACAAATTACAAAAAGGTTTTCGTAAGAGAGGGAATTGCGTCGTCAGAATCAATAATAACATCAAATGAAAAGGGTTTAATAATACTCGATTTAGCTTTTCAAGCAGAAGCTTCTGTGTTTGCGTTCCTACTTTGGTCATCGATGGATCACCAGGATGAGGTTGATGTAAAACTAGATTTCAATGGAAGTGGTGAAGGTCTAAAACAACTTAAAGCAAAACCCACACATGATTTGAAAAAGCTAGATCTTTCAAAGCGAATACATTCGGCATCTAGATATTTGATAAATAATTTCGGTTCTAATATTAGGCATGGGAGCAAACAAGTTTATGATGTTGGATTTGGCGAGGAAGACTACGGCCAATACGGAACACGAATATATCGAGAGGCTTTTTGTGGATGTTGTGTTCTGCTCAGAAGAGATCTTTTCATTAATAGAAAAATTTTTATTAGCCAGTTCTTTGCATACTTTGAGGATTCAGAATTAAGTTTATGGATTAGATCAAATAAAATGAATATATTATGTATTCCATCATCAATAATTTACCATAAGCATGCAGAAAGCACCGCAGAAGGAAGTAATACTTGGAAATTGCTCGTGGAGAGAAGCTCATCAATTTATCAAGAGATAACCAAACAAATAGAATGTCCAACAGAGATAGGCATGAACAAAATACTCATGCCTGAGCATGAAAATACTGACAAATTTTTAATAAGTAAGCTTCAAACATACAACAAATCCCTTGAGGGCAGTCTCCCTTCTGAATTGATTGCAATCAAAACAAAATATATCGTTGGTATATACAATTCATACTGGAACTCTTTAGGTGGCGGAGAAAAACATGCTCTTGATATTGCATGTTTAGCAAAAAAACTAGGCCATGAGGTCTATTTAATATGCGAAAAGAATTTCTCCATTGACAAACTATCAAATTATTATGAACTTAATCTTGATGGCATGAAAAAAATCATTACCTCAAGTGTATCCGAAAGCTTAACCCAGAGATTCGATATCTTTGTAAATTCAACATATCATTCGTCGATCATCTCGAGGGCCAAAAAATCATACTATGTTGTCTCTTTCCCGCATCAAGATGTAAGCAAGGACTTCCTCAGCAGTTATATCTTTCTCCACAACTCTGAATATACAAAAAGATGGGCCCAAAAGTTTTGGGGAGATCACCTAATGGTGGTCTTAAATCCGGTACTAGGATTCAAATTGAGAACTACTGTTACTCATAATACTAGGCTAAACCTAAACAACAATTCAAAAGAAAAGCTACTCTTCACTGTAGGCAGGTTTGATTACGACGGTCATTGCAAAAATCAACATATAATTGCTAGAGCATTCAATGAACTTAGCTCAAATCAGCAGATCTCAAGCTCATGGAAGCTTATTATAGCCGGTTCGGTTGATGAGCTAAAACAATCATCAACAATGCATTTTAATGACGTCAAGGAGATATTGGCAGGCTGCAACGCAATTGTCATTCCCAATATGGAAAGAAAAGATCTTATGGATTTTTATAGAAAATCATTAATTTATATTCATGCCGCCGGGATGCAGGCAGATCCAGAAAAAAATCCAGAGAGATTTGAGCATTTTGGAATATCAGTTTTTGAATCCCTAATGAATAATTGTGTGCCGATTGTGCACGAGAATGGTGGGCCATCTAGCCAAGTGACGAGTATAGCTGGTGCCCTACAATTCACAACGTATGAAAGCCTAAAGGAAGCAATTGTAGAAGCCACGAGAAATGCTAATTTAGTAAGTAAAGGCGATGTACATAGCACGGATGATTCATTTACAATTGCCACAAACGATATGATTCAGCGCGCTACAAAGGAAGCAGTAAACTTGTTAAGTGCAATCACGTTATAAGAGTATTCAGAGTAGTAAGACAAAATCTAAAAAGTACGCTGCCCATCCGTAATTTAATATTCATGACTTTGTTGGCAGAGAAAAGTTTAGATTCGATCAGCCCATTTCTTGTGCTGATATTTGATAAAAAACTGGAAAATCAAAAATCGGAAAAAGGAAGGCAACATTCTTATAGAAATGTTTCAACCAATCTATCCCGTTCAAAAGACATTATTTCCGAAACCAATCAGTATCATGTTATTAACATTAAATTTAGAAACTGAATGGATCCCTGCTAACAATCAAACTGCACCAATGGAGACAGCTGTTTTAAATGCCACAGAATAAGGTTGCTATTGCCGTGATAGTTAACACATCTAAAGATAAAGCAGCATACACATAGGGGCCTCAAAAACCAATGTAGCTCTAGATAAAGGTTGAAATTAAGTTATAATTGACTGCTTCTAATTGGATAAAATAGTTTATCTTACGAACGCCAAAGAATATTAAACCTCAAAAATAAAATGTCTATTCCATCTTTTCTTTTAGAATTAATTCCCTGGTAGGGAGAATACTATTGGCAAAAGAATTGATGCCCATGTATTATTTAAAATGCTGGTTCTCCAACAACTTTTTTACTTGAAGACTTTGTGAGTTAAAATGTAATAAATGATTTCCAGTCACAACTAATGTGGGCTTGTTTGAGAGCGTGCCCAGAGGGCGAATGTAATAGACGACCCCATTTCAATGATTGAGATTTACCGAAGAGGTCTAATGAGATCACCTGCGTATGGGTGGGATAATATCCAAAGCTATTGCAGTAAAAAGAACTAGATGCAAGTTCGGTTATAAACATAGCAACAATCAGTATAGTTATAAAAGGTATTTATATTGATAGGGAGTATGGCTTTATTAGACTCCTTGTAGTTACCACTGGAAACAGCTATCATAATTACATATGGACAGATTCCACTTACTCTGAGGAGCGTTTTAAGGGTTTACAAAGTTTAAGTAGATTGAAAAAAAGGATCCATAAGAAAGTATGCAAAAGAGCACAATTCCATTAGGTCTCAAATTCGATCTCAAGTAAAAAATGTATTTGGTTTATTTGCCACATCAATGGAAGGAAAATTTACAATCTAAATTGATCTTAAAAGGGATAAGATGGGTCGAGCGTAAAAAGTTTATAAATAATTTATTGCACTACTTGCATCATTTAAGTAATTCACTGGTCATACCTTAGTTGTAACCATACATCATTTAAAGCCTTATTTCAACTATTACGGGATTTTATATGAAAACCATATGCCTAAATGCATTTGTCAAGAACTTCTTGTCGAACCGAAAGCTATATTTTTTGGGTTGCACTTCAAAAAATACGCCCAACCAGTTTTAATTGAATATGTTGAAATCTATTCCTGTAAGACAGATATACTTCGCCCCTCGTTATTCTTATCTTTACTGTTTGGTTCATCACGTAGTGAGTTCGTGATTAAAATAACATTTTCATTCCGATCACAAGGTCATCTACACAAATCTTTGCCCATTCTTCAGAAGTTTTTGATAAAATAAAATTGGACGCCCTATGACTTATTTCCTCAGCAATTTCATCGTGCAGTTCAAGGTAGCGAATCTTTTCTATTAAATCACTCATGTCTTCCATAACCGGAACATAGTGCTTCCACGGCGATAGATATTTATAATACCACTGACAAAACAAGAACGGGCTCATAACCTTTAACACGCAAGACCCTGAGCCAAGCTTCATAAAAAAACTGGCCAACTGTTTGAATTTCCGTCAATATCTATAACATACTTATGAAACATATTTCTTTCAAACGGCTCCTGATCTGATATTAATAATTCATCATTCAGCCTGGCATGGATTGTTTCACTGTATAACCACTGAGATGTGCTTGTTATCTTGCAGTCAAGGAACTCAGGAAAAGACCTAGCTAAGCGACACAATCTAACACGTTGAAGCTGCGTCTTTTCACCTCCAATAAATGAAAAATATCTCTCAAAGTCCATTTGATTTTCTTGAGGATTACCTGATGGCGTGCCAGTTAAAGCACCTCTCCAGTAGGCTTTATTTATTCGTTCCTTATGAGAGAAAGTATTTGAATTAATTTCTTGCAATCCTTGGACATAAAACTCACTTCGTATCATTATGGGGTCGACTATTGGCAAATTATTTTTGTTTTGAGGTGGAGAAAAGGCCATTGAGTCCTCAAGCTGATTGTTTCCGTCGCCAAGGAATAGAGGGAATTGTCTTGAAAGTACATTGGAAGGGATGTGGCAAGCGTACCGCCGCAGAAACAGAGCAAGTGACCTAAAATTGGCTTCGGAATACTGGTCTAGATGATTGAAGGGGTGTTCGCCGCTTCCATTATTGTCTATAAAGTTAAAGATCTCATACAGACTTGTCTCTCCTATAAAATCATTGGCTTTTGTTAAAGTATTTTCCATTCAAGAATTCCTAACAAGTTGGGTTGCTTACTCAAAGTCAGCATATTCTAAGATAGTGTAAATAGCAAGCCAATGCATTGACAAATTTTAATCAAAATTTTACCTACTAATCCAAGCGAACCTGTGTTGCTCGCTTGGACTAGTAGGTAGAACTTCGGACTCCTCAGAAGGTGCACTTGCCGTATATGGCATGAGCGACCCGCGCTCTGTCATGGCTGCAGGGTTGAAGCGGTAATTAAAGGCGCTGAGGTAGCGGTTGGCATAAATTTCAAACCTGCAGCCACGAAAGTTGCACTGGAGCAAGTTTCCAGATTTCTCAGTACTTCATAGAACAAGTTACTCGCTTAAATCGTTAGGATTCATGATAAGCTGTCGCCATCAAATCTTATGCAAAGTCATGGGTAACGGGATTTATTATTCAGGCATTTATTGGAATGATCATAAAATAGTTGCAGATCATCTTAGTTCGCTCATATCGGGGGACCCGGGAACTGGATGGATTCAGCATTTCAAGCAGGTCGCTGGAAAAAGATTTAAAAAAGTACTATTTCTGAATTGCGGAAATGGCTGGGTTGAAAGAGATTTCTGCAAATACGACTTATTTGATGAAGCCGTTGGCCTTGACTGTTCCGAAGAGCTTCTGGAACAGGCTCGATCACTTGCAAGCGAGGAAAAGCTACCTATCAGATACTATAAAGTTGACATCAATGACGCAGATTTCGTAGAAGCAGGCTTCGATCTCGTTGTGAATCACGCAGCGGCTCATCATATAACTCTGATCGATAAAGTCTTCAGGAAGATATGTGCATCCCTCCCGGAAGACGGGATATTCCTGTCGTATGATTATGTCGGCCCGCACAGAAATCAGTACGATATTAATACTTGGCAACAAATTTGGGCGACCAATAAATTGCTCCCTCGAGAATTGAGGCATCCGCGTCTTAGGTATCCACATTATCCCACCATGTTGGTGATAGACCCAACAGAAGCAGTTCACTCGGAACTTATAATAAATACGTTTTTGAGGTACTTCCGTTTTGATAAATTCATTCCCCTTGGAGGAAGCATTGCCTATCCTCTCCTTACTCATAACACGGCAATAATGGAGGCGCCGGGGGAGGTAACTGCTCCTTGGCTGAAGTTCATAATAGATGAGGATGTATCCCTATTAAAGCAACAACCTGATTCTTCCCTGTTTGCATTCTTTTATGGAAAGCCAAATAAGAACGTTCTATTTAGTCAGAGCCAGCTGTCTAATTGGAAGGAAGAGGAGGAGGCCAGAGAATCGCAAGTTCTGACCAAAGGTGGGCGCTACTATACCGGAAATGTAGTGGCTAACTTGTATGAGGAAATGGAAGCTGTAAGAGCTTTATCCTCTCAAATCCAATCGCTTCTCGGGGAATAACGACTTTAAATTGGTAAACTCGAAGAAGGAAGATTTCCACACTTCCAGCAGACCTACAAAAAATTCCTACGGCACCAAAGCAATTAAAAGTTGAACATCTATAGGAAAAAATGTGATCAGTCCGCCTAAGTTCAATTAATCGTCAGCGAGCGCTAACGTTGGATCAGCTCTTAGGGTAGATAACAAAAAGTTGTGAGTCGGGTTCTTGAGCCCCAGGTGCCTTCAGAGAAGTACTTCCTAGGCTGATTCTCATACAACCAAAGCTAAATGTAGCGCCAAGGTCGGTGGGCTCCTCTTGTGGCTTGATGATCCACACTCCTGGCGGTTCGCGCCAGCGTATTGGATTGGCAAGTTGGCCTCATAGGTATCAGCGCGTTGCTGGCAAATTATCTTTGCGGATTCCCTGTGGTGGTGGTTTTACGAAGCCATAAATGCCGCCACCCACCCGCAGGCCTCATGTTTGCAGAGGAATGGCCGGCTGGGATAATTCGGTCGTTATTTAACAGTAAGGAACAGGGATTCGGAGTCCGGGTTAACTTTAGAGACTCTTGGCCTGCAAAATGATCTGCGCATGCCTATCTCCTTGAGCCGTGATTCCAGCGTCGCCCCACGCATTGTTTCGTCGTTGTAGGCGTGGAGGAAAGGGGGTTCGGCTGGCAATGGAAATCCGGTGAACTGCCACAGCGCAAGAAAGGTTTTCCTTTAATCAGAAATCAACAAGCTCAGCTCTTTTTTTATCACTATTTTCGCCTGGTTATGCACCTGGAGATGGCCAGGCTATCTCTATATGGGGCTCAGGAACATTTGGCTGCTTGAAACACAACAATTCACTAGCCACTGGAAAACGTACGTTTGAGCTGCCTACGCCCTGCTGTCTGGCTGCAATCGGATCGAGCGTGCGGTTCTCTTTTTCAGGAGTCCCAATTAACAAATCAAATTAAAACCCGTTCATATCTTATGGCAAGGTTTGGTCCTTTATTTCGAGGTGTCCTGCAGACAGGGCCTCTTCCACCAAGGAATGAATATAAGACTCTAAAACAATTATGTCAGATCCAAAAAGTTTTTTTGACTTAAAGCTAACTCCGCCATATTGCAAAATAGATCTTGCCGTCTCGTATATGGCATCGTAAAATGATGTAGTCGTTAGAAAAAGCTTATTGCTACCGATCATAAATGGAGAGAGCGGCTGAAATGAGGACAAAAGGAAATATCTTGCAACCCCCTCCGCGACTGCCGGCCAACCCTGATTGGTGTAATCATCAATTATTACAATGCCACCATGAGACAGGATTCTTGCAGTCAAAGCAATGTCTGATGTTACGTGATAATGCTCATGGCCACCATCGATTGAAACCATGCGGTATTCTTTAACTCCGAGTTCTCTGAGTTCAACTGGATTAAGTACTAGCGAGACTGCATTAACCCAAAAGGCTTCTGCTCCCGACTTGACCCTGTGAAGATAACGTTGACGGTGCCATTCGATGCACTTATCACGAGCTCCGGAGCCGTCTACATTTAAATGTTGATCAAGGAAGAGGTCAATTGCAACAGCAATCTCACCAGCTTGGGGATTTGCACATGAAGCAAGCATGCAAAAATAATCACCCAGAAAAATACCTATCTCTGCAACTGACCCAGAAATTTCAAGGCGCCGTTGGACCAAGTCGCATACCAAAACAAATGCAAGCTGGTCTTTGTACAGCGAGGTCACATGTGTGCCCAAAGAAAACCCAGGCGCCGCGTTAACGGAATTCTTATAGTATTCAAGCCCGTAATCTAGAAACATTTTGATTTATAGGCGGGAAGCTATGCCCTCTTATCATTTGGCTATATTTAGCTAAGTTTGGTCTCGTGAAGAGGTTTCAAACGGCCGCAAAGAAACTTAGCCAGGTGAGCTAAATTTCATCTTGCCGTGTTTCTTTCATCTTGGTTACTGATTGTTATGTCACCATTGCGCTTGTTGGATAGCCACCGGTCACTACAAGCAATGGCTCAGTGCTCAGGCGGGCTTTTAAGTGCAGCACTGAAGCTGCCCATGCATCAGACCCTTGACTTTGCCGGTGTGCAGCCTGCGGCGTAGGTTGATGAACCCTGCTATCCAACCGATACTGACGAATACAACAATCCCACTGGAAATCGGAGCTTGCAATGGGTCATGCACACACCGCTGGCGGTATCTATCAGCAAAGTTTTCCGCCTATAATGCTATGCAAGGAAACATTTTTAATATAAACCGCCTGCTTGCTCCTTGCACAGCGACATCCTCATGAATAGACGATTACTGCCTAGCTGTTTTTTCCGGCTCATGCAAGTTAGCTTGGTAATTTATTAGCCCTCGATTAATTTTATCGGCTTTGGATGATTTATTTTTGCAATCTCTGGTTGCTGCCAGCTTTTTATATGTCTACTCCAGCACCTGAGGTGCTTTCTTTCTTCTTGCTGCTTCACAGGTGCTTTCCCTTATCTCGCAAATATCAACAGCTTCGCTGAACTGCGTCTACTGCTAAACCAAAATGACGTTGATTTGGTGTTACGTATTTAATCCCACTATGGCAATTTTTGCTATTGTACTAAGCAATGAATTGATCCACCCATTCCCTAACAGAAAAAATACTTCTAAATATTGATTCAGCAAAGGCATTATCATTGCCTACCCTTGGCCTTGAGAATGAAAGTGATATTCCTAGTTCTTCGATTTTTGCGGCCAATGTAAATGAGCGCCGTGGGCTCCATTATCCGAATGAAGCACCGTGGCTGATTCCTTATTTATTTTCTGATCACAGTAGATACGATCAAAGAATCTTTCTGCCAATTTGCCGCTTTGCTCTCCATGTACTTCAACTCCTAAAATACGTCTACTCCACACATTCATAACCATATAAAGGTAATAATATTGGCCGATAATGGGGCTTGGCAGCAGCTTTATATCCCATACCAGCACTTGTTTTATTCCCCTTGCTTCTAACATTGGCACCTCTCGTTTTTTCTCATTTGTCGCGCTCTACCTCGATGATTCAGCAACCCCTCGTCTCGCATTATCCGATATATTGTCATCTCTGAATCTATATAATTACCCTCCTCTGCCAAAATTGCAACTATCTGCGCTGGTTGTAAATGAGCAAATCGCATTTGGTTGATCATATTTATTATATTTTGCCGCTCTTGTATGCTTAATTTATGTGCCACATTTCTCTGCGCACCTTTGCATTGATCAACTTTAAATTATTTGCCGCTTATATGTATCCGCCAACGCCTTAACGTGCGCTGGCAAACATCCAGGAGTTCTGCTTATAGCTTGCATTGGCACGCCTAAATTAACGCCTTCTGCTAAAAATTGGATTGCCTTTTCCTTTTTCTGTAGTTCCCGCTCTAGGCGCCTTTTTGGCGTATCAGCTCCTGGTTTTTACGCTACAATTCCTATTGATCCGCCATGTTAGGTGCGTCTAATCCATTTACATACTCTACTGCTTGGCTCCAGCAGGCAGGTTGCCCGTGGTAATGGCCTCTTTACCTACAATAGGCACATAAATTAGCACCGTTAAGGCCAGAAGCTTCTATTACGGAGAAAAGCCACTAATTCCCCTTCTCGTTTCCATAGGTGCCTCCAGCTATAAAGCGTTTGACGGCTAATACCTGTAGCCCTTGAAATTTCAGTAACTGTTTCCCTGCTGGGCGGACTCATCCTTTGGCGTACATTAGCTTGAAATCACTCCAACATGAACAGCCAAGCTGTAGTCGGTCATTAAATTGCTCCATTAAGACCCAAGAATTTAATTAACAAGGGTGACAACTTTCTGGGCAGAGGAAGGATGTGGAATTCATTATGGGCACCTCGAAAAATTGATGCAGCCCTAGATAGAGGTTCAGTTTGAGTTATAATTATCTGAGATAATAAACTGTTTCCAATGGGCCAAAAGGGTTTCTGGGACGAACAAGAAAGAG
>Ga0247838_1003958_pt1 | contig 16353 bp, 9 predicted proteins | sample LaCruzMarch2015__5_FD_189097 | JGI IMG/M metagenome (GOLD analysis project Ga0247838, IMG submission 189097) | Freshwater microbial communities from meromictic Lake La Cruz, Castile-La Mancha, Spain - LaCruzMarch2015_15m | ecosystem: Environmental > Aquatic > Freshwater > Lake | place: Spain... | reverse complement strand
AGAAGGCTACTATCTGGACGGCCAGGCGACGGGCAAGGTTCGCCAATGGCTGATCGACCACGACTGGTACGGCATGACCCTGGAATTCGTCACCCGCTTGGCCGGGACGGATCTCAAGATCGGCTATTGGTGGGAGTCACTGGACCCGCCCGGCCCGCCGACCGCCTGGAAGACCTACACCCCCAACGCGGCCGGGACCCTCGGGGGGCCGGTCGCCTGGAGCATCCTGGGCAATGTCACGGACCGGCGGCAGTACAACAGCGCCTATGCCATGGCGGACCGCCGCTTCGGTGCACTCCAGGTCCAGGGGGGGCTGCGCTATGTCCAGGACACCCAGCCGGGGATCGAGTTCTACGACACCACGGGGATCGGGAATGTCTCCTATGATCAGGCCCTGGCCCAGTCCAAGGGGGTGATCCCCGGGCGCAGCGTCACCCCGCTCACCCTGAAGGAGGCGCTGCCCTTCCTGGCGCTTGGCTATGAGATCAACCCCCGGGTGTCGCTCAAGGCCAGTCTGGGGCGCAACTACGGCGCGCCCGGCTTCGATGTCTGGCCGGTCTATCAAACGAGCTATCCCGTGTTCAAGGCCATGGGCATCACCGCCAACCAACTCTGGCAGGCAATGAAACCCGAAACCTCCAATGCCCTGGACCTGGGCCTGCGCGTCAACCTGGAACGTGGCTGGATCGCCCCGACCCTCTATGTCGCGCGCTATTTCAACAAGAGCGTCGCCTATGACGCGGACGGGACCGGACCGCTGGTCGCCTATTCACAGAACGTCGGGCAGACCCGCGCCTGGGGCGCGCAGCTCGCGGGCAACTGGTCGCCCCTGGCGGGGCTGACGGTCTTCGGCTCGCTGTCCTTGGACCACAACGAGTTCGTCGATGACCTGCCGCTCCTGCGCGGCGGCGTGCTGGCGGTGGCCGGGACCCAGGTGCCGGACGTGCCGCTGTGGTCGGGCAATCTGGGGGCCACCTGGCAGCGTGGTGCCTTCTCGGTCTCCCCGGTGGTGCGCTACATGGACTCGCGCTACGGCGATACGGCCCACACCCAGCAGGTCGGCGGCTACACCACGGTGGACCTGACGCTGCGCTATCAGCACCGCATCCCCCGGGGCACGCTCACCGCCAGCCTCAGTTGCAACAACCTGTTCGATGCCGAGTACATCGGCTTCATCAACGCGAGCTATTACCAGCTCCTGAGCGACGCCAACACCATCTACTATCCCGGCGCGCCCAGGTCCATCGTGGCGCAAATCGCCTTGGCCTTCTGACCCACCCACCCCGGGCGGGTGCGCCCGGGGGGCTGGACACACCCGAGCGGAGCGCACGCCATGATCGAACCGCGCTGCGACGATGATGAAGAAGTCTATCCCGCCCTCACCTACGCGCAATCGCTCAAGGCCTGGCGGCTGCGCAACGGGCGCTGGCTGGTACACGAGCGGCGGCAGCCGTTCGGCGATGACGGCGAGTTGATCAGAAGCTTCGGGTTTGCGGCGCGGATGCCGCGGTGATCGGTCCCATTGTTCTATCCGACATCAGGCGACTGGTCGGCATCGCTGTCCTGCCGATCGCCCTCCCCGGTTTCGCGAGACGCTGATCGCCGATGGCTTTCCGTACTGTCACAGGAGTTGCCATCGGACCCCAGCGGCACGACGTCCGGCAGGGCAGCGGGCGGCGCGGCCGGCCGGGCGTACGTAACACAATCGCCGAGGCCGGCCGCCCGTAGGGTCCGCTGTGCGGACCAGCGACCTCCCGCCCGGCACGATGCCCGGAGTTATGATCGCGGCCCAGGTCTGGCGCCGCGCCACCCGCGCCCCCGGGGCCGCGGACTGAAGATTCTCACGGTGACAAGGTAACGACCCGATGGCAACCCCGCCCCCACCCACGGCGCAGGCCGACGACAACCCCTGGGCCTCCCCTGCGGCGACCGGGCCGCTGCCACACGCCAGGCCGGACCGGGGTGCGGCGCCCCCGCCGGGCGACCACCGGCCCCTCCTGGCCTGGGCCCGCGACCCGGATGGGCCTCTGACCCTGGCCTTCGCAGGCGTCATCGGCCGGGCGCAGGACGCCGGGCAGCAACCCCTGATCCGCGGCCTCGCGGAGGCGGACTTTCAGCGCCTGCTGGCCGAGGTCTTCCCGGGGGCGACCCTGCACAACGGCAACCCGCCCGCGGACCCGGCCCCGCCCGACGAGTTGGACGACCTCCTGGAACTGCTGCTGGAGTTTCGCGCCGAGCCGAGCGAGACGCTTACCTGGCTGAGCCAGGCCATCGCCTCGGCGGCGATGCGCAACAACCATCTGTGGCAGGACATGGGGCTGCCCAACCGCCCCCTGCTGTCCCGGCTCATGGCGACCTGTTTTCCCGCCCTTGCGGCACGCAATGTCGGCGACATGAAATGGAAGAAGTTCTTCTATCGCCAACTCTGCGAGCGCGCCGAGGTGCCCATCTGCAAGTCGCCCAACTGCGCGGATTGCGTGGACGTGGCGCTGTGTTTCGGGCATGGGGACGACGCGGCGCCAGGTCCCTGAGCCTCACCCTGAACCTCGATAAGGGAATTCCTCTCACAAAGACACAAATTGAAAAACTTTGCGTCTTTGCGCCTTTGCGTGAAACAAATGCTCTTTCCAGGTTGAAGGCGTTGCGCCGGCCCCCGCCCAGGTGGCCTCCGCGACCGACAGATCGCGTTGAAACTCTTTGTGTCTTTGTGTCTTTGTGAGAGTAACGGCCGGATAATCACCGCTCGAAGCGCACCTGCACGTCCCGCGGCGCCGCCAGGTGGGGGGCGGTGGTGACCAGGAGCCGCGCGCCGGCCCGGGCATAGTCCTCGGCATTGCGGGCATTCACGCCGCCGGCCGCGGCGACCAGGGCCGTGGAGCCGGCGGCGGCGAGCGCGGCCACGACCTGCGCGACCGTCTGCGGCGTACACTTCTCCAGTTGCAGCACGTCCGCCCCGGCCCAGGCCAGGGCCTCCTGCACACCGTGGACCTCCACCACCACCCGCTTCTCCGGACACTGGCCGCGCAGCCGCGCCAACGTCTGCGCCGGGGGCTCGGCCCCCAGAAACAACCGGTGTTCGGCGAAGACCAAGAGCGTCTCAGACAGACCGGTGCGATGCATCACGGCGCCCCCGGCGCGGAAGCACTTGACCGCCAGGGCGCGGTTGCCGGGGACGTTCTTGCGAGTGCCGGCCACCAGTGCCGACGGATCACCGCGCCGGGCGGCCGTGACGATGGCGGCGGCGCTGGTCGCAATCCCGGAGCACCACTCGACCAGGGTCTGGGCGGTCTTCCACCCCCGATGCAGGACCCCGGCGCTGCCGGTGGCCTCCAGCAACAGGGTCTCGGTCGCGGCTTCCGTCCCCGAGGGGACCAGCAGCCGGACCCGGGCCCCGCACAATTCAAACAGGCGCACCGCCTCCTCGACCCCGCAGACCACCATCGGGTCGCGGGCGAAGAAGCGGATGGTGCCGGGGTGGGCGCTGATCCCGAGCGAATCGGTGGTGAGGTCCCCGAAGGGGGTGTCCTCGGCGAGCAGGCGGTGCAGTTCATGGTCCGCGAGGACCGGCGGTGTCGATGGGATCAGGGTGGCATCCTCGGTTCCGGGCCGGGGCAGACCCGCCCCGTCGCGGGGCAGGTCATGCCCCGCCGCAATATCGGGGTGAAAACGACGTGCTCAGACCGGGACGCCCAGGATCACGGACGGCGCCTTGAAGACCGCCGTCGCCGCCCCGCCTTCCTTGAGCCCCAGCTCGGTCACGGCCGCGTGGGTGATGGTGGCGTGGACCTCGGTACCGCCGCCCAGGGCGATGGTCACCTCGGCGTTCACCGGACCGCTGGTCAATGACTTGACGGTCCCCGCCAGACAATTGCGGGCGCTCAGACGCAGCCCCGAGCCGTCGGTCATCACCAGCACCGAGGACGCCTTGACCAGGGCCACGGCCGCTGCACCAGCCTTAAGATTCAGCGCTTTGGCGCTTTCGTTCGTCACCACGGCGACGAGCGTGTGACCACCCGGCAGCGTCAGTTCCACTTCGCTGTTGACGGCACCGGCCTTGACTGCGGCGACGGTTCCGCTGAACTGGTTGCGTGCACTGATTTTCATGATGAATCTCGATGAATGTGAAATGGGATTCCGCGCCCTGGGTCCGTCGCGGACCGCGGCGAGCGGCCTAGTCTAGGCCACAGCGGACACCCGACTCAAGCAGCGGACCGCTTGACCTGACCCGTGCCTCGCGCTTCACGCAGCGTGCAGCGCTATAGACAGCGCTATATAGACCGGGCCTCGATTGCGCGGACCGCAATAAAGGTCGCGCAGCGACGCTGTGGGAGCGGCTTCAGCCGCGACGGGCCGCGCCTGGAACCCGGCGTCGGAGTTCGCACCGCGGCACCGCCACCAGGGCCTTAGACGAGACCACGGCAATCTGCACGGTCCCAAGAAGAGTACTTAGCCGCAAATGAACGCAAATAAGCGCAAATCAATCTATTGTATAGCCCTCGGACCTGATGGCCGGACGTAGGGGCGGGTTTCAAACCCGCCCCTACACCAGGGGCCTGTCCCCGTCCGGATGTTCGGTGCGAAGGCTATATTTCTTGGCGTCTTGGCGTCTTGGCGTGAGCAACTCCCGGATTCAGGCTCATGGCCGTTAGCCCCGACGAGGGCACGGCGGCTTGCGCGGTCGCGTCGCGGCTGAAGCCGCTCCCACAAGCGTCGCTGCGCGACGTTCGGGGGCAAGCCGCGACCGCTCAGCGGCCGGCCGCTTCCAGGGTCTCGATCAGGAGCAGGCACTCGGCGGCCATGGTGTAGTGAAGCCCCGGGGTCGCGGCGAGGGCGCGGTCGCGGCTGCCGGAGCAGATGGCCTGGAGGGGCTGGATGAAGGGCCGCAGCCAGTCAGGCAGGGCCGGATCGGCGGCGACCTGTTGGAGCAGGGAGGCCGCGGCGGCCGGGTCGCCGGCGAGCAGGGGTTGGGTCACGGCGAGTGCGAGCCGGCCGGAGCCGCTGTGGTTCTCGCCGCCGTCGCGGCGGTAGGCGAGGTAGGCGGCGATGGCCTTGCCCCGGGCCTCGCCGGCGGCGCCGGGGTCCCCGGCATCCGTCTCCAGGTCGGCGAGGATGCCCCAGGTCTTCCAGGGCTCGGCGGCGTGTCCGGATGGCGCCTTGCATTCGATCGCCCGGCGGACCTCCCGGCGCACCTCATCGAAACGGCGCAGCCCGCGCAGGGTCTCGGCGAGATTGCTCCTTGCCAGACCCTCCCCGGCCAAATCGCCGATCTCGGCGAACTTGTCCGCCGCCTGACTGTAGAAGGCGACCGCCTCCTCGGGGTGGTCGAGGACAGCCTTGTACAAGTTCCCCAATTGAGTCAGCGTGTTCGCCTGCCCGGCGACATCGCCGAGCCGCACCTGGATCGCGAGCGCGTTCCGGTAGGCATCCTCCGCCGCCTCGGGCTCCCCCGCCCCCTGATACGCTACACCGGTCTGATGCCAGACGACGGCAACGCTGCCCGCTTCGTCCAGCCGCATGAACCGCTCGCGCGCATCCGCATAGGCCGCCAGTGCCTCCGGGTGACGGCGCTGCTGCAGCCGGACTGTCCCAAGCTGGAATTTTCCAACGGCGACCTCCCGGGCGTCACCGCGTTGCTCCGCGCGGCGGATGCTTTCCTCGTACGCGGTCGCCGCCTCGTCGAGCCGGCCCAGGCTAAGCAGACACCCGCCGCTTTCTGCGAAGCACTTGGACGCCATCCCCTCCGCCGCCTTGTTGTCCTGGTCCCGCGCGATCGACTCGAAGCCCTGCCGCGCCTCGTCCAAGAGCGGCAAGGCGGGTTCCGCTCCACCGGCGGTATTCAATACCCGGGCCAGCACGAAAAAGGCCATCGCCAGATCGTAATCGGCGCCCGGATAGGCGCCGACACCCGCCGCCCGGGCGCGCTGGAGCAAGGTCTCCGCGCCCGTGAGCGCCTCGCGCAGGCGCCCGCCCGCCAGTTGCTGCTCGATGCGGGTGCGCTGCGCCTCGAAGCCGGCACGGGTCCAGCCATCGCCCAGGGCCAAGGCGCTGGCATCGCGCACCTGCCCGACGCGCCCGAGCAGGCGCGGCCGACCGAGCGATTTCAGCAGGCTGTAGAGCGAGGTCGTGAGGTCAATGGTCGCCGCCGCATCCCCGGCCGCCCGCACCTGATCCAGCAGGGCGAACAGGTTCGGCAGTTCCAGCCCGGTCAGGGTCGCCGCAACCTCGGCGTTCCGCTGCCCCTGCTGCACGAGGAACTCGACATACTGGCCCATCTCCTGACCCCAACCGGCGGTCAGTGACTCAAGTCTGGCCGGGTCCAGCCGCCGCCGCAGGTAGGGGCAGAGCGCGGGATTGAGCGTCAGATGGTTGTAGGGATCGGCCGTCGCGAGCCCGGTCCCGATCAGTTCGTCCCCCAGCGCGGCACACTCCGCCTCCACCCAGCCCATCATCAGGCGCAACACGTCCAGTTGGACCCCGCCATGAAAGACCCCGAGCACCAGCGCCCGCTCCCGATTGGCCGCCGACATCCGCCGCAACGACAACTCGACCCCGGCGAAGACCGACTGCTCGCGCTCCCCGCGGAAGCGGCGCTCCATCTCCTCCATCAGCTCGACCAGTGAGCGATGGGTCGCCTCCACACCCCGGTCGCGCAGCGCGGGGGCGAGCAGGGCCAGGGTGCGGGCGTGGCCGTGGACGGACTCGACCAACTGTTCGATCGCGGTGCGCTCCGCCGCGGCGGCGGCGCCCGCCCCGCCGGTCTCGCGCCCGAGCGCCTTTTCCACCAATCGGACGGCATCCTCGCGGTCGAGCCGCTGCAACTCGCGCCGGTGGTCCGCGGCGGCGAAGGGCGCGGGCAGTGACTCGCGGCTGGTGAAGACGAGCCGGGTCTCGCACTGGGCCGCGAGCCGGGCGCAGAGGGCCAGGATGGCGGTGAGGTCCAGGCGCGCCTCCTCGGTCAGGGCGGGCGGGGTGTCCCGGGCGATGAAGGGCGGCAGCAGGACGCTCTCCATGTTGTCGATGACGAGCAGGGTGGAGCGCTCGCCGAGCGCCCGCTCGACCGGCAGGATGGCAAGCTCCAGGTCCTTGAAGGCCGCGACCGAATAGTCCGCCCCGACGAGTTGCCGGCCGATGGCATCGAGCACGGCGCCCACCCGCCCGTGGCGCTCCACCGACACGAAGGCGGCGCGCTCGACCCGCCGGGTACGCACCAGCCACAACGCCAGTTCGGCGGCGAGCACGGTCTTGCCCTCCCCGCCCTGGCCGCGGATCACCGCCCAGCGTCCCCGACTCAACAACCGCTCCAGTGCCAGCAGGTCCCGGCTGCGCCCGATGAATCCAGTCTCCGGCGGCGCCGGCACCGCACCGAGCCGGCCGCGGAGCGCGAGCTTGAGATCCGCCCGGACCCGCGCCGCCGGAGCAGTGAACAACCGCGGGTCGGCCTTTTCCTGAAAGAGCACCGGGACGAACCAGTCCTCCAGCCGCAGGTCCCCGGCGCCCAGGAGGGTGCCGCGGAAGTCGTCGTCCTTGAGTGCGCACTGGCCGGCGAGCATGGCGTCGCCGACCCGCCGGCCCGCGGCCAGCGCGGCATAGAAGGCGAGGACGAAGCGGCGCGCGGTCTCGACCAGCACCGAATGGCTCATGGCGACCACCGAGGCGACGCCGACCTTGAGCAGTTCGGAAGCGACCGATTCGGAGGCACGCTGGGCCTCGGCGCTCTGACAGGCCTCCAGGAAGACCAGCGGGATCCGGTGGTCGCGCAGCAGCTCCCCAAGCTCGTTGGTGTAGACGGTGCTGTGGCGGCGCCGCTCCAGTTCGGCGCCGTCGCGCGGGTCCTCGAAGCAGAGCCCGCCCAGGCCCACCCGGCGGTCGTAGGTGCCGTGGCCGTCGAAGTGGACCACATGACAAGGGGCGCGCGCATCCTGCGCGCGCTTCAAAGCCGCGCGCAGGGCCGGCAAAGTCGCCGGTTCAAGCAGTCCGGCGGGACGGGGTTTGAAACCCCGTCCCGAACGTTTCGGGACTCGCGGTAAACGCCGGCATCGCGGGTACCCACAGGACCGAAAACCTGCCGGACGGGGCGAATGCCCCGTCCGGCCCGCGAGACCTGGGAGCGGCTTCAGCCGCGACGAGGCCGCGGTAACCTGTGACGTTGCGGCAGCTCGCGAGCCTGCAACCCGCTCAATTTACGCTTGCCACTATCACCTTTCGGGGCCAGGCGTTGGGCACCAGCCTGCTGTCCCGCGGGTCCCTGGACTTCTCCGATGCCTGGGGTGCCGCGCTGACCCCCGAGGTCCAGGGCGGCAGCATCCTGGTGCCGGTCCCGGCCACCGCGGCCCTGCTCCTGCCCTTCGGACTCCTGCTCGCCCGCCGTGCGCAAGCTACTTACCAGCAAAGCCAGTCCCTGCAACAGAACGGGGTACTACGCCTCAACCCCCTCGCCCGGTGCCCCGGCCGGCGCCGCACGCCCCGCATTCGGCGCCCGCGGCCCGGCCCACAGCAGGGTATGCAGTTCGTAGAGCCCGTCGCGGTGGGAGACGAGCGCGCGCTTTTCATTCGCCTTGAGCGTATGGGCGCCGTCGTCCTGGAGTTGGAAGATCAGGCCCTCCAGGTAGTGTCGGCGGCGGCGGTTGGGGGACTCGTCGGGGAGCAGCGAGGCGTGCAGCGCATAGGCGCAGGGGTCCACCACGGCGCGGTACCACAGGTCACCGCCGGTCGCCGACTCGCACACCGGGGCCTCGGCCGCCGCCAGGTTCTCATCGAGCAGTTGCAGCACGCGCGGCTGGGCCGTCTCTTCCGGGGTCAGGAAGATGCCGATCCGCCGGGCGAATTGGCCGAGCCAGACGCGGCTCGTCAGCATGGACACCGGGATCGAGAGGACCAGGCCCGCCAGCACCGGGGTGAACCACCAGAAGAAGGACGGGACATAGAGGTAGGTGAGGAAGCCGATAACGACCGCGATCAGGGTATGGGAGAGGTGGGTGGCGAAGGCCTCCGCGAACCCGGTCTGATGGTCGCCGCGCTGCTGGGCGGGCCAGCCGACATTCTGGCGCAGCAGGATGGCGGCGACGAACTTGCTCTGGAACAGCATCAGCACCGGGGCCAGCAGCACCGAGAACAGGCTCTCCAGCAGGACGCTGACGGTGGCCCGCAACAGGCCGCCGAACTGGGACCGCAGCTTACGCTTGGCCGCCAGCAGCACCAGGGCCAGGATCTTGGGCAGGAAGAGCATGGCCAGCGTCACCCACAGGACCGTGGTCATCTCCACCGTAAAGGTCTCGGGCCAGACCGGCAGGAAGTTGTCGCCAAAGAAATAGACGGGCTCCACCAGGCTCTGGAAATAGGCGGCAAGCCCAGTGACCACGAGAAAGATCAGCCACAGGGGGGATGCCAGGTAGGACATCACGCCCATGGCGAAGTGGATCCGGCTCAGGGGCTTGAACCCGCGCGCGAAGATCAGGCGGCTGTGCTGGAGATTGCCCTGACACCAGCGCCGATCCCGCTTGGCATAGTCGATCAGGGTGGGCGGGATCTCCTCGTAGCTGCCGCCCAAGTCATAGGCGAGCCAGACGCGCCAGCCGGCGCGGCGCAGCAGTGCGGCCTCCACGAAGTCGTGGCTCAGGATCTCCCCGCCGAAGGGCTCACGGCCCGGCAGCTTGGGCAGTCCGCAGTGCTCGGCAAAGGGCGCCACCCGAATGATGGCGTTGTGGCCCCAGAAGTTGCTGGTGCCCAGTTGCCAGTAGGAGAGCCCCGCGGTGAACATGCGCCCGTAGAGGCTGCCGGCGAACTGGAGCATGCGGGCGAAGAAGGAGGCGCGGTTGACCGGCACCGGCGGCACCTGGATCAGGGCCACGCAGGGATTGCGCTCCATGCGCGCCACCATCTCCACCAGGGTCTCCCCGGACATGATGCTGTCGGCATCCAGGACGATCATGTAGCGGTAGCGCGCGCCCCAGTTGCGGCAGAAGTCCGCGATATTGCCGCTCTTGCGGCTCGTGTTCTCCACCCGGTTGCGGTAGAAGAGCCGCGCCGGAGCGCCCAGTTCCGCGGCCCAGCGGCGCCACATCAATTCCTCCTGCACCCAGATGTCCGGGTCGCGGGTATCACTCACCACGAAGAGCTCGAACCCCTCGTGGCGGCCGGTCTCCACCAGTGACTGCCAGACGGCCCGCAGCCCGGCGAAGACGCGCACCGGGTCCTCGTTGTAGACCGGCATCACCAGCGCGGTCTTGAACGGGCCCGCGGGTGCGTCGGGGGCCGCGGCCCGGGTGTCGGCGGTGGCGATGGCGTAATGGTCACGCCCGGTCAGGAGCATGGCGAAGCCGATGGTGGCGGTCCAGAAGGAGGCGCTGATCCACAGGGTGAGGATGGCGTACAGGCCGAGCATGACCAGCTCGAACAACTGGGTCCCGTTATCCTGGAAGGCGACGCTGAGCAGGCTGAGCGCGCCGAGCGTGGTGAGCAGCACCAGCGAGAAGAAGATCGTGCGGCGGAAGTGGTGACCGGGCACGCCGATCCGGGACTGACTGGTCATCGCGGGCCCCTCCCGTGCGAATCGGCGGCGGCGCCGTCGCCCGGCAGCAGGCCGATCAGGCGCCGCAGGCCGGCGGCGACCGCGCGCCCGAGACGGCGCCAGAAGAGTTCGATCGTGTTCGGCACCATGGTCAGGGGGGCGTCCGGGGGCAGCGCCTCGACGCTGGCGGCGCGGATCGCCGCAGCGCAGGACTCCCCGGAGACCCCGGCAAAGCGTCCCGCCCAGTCCGGCACCGCGCCGCTCAGGACGGCGGCACGGGCACTGAACAGGGCGTCGCGATCCCCTACCAGCCCCAGCTCGGCGCCGAGCCACAGGTCGAGCAGGGCGTAGGTCTCCTCGATGGCGGCCTCCACCGGGTCTTCCAGCTTCGCGACGGCGGCGCGCGCCTCGAAGCGCTGGCGGATGCGCAGACTCAGGCGCTCCAGGTGCAGCCCCTCGGTAATGCCGAGCGCGCGCAGATAGTCCGCCACCCGCGCCGCCACCTGCTCCCAGGGGTCGACCGGCGGGCCGGACACCGCCGCCGGGACCAGATGCACCTGGCCCCGGCCACCCCCCGCCGCCGTCAATCCCGATTCCATTGGAAGCTCCAGGTCTCACTCAGCACGTCATCGCCCTTGCGCAGGTAGGCGCGCAGGTCCACGGGGCCGCCGCCGTCGGGGGTGAGTTCAAAGAACAGCCGCCAGCCCCGGGACTCCGGGTTGGGGTGGACGACCGGCCGGGACAGGGTGCCGGCGGAGGTGGTGACCACCGCCTCGACCGGCGCATCCTCCGGCAGCCCCGCCAGGGTCGCACCGGCGAAGTCGACCACGAACTTGCGCTTGCTGGAGTCCAGGGTGGCGGTGCCGGCGGCGCCGATGCGGGTGGCCGCGGTGCGCCCGCCGATCATCCGCGCCTCCGGATCGGCGGCCAGGCGCAGGCGATAGTTGTACTCAAACGCCTTGCCGAGCGGCGGCATGCGCTCGGGCACCCAGAAGGCCGCAATGTTGTCGTAGCGCTCGGAGTCGCTCGGGATCTGCACCAGTTCCACCACGCCCTTGCCCCAGTCGCCCTCGGGCTCCACGATCGCACTCGGGCGTTTCTGGTAATTGGCCTCCAGGTCCTCGTAGCTCGTGAAGGCACGGTCGCGTTGCAGCAGGCCGAAGGCGCGCGGGTTGTCCGCGTGGAAGGCGCTGATGCGCAGGCCCTTGGGGTTGACCAGCGGACGCCAGATGCGCTCCCCGGCACCGGTTTCCACGATCAGGCCGTCGGAGTCATGGACCTCGGGGCGGAAGTCGTCCATGAAGCGGTCAGTGTTTTCGGCGTGAAAGAACATACTGGTCAGCGGGGCCAGACCAAGCTTCTTCACCTTCTCGCGGAAAAACAGTTGGGCCTTCACGTCGATGACCGTCTCCAGCCCCGGGGCGATCAGGAAGCGGTAGGCACCGGCCACGCTCACGCTGTCCAGCAAGGCGTAGACCGTAATGGAGGTGGCGTCGCGGTCCGGTTTCTCCAGCCAGAACTCACGAAAGATCGGGAACTCTTCTTTGCTCGCGAGCCCGGTGTCGATGGCCAGGCCACGGGCGCTGATCCCATAGTTGAGCCCCTGGGGCACGGCGCGGAAATAACTGGCACCCAGAAAGACCGCCAACTCGTCGAACACATCGTCCCGATTGAGGGGGTAGAGCAGGCGTACCCCGGCGAACCCAAGGTCTTCCGGGATGTCGACCAGGTCCGCCGGGACCTCGTTCTTGCCGTAGTCGTAGAGGCTGCTCTTGAAGGGCACCGCGACGGCCTTGCCGCCCTCGATCAGGTTGATCGTGACCCGGTCCTTGAACAGGTTGCCGCGCGGGAAGAGTTCGACCTGGAAGGGCAGCGACTCGGCCCGCCAGATGGACTGATCGCGGCGGAAGCGCACGTCGCGGTACTGGTCGTAGTCCAGGTCAGCGAAGAAGGGGGGCAAGGGCGGCTGATCCGCCTGGTAGGGCGCGGCGGCCAGTTCGCCGGCACGCCGCACCACGGAGGCGAAGGTGAAGTGGCCGGGGACCCCCTTGTCAGTACCGCGCGCCGAGGGTCCGGCCGCCGCGGCGACTCCCCAGGCGCCTCCGGTCATCACGATAACGGTGAGCACGAAGGCCGCACCAAGGGGGAGGAGTCCGCAACGTCTCGGAATCATAGTAGGGAAATACCTGCTGTTCAGGGGTGCGCAAGAGAAGCATCGGGTTGGTCGTGAGGCCGCAACGCCCCGCCAAAACGAGGATTGTATGGCAGTGAGTGGGGCGCGCGCACGGTTCTTGATCGCTACAACGAAAAATCGACGGCGGACGCACCGCGACGCGGGCCGCACGAAGGACGGAAAAGACTGGTTGTGGACGGAAACTCGGGGTAAGCTGACCACCGATCAAGTCGCTGCGGCAGTTAACCGTACCCCCATACCAATTATCACCATGCCCACGGACGCGCCCCCTTTGCCCTCGGATCTTCAGGACAGACCCACCACGACCGCCGTCGACCCGGGCGATCTGCACCGCCGCGCCGCGGCGTCCGCGACGCTGAGCGAGTCCCGGCTCAAGGTGCTGCTGCAGAGCGCCCCGGTGGGCATCTTCATGTTGGTGAACCGGGTCTTCGTGGAGGTGAACGACCGCCTGTGCGAACTCCTGGGTTACCCGCGCGAGGCGCTGCTGGGTCAAACCACCCGACTGTGCTACGTCACGGAGGAGGACTACCTGCGCCTGGGTGAGGACATTTATCCGCGGCTCGCTCGGGACGGCAGTGCGGAGATCGAATTTCGCGCGCGCCGCGGCGATGGCCGGATCATCGACGTGTTGGTGACCTGTGCCGCAGTGGATCGGACCGATCTCGCGCAAGGCGTGGTGTCCACGCTGCGCGACGTCACGGCCCTGCGGCGCGACCAGGCACTCGTGGAGGCACGCCTCGCCCTCACCACCGGCCCCGCGACCGCCGACCTGGACACCCTGCTGCGCACCGCCCTGGCCACCGCCGAGCGCATGACCGGCAGCCGCATCGCCTTCTTCCATTTCATCCATCCGGACCAGGAAAACCTGTCCCTGCAAGCCTGGTCCACCCGCACCACGGACCAGGGCTGCCAGGTCAGCGACCTGTGTCGTCACTATCCGCTGAGCCAAGCCGGGGTCTGGGCGGACTGCGCCCGGCAGGGCGTCCCGGTCATCCACAATGCATACCAGGCCCTGCCCCACCGCCAGGGGCTGCCGCAGGGTCATGTCGCCCTGACCCGCGAGTTGACGGTACCGGTCAAGCGCGGCGACCTGCTGGCCGCCGTCATGGGCGTCGGCAATAAGCCCGAGGACTACACGGAAGCTGACCAATCCGTCGTGGCGGCCATCGCCGCCATGATTCTGGACCCGGTCGAGGCCCTGCGCGCCGACGAGGCGCTGCGCCGGGCCAACGCCCGCCTCCTGGAGGCCCAGCGGCTGGCCCGGCTGGGGGACTGGCACTACGACGTGGCCAGCCGCAAGCTCCAGTGGTCCCCCCAGGTCTATGCCATTCTCGGGCTCGACCCCGCGCGTGACCCGCCCGCCGTGGCCACCGCCGCCCGCCTCATCCACCCCGACCATCAACCCCTCTTCCAGGCCGACCTTGCACGTGCCCTGGACGCGGGCACCGCCTACGAGCACGAACTGAAGATCATCCGCCCCGACGGCACCCGGTGCCATATCCATCACCGGGGCCATGTCGAGTGCGACCCCGAGGGCCGGCCGAGCGTTTTGTTCGGCACCATCCAAGACGTCACCGAACGCACCCAGACCGAGGAGCGCCTCCGCCAGGCCGCCCGGGTCTTCGAGAGCACCAGCGAGGGCGTCATCATCACCGACGCGCAGGCGCGCATCCTCGCGGTCAATCAGGCCTTTACCCGGATCACCGGCTACGCCGAGCCCGAGGTCCTGGGCAAGACCCCGCAAATCCTGCGCTCCGGACGCCACGACCAGGGCTTCTATGCGCAGCTCTGGGGGTCCCTGAGCGCGACCGGTCAATGGCACGGGGAGATCTGGAACCGCCGCCGGAACGGGGATGTCTTCCCCGAGTGGCTGACCATCAGTGCCGTTCCGGACCAGACCGGGCAGACCACCCACTATGTCGCGGTCTTCAGCGACATCAGCCAGCTCAAGCGCTCCCAGGAGCGCCTGGACTTCCTCGCCCACCACGATGCCCTGACCGGCCTGCCCAACCGCGTCCTGCTCCAGGACCGCCTGGCCCATGCCATCCGGCGGGCGCAGCGCGAGGCCGGACGCCTGGTGCTGCTGTTCGTCGATCTGGACGGGTTCAAGGAGGTCAACGACACCCTGGGTCACGCGGTCGGTGACCGCGTCCTGATGGTGGTGGCCGAGCGGCTGGGCGAGCGCCTGCGCGCCGCGGACACCCTCGCGCGGCACGGCGGGGACGAGTTCCTGATCCTGCTCGACGGCGACACCGACGCCACCGGGGCGGCGGCGGCGGCGGACGCCTGCCTGAGCGTACTCAGCGAACCCATCACCATCGATGCCAACGCCATCCACATCTCCGCGAGCATCGGCATCGCCCTCCATCCGACCGACGGGGCCGACGCCGAGACCCTGCTGCAGAGCGCCGACCTGGCCATGTACCGGGCCAAGGAGCGGGGCCGCGGGCAGTACCAGTTCCATGCCCCGGAGATGACCGCCGCCATCCAGGAGCAACACGCGCTGGAGACCGCCCTGCGCGGCGCCCTGGCCCGCGGCGAACTGGCAGTCCACTACCAGCCCCAGGTAGAACTCGCCGACGGCCGGCTGTTCGGGATCGAGGCCCTGGCGCGCTGGACCCACCCGGAGCTCGGCCCCATCCCACCCGCGCGCTTCATCCCCATCGCCGAGCGCATCGGGCTGATCAGCGAAATCGGCGACTGGGTGCTGACCCAGGCCTGCAGTCAGTTGGCTGCCTGGCGGGCGGCCGGGCTCCCGGTCCCCGCCATGGCCGTCAATGTCTCGATCCAGCAGTTGGAGCGGGCCACCCTGCTCCCGGCCGTGCGCCGCGTCCTGGAAGAGACCGGCGTGGCCGCCGGCGACCTGGAGTTGGAGGTCACGGAATCCGTCATCATGGGTGACAACCCGCGCGTGATCACCGCGTTGAGCGATCTGCGCGCCCTGGGCGTGCGCCTGGTGGTGGACGACTTCGGCACCGGCTCCAGCGCGCTCGGGCGCCTCAACCGCGTCCCCATCGACCGGCTCAAGGTCCACGGCTCCTTCGTGCGCGAGATCGGCCGCGGCCCCCGCGAAAAGGCCATCATCCGCGCCATCATCGGCCTGGGCCGCGACCTGGGGCTCGAGGTGCTGGCACTCGGTGTCGAGCGCGAGGTCCAGCGCAACGTCCTGCGCGCGGTGGAGTGCCGCTACGCCCAGGGGTACCTGTTCGGACCGCCGATGGACGCCGCATCACTGAGCGCCCACCTGGTCGGGTGGCCGATGGCCACCCGCTAGCCCAACCCGCAGCGCACCGTCTCCGCGGCTCAGAACGCTTCAAGGTCGAGCGCCCGCACCGGGAACACAAAAATCAAATACAAAAAAAATCCGGCTATGCGCCGGATTTTTTGTTTGGTGGCTACGCCAGGATTTGAACCGGGGACCCCCGCATTATGAGTGCGGTGCTCTAACCAGCTGAGCTACGTAGCCAAGAGCCCGATAGTTTAGCGGCACCGACCCGAGTCGTCAACCCGCTGCGGCTGCGCCGACAGGGCGGAACCGTTCTAGCCAGGTCTCCCTGTTGCACCCGGCGGTTGTCCGCAACACTGGACAATGCCCGGCCGCCCGGGTATAAAGCGCCTCGGTCCCCCCGCTGCCCGAGAACGAGAGCGTGAA
>Ga0247838_1003950_pt1 | contig 16375 bp, 10 predicted proteins | sample LaCruzMarch2015__5_FD_189097 | JGI IMG/M metagenome (GOLD analysis project Ga0247838, IMG submission 189097) | Freshwater microbial communities from meromictic Lake La Cruz, Castile-La Mancha, Spain - LaCruzMarch2015_15m | ecosystem: Environmental > Aquatic > Freshwater > Lake | place: Spain... | reverse complement strand
CGCTTTTTGTCGGCCTGGCCGTCACCTCCTCATCGCCCAATCAGCGCAGCACCGCCGTCTTTGACAATGTGCAGATCGTCCAGACCGCGCCGCTCGGTGGCTCCACGCCCCCAGGCAGCACGCCTCAGGCACCAGGCGGCAACGGTGCCACCGGCGGTTCCACCCCACTCGCAGACGCGGACTTCGACGGCGATGGAGTCAGTGACCTCATCGAGTACGCCATCGGAAGCGGCAGCAGCTACGACGCTGGCTGGTGGCTGACCACCACGTCCGCTGGCCGCGTGGACGCGCACCTCGTGCATCCGCGCGCCATCAGCGATGTCGCCTTCCGCCTGGAGTCCAGCACCGATCTCCGTACCTGGGCTCCCGTGCCCCTGGCCCCCACCGCCACGGACATCGGCGGCGGCGATGAGCAGCTCTCCTGGTCCGGCATCACCAGCCTCACTGGCCAGAGCCTTCAGCGCGGCATCCTGCGCCTGCGCGTCACCCACACCAGCGGTGCGAGTGCTGCCAGCAGCCCGCAGTCATGGCAGCAGCTCGTGTTGAAGCCCGGTGCGCAGACCGTCGGCATCAGCCTCGTCAATGCGCCGCTGTATTCAGGACTCGTCGCAGCGCTCACCAGCGCCAGTTCCCTGCGTCTGAACGAAGCCGCCCCGCCCACCGCCGATCCGCAGCTAACTTATTATGTCGAGATCACGGACGGTGTGCATGCAGGCCATCGCCTCGACATCGCCAGCATCAGTGGGGATGTCCTCGCGCTCGCCATGACCTCCCCTCGCAACACGTTGGCCGCGCTGCCGCCCGCTCTCGTCGGCGCGCGCATCGTTGTGCGTCCGCACATCGCCCTCGGCCAGGTGTTTCCCAAAGCCCTGCTCCAGGGTGGGGGCAGTGCCGCTGCGGCGGACCAGTTGCTGTTTCACAGCGGCGGCGCGTGGCAGACACACTGGCTGCTGCAATCTGCTGTGCAGCACCAGTGGGTGCTAGGAGATGACGCCACGCTCGCCTCCCAGGATGCAAAGATCATCGCGCCCGGCAGCGGCGTGATGGTGAAAATCCTCAGCCGTCCGCAGACCTTTACGCTCACCGGCCATGTCCGTACCACGCCCTTTGTGCGCCCGCTCAGCACCGGTCACAACCTGCTCGCCCTGCCCTGGCCCGTGGACGCCACGCCTAACCGATTGCTTTTCACTGCTGCTAACGGCTTCACCGCCGGGACCAGCACAGTCGCCTCCGACCAGATACAGCTCTGGGCCGCTGACACCGTCGCCGGCGCAACCAATTACACCATCTACTGGCTGCTCAAGGCCGGCGTAGGCAGCCGCTGGACACCGCAGGGAAACGCCGCCCTGCCCGATGTCAGCGCCACGCTCCCGCTCCCCGCCCATCGCGCCTTCTTCCTCAAAGCCCAGCCCGCCACCGCAGCGACCGGCTGTCGGCTGCCCTTTCCGTAGCCGCCTGCGCCCGTAGCCGCCTGCGCTGTAGCCGCCTGCGCTAGCATGTGGCGGCATGGTAAGCGGCTGCGAGGTTGCAAGTCCTCCCCACCCGCCTTTTATCCCCGCCACTAGCTCATGAAAACAATCCTCTGTTTTGGCGACTCCAACACCTGGGGCTTTGACCCCGCCAGCATCAGCGCGCCCTTCCCGCGCAGGCATCCGCATGACGTGCGCTGGACCGGAGTGCTGGCGCGCGAACTCGGCGCGGACTGGCGCGTCATTGAGGAGGGCCAGAACGGCCGCACCACCGTCCACGACGATCCGCTGAACATCGCCCGCAATGGCAAAACCTACCTGCACGCCTGCCTGGAGAGCCACAAGCCCCTGGACATTGTCGTCCTCATGCTAGGCACAAACGACCTCAAGAGCACCTTCAACCTGCCCCCTGGCGAGATCGCCAATGGCGCGGCAGTCCTGGCAAAGATGATCCTCGCCAGCGACTCCGGCCCCGGCAACAAGCCGCCCCGGCTCCTGCTCGTCTGCCCGCCCCAGATAGGCGACCTTTCCCACCTGCCCGACCTTGATACCAAAATCCCCAACGGCATCGCCCGCAGCACCCAGTTCCCGCGCTATTATGAAGCGCTCGCCACCACGCTCGGCTGCGCCTACCTGAACAGCCAGGAGATCGTCGAAACCAGTCGGACAGACGGCATTCACCTTGATGCCAGCGAGCACGCGAAGCTGGGGCCGATCATCGCGCAGAAGATTCGAGGCATCCTCGTGTAGCGCACTCTCCACCATGCTAGTTTGGCATCTGCCGCTTTGGTGCTTTTGATTCTCGACTCAGCAGATGGAAAAAGTCAGCGTGTGACGAAATTGTATCAAGATAAACATGTGGTGTGGCTGAGCTGTGAGCAGTCATTACCAAATCACAGAAGGGGGAACGACTAGATGGCATCAGTGTGAAAGTGTTGTCACAAATGAATCCGCACCTGTCCATGAAAGCTGCGCAAACCCTTGTACTATCAAGGATGCGTGGGATTCATGAGTTGGCACGAGGAGGCTCCGAGCTGTCTGTGAAGATTCCGTTGATTGTGCCTATGTGATTCATGTCCACTTATGATGGCGCATGATCGCCCCCAAATTCCCCCTTTGTGAGGCAGAAGTCTCCTTCCCCAATTCCTCCGAACAGCCCTGTAGTTTCCACAAACGCGCCAGGTTCGGGAGCTTTGTGCTCATCAGCACGGTGCTGCTTTTCTTGGCGGCGGTGAGTTGCTTGCGGGCGCAGGGGACTACTTTGAGCGTGGGAGATCTCCAAATTTTAGGCGTCACATCTGATGCTCCAGACTCCTATTCGTTTGTCCTCTGGCGCGATATCGCAGCAGGAACGGTGATCCGAATCACTGACAATAGCTTTACCAGTGCGGCAGGCACGACGCTTTTCAGCGGCAATGAAAATAACATGACGCTCACTTTCGGGTCTGCGCTCACTGCGGGCACTGTTCTTCGGTTTCAAGATGGCGGCAGCCCGACTGTTTCATCGGGAACAGCCCCAACTGCGAGCGGAACATTGAGTGGAACGGCCAACGGGGGTGATCAAGTTTTCGCCTATCAGGGCACATCCATCATTTCAGGTAACACTTCATTTTCGGCCACACTGCTTCATGGGTTCAACGTGGCTGATACGAGTTGGCTCACTAGTGGCGCTGCAGACAACGGTAGTTCCTATCTGCCAACTGTTATCAGTGGGGTGGATGCCAATCTCGACAGTGCCAACTTCGATAACGTTGATTATGCAGGCGTGCGCACGGGCATGACCACAGCATTGTATCGAGCCGCCGTCTCTACTGTGAGCAACTATACTGGTAGTGACACGTTTGCAGCGCTTTCCAATACTGGCTTCACGATAGCCTCGTCCGCATCTATTCATTGGGACGCGAACGGCACTACGGCGGGTGACGGAGGTGCAGGAACTTGGGACACGACTACAGGCAGCAGATTCAAGAACAGTGCAGCGGGAACCACCTTCTTCCGCTGGGTCAATTCCTCCACAGGCAACAACCACACCGCAGTTTTCGGCGGCACGGCGGGCACGGTGACCGTGTCGGGTGGAGTCACGGCCAGCGGCTTGCAGTTCACCACTACGGGCTACACTCTCACGGCAAGCACGATCACGCTTTCGGGTTCCTCCACGCCGACGATTGATACTGGCAGCCTGGCTTTGACGACGATCAACTCTGCCCTTGCTGGATCGCAAGGCTTCACCAAGTCAGGCTCAGGGTTGCTGGTCTTGGGTGGAACCAACACAGGTCTCAGTGGGACCGTGAACCATAACGGCGGCACGATCCAGGCAAACACCGCCTCGGCTCTCGGTGCGGGCACTTTTTCTTTCGGCGGATACAACAAGCTCATTCTGAATGTCGCCGATGGCACCTCCATGACGGTGGCGACCAACCTTGTTCTTCCTGCGACTGGGACGGGCGGGGAAGCTGAACTGATCCGCGTCGGCGATGGCGCTCCGACAGCGGGCACCACGGCTCGCCTGACGGGTGTCGTTAGCGGCGGCGTGGCGGGGCAGATTTACACGCTTTTGGATTCTGACCAAACCGGCAATCACAACAACACTCTCACCCTCGAGAATGCCACGAACACGTTCTCCGGCACCATCGAGATCTGGCGCGGAACGCTTGGCTTCACTAGCGACGGCGCACTTGGCAACGCGAACAACACCCTCAAAGTCAATGCGGACAACTACAACGGCGGGCTTCGCTTCGACGCGAATGACATCACCCTGGCAGCCACCCGCACGATCCAACTGGATGGATCAGAGGTCATCAACACACAGGCCAACAATGCTACCATCCTCGGCGTCTTGACCGGTGGCGGGGATTTGCGGAAGAGCGGCAGCGGCAAGCTGACGATCAGCGGAGCCAACGGCATCAGCACCCTCACTGGTGTTGACGTGAGCCAGGGGACGCTTTCCATCGCAACGAACACGCTGACCTCTGGGCGTGTCGTCACCACCGGGGCCAGTACGGTTTTGGAAACCACTGGGACACTCAAGCTGAATGCACGTTCAACCACTGGGAGTTACGACGCCGTGAGCGGCAGCGGCTCCCTGAACCTGCGCTCCACCAGCAGTAGTGCTCTCAACCCCGACATCAGCTTCAATGACAACTCCGTTGATGAGAGCACCGCCAACTATGGCACGGCGATCAATGTGCCGGTGGACCTGGGCAGCAGCCAGCGCTTCATCTGGGGCAAGACCAACCACAATAGCGTCTCGCAATATCTATCTTCTTCCGGGCCGGATGCCAATTTCAAGGGCGTGATCTCCGGCAGTGGCGGTTTGACCTTTGTCGCGCAGCATCGTTACGATGCATCCGGCCCTATGGATGTTCCGTTCGTCCTGAGCGCGGCCAACACCTTCACTGGCATGGTCGAGATTCAACGCGGCTCCGTTTACCTGAACAACGCCAATGCGCTTAATCAAGGCAACGTGCTGAGCTTCACTCCCACCACGGGGAACAATGCGAATTTCTTCCTCTACGGGAGAAACGCTTCCGTCTCCAACCTCCAATCCTCTGGTGCAGGAACTTCACGGATCGCCAATGGCAACGCTGCCAACCCCACTGGATCCGGCGGCACAGTCGCTGCCACCCTGACCGTTACCCAGACGGCGGATACCACCTTCAGCGGCACCATTCTCAATGGCTTTGCCGAATATGACTCCGGTTCTACCTCGCCTGGGGCGCTGTCCCTGATCAAAGCAGGCGCGAGCAAACTGACCCTGACAGGCACGAACACATACACCGGCACGACCGCAATCACCAACGGCACGCTCGCTGTGAACAGCGTCGCCACGAACGGCACCGCCCAGCCGCTCGGGCAGGCTTCCACGGCCATCACGCTGGGCGGCGTCGGGACAACCGGAACGCTGGAATACACTGGCGGCACGGCGACGCTGGCGCGGCCTTTCACGGTGTCCTCCAGCGCGGGCAGTGCCGGGGTCATCCGCAGCAGTGGCGCGGGCACATTGACGCTCAGTGGCACGCTGACGAAGGATGGCAGGGTGCTCACGCTCACGGGCGGGGCCTTCAATATCACGGGCACGATCACAGGCGCTTCCGCAAACTCTGATCTCGTGGTGGATGCGGCGACGGTGACGTTGAGCAATGCGAACACTTATGACGGCCCCACCTATCTGCGCAATGCGGCCACGGTGAATGCGAACGTCGCCAATGCGCTGCCGACCAGCCCGGCGCGCTCAGACATCATCATGGATGACACAGGCTCCGGCAGCTCCACGCTGGCGCTGGCTGCTAGCCAATCTGTCGCCTCGCTCACTGGAGCTGCCACTTCCGCAGTCAATCTCAATGCCAACACGCTGATCATTGGTGAGGCCTCTGGCAGCAGCACCTTTGCGGGCGGCATCAGCGGTGCTAATGGACAGATCGTGAAGGATGGTGCCAGCACGCAGGTCTTCTCTGGTGCCAGCACCTACAGCGGCAGCACCACTCTCAATGCAGGCACCTTGGCGGTGACGAATACCACCGGCTCCGCCACTGGTTCGGGCAATGTGCAGGTCAACAGCGGTGCCACCCTGCGCGGCACAGGAACCGTAGCCCCGGCTTCCGGTGGCTCTGTCATCGTCGGCTCTGGCGCGACCGTAAGTGTGGGAGATAGTGGAGCTTCTACTGGCCAGATTCTGCGCTTTACACCTGCCAGTGGCACGATCACCAGCACCTTCCAGACGGGCAGCATTCTGGAGTTTGACATCTTCAGCGGCGCGGGCCTGGGGGATCGGAGCGGGACGCCTGCTGCTGCGGACATCCTACGCACGGGCGGTAGCTTCGTCATCCAAAGCGGCGTGAAGCTGCGCGTAAACAACCCGAACGTCATGACAGCCTTTGCCGTCAATGACCAATGGAAACTCTTGGACTGGACAACGCTGGGTGGCACGGTCCCCACAGGCACATTTGATAGCGCCTTGCTGGAGTTGCCCACCCTCACTGGATTGACCTGGGATCTCAGCCAACTCTACACCACGGGCAATATCATCGTCGCCGTGCCAGAGCCAGCGCGCGCTGCGCTCCTCGTCTTCGGCTTCTTTGCCCTGCTCATCCGCCGCCGCCGCTAAGGCATGGGCGGATAGAAATCTTTACCCTCTCCCCTTTATCCATGCGTCTTCTCGCCACATCCTTGTTCCTTTTATACGCGGGCATCCTCTTGCTGTTCGCCACGCTGCTGCCCCAGCCAGAGCATGCACAACCCCAGGTGACCACGCCTTCCACCTCCAGCAGCGTTAGCCCAGTGAGTGGCAACCGCGCTGCGCCACTTTTGCTCGTCAACGCGCCCTAACGGAACACTTTATGAAACGCTCTGACTTCCTCCGCATCTCAACGGTCGGCATTGCCTCACGCGGCATCTTGGGTACTTGGCTTGTTGAGCAAGTGGCTGATACGGCTGTGGCCGCCACACCTCCGGGGTTGCGACCTTACTTGCAGACACTGCTCACAGACTCCGTTTGGGTCTCCTGGTGGTCAGACACCGCCTCCACTACACTGGTGGACTGGGGCACCTCGGCGGGCGCGTTGGTGAACACAGTCAGCGGTGGGATGCAAAATCTCGGCACGAACTACCGCTACCACTCAGCGCAGATCACGGGCCTTTCCCCGAACACGTATTACTACTACCGTGTCCGCACCGAGCAGGAAACCTCTGCCGTCTTCCGCTTTCGCACGCCGCCACCTGTGGGCACCAAGACGGGCCGCTTCCGCGTTCTCGTCGCCGGTGACAACCAAATTCTCACCGCAGAGCGCCGCTGGGAGCGTCTGATCGAGCTATCCAGGGTGAAGCTGGAGGCGAAGTTTGGCACGCCCATCGAGGAGTCGATTGATTTAGTGCTCAATGTTGGAGACCAGGTGGATGTCGGCACGCTCCAGCACTACCGCTATCTGCACTTTGATTACAGCAAGCCTGTCTCGCCGAATCTTGCTTTCATGACCACGATTGGTAACCATGAAACCTACACCGACACCACTCTCTCGCTCTACAAGAACCTCTTCTACTATGGCGCGCTGACTTATCAGGGCATCTCCAGTCCGCTGCCAGAAGTCTATTATGCGTATCAACAGGCGAGCATTTTGTTCATTCACCTGAGCAGCGAGCACACGGGCACCACGCAGGCGAACTGGGTGCAGAGCCTCGTCACAGCCGCGCAGGCGGATGCCTCAGTGGATTTCATTATCAGCCTCTGCCATCGCCCTTATCAGGCGGAGCAATACATCGGTGACATCTCTTCCTGGTTCCGCACCACAGCGATGCCCATCCTGGCGCAGACGCCGAAGCATTTGCTCACCATCGGCGCGCACCATCACCTCTATGCGCGCGGCCAGACACGCGAGTGGCCCTGCTACCACATCATCTCCGGTGCCTCCGCCTGGGATCAATACTGGGGGCAGTCCAGCGAGGCAGATTATGACGACGTGCAGAAGACCATCGCCAATTGGGCTTGGCAGTTGCTGGACTTTGATCTGGCCAGCCGCCGTCTCGATGTGGAGTGCTACGCCGAGGCCAACGTGCGCTTCCCAGAATCCACACGCTGGACCACGAAGGCCTACAACAGCCGCCTCATTGACAGCTTCCACCGCCAGCTCGGTCTCGCTGTTCCTGCGACGCCCTCTATCACCAACAACATCACCGCGCCCGTCTCGCTGCCGCTGGTGCTGCAAAGCTCCGCCTACTCCAGCACCACGGCGGAAACCCTCAATAGCGTCCAATTCCAAATCGCCAAAGACGCCGCTTTCACCAATCTCAGAGTGGACCGCATCCGCGACATCGAGAACCTTTACGGTGACACCGGCGCGCCGGACTACGAGCCAGTGAACACACACGCCAGCGTGGACATCACGCAATGGAACCTAGCCACCAACTCCCTGCCGAACGGCACTTACTACACACGCGTTCGCCATCGCGATACGAACGTGTCCTGGTCCGCCTGGTCTGCCACCAAAGAGTTCACCATCCAAGGCAGCACCACGGGCACACCGAAGATCAGCCTGGCCAAGAATGTCTTCGCCTCGAATGAGGACTTCAGCGTCGCTTTCGAGTTTGGCCCTGGCAATCTGAGAGACTGGGTCGGCATCTACAAAAAAGGAGATACGCCAGGTCCGGTGGCATCCACCGACTGGTTCTACCTCAATCGCAGCCGCACAGCGCCAACATCACCGATCAGCACCGGCAGCCTGCTATTCACCACCAACTTTGCCGTCGGCGAATGGTTCGCCGTGTTCCTCGCCAATGACGGCTACACCGAGCTTGCACCGCGCGTGCCGTTCTTCGTGGGCAGCAAGCCGACGCTGGCAGCCAGCAAGGATGCCTACGCTCTTGGTGAGACCGCTCAGATATCCTTCAGCGGTGCCCCGGCCACGGCGACCTCGCCGCGCAACAAGGACTGGGTCGGCATCTACCGCGTGGGCCAAACGCCCGGAGTTGTCGGCTCCGTGCAGTGGAGCTACGTCACCACCGTTGCTGGCACTCTGAACTTCGCCAACTTGCCCAAGGGCTACTACTTCGCCAACTACATGGTGAACGACCTCTACTTCGAGATCGCCGAGCGTGTTTTCTTCTCCGTCGGTTCAGAGATTGCCACCGTGTCATGTCCTGCGATTTGGAGTCAAGGCAACCCGTTCGTGGTGAACTTCAGCGATGGCCCCGGCATCCCGAAGGACTACATCGGCATCTTCCGCGAGGGCTCCACACCCGGAGTCGGCGTGGATGGCACGCTGGTGGATTATCTGTATGTCGGCGGCAACACGAGCGGCTTCGTCACCTTCCAAAACATACCCGGGCCGGGGCGCTACTATGTGGGTCTGTTCACCAACGACTCCTACACCAACGTCTCGAACCTGGTCACCTTCACCGTGCCAGAGCCGCCGAAGCTGACCTTCCAAGAGATGGAATTTAGCGGCGGCCAGATGCACATGAGCATTCAGACCCAGACCGGCAAGACCTACAAAATCATGCGCAGCAAGAATATGACTGATTGGACCGAGGTGAGTTCCATCTCCGGCAACGGCGGCGTGATGGACCTCAGCGCCCCGCCAGACCCCACCAGCATGGACCGCTGCTTCTTCCGCGTAACGGAAGAGTGAGAGGATCAGAACACCTCAATCCCGCATAGGCTGCAGGCTAGCTAGCATCTCCGTCACGGTGCCCTTTGGGTGCCTGAGCAGAGATTGCTCCGCAGTGCGTGCCGGAACCAGGATTTCCCCTTCCACATCCAGTCGGTGTTCATAAAGGCTGCTGAACAGATCCTCCACATTCAGGCGGAAAGAATTCAAGCCGCCATCATGCGGCAGGCGGAAATAGGGTTCACATTGGATCAGGTCAGCCAGCAAATCCTCTGCTGTGGGGTGCCCGGAGCAGAGTTCACGCACACGTTGAAAGGCTCGGCGATCCTTCGCTACCAGCCCTTCCTGGTCCTCGGTGCGGGCACGGTGCAGCTTGGCGATCAAAATATCCTGCAGGTGTGGCAGCACCACCCGGAGGCCGTGACGCACCTCCGTGTAGGCACGCTGGAGATAATGGGGCGTGGGCAGGAATAACTGGGGTGGGCAGATTTGCACCCCATAGGTGGGCCGCACCGTGCCTGAGCAGCCCAGGCCCAGACTCTTGGCGATCTGCCGGAGACGCGCACTCTCCGTCAACACCATGAGGTCCACGTCCGCACTGGTGCAGTCTTCATCCAGGCACAATTGCACTGCTGCTGAGCCAAAGATCGTGATCGGCTGGTGGTAATCCGGCATGGCCTCCTGCACACCGGCGAAAAAGGCGTCCAGCACACGTCCTGCCAGCGTGTCCCACCTTGGCACGGGTGTCTCCCAGTTCATGAGGAAGTTGCTGGTGAAGGGTGTTCTTTTCCGCGCTCCAGCCAGCCGATGGCCTGGAGCACGAGGCGCTCCTCAACTGCTGGCTGCGCCGCCAGCGCCCGTGCTAATGCGCACCATTTATCGCGCTGACGCAGGTGCACACTCACCAGTACGCGCGCGACGATGCGAGCCAGCCTGTAGTGTGCATCTGCCGCTCCCACCTCAGAAAGGGCCAGGAGCCGTTCCGCAAGCTGCGGGTGGGTGACACGAGGTGCTCGAAGCATGTGCGATCTTACCGCCCGATGGACTGGAGTGCAACGTCTTGGGGGCTTGCAGCTCCTACCCCTGTCCAAACGACTGTCTATCTTCATTTCAGTTCATCCCGCCAGGAAATGGGGTCTTTCATCCCGCAGACCCCCTCCGGCTGGAGAGAAAAGGGGTCTTTCATCCCGCAGACCCCTTCCGGCTGGAGAGAAAAGGGGTCTTTCATCCCGCAGACCCCTTCCGGCTGGAGGGAAAAGGGGTCTTTCATCCCGCAGACCCCTTCCGGCTGGAGAGAAATGAGGTCTTTCATCCTACAGACCCCTTCCGGCTGGAGGGAAATGGGGTCGCATTTATCAAAAAACGATGACGAGAGTCGGCATCACGGCTCCCGCGCGGGCGGCACGGTGAGCTGCCAGAAGCCCTGCGCTGCCCCAGGGGCGATGGACGGCTCCTGGGTGGTCGTGTTGCTGGTGCTGCGGGTGGGGCGTGCGAAGGGTGTCCAGGTGGTCAGGTCGGTGGAGTGGGAGATTTGGTAGAGTTTGTCCGGCACGCTGCGCCAGTTCAGCACCGGAGCCTGTGTGATGGGATGGTGGGCGATGCTGAGGATGTCTGGCGTGATGGCGACGGGCGTGACGGCGGCATAGCTGCTGCCGAGGCGGAGTTCATCGAAGTCGGAGGAGTAGCGGTTGCGGTAAAAGACGGTGTGAAAGGTGAAGTCGGGCACAGTGATCGTCATCGCAGGTGCGCCCAGCAAGGACTCGCCGCCGAGCGGGGGATTGAGCCAGACTTTCACGGTGTCATCGCCTGGGTTGAACTCGATCTTGGCCAGATACATGGCGACGGCGGCGGTGGAGACGGTGCTGGTGGCGATGTTGCCCGCTGCGCTGGCGGTGCTGGCCCTGGCGGCCCAGAATTGGTTGTTGGGGATGTCGTTGATCTTGCCCAGGCGTAGGCTGCTGCCGAACTCGAAGTAGCTGTAGCGGTTGCCTGCATTGGCGTCGTTGGATTGGGCCAGGAAGCTGATCCACACGGCGGCGCCATCCGCGCCGATGGCGCCGTTTTTCAAAAACGCGGGGCTGACCTGCATCATGTCCAGGTAGCGGAAACTGGAGGCGCTGGCACCGAAGGAACCGCGCAGGACGGAGCCGCTGGTAACGAGGCGATGCCCGGCGGCATCCTGATAGCTGAGCGGCGCGCTGCGGCCACCAGCGGGGTAGTTTGTGGCTCCGGCGATGCCGTTGAAACGGGTCTCGCCATACGCATCCCGCCAGGGACCGAGCCAGCCGCCGCCGCCCCAGAGATTGCGCACACCGCCGCCGTTGGGCTTCAGATTTGCATCAGTGCCCCAGGCTCTGTCGGGGTAGTCAAAGGAGTCCTGGGCGATGACCTCCGGCGCAGTGGCCGCCGTGCGCGTGTCCGGCAGGGCAAAGATGGCCAGGCTGGAGCCGTTGGCCCGCTGCACGCCGGGGTTCGCGGTGTCTGGTGCGGTCACATTGACGACATGCGGCAGGGGTGCGGAAGAGGCCAATGTGGTGGAGCCGCCGCCGTCGAGATTCAGCGCCTGCCAGGCCCCTGCGGCGAGCATCAGCTCACCCAGCTCGCCCGTCGTCACGCCCTCGCTGTGGCCTGTCTGACGGCCATCCACGGTCATGAGGATGAGCTGGTTGCCATCCTGGCTGTGACCGATGGCAGTTCGCGGGTGGAGCTGTGCATGGTGGCTGGTGTTGTCGGTGCCGGTGTTGGCCCCGGCGGTGACGATTTGAAAATCACCTGCCACTGCCTGCTGCACATCCGCAGGCACGGTCTCCGCAGGCTGGATCACCTGCGGCACAAGGCCGGTGCGCAGGATGAAGGCCGGAAAGCCCGACTGCGCGGGCGAGTACGCATCGCCATCCGAGACGGAGAGGCCCAGCACATCCGCCGGCGTGCCCTCGGTGGACACAGGGGAGAAAAAGTGGGCATTGACGGCGAGCTGCGCGTTGCTGGTGGTCAGGTAGTTCAGCGTGGTCTGGAGGTTGGTCTCGTTCGCCGCCGCGCCATTGGAGGGAGTGACCCGCAGGCTGATCCCCGGTTCATCAAGATCCACGATCAAGGTATGCACCGCGATGTTGCGTGGAGTGCTGCGCAGGTCATGAATGAGGGTGATGCCCTTGAAGGGATGCTTCACCACAGGCGCGCTGTATAAAGCGGCTGTGGGAAACAGACAGAAGGCCAGGAAAGTGAAAATCGAACGCATGGCCGATACAGCCACCATCGCCCGCCCTTGTCGAAGCACGCCGGGTGAACAATCCCACACACAGGGGAGCAGGGGGCAGAGCAAGGAACCAGACGGTGCGTGCGCCGCCGGAATGATGGCCCCCCGATGGGTCGTCTTGGCGTAGGTAGCCATGACACTATATTCTGGGGACACACCCGCAATGAAGAGTCAAAGGTAACGAAACACAGCAGCGCCCGCCTGCCGACTTCGCGCACAATTTGTCAGGCATCAGCCTCTGCGTGAGGATATCGATGATGTCCCGCGTCGTCACGGAGTCGAGATTGCCCGTCGGTTCATCGGCAAACAACGTGCTCGGCTCCGTCACGATGGCCCGCGCGATCGCCACCAGCTGCTGCTGCCCGCCGGAAAGCTCGCCCGGCGTGCTATCGAGCTTTGTCGGCAGTCCCACCGCCGTCAGCGCCGCCGTGGCCTTCTCATGCCGATCCTTCCGCGACATGCCGCGATACAGCAACGGCAGCTCCACATTCTCCAGTGCACTCGTTCGCGCCAGCAGGTTGAACCCCTGAAAAATAAAGCCCAGCGCATACCGCCGCAGCAGCGACCGCTGATCCGCATCGAGCGTCTCCACCGCGATCCCTTCATACAGGTAATGCCCGCTCGTCGGCGTATCCAGACACCCCAACACATTCATCAACGTCGATTTCCCCGACCCACTCGGCCCCATGATCACCACAAACTCCCCCTTCCGAATCGTCAGATCGATCCCCTTCAACGCCTGAAACGCCGCATCGCCGAGCCCATAGGTCTTCGTTAGGCCTTTCAGCTCGATGAGCGGAGAATCACGCGTGTCCGCCGCGAGTTTTTCAGGTGTGAGTTCAGTTTGAATGGCAGCAAGCTCCGTGACGGGTTTAGCGCCAGTCTAAGCCATAGCTGCATCACGCTGAATGGGGTGAACACCTGCTTTTGAGCCGATGGATTGTGAACTAAGAAGGCTGGCAAAAGAGAAGACGTGCTCACCGGGCGGCTGAGGTGATCGTAAAAGTAGCTACGCACGAAATCCCTACTGCTCTCGCGGGCGGGCGGCCCGATGCCCTGCGCGGCGCTGTCATACTCAATGGTGGTGACGTCCTCCGGCTCCGTGTGGGTAAATACGCGGCTCAGTGAAGTGGAAAGTCACCTCTTTTGCAAATCTCCTAATCTCTATAGATTTCATTTGCTGGAAGCTTTCGTCGACAACTTGGACACACGGTCAGCATTAAGGAATCCGTATGCATTTAAACAATTGGTTAGCATTGAGTAGAATTTTGAGCCCGATCCATCAGAAAACCGGCGAACCCAGAAGTACACTATCAACCGAAGATCGCTCTCTTTGCTGAGTGATAGCTTATTGAAGAACGGATACTGATCTAAGTTGGCTTCTTCTGAAATCTGCCAAAATGGCAATCCTTTGGCGATTTTGTTATGGTAGTCTTCAGCAAGTGCATTCAGAGCGTCTTCGTTGTCAATGAAGGCACTCGCAATGTCCCAATACACAAGGGCTGTGTCGCGGAGATGTGTAGGGAACAGGGGCTTTGTTAAAGCTACCAAATCGGAATCTTCCCAGAGTTGAGAAAGTAGCTCCTCAGTCCAGCGCAGAAACTCGGGGTTATATTTCCCGTAATCAGATCGGCTTGAAATGAGCTGTGTGTCATTATGTGGGCCTGAAATAAAAACAGGCACCGGGCTAAGCGCGGTCAGTTTAGAATATAAAAACAATTGGTCTGGTCGCCAGAGACCAGGCTCTCCGAACCCAAATGTCTTGGCATCTATATCCACAATTCTCAGGATCTGATGCTTTTGCTGTAGGGTTCTGATTGTCTCGCTTTCTGATTCGGATAATTCCAAGCCCAGTTCAACGCCAGGGATTCCAGGGGGGGGTGGGTAACTTGAGTTAGTTGATAAAAACCCAAATTCAGTCTCCTCCCACCAATCGCTTAAGCGAACGGTTTGGCCTTCACTATCCATCCACGGCCAGAAAACATGTTCATTCGTGAGCTTGCAGATAATACAGTAAATCCCAGCAACCAGCAGGGAGAACGAGGAGATGAAGCGGGTCTTTTTCATGTCGATATGCGAAGGCTAAATGTTATTGGCCGACAACCATCTTAAGCCGTTGATCGCGCATGTGAGCAATACGCCTCATCAAGCGAAGCCCATCAGGAGTCGCTGCCGGATCACAAAAAGCATCGACACAAGCATTGCGGGTCCTGCACTCAATGCCGCGCTTTATGAAACGGCGAGCGAGTGCCAACGAGAGATACCAAGCCACCACGAGAATAACTCCCAGAACTAATGAAAGGAAGAGAACTGACCAGCCAATATCCAGACTTTCAATAATGTCCTCAAGTGGTCCAAGCAATCCAATGTCCATCTCCTCACTTATGACTCCAAGAGCACCGGACCCAAATATCGCTGAAATAGTGCCGCCAATAACGAACCAGATGTAAGCGAAGCCAGACGGCTGGTGGAACTGCACCCTATCAACTCGATCAACGAACACATCTTGATATCGCACTCCACGCAACGGGCTCAGGGTGATTGTGGCAAATCTCCGATCTGTCACTGCTGCCCAGCAGTGATGCCCGAGCCCCCATAGGCCACGGATACCAAGGTATGAACAATCGAGAATCTGTTCCTGATTCCCCATAAAGGTTTGAAACATTGCTTTGATAGAGTCCACGTCGCCTGCTATCGCCTTACTGGAAAGCGTCTCGTCCCATTTGAACCGTCTGGCGGCTATCGAAAATTTGTCGGCAACAAATGCCACGGCTCTTTTCGCGTATTCAGTCGCGAACTTCAATTTGTTGCAAATGTTTATGCTCATAGGGTCAAAACCAGGAATCTGGACTGAGGTGCTTGGGGTTATCTTCAGCGGGCTGGGTGGCTAGAGTGGCGAGTTCGGGCAATGTGATGTCTGTTGGGAAATTGGGATTTAATGTTCGGAACAGATATTGAACGTCAGCGAGAACTCTATCGCCCAAGTCTGTCTCCCTGAATAAGTCAGCTCGCTTGTTTGCGAGCTTGAGGCGATCCAGATGTTCTCTCTGCGGATGAGCGTGGTCTTTTGGGTCGATATTTGTGTAAACAAGAAGCGGTTTTTTGTGATGTATCGCCAGGAATGCCTCCCACTGGGTATATGTGATTCCATAACAGTCCGCAACACTAGCTCTCAACGCGGGTTCCGCTTCCAAGAAACTCATGGAATGTTCTTTGGAGACCAAAAATTCTTCGCGGCAACGACGATTGGGGAACGATCCCAATTGGGATCCGACGAGGTGCACTACACAATCGCTCGACTCGATAAGGTCACTCAATTTCTGGACCGTATCAGTGGTCGTATGGGGGAAGGTGGGCTGGGCGATGACCTTGTAGCCCGCCCGTTCCAAACCAAACGTCCGAAGCTTACGAGCCTCCTCAAATTCAGAGTTTACGACTGACAAAAAAACCGAATTCATAATGAGCCTCTTGCAAAACCTTCAAGATGCAAGGTCGCGGAGAGTTTTTTCATCTCACGATGGCGGAGCTTTCATCGCATCGGATCACCCTTG